>Ga0315280_10009651_pt1 | contig 12291 bp, 14 predicted proteins | sample YL17G06_40_MG_FD_203697 | JGI IMG/M metagenome (GOLD analysis project Ga0315280, IMG submission 203697) | Sediment microbial communities from Yellowstone Lake, YNP, Wyoming, USA - YL17G06_40 | ecosystem: Environmental > Aquatic > Freshwater > Lake > Sediment | place: USA: Wyoming | collected... | reverse complement strand
TGGGGAAATGGTGGTGGACAAGGGTCTGCTTGATCGTAAGCTGTTCGGGTATACCGTGATAGACAGCTACAAGGCTGTTCTCGAGCTTTCGGTAGACGATTTTCGACGCCTATATGGGCTGACTACCGAGCGGGTACTCGTATTCACTGGTGTTACAACTGGGCGCTCCCCAATGGTAGCAGTAAAAGTTATCGGAATAACCCCCGGGATGGTACTTCTGCATGGGGAACTCAAAGAGGTTGACGTCCTAGCAATAAAAATAGCCGAACTCCTTAAGGTGCCTCTCGCCGTCTCGAGGCTGCCTTCAGTGGAAGCGCTGTTAGAGGGGCTTCGGAATTGTGCACGTCGATAAGCCATTTCCCTATATTATACGACAATTGCCGATGTGTTTTCCGACAATCGAAAGATTTTTATCGCTCCCGTTGATTGGATAGGCAAAGGTGATTTTAGAGATGGATGTAGGTATAGTCGGTTACGGCGTTTACATCCCAAGGTATCGCATCCGAGTGGAAGATATCGCCAAGGTTTGGGGGGACGACCCAACACGTATTAAACATGGATTAATGGTGTGTGAGAAATCTGTCCCTGGTCCTGACGAAGATACTGCGACGATATCGGTTGAAGCGGCGCGTAACGCGGTAAAACAGGCTGGGATTGACCCTCAAGATATCGGCGCGATTTATGTTGGCTCGGAATCCCACCCGTACGCTGTAAAACCCACGGCTACTATAGTTGCCGAGGCTATTGAGGCCACCCCTCACCTCACAGCAGCTGACTATGAGTTTGCTTGCAAGGGGGGAACGGCAGGGATTCAGACATGTATGGGTATTGTGGAGGCTGGGATGATGAAGTATGGCATGGCAGTTGGCGCCGACACCGCTCAGGGAGCACCCGGTGACCCGCTTGAATACACGGCCGCGGCCGGAGGCGCCGCTTTCATCATCGGCAAAAATGGAGGTGATACATTAGCCGCGATCGAAGGCACGTATTCTTACACCACCGATACACCTGACTTCTGGCGTCGGGAAGGGGGAACGTATCCAAAGCACGGGGGGAGGTTCACAGGAAAGCCCGCCTACTTTAAACATGTGTTAGCTGCCGCCCATGCTCTGCTTCGCGAGCTCAAGCTTGCCCCCCAAGATTTTGTATATGCCGTGTTTCACCAGCCAAACGGAAAGTTCCCGCTCCAAGCTGCAGAGGATTTGGGTTTCACGAAGGAGCAGGTTTTGCCGGGTTTGCTGGTATCCAAGATTGGCAACACATATTCTGGAGCGTCCATGATAGGCTTGGCGGCTATCCTTGATCAAGCCAAGCCTGGGGATCGCGTCCTCGTCGTCTCTTACGGCTCTGGTGCCGGGAGTGATGCCTTCAGCATTGTGGTGAAGGACGCTATCGAGAGAAAACGCGATTCCGTCCCCAAGGTCGCCGATTACATAAACAAGAAGGTCTACATCGACTACCCAACTTATGCCAAGTACAAGAGGTTGTTGGTGAGATAAATGCGCGATGTTGCCATAATCGGGGTCGGGATTACCAAGTTCGGCGAGCTTTGGGATATCTCTTTCAGGCAAATGATGACGGATGCCGGAGCTCGCGCCATCGAGGACGCCAAAATCGATGGGAAGCAGATAGATGCGATGTACGTTGGGAACATGTCTGCTGGCCAGCTCATCCGCCAAGAACACATCTCTGCCCTTATAGCGGATCATGCGGGGCTCGTGCCTATCCCATCAACACGCGTGGAGGGAGCCTGCGCGTCCGGTGGCCTTGCCCTCCGTCAAGCGGTAATTGCCGTCGCTTCGGGCATCCACGATTTCGTCGTCGCTGCAGGTATAGAAAAAATGACCGATGTTTTGGCGGAGCAGGCGACGGGAGCACTTGCGTCTGCCGCTGACCAAGAATGGGAAGTATACGAGGGAGCGACCTTTCCTGGGCTCTATGCGCTGATGGCCCGCCGCCACATGTATGAGTTTGGAACAACCGAAGAGCAAATGGCGATGGTTGCGGTCAAGAACCATCATAATGCCTGCCTTAACCCGTGCGCCCAATACCACATGGAAGTTACCGTGGATTCAGTACTTAACTCGTCGCCTGTTGCCTTGCCTTTAAAGATGCTAGACTGCTCCCCGATCACCGATGGTGCGGCTTGCGTGATCTTGGCCCCGGCGGAGAAAGCTAGAAAATTCAACGATACCCCAATTTTGATCGCTGGCACGGGGCAGGCCAGCGACAACATCTCCCTCCACAGCCGTCTCTCACTTACTGGCCTGAGGGCCACGAGCGAGGCAGCAAAAAAGGCGTACAAGATGGCAGGAGTGGGACCAAATGACATAGATTTGGCCGAGGTCCACGATTGTTTCACCATAGCCGAGATAATGGCTATAGAGGATCTTGACTTTTGTAAGAAAGGAGAAGGTGGAAAAGTGACCCAGGAGGGCGAGACGGCGATCGGGGGAAGGATTTCGGTGAACACGAGTGGAGGGCTGAAGGGAAAAGGACACCCTGTTGGGGCTACCGGTATCGCTCAGGCCGTGGAGATTGTTCAGCAACTTCGGGGGGAGGCAGGAAAGCGACAGGTCAACGATGCCGAGGTCGGGCTAGCTCATAATGTGGGAGGTTCTGGAGGAACGGCTGTGGTGCACATATTCAGGAGAGGTGATTAGATGGCCGCCCCACGCTTCTGGCGCGAAATTCCAAACCGCTACAATCTCATCGGCACCCGCTGCGGCAACTGCAACAAGATTTATTTCCCACCGCGCTACATCTGCCCCTCCTGCAGACGGATGGGCAAGCTCGAGCCATACAAGCTTGAACGCCGGGGCAAGGTCGTTTCGTATACGGCGGTGCACGTTGGGGCGAGTGGGTTTGAGGATCAAGTGCCGTACTTGCTCGCCATCGTGGAGCTGAAGGACGGCCCCAGACTTACCGCGCAAATCACCGATTGTAACCCATCCGAGGTCAAGATAGGCGACGAGGTGGAGCTCATCTTCAGACGGATGGGAGAGGAAAACGCGGACGGAATCTTATACTATGGCTACAAGGCCCGTTTGATTTAGTTTTTCTATTTGGAAACACTGATTCGGGATAGTATCGGGGTGACCAATCTGGGGTTAAATTCGCCGCGCAAAAGTCAGATAACCCGTGTGTGCAATCATCCGTGTACTTGGCCGAGTAGCTCCTAGCCCGACCTCGAATTCCCGGACAAGACATTCCATCGTCCTGTGGTGCGTGAAACGGTATTTTGGTAGCTCCCCGTAGATTCTCTGAACGGGTTCAATACAGGGCGAAAACACTGCAATGTGCCCCCCGGGCTTCAGCGCTAGTTCTGCATGAGGCAGCACTCGTTCCGGCTGGGGGAGGTCTAATGTGACCAAGTCTACATCTCGCTCATCAATTCCCTCGTAGATATCTTTGAGCTTCACAGACACTATGTCGCTCAGACCCGCCATCTGTATGTTGACCTCAGCTACTCTCCTGAAGTCCTCTCGCACTTCGTAGCTCACGACACGCCCGTTCGGTTTCACGAGGTTCCCCAAAAATATCGCGAGCGAGCCGGATCCAACACCAGCATCGACCACGAGACTGCCTGGCCCCACGCCCGTGTGTGCGACTATCTGTGCTGCATCTTTAGGGAGCATTATCTGTGGCACGCGCCGGAGTTTCTGCAAGTAATCAATGATTAAGGGCCGGAGCAATATGAACTCTTTCCCCAAATGTGACTTAAGTCTGGTCCCCGGCTCCCTTCCAATCGCCTCGCCTAACTCGACAACGCCTAAATCAGTCTGAAGTTGTCTCCTTTCAGCTTTGACCAGATATTTCCTGCCGCGCTCGTCGATCAGGATTATTTGTTCCCCTTCTTTCACGGTAAAAGCACCCCACCGAATTGTGTATATACTTGCTATCTAAAAAAGAAGAGGAATTCTATGAAGTCAGTTGGGCATTATCAGCGGCTAAGAAATCGCCAGCTCATAGCGATCTCGCTAGTGGTATCTGCCTTTCTCTCAGCATCTGTTCTGCTCTTAGGGGTGCCTCTAGGCAGGGATTTCAAAGGTGGTTCGCTGATAACGGTTCAAGGGCTGGAAAACGTGCCTGACTCCAGCAGTGTGAAATCGGCGGTCGAGAGTTCACTTGGTAAAAATGTCGATGTCCTGTCCGTCGAGAACGGTTTTCACATCGAAATGGACAACCTTAGCGAAAGTGAAGAAACCAACGTCAAAGGTGCGCTGTTCGATCAGGGGATACCCACAAGTTCAATCACCATAGAGCCAATAGGGCCGGCGGTCTCGGGTCTTCAAAGTGAACAAATGCTGTATTCCATCATTGCAGCATTTATCGTGATAGGCATAATTACTTTCATCATTTTTAGGCGCCGCGTTGTCTCCATGACTATCCTACTTGTGATTGGGCTCGATATCATCTGTGTTTTAGGGTATATGGCGCTGTTTCGCGTGCCTCTGAGCCTAACCTCAATATTAGTAATTGTGATGCTCGTTGGTTATGCCATTGATACAAACATCCTGCTCGCTTATCGTGTCCTTAAACGGGTTGGCGGTGAACCTAGGAAACAGGTAGCTGCCTCCTTAAATACGGGGCTGATGATGGGCGTGCTCTTGGCCGTGGTTCTCTTGAGCCTGAACATCATCACTAGTGCCATGCAGCTTAACGTGCTGACCGCCATGCTCATTTTTGGCATAGCAATAAACATCTTCAACACATGGTTTTTGGGCGCAGGAATTTTGTTGAGGCACGCCGAACGCCAGCAGGGGAAGGAGTATCATGTCAGTCTTTAGACAACGCCGCTTCGGGCTGCTGCTTCTAGTCGTTTTCATATCGGCGATGCTGGTCTGGAGGCCATGGGGCGGGCTCGAGCCGCAGGCGCGAGGATTGAATTTCGGGGTCGACATCGCAGGTGGATATAGAGTTGTTCTGTGGCCGGAGAATTCTGTAACAGCGAGCGCGTATGCTGACGCGATTTCAAAACTTCAGGCGCGCATTGATCCTTATGGCCTCCTTGGTGCACGCTTCAGGACACTTGGAGAGAACTATATTCTGTGTGAGACGACCCAGTTGAACGGCCGTACGAAGGAACTGCTGACCAAACAGGGGAGACTTGAACTCTTCATAGGAACTGGCCTAGTGCTCACCGATGAGGATATCACGAGTTTTGGCGCCCCAATATCTGGTGGCCCAGTATATTCTAGCATACCCATCAAGTACACGGAGGAAGGCGGACAAAAGCTCAAAGTAGTAGTCGAGGCAACGGGTAATAGCGCCGGTGTGGTTTATCTAGATAGACCTTCCGACGCCATCTTGATTTTCGGTGAGGGGACGCTAGAAGAACCCCCCCAGCTGACTTACGACAATAGCACTCAGATGTTCGTTGTTTACTCGAGGCAAGGGCTTCAGTACACCTTGCTCGTTCCTGCTATCGGAACATCTTTAGAGAATTTATCGCCACAAGCGCTTGACTATCTCATAAATCAGGCGGGAACCAAACAACGTGTTCTCCTTTTAGGCAGCATGGAGAATTTCGACAACGTGCGTGAAGAAATTCCCGCAAGCTATCAAGTCGAAAACATTTCCCGGCCCAAAGGTGAGAGTGGCGATAAATGGATTAAACGAGCCTGCGGCCTTATATCCGATTACCAAGAAAACGAGGGAGTGGGATCGGGCAGGATCATCGTTGAAGCCAATCTACAGGACGCAAGGGACATTCGCACGATTCTCTCCAGCAAACTACCAGCTGAAATATCGATAATAAGTGAAACTGAGGTTGAAGCCAGCCTAGGCGGCGGATTTGTAAGAGAGGCACTTATTGCAGGAGCGGTCGCCTTAGCTGGAGTGTTTTTGCTGATTTATCTCAGGTACCGGCGCTGGAAAATCTGTCTGGCGATTATCGGAATCATGATGTGCGAGTTTGTGATAACTCTTGGCGCCACTTCCGCGCTTAGCTTGACTCTCGGATTGCCTGAGTTAGGCGGGTTGCTACTGGTCATCGGCACAGGCATCGACCATCAGTTGATCGTGACCGATGAGATGTTACAGGGAGGATCGCCTCAAACGGAAAATGTAAGCGTAGGGTGGAGGGCTTCACGTGCGCTCACAATTGTTTACGTCGCGATGTCCGTGATAATTGCTGCGACGATACCGATAGCTTTGCTGGGGTTCAGTGCAATTCGTGGCTTTACAATCATCACGATAAGCGGGACTATTCTGGCCCTTCTTTTCACTCGATCACTTCACGCCAAGATAATAGACGCGATTTCCGCTAGTTGATTTTCAAACGCGACCTAACAACCTCAGCCCAAGCAGGATTGCGGACAGGAGGGCGAGCACTCCTATAGTAATTGTGAAACTCAAGAAAAACCTGTGCAGGCCGAGGCTTCTGAGTATATTTTTAGATATAATGTAAATAGCGGTCGTGGAAGCGAAGGAAAACCATAGGACGATGGTTGCGGTGAGGAGCAGGTCAAGCTTCAGTAATATCATCACAAATGCCAAGAGCCCAGTAGCCATGGTTGCGATGGCAAATGGGTATAAGATGACGGCGAGAATTGGCCATTTGCGGGCTTCCATTTCATCACCACACAAATAAATACTGGGTGGTCGTTGGAAGCTTTCTTCTGAGTAATGCCACTTCTGGTCGATAGATAAGCAATTCTCCAGCCGTTTCCTTTCCGAGCAGCTCGGCCGCGACTTTCGCCTCGACTTCCCCCCTCACTTTAGCAGCCCCCCTTCCGAGCTTGGGTTCGAGCGCAATAAATATTGGCAGCTGGAGTTTTTCCCAATCAGCTTCTGGCAGGAGTTTAGCTAAGAGTTCGAGTTCTTTTTGCTTGAACGAGTGAACGCTGCCGTCGCGCGTTGGAACTTGGGGCTTGGTCAACAAGAGAGCCTCTTTTAGTGATATGCGTCTTTCTGGCAAATGCGCGTTGAGCCTAGCCAACTCAAATTTTATGAGACGATCCGCGTTCACCTATGTTCCTCTATGATAGCTTTTATCCGCTTCAGACGAGTGAAGTTTTCTCGCTCCATTTCGTCAAGCCTCATCATGATAAATTTGAGAGCGCCCTTCAGCCTTGGGATTAGGATGTACTCAAGCGCGTTCACTCTCCGCTTTGTTTTCTCGAGTTCCCTGGCTATGGCGAAGGCTACCGCTTCAGTTTCGGCGAGTTCTACTAAAAGCCCAAGCGCTCGCTCGAACTCTCTCGCCGCTTCATCGAGTACTGAGGAAGTCATATGCAGGCTGTATCCTCTGGTCAAAGCATTGCGCTGGACCTCACCAAATTCCACAGCCGGTATGCTGATGCCCATGAGATAACGACTTGAGATTTCAATCTGGAGTTCCCTTTTAGTCTCCCTTGCTGCCTGTACAGTCTCCAGTGTTCCCATGAGGGCAAAACAGTTGCTCAGAGTGCGATGGGCTGTTGAGAGCTGTTCGAGCGCCTTAGTCCGCGACTCTTGGATTTTCCTAAACACTTCGAAAAATTCTATGACCAGAGCATCCATTTTCTCCTTGAGTAAATCGTGACCCCTTTGGGCTAAACCCAGCCGCTTTCTCAGCTTCATGAGTTCCATCCGAGTTGGCGAAACTGCCAATGCCGTTGCCATTCATTTGCCCTCCTTTTTCACAACTATCTCGGCTCCTACTGTACGCTTGAGTGTTTCTTGAAGCTCATCCACCTTCGGCACGTATCCAGTCTTGTCCGGAATTCGGAGCACCAAAGGTAGCAGCCGCTTAGCCCGCATCATCTGGCGGAACTCGAACCCGAGCTCCTCTGCCACGCGATGTGTTATAAAAATGAGCCCGATTTCATCGCTGGTCAAAAATTCGTTCAGCTTGGCGAGTGTTTCATCTTTCGCCGCGTGGACATGTGCGTATGTGGCGCCAGCTAAGACCATGCCTGTCGTAGTGTCCTTATCCCCCATCACAGCGATTTTAAAACTCAATTTTTGGCACCTTTACTATTTTTTCTTTTATTCTTTGTGGCTCCAACCCATCGGCCTTGAGCCTTATTATCGCGCGCAGGTTCTTCATCTCATTCTCCTTTAGGTAGATGTACGAGATCACAGGCGCTATGCCGAAGAACTGCGTGAACTCAAACCATCTGCACAACTTTAAATATGCTTCATCGAGGGCCCGTTCAGCAGCTGAGATCCCTTGTTCTTCTATTTTGGGAAGAGCCTCGACTAGGATTTTGCCGTAGGTGGTTATGTGGATCATATGTATCGCCGAGCGAACATCTTCAGCCATTATCATCGCCTTCAACATCGCCTCCGTCAGCTCGTGTGAAGGTCTTATGAGGTGTTTGTCGATCTCCTCAGGCGGAACACCCTCTTGTTTGAGCCGCAAAATCAGTTTGATGTTTACTGAGTCTATCTCATAGCCAATCATCGCTTTCAGGGTTGAGCGCTGTGCCCGCTTCGCTAGCGCGTCTTCCCGTAAGCTTGTGTAATAGTGCTTGTCGAGCGCCGAGAGCAAGGCGATGGGGCCCTGTTTTTCGTAGTCTCCAAGCGCTCCAGAGATCACATCGAAAAATTCGCTTCCCTTCATAAATTCAAGTAGCCCATCTAGGTCCTTTGCGGACGCGAGCATTTCAAGTCTTTCGCGAGGCATAGTCGGCGAGGGTATCAATTCCTGAAGCCTCCGCTCTGGTGGAACCTTCTCGTGGATCATCGTTATAAGTGTCTTGAGGTTCCAGAGGTCCGTTCGCTGCAGCACCTTCACAACAGTACTCCTTCGATCCTCTGGCACCATGTTGATAAGCTCACGATATCGCGTGTTCAGATTTTCTCTTAATGCCCGCTCTACCATGCCCATGTCGGTTTCCTCGCCTTTCTCGACTTCGGCGAGCTGCGGCCGGTATTCGGTTTCGTCTAAAGCAGAAAATATATTCACGATTCTATGTGCGTCCGCAAGTTCGATGAGGCGGGCTTCCGGGAGCAGCCGAGCCTCCCAAGCGCTTATGGTAGCGTTGCAGAAGATATAGCCCATCGAGCGCCTAGCGTTGATTATCACCCAGGCGAAGAGAGCTCCAATCAAAGCTAAAATCAGAATTAGAATCTCAATCATTTAGACCCTTCGAAGAGGACCTTTGCGACCTTCACCCGCAGAGTTTCGAACACTCTCCGTGTCCTGTTTTCAAATGTCTCATCTATTTCAATTTTTTCGTCAGGTGCGATCACTTTTACCCCGCCGATAGTTTGGATAGGCCCCACAAATGAAATGCTCATGCTTTTCTCGCCGCTCAGCTCGCGCGCTATCTGGTCCTTATTCTTCTCTAGAAGCTTGAGATCGCGGCGATTGGCTTGGATTACTATCTTATCAGAACCAAGTTTTCTGCATGCGCTCGCGGCGATACGGGGTAAGTCTTCTTCGTATTTTTCTGATGAGGTATACTTTCGAAGGCTCTCCTCCGCTTTTTTAAAGACCTCGTTTATCAGTTCTTCCCGCTTTTGGAGGATTTCCCTTCTGACTTTCATCCTGCCTCCGGCGAGCACCTCTTCGTAGATGTTTTTTCCGTGCGCCCTAGCTTCTTTCGTTTCGTGCTCTTCCTCTTCTCTAGCGCCAAAGTGAGCCGCGTCCAATAACGTTTGCGCCTCTTTTTTCGCGTCTCGAATTATCTTCGCGGCTTTTTCCTTGGCTTCTTTGAGTATATCCTCTGCTATAAGCTGGGCGCCCTTTTCAACTGGCAAAGGCACAGCCTCCTACAGTGCGTGGATACCCGTTAGAAACAGGATCGTCGCTAGAAGCCCAAGGATAGCATAGAGCTCAACGGTCACTATGTACATCATGCTCTGACCGAATACCTCAGGTCTTTTTGCAACAGCGCTGACGCCTGCTATGGCAACTTTCCCCTGTGAATACGATGTAAATCCTTGGAGGATCGCTGGGAGGGTAGCTAATAGTATCAACAAACCTGCCACGCCCGTCGCGGAAAGCATTGGATCGAGAGTAAGCGTTGGATCGACAAACTTTGGGTAGACCACGAATATGAGCAAGAACGCCGCGACGAAGCCATAGATTCCCTGTGTTCCAGGCATCACTTGCAACACGAAGATCTTTGAGAACTTCTTAGGATCTTCAGCCGACACCGCCGCTGCCGCGATTCCTGTTATTGCCACACCAAACGCTGCCATTATCCCCGGTATCGCCACCGCAAGCCCTGCCGCCAACACAACAAATTCTTCACCTACCAGGCCACTCACCTCCTTCTACTTTGGTGAACCTCCTTTTAGCTTTAAATGGATCGAATTTTACCCCCCCAGATTCGTAAAATTTCCCGAAAAACTCGGCGAAATGTAGACGCATGGTGTGGATGAAACATCCTAGACTGTTGATAAATATGTTGAACGAATGAGCGGCAATGAAGACAAAAGCTAATCCAATTAACAGCAGGGCAGCATAGATGGCCGAAAGCGGCGTTATTTCCGCCGGCATCATGCCAGTATACACTTTCCCGAGGATGAGGTTTATTGAGAATGCCATCACGCTTCCCGCGATGCCAAGGGCCATAAGCCGAGTATAGGAGGACACATCTGCGATATACCCAGTTATGCTGTAAATTACATTTATTGGTCCCCCTAGTTTTCCCTTCGCATCTTTAGCGGTCAGCACAGCGCCCGCCACGCCTGTAGTCAAACCAAGGTAAAACAGGATCCTCGATACCGTCACGACAACCCCGGCCGGCTCAAGGGGATTAAACGCGGAAAAAAGCCCCATCTTGGGAAATGCGTAGTTAATCCTGAACTCGTACAGGCCGATGCCCAGGACAGAGAAGCATAACCCGAAAAACCCGATTATAATCAAAATTGGTGAAAGACGACTGAGTATCAAACTCTTCCAGTCCCGTCTGAAAATATCCTTGAGTGCCCCCGCCAGCCCGAATGCCATGAGAAGATGGAAGATGCCTACGAAAATCACTAGCTTGAGCAGTGGTACTGGCTGTTGGATTGGGTTCACCCACAAGCCGCTTCCAAACCCAAACCACCCCCCTATCAGGATGCCCATCACAACCGTGAATATCGCGCACACGACCATCATCCGCCTGAGCTTTCGTGGGAATATCTTGGCGAGCCAGATGCCGGACGCCATGAAAATCCCCAGCACGATGCCATAACCTGCATCTGATAAGGCAATGCCGAAAAACAACGCGAAGGTAAAGCTGAGGAATGGCGTGGGGTCTATCTCATCATACCTTGGCAGCCCGTACATTTCCGTAACTTGCTCAAAGTCCTCTACCACTTTTGGGTTACCCAGCTGAATGGGAGTATCTACCATCTCATCCTGTTGGGGGTCGTAAGCGCGGAAGACGTAGTGTCCCCCAGTAGAAGCGTTCAGCACTTTTTCAAGTTCGGGTGCCTGCTTCGCCTGTACCCATCCCTCTACTACCGTTGTGGCGTCAGTGTAGCCGAAGAGGCCTGCGCACTCAAGCCGTTCGTGCTGGATTTCTAGGAGCTCCCTCACTTTGGAAACTTCCATCGCTTTTGCGCGGGCCAGTTTTCTCACAACCCGCCCTAAATCCTGTCGGCGCCGCTCGATTTCTGACAGCTGCATTTTTAACTCTTTAATCGCCGCCGATGGGGAACCTAGAAAAGTTGGAAGCTCCAGGAGTTCCACCTCGTACCTGTACAGCACAGGCGACAGCTTCGGATAATCTTGGGCACGGCATGCAACAATAACTATCCTTCGCTTCCCCGTCCCGATAGCTAACGTGAAAACCCGCTGCGTCATAGCATCCTTGACAGCTTCGAAGAACACCTTGACACGCTCCTCAGCCACACGCCCGACGGTGACGTGAATTTCATCTGTTGAGCGGAGGTACCTAAGCGGAAACCTGATCTCCCTGAAGTTCTCAAGCATCTCGATTTGGGCGAGCAGGTTCTGGTGTTCTTGAGTGAGCCGATCGCTTTTTTCTTTTAGCTGTTTAACATTCGGTTCCAGTCTGCCGAGGCTCTTTTTCGCCAGTTTCAGGGTTTCTTCGAATGTCAGCTCTTTGACAGCGGTAGGCTTTCCCGCAGGCGGCCCGAGGAACTCCTCCATTTCCTTGAATTTCGTGAGCAGAGATGAGAGTTCGACTACCTCCTCGCCATGCACCTTCCGCGCCAACTCCACCTCGGAAATCTCCTTCAGCTGGACCACGCCGGCCTCATGGAGCTTTGCAACGACATCGTCATGTACACGGTGGTGGAAAATCACCCGGAACTTCTTCATTTTCGTGGTCCTGAACATCGGATTCACTCAACGACCGCTTCTAGGACAATTTTGACGGCTTCCGACTGTCGCGCCGCCAC
>Ga0315280_10009649_pt1 | contig 12298 bp, 9 predicted proteins | sample YL17G06_40_MG_FD_203697 | JGI IMG/M metagenome (GOLD analysis project Ga0315280, IMG submission 203697) | Sediment microbial communities from Yellowstone Lake, YNP, Wyoming, USA - YL17G06_40 | ecosystem: Environmental > Aquatic > Freshwater > Lake > Sediment | place: USA: Wyoming | collected... | reverse complement strand
CAAACTACAAGCAGTTCACCTGCTTGGTCGAACAATGGATCAACCTCGGCATCGAACACTCGAAACTCAGAATGCAGATTGCTAAACAGGAGAGATCAGAGTAGCTTGGAACTCGGTACTCTCAAGTCTCCAGCAGACAGGCCAATCAATCCCTGTGCACGCTCTGCCGGGAACTGCCCAACCTGAGTCTGGTCGGCTACTGGTGGCACAATTTCTTTCCGCAGACGATCGCGCAGGTGATCGACGAGCGGCTGGATATGCTCCCGACGAATCGGCAGATCGGGTTCTTCTCGGATGCCTACTGCCTGGAGTGGATGTATGCGAAATCGATCCTGGTAAGGACGGAGTTGGCCAAGGCGTTGGCGTGCAGGATCGAACGGGGGCAATATACCCTCGATGGTGCTGGAGAGATCGCCAGGAAACTTCTGCGGGAGACGCCCGAACGCCTGTTAGGGCTGCCACAGAGCCCCGGCGGACGACGCTGATCTCCGTGCGGAACGCCGGTCGATCTTTCGAGCCGGTGCCTCGTCCAACTCCGCCGGCATCCGGGTTGCAGAGAAGAGAAACCTCCCCTTCGGTGGTCAGAGATCCTTCGACTCCGTCTCAGGATGACAGAGTCGGCACCACGCACGAACTTGTCTGAATCCGTACTATATATAGTCTCGCGAACTGAAACGGAGAGGCCGGGATTCGAACCCGGGGTAGGGGTTAACCCCCTACGACGGTTTAGCAAACCGTTGCCTTAAGCCACTCGGCCACCTCTCCAATTTGTCAATTTCCAATGACTTACGCCGATTCCGGACCTCTTGTTTGCCACGACAAGACCCGCAATCCGGCCCAAGCCCGCGCGCTAGCCTGTAAAGGCCAATGTGTTTTTAGTCTACCGCGAACCGGCCGGTTGTACAACAAAATTCGGGGAAGGTTCTGCTGCACAGCACGTCCACCGCGGCCGCAGCGCGCGGCCCGCTAAGGGCGGGCGGGCACCGGCCTCTCCGGCCTGCGGCAGAGCCGCTCGATGTCCCGGGCGACGATCTCGGCGACAATGCGCTGGAGTTCCAGCAAATCCTGCGATCCCCAATCGGGAGCGGACGCCCGCGCGACGGCTTCTCTGGGCGAGGCGAGCGGCTCATCCTCGGCCCGGCCCGGCCGGCGCCGACGCCTCCCGGCCGCACGCCGCTGTTCGGCCAGGATGTTCTCAGCCAGATCGTACGCGGGGATCTCCACCTCGCCCGCCGGCAACGACGCGGCCATCGCCCCGGCGGCATCTGGAGCAAAGCAGCCTTCCGAGCCGCTTTCGTTGTTGTCCGCCTGGGGGGGCAGGGTCTCTGACTGTTCCTCACCCATCGCACTATCGTCCGCGGGCTGAACCTGCTGGTCAAAGGGCGGAATCACGTCCGCCGCTCGCAGGGCTCTCGTGCGCTTGGGCCTACTACCATGATTCACTTCGTCCACGGTCGAACTAACCTCCTGGTGAAAACCTGCTCCAGGACCGGATGAACACATCCCGTCACTATTCGCAGGCTATCCCATGATACCTCAGGCGGCGAAGCTTCGCCAGAAGTCACTTTCATCCTTCGGCGTCTGGAATCCGAAGATATCCTTTCGAGCGAGCGCCACGCTCAAACTGGCTCCGAGCGCGCCCCCGATCGGGCCCATAGCCCGGTACTGGTACTATCGGCCGGGTCGCTCAGCTTGCGTGAGTCGGAATACGCGTCACGTAGACAAAGTACGCCCCGCGCGATGTGCCGTCATCGGAGGTCAGCCACGTCTGCAACCTCATCTTGCCCGGTTTCAACGAGGCTCGGAAAATGACCTCGTTGGCGTCTGTGCCGACAGGCCCAGTGAGGTCAATTCCGCCGATCGTCAGCCGGGCTTGGGTCGCCTGGATTGCCCGGCCCCCGGGGATGGCGGCATTGATCGGCCGATCCACCTCCTTCGGCCAGCGACGCAGCGAGAATTCGTACGCACCAGCCTGCGCCACTTCCACGGCCCAGAAGCCGTTCGCTGGCTCCCCCTTGAGAATATGTGTCTGGTCCCACGGGGGCAAGTCGCCGCCGTGCCAATCGTGGCAGGTCAGCCGAGTTGGATTCTCCTGGTCGGAGCCGATGACAATCTCGCAGTATTCATCAAAGCGCCGGGAGACATCGGCCCACCAGTTTTCGTACGCCTGCCGCAGCGTCTCGACTGCTTCGGGATGCGCGGTGCTGACATCGTCTCGCTGCCCCGGATCGGCATGGATATCGTAGAGCATCTTGCCATTGACCAACCGCCACCGGTCGGTCATGACGGCACTCTGCCGCCACTTTTCCGGATGGTCGATACGCTGCGAATCTGTGACAAGGACTCGGTCCGGCCAATCGACATCGGCGCTCTTGAGCAGCGGGACGAGGCTGGCGACGTCGAACTTCACACCCTTCGGCCTGGGCAGTCCAGCGAATGAAACAGGGCACGCGGTGGCCACCGTCGTATTCGCTGCCCTTGGTCCCGCGCATCCCGGCGTTGAAGCCCTTGCTGCCCTGGAACCCACGCTCCTGCGGCCGGAACGGGTAGCTGTCGCCCAGGTGCCATTTGCCGAAGAGGCCCGTGCGGTAGCCCCCCGCCGCGAAGACCTCGGCCATCGTCACCTCGTCCCGGCGCAGCAGCGACCGGCCCATGACCGTGTGCCAGACCCCGGTGCGGTTGCAGTAGCGCCCGGTCATCAGCGCTGCGCGCGTGGGGGCACAAGTCGGGCTCACATGGAAGTCCGTCAGCCGAACGCTTTGCTCATACAGATGATCGATGTTGGGCGTGCGGATCGTGGGATTGCCGAGGCACCCCAAATCGCCGTACCCTTGGTCGTCGGTGAGCACGAGGACCACGTTCGGCGGCTTGTCGCCTGCCTTGGGCTGAGCTATCGCCACGCTTCGCTTGACGCGGCCACCCAGAACCGCCACGCTCAATCCGCTCAGAAACTGCCGTCTCGTTGGCACAGCGTCCCTTTCCAAGGGCCCCACCCTGGCGGAATCGGCCTCAGATGCCCGTGGCCGGGCCGAGAGAGTACTGGGTGTAGCTGTCCAGGTGGATCTCCTGGATGATGTGGTTGACGTCATCCACCGTCAGGGCTTTGATCGCCTCGACGTCCGCCTCGATGGAGCGATACTCGCCCAGGTACATCCAGTTGGAGCCGAGGTCGCCCAGCCGGCCCATGGGAAGCTCATTCTTGAGAACCAGGGCACTGAGGACCTTGTTCTTGGCCTTGGTCAGTTCCTCCCCGGTGATCCCATGAGCGACGAGGTCCCGGAAGATGCCGCCCACGATGGCCACAACCCGCCCGGCGTTGGGGGTACCGCAGCGGAGATAGGAGTAGAACAGGCCGGTCCCATCCATGGGGCCATAGTGCATCGTGGCCTCCTCGGCCAAGGCCTTGTCCACCAGCTCCCAATAGAACCGCGAGCCATAATCGTCGCCGACAATCATGCTCAGCAGGGACGCGGCGAACCGACGCGGGTCTTGCGCGGAGACGCCCGCGTGCATCAGGCAGATGTGCTCGCGTTTGAGGTTTGCCTTGTCGGCCCGGACCTTTTGCCTGGTGCCTTCGAAGTGGCTGAGCGGCCGGCCGACTTCCTGCGCCCTCCATTGCCCCGAGGCGGCCTCGACCACCGCACAGAACCGGTTCCAATCGAAGCTGCCCGCACAGGCGACGATGATGTTGTTCGGGGCGTAGCGCCGGGCAAAATACTCCCGCATCTGTTCGGCCGTCAGAGCGTCGACGCTCTCGTTTGTCCCCAGAACGCTGTAGCCACACGGATGGGTCGCAAAGTGCAGGCTCCGGCACCGGTCGACCACGTCGAACGTCGGCGTGTCCTGGTACATCGCGATCTCTTCTTTGATGACGTTCTTCTCGACGGTGAAGTCGTCCTCGCGCAGGGCCGGTCGCATCAGCTCGGCCCACAACGCCGTGATGTCCACCAGGTACTCCGGCAGCACGGAAGCATAGAAGACCGTCTGCTCCTCGCTGGTAAAGGCGTTGAACTGCGCCCCCCGGCTGTCGAACGCCTCATTGACCTGGAACGAGTTGAGCCGTTCGGTGCCCTTGAACAGCATGTGCTCCAAAAAGTGCGACACGCCGTTGATGTCCAGGGTCTCATCCCGCGCGCCGGTCCGGACAAAGTACCCGACGGCCGCCGATTTGGCCGGCGGGTTGACCTCGCCGATCAGGACCAAGCCGTTCGATAGTGTCTTTTGCTTGAACTCCATCGCTCTACCCCAGGGCAGGCACGGGGGCCTGCCCTTACGCACAATCACGTGGCACGGGCATCCTGCCCGTGGTTCGGAATCATGGGCGGGACGCCCATGCTACTCAACACGAATCTCCTTGGGTCCGATCGTCACCACCGTGAAATCCTCGAAGGGCCGGCTCCGCAGAAAGCCGAGCACTGACTCGACTGAGGTCTCCTCGATCTTCTGCTTCACCTCGTCGAGCATTCGGACGCGGCCGAGCATGTAGTAGTCGCTGCCGATCGCGCCGGCTCGACTGCTCGAAGACTCGCTCTGTAAAATAACGCTGGACTTAAGGCCGATCTTGGCTCGGGCCATCTCCTCTTCACCGATCCCTTTGGCGAGCCGGTGGAACTCCGCGAGAACGACGTCATACGTCTCCTGGGCCTTGTCTGGGGAAGTGCCGGCGTAACAGGCGATCCCCGCCGCCTCGCGGAGCGAGTGGTACTTGGCCCCAATGGCGTAGCACAGGCCACGTTTCTCCCGCACCTCCGTAAAAAGCCGTGAGCTCATGCCCCCCGAGAGTACCGACACCGCCAGGCGCGCGTCGTAGTATGCCTCGTCAGCGAACCGGGCCGTGGGGGTCATCACGCCGATATGAACCTGGGCACCCTCATGCGGAATATGCGTGTACTTGGGCCCCCTGGCGCCAATCTTGATGGCGCTGAGCGGCTTCGGGTGGTGCGGCCCGAACAGGCTCTCGATCTGCCGGCAGACGGCCTCGAAGTCATACTTGCCCGCCACGGCCAGAATGATCTGCTGCACGTCCAAGTAGGCTTTGGCCAGCTCGCGAGTTTTGCACGCCGTCAAACTCTGGAGATCCTCCAGCTCACCCATGTTGCTGCGGCCCAGCGGGTCGGGATAGAAACGCTTGCGCAGCTCGATCATGATCCTCTGGCGCGGCTCATCGTCCAGGGATTGCAGTTCCTCAATAATGAGCTGCCGGGCCGGCTCGAATTGCTCATCGCTCAAATGGGGGTTGAGGATGATGTCCCCATAGAGAGCCAGCGCCGGCGCCAGATTGCTCGACTCCAGTGCCGCCCCGACGTAGATGTGAGAGCTGCCGATAGACGTCGAGCGCTGCAGGCCAAGACCGTCGAGGGCGTCGCCCAGTTGCCGGCTGTCCCGGGACCCTGCCCCGCGAAAGATCCACTCGGAGATCACATTGGCGGCCCCGGCATAGCCCGGTGGCATGCACGCCGCCCCGCCCGGCAGCATGAAGTCGAACGCCACCGACTCCACCTCGGGCATCGGCTCGCCCAGCACGACCATGCCGTTCGGCAAAACGCACTTGTCAATCCGCTGTTCCATGAACCATCCTCAATATCGCACGATGCGAATTCTAACGAGACATACGTCTATCTTCAATCCTCAGACCGAAGGTAATTGATTTTACCCTCAAGGTGAGGCATAATGCTGTCTCCGGAGTTGGCCGTTGGAGATGGCGCAGGGGATACAGATAATGGATTGACGACAGGGAAGAGATTCGTGAACCTCAGAGCCCCCCGAAATAGAACAATTGTCCTCGCCACTGAGGAAATGGAGAAGTATCGCCCGCGACTTCGGACCGTTCAGGCCCCTGTCCCTCTCTCTGACGTGATCGATTCAACGATCTGGCAGGATGCTCTCTGCGCTCTCGGTTTTCTGCCTTCCTGTTCGTTTGACCTGATTTTTGCGGACCCTCCGTACAATCTCACGAAGGATTTCAATGGAGCGTCGTTCAGCCGACGAACTATCGAGGAATACGAAGGGTGGCTCGACGCTTGGATCTCAAAGCTCCCTCGGCTCCTCAAGAAGAATGGTTCCATCTACGTGTGCGGCGATTGGCGCTCTTCCACCTGCATCCAGCGTGTGCTCCTGAAGTACTTCCGGGTCCGAAATCGGATCACGTGGGAACGAGAGAAGGGACGGGGCGCGAAGAGAAACTGGAAAAACAACTCCGAGGACATCTGGTTCGCGACCGTATCTGAGGACTACCTCTTCAATGTGGACGCCGTCAAATTGAAACGTCGAGTCATGGCTCCCTATATGGATACCGATGGCCAGCCCAAGGATTGGCAGGACACAGATGCGGGGCGATATCGGGTGACCCACCCTTCCAACCTGTGGACCGACCTCACCGTGCCGTTTTGGTCCATGCCGGAGAACACCGACCACCCTACCCAGAAACCCGAGAAGCTGCTGGCCAAGATCATTCTGGCCAGTTCCGGTCCTGACGGTGTTGTCTTTGACCCCTTTTTGGGTTCGGGCACAACGTCGGTGGTCGCCAAGAAGCTGGGCAGGCACTACATCGGAGTCGAGATTGATCTGGAGTACTGCTGCCTGGCCGAGAAACGATTGTCCATGGTCAACGGCGACACAACGATCCAAGGATATGCGGACGGCGTTTTCTGGGAGCGAAACAGTCTCTCTGACCAACTCAATGCCCGCTCACGAGCAGGTCATCGCAAGGATCAGCCGTCGCTTTTCTGACTCGGTGTGAGCGATGACTTCAGACGGGAGTGCACGTATGAAAAGAAGCCACATTTTCTACACAGACAAATTCAAGGAAGTCCAACAGAAGACAAAGGACTTTCTCAACGGCTATCCTGACTTCCTTTCGGCAAGCACAGCACGAAGTACCCGCGCATTTGGCGATGCGGTGGAAGGTATCCTTGGGGAGCATTTCCAAGAGATCGTTGGAGATGACTGTGCGGAGTATTCGGCTACCTTCGCGCGGCGTTCTATGGCGGACATAGCATTCAGCGATCGGGACGGATTCTACTACATCGTTGACGTCAAGACCCACCGGGAGGACACGAAGTTCAACATGCCGAACTTGACCTCCGTGGAGCGGTTAGCCCGATTCTACGAGGAGGATCTGAACTACTTCGCCCTGCTGTTGGTGAAGTACACCCTGGAAGGCACTCACGCCACGATATTCGATGTCATATTCACGCCCATCGAGTTCCTGGACTGGGATTGCCTCACCATAGGCGCCCTGGGGTGGGGACAGATTCAGATCGCCAATTCGAATCGCGTCCGTCTGCAGCCGCAGTACTCCCGCAAGAGATGGATGCTCGAATTGTGTCAGATCATGTCCGAGTTCTATCCGAGAGAGATCACAAAGATTCAAACACGCATGAAGTACTTCGACCGGCTCAAAGAGTACTGGGAGCGCAAGGAAGAATAATGAGGCGCCCGTGCGTAGTCGAGAGCGAGACAGAAGCTTGCCGATCTTGGGGCAAGCGGAGTTACTGAGTCCGGCAAAAATAATGTTACCATCCGACACGGGCACCTATTGCCAAAACCTGTGAGCATGCGTACAAAATTGCCGTTGGCCCGCACAACGGTGTCTTTTCTTTTGCCGGACTCAGTAACAGGCAGGAGCCTGATCGGGAGAGTTGATTCAATTCGGGCCGCCCGAGCCCATCCGCGTCCCGCCGAATGGGTGATTTTTGAAGCTTGGGCCACGGGATGGACGAAATTGCCTCTACGTGGCCGGAGAGCGTGTCCACTGCTGGGGCCGCGCGCGTGCCGGCGTGGGATTTGTGCCGTGTCTGCTGCGCGAGTCCGGGCAGCAGTTCGCAGAGCGGCCAGGATCGCGGATTTCGGAGTTGCACGATGAACGTGTGTCCGTTGCTGATGACTTGCCTCCTGCTGGGAACGGCGGCGAGCGATCTCCCGGAGAATCCGATTCCGGAGGAGCTGCTGTTCCTCACGCGCTGGGAGATCGGGCCGGAGATCTCCTATTTCCGCTACGAGGAGCCCGGCACGATGACGGACAAGGGCATCCTGTATGGCGTGGCCGCCTCCTACACGCGCTATCGTCCCCGAGGACTTTTCCGAGTAGAGGGCAGTTTCTGCTTTGGGGAAGTGGACTATGAAGGCTCGCTCCTGGACGGCACGCCCTATGCCATGGAGGGCAACCACGACTTTCTGCTCAATCTGCGGCTGCTCTGGGGGCGTCTGCGGCAAACCGAGCGCTGGGACCACCAGTTCTACGCCGGGCTCGGATATCGCGGCCTGAACGATGATTCGACGCAAGACCCGGCAGGTTACGACCGGCAGGCCAACTACCTTTATGTCCCGTTCGGTCTCAAGACCGACTACGGCTTGGCCGATCATTGGCTGATCGGACTGGGGGGAGAGCTCGACGTGTTGCTCGTCGGGCTCCAATTCTCCGGCACCACCGAGGGCGGCGATCCGGTGATCAACGTGCAGTGGCCCGGATTCGGGGCACGGGCCTCCGTGGAGTTGCGTCATAAAGTCAAGGCGGCGGACCTGGCGATCTCGCCCTTTGTGCAGTACTGGTGGGTCGAAGAGTCTAGCACCTGCCACGGCTGGTACGAACCGCGCAACAATAGCGTCCAGTATGGTCTGAGCCTGATCTGGCGTTTCTGAGAGCCTCTGACAGGACACGACACGCCCCAAGCCAGTCCCGCATCCTTGTCATTCCCGCGCAGGCGGGAATCCAGTCAAGTCGAGGCTTCCCTGGACCCCCGCCTGCGCGGGGGTGACAGACGGGCCCCTCTGTGCTCATTCCATCAGAGGATCACGGGCTTTGGACCTTCACCAGAACGGCGTCCAACGCCACAGTCAGCAGAAGGTCCGAACTTGTCGAGGAAGAGTTCATGCCGTGGATGGCCAGGAGGTTGGCCCCAACCTTCAGGTTGCCGAGGAAGGCTGTCACGTCAATGTACTCGTCGGCATCCTGCACGTTCGCTTCGCGCGAGGCATCGGCACGAGAATTCCACGCGGGGGTGCCCGTGAAGTTGCGGCGGGCGATCTCTTTGCCGTTGAGGTACGCCACGAAGCCATCGTCGTACCGCACCTTCAGCGTCAGATTGTTGGCGTCGGTGAGGGTGTCCGCCTCGACCGTGAACGGCACCCGGATGTAGCAGGTGTTGTTCTTGCTCGATCCATACATCTGGGCCCCCAGATCGAGCGTGATCAGCGTCTGGTAGCCGGTGTCTTTCTCATAGCCCACCCCGCCGGGAGCACCTTTGCACAACGCCCACGCGGAATCATTGAACGACTTGCCGCCTTTCCAGTCGTCACTGATCGCGCCGGTGGGGACCAGGACGCGTTTGTCCGCCCGCTCCTCCACCAGCGTCAGATCTGTCGTGACGATCTTCGGTCCGCCCGGATTCGCCGCTCCCGGCGTAGGGGACGGAAAGAACTCGATCTTGCCCGCTCCATCCGGAGTCCGGCCCTGAGACACATCGGCCGTCTGAGGACCATAGACCACTTTGTCGGCTTCCTTCGACTGTGCGTCGAACAGGCGAATCGTCCCGCCGGCGGTGGACAGGCGGAAGCTGACGTGCCCGGGGTTGCTGGATTTGTCCGCCTGGAAGAGAGCGTAGCCATTCCCGCCCAGGAAGCTGAGCAGCCTGATCCTGCTCTCCATCGGCAGCGTCGCTGGGCCGCCCGTCAGGTACATCCCGCCCAGGTCCACGGGTTCGGTCGCGGGGCTGTAGAGTTCGATGAAGCTGCCCGAGGACCCGGTTCTGGCACTGGCGAGCCACTCGTTGATCTTCACGGCCCCGGGATCGCCCAACGGCTGGGCCACATTCCCCTGTCCCAACGTCGGGACCGTGAGACTCCAACCATCCTCGTACCCCACCCGGCCGATCGATAAGCCCGCCAGTTGCACGCCGAATTCTACCGAGTCCACCAACGCGCCGAGCTTGTTGTACAGGTAAAGACCGTCTCCGGCGGCGCTCAGGGTGAAACCCAGATGCAGGCCGGAAACGGCGCCAGCTCCGGTAAACAGAACTAGATATTGACCAGGTGCGATCCTCGAGCCTGCTGGGAAGACGAATTTGGCTGGTTTCGCCGGATCGTCCGTCAGACTCATGCCGGACAAGTCGAACGGCGTGGCACCATCATAGTAGAGCTCGATCATACCCGGAAACGCGCCCCCGTGCTCCTCGGCCGATTTGTTGACCGCCAGAACTTCGTTGAGCACGAGCCGTCGATAGGAAGGGTCTACCGTCCAGGTGTGTGACGTAGTCACTACGGCATCCGCCCCGAGCGCCGGGTCGTTCTGGTACCAGCCAGCATCGTTCTTGCCAACCACTTCCACGTGATGCGGACCCGCACCGAGCCCTGTGAGCGTGATACGCGTGGCAATAGGCGTCTCCGCGCTCCACGCTTTGTCATCGAGCCGCCACCGATAGTGAGTGAAACCCGTGCCGAGAGGAAAACCAACCGTAGGTATGCCGAAGCCGGTGCGGTTCACGCCCACGACCAACGTCGCGGTCGTCATGCTGGTGATGTCGCGTGGCTCGCCGGAGATCGAAGCGCCCAGGGGAATCACGCCGCCCTTGTCCGTGCCGTTCGGGCCGGTGCCACGGGCCGGAGAGCCGGGCAGAAGACTGAACCAGTCGCGCATCACCTGAGCCTGCTCCCACGAGGTAAAATTGGTTTCGGAAACCTCCGGGACGTGCTTGAGCCGCGGGTCGAGCACGACGTTCCCGCTGCCGGGGCCCGTCCAGGGCAGGGGCAGGATATTGTTGTTCAGCATGACGGTGGTCTGCTTGGCGTCATAGTTGCGGATCAACTGCTCCGCATCAACGATGATATTGCCCTCCAGATAGGCGCCCTTGGCAAAGGTCGTCGGGCTTGGAATCAGGTCGCGGATGGCGACCACGCCCGAGGCCGAGTCCACGCCGCCCTTCTTGGTCGTGTGGACAATGGTGTTATCGATGAAGACATAGAAATTGCCTTGCTTGGCAGTGGCGACGTTGTCGTTGTCGAAGAACAGGTTGCCCAAGACCGTGATCTCGGAGGTACGGCTGCCGCTGCTGCCCCCTGAGATAGCAGCGGCGGTGTCTGGAGCGCCGTTGCGATGGCAGTGCAGGAAGATGTTGCCCTCGATCCAGGCGTCGGTGCCGTCCAAGTCCAGGAGGTCGTCGCCCGATCCGACGAAGACATTGTTGTAGAGTTGGAGGATCGGCAGGTTCTGGTCCCGGTTGCCACCCGTGAAATCGATGGCGTCGCGATAGCCCGTCGTGCTGCCCACGAAACAGTGTCGCAGGACGCCACGGCCGCCGGACTTGATGCCGCCCGTGCCGTGAATCAGCTCGAACGAGGCCGAGGTCGTGGGAAGATGGCAATGGCTGATGAGAAACGAGCTCTTGTCAAGGGAGACATACTGCTGCGCCGTCGTGCCGAAGCTGGCGTGATCGAGATATAGCGTGCCGCCGGTCACGTCGATGCAGGTCTTGCCGTTGCCCTCGAAGAACACATAAGCCAGGCGCGTCTCCGGCGAGCCCGCCGAACCCTCAATCGTCAGACCGCCCCACTTCGTGCTCGTGCCCGGCGGGCTAGTGAAGCGGATTCCCTGCGCTTCCGTGCCCTCGGCCAAGATGCGTCCCCCATCGGCCACGATAAGGCTGACGCCCGAAGCAAGGTACGCGCTGACACCGGGGCTGAGGGTCAGAGTGCGCCCCGCAGGGATGATGATACTGCCGGTCACGTTGTACGGACCGGCCGCAGCCGTCCAGACCTCGTTGCTCGCCAGAGTGCCACCGGGTTTGATCGTCGTAGCCGGAGCGACCGCGCTGGACGACAACACGACCAAGAAACAAAAAGCCTGTCTACTCACGGACCATCCTCCAGGCGTGGACCAACAGTTCCCCGAGCAACGAACATCCCCGATATGGTCGGCACACGACATTCCAGGATAACAAAAACGCCTCGCCGGGTCAATAACCGCAAGGTCGCTCCTCAGGGCAAACGCAAAGTGGTTTGGTGGCCCCCATTCATGTCCTTGCGAGTCGCCAAGCCGCTGCGCGGCGGGTAGGCAGAGGAAACCACCCGGGTACGTGGGGTGGCATCGCCAAGGCCGGCCTCCGGCCTTGACGATGGTTTCCCGTATACGCGTGAGCCATCGTCAAGGGCAGAGCCCTTGGCGATGCCACCCGAACCGTTAGTTTCTTAGGAGCCGTTCATGGGCCTTCGGCCCACCCGAAGACGACGAAAATGGGCTCAGGAGGTATACTGGGCGTCATGACGAGCTGGGATGGATGCAGGTTGGTTCTCATTGATGCTGGGA
>Ga0315280_10009648_pt1 | contig 12301 bp, 16 predicted proteins | sample YL17G06_40_MG_FD_203697 | JGI IMG/M metagenome (GOLD analysis project Ga0315280, IMG submission 203697) | Sediment microbial communities from Yellowstone Lake, YNP, Wyoming, USA - YL17G06_40 | ecosystem: Environmental > Aquatic > Freshwater > Lake > Sediment | place: USA: Wyoming | collected... | reverse complement strand
CCTGAACTCTCTTAGATCAAGGAATCCTCCACCACGCACTCCACCGCCAGGATAGCCCGTGTATTGATAAGCATTTCCATCTGGCCCTCCCATCGAGTCAGGAATACCGCCGATTGTATTATTTGGATATATGTATGATCCGTTTCCCCTGTCGTCAGCAGCAGCATCCCTCCATATTCCCTCTCCGGCGCTTACAGTCCATGTGTTATCCGTAGCGGGAGGCGTTCCAGTCCAATCAGCTAGGTTTCCATCTATAGTCGCCGAATGCGCACTAACAGAAGCACTGAACATTCCTAGTAACAGTATGGCAAGTAAAAGCAATGCAAATTTCCCTTTCATATCGATCTCCAAAGTAACAAATACAGAATTTAGATATTTAAATGCTGTGAAACATAATTCTATAATAATTCCAAAACAAAATTACACATTTTAAGAAGAAATTTGCAAGAAAACAAAACAGAACTCCACTCCATTAAGAAAGGGTAACCCGCTGAAAGCATTGACGTACCAACGAACACGGCGGAAAACAAGAGTTCACTTTAACTTCCTCCCAGTCATAATAAACGTTTCGCTGCATTTTTCTTTAAGGTTCTAGAAATTGGAAACACAATTTTGTATTTATGCTCCAGAACATTAAAATTTAACAGTGCAATAGGCGCTATTGTAGGTAGCCCTAGGGAAAGGAGACCTTCCTTACATGGAGAAAAAAGGGAGACATAAGAAAGAGAAAAGAAAGAAGGGCATAAACAAAAAATTAACGTATGCAGCCATTGCCGTTGTTTCCATCTCCATCTTGGGCTACCTCATCTATTCCCTTTCACGGCCATCCAGTCCAACGTTCCAGTACAAGGCCGCCATCGTTGATCAGCTAAGCCATCCAGATTGGCAGACGGCTAATCAAACCTTTGTAAATGCTTCCACAACGATCTTGGAAAGAGCCGGGTTCAGCGTAGACTATTATGACTGGGAGAAAGTCACTGTCAATTTTTATAGAAACCTTCCATCTCTTGGCTATGGCTTAATAGTTCTTAGGGTGCATTCAGCCGCTGGTGAAATTTCAGGGGTGCCATCACTGGCCCTTTTCACCTCTGAATCATATAGCCCGCTAGGGTACTATTTGGAGCAGATCTCCAAGCCGGCCCGCGTGGTGAAGGTCTCTCTTTATTACATGAAGGAGCCATACTTTTTTGGAATAGCTCCGGATTTCATTAGGTATAGTATGAACGGTAGATTTGTGAACACTACAATTATCATGATGGGTTGCGACGGACTGAACACTAATACTACTGAGATGGCTAAGGCATTCGTTGAGAAAGGCGCCAAGGTTTACATAGGCTGGGATCGCCACGTAACAGTGCCTCACACAGATCAGGCAACCACGCGCCTACTCTACCACCTTTTCGCTGAAAATCAGACAGTTGAAATGGCTTTGAATAAAACGATGAATGAAGTGGGTCCAGACCAAGCCTACAACAGCCAGCTTGATTACTATCCATACGAAGCTGGAGACTATGCTATCCCGAAGGTTATGGGTAACATGACCACGAATGTTGCCGAAACCATAAATTGGGTGGCTCCAAGTCGTATTAAACGTAAGTGTTACTAAAGTGCTTTTCATCGATACTAAATTGGCGCCGGGGGTGGGATTTGAACCCACGCGGTCCAAAGGACCACAAGCTTTCTAGGAGAGGCGCTCCAGGCTTGAGCTCCGTTAATGTGGATCTGCTCCCTACCTGGTTTCCCGCAGTTATCTGCTCTAGGAGACCCCGGCTCTCATTCCTAAAGGATAGAAGGGCGTTGTCGTGTTTTTTAACTTTTTGAGGTGCGCCACATTTTGGGGTATATGCCCCTTGGCATTAGGACTCTCTTTGTTTTTGCCACGAATCCGTGGTCCATTTTTAAAATATCTTCGGTGGAGGCTAATGCTTGGGATAGGGCTACGGCTTCTCCTTTTTGAGTGAAGACTGCAACCGCGTCATTAGGCTTTATCTCTGTTTCTAGGGATAGGACTCCTGGCGCTGCTAGGTGGGCTCCGTGGCACAGGGCGTCCACAGCTGAGTCACGTATGTAAATCTTTGGAAGCGGCTCGAGGGCCTTCTCCATCGGGTAAACAAATTTTCTAAGTAGGCTCTCATCCCCTTTTTCTTGCCACTGCATAAACAAATAGGAAACATCATGCAATGTGACTAATCCATTGTCTTCTATGAATGGCCCGACTCTTGTTCGGCGGAGCTCCTGCATGTGGGCGCCGCAGCCCAGCGCCTCTCCCAAATCGAAGCAGAGCTTTCGGATGTATGTTCCTGCCTCGCATCCCACTCTAAATAGGACGTTTCTTTCTTCCATTTCAAGCAACTCTAAATAGTATATTTTCCTCGTTCTTAGCCTTCGCTTAACTGAGGCGCGTAGCGGGGGCCGCTGATAAATAACTCCGCAAAACTCGTCTAAAACCGCCCTTATTCGATCCTCAGAAACCGTGGAGTGAAGCCTCATAACGCAGACGTATTCTTTTCCAGATAGGAGGAGGGCCCCCACGACTTTGGTGGCCTCTTCTAGGGTAACGGGAAGAATGCCAGTCACCTTGGGATCGAGGGTCCCGCCGTGTCCGGCTCGTCCAAGGCCTAAGATGCGTTTTAGCCAAGCTGAGACTTCGTGGCTGGAGGGTCCCGCGGGCTTGTCTAAATTTATTACTCCGAATTTGATGTGTTCTTTCGGAGGCCTTTCTTCTGGTTTATGTCCAAAACGCGGGTCGGTTTCCTCTTCGGCTTTGACCACGAGCTCCCGCTTAATTTCCCAAGGCGCACTAATTTTCTTCATTTTTATCTTAGGATGAATGGGGATTAGGATGATTAAAAAGGTTAGGTTAAGCTGCCTTTATTTTCACTGGATTCGCCATTTCTTCCAGTTTGCCAATCGCGGTTAGGGCTTGAGTTACCTCCTCGTCGGTTGCCCCACGCTTTATGTCAATCTTTGTCTCAGTTGGTTCAACGTGGTTTATGTTTACGCGTCTCCTTTTTATTCCAGTCACTTTTTGGGGTCCGGTTACGAGGGCGAAGTTTTTGTCAATAACGTCTAAGACCACGCATTTTCTGCCGGCTTCTCGACCAGTAATTTTGACGCAGACTCGTCCTACTTCTATTGCAGGCAATTCTAAGCCACTCCTTCCCATCTTACTCGGCATACTTATCTTTATATTTTACTAATTTGATTTGCTGGAGCGACTCCATACAAATGACGAGAGCCAGCGCAGGAAAAATAAGAATAAACGCTGATGTCTACCTAGTGCTCCAAAAGGAGAAGGTGAAAGCGGACGCCGCCGTCTACATCCATGTTAAGGGATACATGAGGGCTAGGGTTACGCATGTGGACATTGAGGATAAGATTTTCGGCAAGATTATTCATCGCGGTAGGGGAAACATGCTAGAAATAACAGGGATTAAAGGTGGAATTGAAATTAAGCCGAAAAGCCCTAGAGAAATGGATATTAATGGATCAAAAATCCTTGTCCACGCTCTAGAAGTGCACCATCCGCTCTTAAATGAAGTGCTTGGAATCGGCGAGTCCACAGTAACATGGGTCGGCAGAAAATATGATGGAATCTACATTGGATTCAGAGAAAGTGAAATGAAAAAGTTGGAGCAAATAGCCGAGAAAACATATGGATATAAGCCAATGAAACATTTAGCAAACAAAAACAATAGTCTAAAAGTGTGAGAGGTGATTTTGTGCAAGCTAAGCTGTATATTTATCCTTACCGCATAGCCCAACGTAAACCCCATCCCATTCTTTGGAGTTTCGACACAGAAACCATCAAGGAGATCACCAATAAATTTGAGAATAAATCGCTGTTCAATGTCGAAGTAGGAGAGAAGACCATTATCCTTAGGCTGGTTAAGGAAAAATAAGATTTATTCGGATTAAAATTTAGAACTGCTCCCTTTAGCCGCCACATCAACCTTGATTTTAATCACTTTTGTTTTCAGGTTTTATGAATGTAAAGGCGGTCTATGGTCATGCAGAGAACGCGGAACACTTCGTCGGCTTTCAGCTGATTAGTATCTAGGACCAAATCGAATGGGGAGAGGTCTTCTCCAAGGTTGAATCCATAAAGTTTTTTGTAAATTGTCTTGGTTTTTTCGTCTTTCTCCTTTAATGCCTTGAGGGCTTCTCCATAGCTTATGCCGTCCCTCTTTGCAATGCGCTTCGCCCTTTCTTCTGGGGAAACCTCTAACCAAATTTTGAAGCTTTCTTTTATTAGCCAGGGCATGGTCCAGCTGTCGAGGACAACGTTTCCGCGTTTCGCCCACTCTAGGAGTTTTTCATCGACTTTCCTGTCAAACTCGGGGTTACCCATCCGTTCTTGAAGGAATTTTTTCCCTTCCTCGGTTTCCCACCAGCCCACTCCCCCAGCTTTGTATCCTACTTCCGTGGCTAGGGCTTTCAACGCGTCTCCACCAGAAAAGTATTTGAGCCCATATTTCTTAGCCAACTTTTTTGCTAATGTGCTTTTTCCGCATCCAGCCATTCCACAAACGCATATTACCCTTTTCTGTTTCCCTTCTTCGCGCCTATCTTCCATGTTAAGCGCCTCTAGCCGCGGCTTTCAACAATTCTCGGAGGCAAACTGGGCATAGTTGACCGCCGTACATGCGTTCGGGCCTTCTCTGATTCGCGGGAAGTTCTCGAATTTTTGATGGGTTTAAGCGTGGAATCCCAGAGAGTTCTCGACTGCATCTGGAGCAACGTGAAAAACTGGCTTTCCCCCGTTTGTAATGGGTTTCAGCTTGTCCTCCGGGTAGTTGGAGGCGGCTGCGCTTCTTGCTTCTTGATCGAAGAGAGGGCTTAGGCATTTATTCGGTTGCCCCCATTCCTAGGCCGAATAAGCGTGAAAATAGGGCTCCGAAGGCAAAGGAACAGACCATATACCATGAGAAAAGATTTAGGTGCATGGCGTTTCCGAACCATGGGAGGTAGGCGACGGTTTCTCCGCCGCTGAAGAGTGCATCTGGAAATATTTGCCAAGAGAGGACTCTGCCCGTTAAGAAAAGCCAGATGAGGAGAAAGAGGGCCATGGTGATTGGCAATATTTTCATTTGTCCAAGCGACTGGGAAGCCATCTTTGACTGAAGTTGCTTAATTCTTTTTTCTTGTTTTTCGACTTTTTTGAGGAGTTTTTTGTCGCCTGTCCGCCTCGCCTTATTGGAGTCAGAAAGCCAAGCGTTAATCTCCTGTCTCCAAGCTTTTTGTTGTTCAAGTTTTTCCTTTCTGGTAAATAGGCGGTTAGTTAGGGATATGAGGAATGAGAGAAGCATAGATATGCCTAAAATGAAGATTGTTGAGCCCGGAGGGCTTGCCAAGGAAGACACCCTTTTTCACCTACTCCAACAGCTTTAGAATCTCATCGGCTGCCTCAATCTGTTTTCCGCTTGGATTCTTAACTATTTTTACTGGTGCCCCTGTTAAAACTGCGCAGGAGGCAGCTATAAGCCTTGAGAAAAGAAATTCCTCGGCGATTTCGTCTTCTAGAGTCTTGTCTCGTTCTCGCGTCGTGTCCTTGAGCCTTCGGGAAAGCACCTCAGTGGGCTCGGCTTCAACTAAAACGAAAAGGTTGGGTTTTAGTATTTGCAGAATGTGGGAGGGTAAACCCGCTAGGTATCCGTTCGTAGTTTTTATGGACATGTGGGTGTCGATGATGACGTCTCCGTCTGCCTCAGCTATTTTTTGGGCTATGCTCTCTGCTGCTTCTGTCTGGAGATCATGCTGAAAAATTAGTTCAGATTTTCTCAGTTTGTCTCTGTGGAGAATTTTTCCTTGCTTCTTAGACAATTCAACCATGACTGAACCAAAATTTATTAGACTCATTTTTTTCCCAGAATGTTTCGCAAGCTTTAGAAGCTCGTTGCAAACAGTGCTTTTGCCTGTTCCTGGAATTCCTGTTACGACCACTACCCTGCTCAATATTTATTCCCCTAAGAAGCGGCGCATGGCGGGATACATTTCTACTATGCGTTCCTGCATTAGGAGCTGGTAATACTGATACAGAATGCCTACGCTTAGGAGCACGCCCATGCCTGACCCGAAAACGCCGAAGAAATCGGCAACTGCGGCGATTAATCCGACGATTATGCCGCCGATTATTGTGACCGCGGGGATGTAGCGTTTGAGGACTAATTCGATGGGTTTTTGGGATCTTCGAAATCCTGGGATGTGCATTCCAGAGTCGACGAGCTGTTTAGCCACTGTTCCAGAGTCTAGTCCTCCTACTTCGAGCCATGTGAGCGAGAAGACAACGCAGAATAGGACCATGATGCCTGCGAATATGAATGCTCGCAACGGGTCTGTCATGACGTTTGAAATGTTTCGGGGAGCGATCACGTAGTATGCGAGGCCGCCTGTGGGTTCAGCTTGTCCACTTTCCAATGTTTTATATTGACCTAAGAGGTTGAACCAAAAGTTTGTGTTGGTTGGGTTAAATTTGGCCCAGAGAAATTGGGATATGAAGTATATGTTTGCGAATAGGGCTGAGGCGAAGATTACGGGCAAATTGGAAACGTATAGGAGTTTTATGGGGTATCTGCCGCGGAAGCCTCGGTAACGAGCGTAGGCGACGGGAAGCTCGACTCTGACCCCCTCTGCGTAAATTACGATGATAAAGACGGCTATCGTTGTGACGAAGCCTAGCATGGTGGGCAAGTCCTGAGGAACTCCCTCAGAGTTCTTTCTGACGGCGAAGGCACTTCCTAATGGCTGCCTTGCCAATATTGTCTGAATTAGCATGACTATGGCTCCGTAGTATTTTCCGTCCTGCATAGGTCCCCATGTTGATATACTGGACCAAACAATGTGCTGAGCTACGCCCGCCAATATGAAGAGGCTTATTCCGCTTCCAATGCCCCAACCCTTCTGGATCATCTCGTCTAAGAGCATAACTACTAATCCAGCAACCATGAGCTCCATGAAAATGATAATGGCGTTCCCAGCCGCCAAATTGCCATAGAATCCTCCGAGGAGGTAGGCTGAAGCCTGAACTCCAGTCATGATTATGGAAAAGACTTTGCTGGCAGCCGTGAAGAGCCCTCGATCATCTGGGTCGGATTGGTCGAAGCCTATCATTCCTGATCCTGCGAGGAGCTGAAGGATTAGGCCAGCGGTTACGATGGGGCCGATTCCAAGCTCCATGAGGGAGCCTCGTGTAGAGGCGAAAATCACCCTTAGAGGCGAGAGTTCTGGACCTCCAGCCAATCCAACGCCGTATAGGGGCACTTCACACATGATGAGGTATATGGCGAGGGCTATGCCAGTCCAGAAAAGTTTTTCGTTGAAGCGGACTCCACGTTCAGGCGCCCCAACCTCGGGCATAAACCTTGAAAGGGGCTTGAACATGCGGAGGAATCTACCAGCCATTTCGGGGAATTCACCAGCCTCTCTCAAAGTTTCGAGGAGCGAATAATAAACTTTGCCATTTAACTACCAAGACAAAAAGCTTTTCAGAAAAAGAAGATAAGGCTGTGCATGGGCTTCCTGACCGCAAGTGTCGGAATAATGTTGTTTGGTATGTTAAAAAAATTATAGGGGGGTCTATAAGAGAGGAGTTTTGAAAAGCTTAAACAGCCAACGAATGAATAATTTAATTTTCTTATTTTAGGATTTTTCCGCCCGCTTCCTCTAACTTTTTGGTTGCGGTTTCTGAGGAAGACGCAACCTTAACTAGGACGGGCTTCGCTATTTTTCCCATTCCCAAAAGCTTATTGTATCCAAGTTTGTCAAGGTCTAAGAAAGTTTTTCCTTCTTTCTTTTCTGCTTTTAGCTTGTTTGCTAGTTCTTCAAGCTCACCTACGTTAATGGTGTTAGTCTCATGCTTTAGGCTTCTTGGAGACGTAAAGCCTCTTCTTCCGAAGTATTCTGGCTCATATTTGATCACGTATGACCATAGGTGTTTGTGGCGTCCCACCTTTCGATGTCCCTTTTTACCAGTATTCCTATGTTGACCTACTCTTCCGTAGCCGTGGACTCTGGAACCTCGATACCTTCTTGTTTTCCTAAGTTTTTGGGGCATAAGCCGTCCTCACAAATGCTAGGAATTATGCTATGCGGATTTTTTCGCCTTTCAGTGTCTCAATTTTAGTCTTTTTTAGGCGGACTTCGAGCACGCCGTTTTTGTATGAGGCTTGGGCTGATTTCGGGTCCACCCTCGTGGGAAGCACCAGTTCCTTGTGGTATTTCCTTTCTGGAGTATCCACGGAAATTATTAAATGGTCTTCGTCGGTTTCGAGGTTTATGTCGTTCTTGTCCACGCCAGGAAGCTCAGCCACAACGACCACTTCCTTGTCTCCCTCCATAATGTCAACGAGGGGCTCCCGCTCCTCTCTAAGCTGAGGACCATAACGGCTAGGTTGAACGTTCCCGAATTCGCGAACCACAGGCTTTCCATCAGGTCCAACAGACATGGAGAAACCATACACGTAGGGTCCATAGGCTTTAGCCCCCTTAGAAGGCTCTTCAAAGGCGCGGCGCATCATCTCATCCATCATTTCCTCAATTTCGTCAAAATCCTCAAAAATGTCAGACCAAGGAAATGAACGCCTTTTCCGTCTCCTTCGCCACCATTCGCTCAACGAAATTCCTCCACAACAAAAATGATGTATAAAACACTAACTATAAATGTATCGTTAACCGAAGGCAAAACATCCGACGGCTCGCCGAAAACCTTCACGTCATTCTCTTTATGAAGTCGTTGATGGATTCGCCACGGTACCCTGTGACACCGCCAGCGGCAAAACTTCTTTTAACCTTTCTCCTGAACCCCTTTCTCGGCGGGTGGAGACGAAAAATCGGTTTTACGTTAGGAAGGCGATTAAACTCGGCTTTTAGTTTATGTATGGCTTCAGCCAGGTCGTCTAACGATTTGTAGCCGATTTTCTCAGCGTGTTCGTCGGTTAACTTTTTGTTGCCTAGGAGACTACCTCTTTCCTTAATGAGGAGCGTTATGCTTTCTTTGGAGACTTCACCCCAAGTTACGTAACTTTGCACCTTTTCCAGCATGCCAAGATAGGATGGTCTGTCGTCAATTAGCGTAGCGTGACAGTTTCGGGTTAAGTGGAGCATTTGCAAAGTGTTTTTGGCTTCACTGGGCATTTCGCTCACTCCTCGAACTCGTATAACTGCTAGGCATTTTCCTCCCTTCTCCAACTTAACCCACCCAATCCTTTGGAGTGACTAGGCGATACGTCTTCCGAAGGGCGTCAAAAACAGCATAAGCAAGAGAGGGAACCGTTCTGGTGGGACCATAGCTTCTCATCCAACAGTCTTTAACTCCCGCAAGCCCAAGAACGACTTTAGCCACCTCGCCCGCGACGATGCCTAAACCTCGCGGACCCGGAACAAGCACAACCTCAACTCCGCCGCACTTGCCTTTAATCTGAAAAGGTAGAGAATGAGGTTTCCCGCATCCGCATTCCCAGCTTCCGCATCCTCGACGAATAAGAGTGATGTTGAGGCGTGCATCAATAGCGCCTTTCTCAATGGCAGTCCGCACTTGCTTGGCTTTCCCCGAACCTAAACCCACATAGCCGTCGCGGTTTCCGACAGCCACTATGGCTCTAAACCTAGATTTTTCCCCCGCGTCTGTTTGTTTTTGCACTAAATTTACGTTTATTACCTCTTCTTCTAGATCTGGTAGGAGAACGTCAGCTATTTCAGGCTCACGTATTTTCTGTCCTTCCATAAAAATTTCTTCCATGGAGGAAATTTGCCCCTCCTGAATCATTTTCCCAAGCTTTGTACGAGGCGTCCACCCTTCAACTCTTGCCTCGGCTCTGGTCATGGTTCTCCCCTCCGAAGCCAAGCAACTGCCCATACTAAAGCATTAAGTTTAATTACGTTCTGAGATTCTTTCAACCTTATCATCTCGATATGTGAACGGTTCAAATTTGATAGAAACTCTGGCTTTATATACGTTTCTGGAAGGGATATGAGAACCCTTAAACGTGGAAGGCACTAAACTAGAAAAGGTAGAATCAAAAATGGAAAAACTTGAGCCCCTGCTCAGCTTCATTCAAGTTAAACTGCGTGTGATTTTGACTAAAAGCGAAGGTTACATGCTTTCCTGGGATATGCCCAATTTAAAGAATACGGGCGACGACCTAGTCAAGTTAGCCCAAGAAGTTTACCCACAATTGGCAGAAGTTAAGCACAGGGTTCTGCACCACTCTTTAAGGGACGCGGGTCTAGGCATGAGGATGAAAGCCCTCGAAATTCAAAGAAGACAATTAGAGGAGAAAGATAAAGAATACTTCAGGGGCGTTTATGAGGCACTTAAAAACATTTGTGAAAAAGTCGAGACAGGCGAATACTACAAAGAGCTCATAAAGATGAGAGAATCTAAGCTGAAGGTTCCCTGAAAGGACTTAAGGTAAAATAAGTAGAATTTGAACTAACTCTTAAAGCTGGAAATGATTTTTTCCTTTACTTGGGAAAAGTGCTCAGAAACCTGTTCAGGGCGCATTCCCTTCGATAAATACTCGGAAAATCTCTTTTGGTATGCTTCTGGATTTGAAGACAACTTGTTCGCGTAATCAACGATATGCTTACCAATTATCCTAGTTTCATTAGGCAGCACGTCCTCACTATGCGGAACCGTAATGCCAGCGTCAATGACCCCCTTCAGCGCGGCGAAAACCCGCGCGCCCTTAGAGGGCATTTGCAATCCAATGTCCAAAACAGCCTTTTTTATGCCCTTAGCCTTAGCCCTATAACCACAGAGAAGCCCAGTTAAGTAAGCCGCAGAAACGTTTCCACAGGCTCCCTGCCAACCATAGGTCTTAATTAATTCTCGGGAGAAAGCGGAAACAACGACTTCATCGCCAGTCGTCTTAGCCTCAACTATTTGAACAATCATATGCTTTAAGGTGCCTCGAACCACTAATCGAGGCAGCCTAGATAAAACTAAGCCTTTTCTAAGCTGGTAGTCGGTTTTTCCTTCCCCTCGCCTGCGGAAGGGAACACGGTATCGTGGACCCATAGCCAACGTTGATTCACCGTTTCCTCCATAAGCCTTGAGCCTTGGCGTAACGCTTCATGTCCGCTACTGATTTAAACACTCCGCTGCCAGCCATTTCATAAAGCTGACGATAAGCGTTTTGCGCAATTATGCGACGCGTTTTCATTTCCCGCAACTCCTTTCGCAACGCACGTATTTTCGTCATCCACGCTTGCTTTCTAGAAACTTTCGCATGAGCCGACCCAGTTCTTAGCCCAGGTCCTCTTCTAAGCCCCTTCTTTTTCTTTTCATGTAAAACGCGAACTCGCGCCCGACTAATCCCCTCCTTAGGAAGGGATTTTATGGCTCCTTCATGAACTAGCCGCCTAATTTCCTCTCTAGTGATGGCAACTTCAACTTCCTCTATCCGCTGAGGATTAATCCATACTCGGCTTTCGCCAATCTTAAGGACCTCCGCGGCTAAGCGACGTTGGCTGCTAAGGCTCAACTTTCTGCTCCTCCTCTCCTTCTACGCCAGTGGCAGTTTTCTCTACCTTTTCTTCTTTGGGATTTAGTATATGAATACCCCTCTTAATGGCTTTCGCCGAGATTTCAACTTGCTTCTTGGCACCGACCGTATGGGCTATTCTAATGGCTTGTGTTTTAGGGTCAACTTTGTCAACTTCATCCACGTTATGAACCAGAATCTCAATGTATCCGGAGGGATGAAGCCCCCTCGCCTCTCTGGGACCACGATAGCCTATTTCCACAGTTTTGGGCCAGCCCTTAAACTTATTCCGCATCTTACTGTCTATGCCGCGCGGTCTCCTCCAGCTTTCTTTCAGCCGTTTGTACCGCCAGCCTTCCTGCCGCCTAAAATCGGGCTTCTTGCTTTTGGCGCGCTTCCTTAGTATTAATGCGCGTTGTTTAGGTGGCGCCTCTAACGTTTTCTCTTTTTTCATTCCATTCCCTCAAGCCGTTCGTATACGTAGATGCCGTCGAGAAACTTGCGTGGGTCTCTGCGTTTGATCTTGGTTGCTTGTTGAATGTTGGCGGCGGTTTGGCTGACATCTTCAATGTTGACCCCCTGCACGATTACGTCTTCATCTTTCATTGCGACTTTAACATCGCCAGCAATTTTGGCTATGCGTGGGCTTCGTTCTCCCAAGAAGTTTTCAATAAGGATCTCTTTCCCTTTAACTTTCACAGAAATTGGAAAATGGGAGAAAACAATCTTCAGTTTATAAGTGAAACCCTTCGTCACGCCTATCATCATGTTTTTGATATGGGAGCAAACTGTTCCAACAAGGGCCTCCTCTTTTCTTC
>Ga0315280_10009647_pt1 | contig 12301 bp, 14 predicted proteins | sample YL17G06_40_MG_FD_203697 | JGI IMG/M metagenome (GOLD analysis project Ga0315280, IMG submission 203697) | Sediment microbial communities from Yellowstone Lake, YNP, Wyoming, USA - YL17G06_40 | ecosystem: Environmental > Aquatic > Freshwater > Lake > Sediment | place: USA: Wyoming | collected... | reverse complement strand
CAACTAGTCTGCGTTCACCGCAGGAACCTCGACCAACAAAAGAGATGGCAAAGTACATCTGGAGCCCTCTGAACGATCTACCATCTGGACTCGGGTCCAACTATAGGACGATGCTGAGAGATTTCGAATCCTCGACATATGGAGTCAGATAGAAGTCTAAGCTTATGGGGTGGTTTGTGCTTCGCATAGCCCTCAGAAAGGGCTGTCTGCATGACCAAGACTGCATTGATAACAGGCATAACAGGTCAAGACGGATCCTACCTTGCTGAGTTTCTACTGAGCAAGGGATACGTAGTCCACGGCATCATCAGAAGAGCGTCCACCTTCCACACGGGACGCATAGAACACATCTACGTGGACCCTCACGCTCCGGGAGCGAGGCTGTTCCTGCACTACGGTGACCTTTCCGATTCTGAGCAGGTTTCAAACATAATCTACAATGTGAAACCCGACGAGGTGTACCACCTAGCCGCGCAGAGCCATGTGCGCGTGAGTTTCGACATGCCCGAGTATTCGGGAGACGTCACGGCACTCGGAACAACGAGAATCCTAGAAGTTATCAGAAGAAGCGGAAACCCAATTCGGTTCTATCAGGCATCGAGCAGCGAAATGTTTGGCGACGCACGCCCCCCACAGAGTGAAGAGACCCCCTTCAGGCCAAGAAGCCCCTATGCATGTGCGAAGGTCCATGCCTATTGGATGACGAAGAACTATCGAGATGGTTACGGCATCTTTGCGTGCAACGGAGTACTGTTCAACCACGAGTCGCCCAGGCGAGGAGAGACCTTCGTGACACGGAAGGTAACAAGAGGAATCGCAAAGATCCTTGCCAAGAAAGAGCAACACCTCTACCTCGGCAATCTCAACCCCAAAAGAGACTGGGGATATGCACCGGAATATGTTGAGTCAATGTGGCGCATGCTGCAACGTGATCAAGCCGACGATTTTGTTGTCGGGACAGGAGAGGCACACTCTGTTCATGAATTTGTGGAAACGACTTTCTCCTACGCTGGACTGGATTCAAGAGAGCACGTGAGAACTGATGAGAGATACTTCAGACCAACCGAAGTTGACGAACTCATTGCACAACCAGCAAAGGCGAAGAGAGACCTGGATTGGAAACCGAGGATCGCATTTCAAGAGCTCGTCAAGATCATGGTGGACGCAGACATGCGAGCGGAGGGCCTCACCCCGATCGGCGAAGGAGACGCCATCATCAGAAGCAAATTCCCGAAAAGATGGTGGACCGTTGATTGAGAGAGCAAACGTTTTGTGGAGCGTAAGTTAGGTGACGTTTTGGGACAACAAACGAGTACTACTCACCGGCGGCGCCGGATTCTTAGGCTCTTTCGTGCGGGAAAACCTGATAAACAGAAGGGGCGTCGATCCCTCAAATATTCTTGTACCTAGAAGCAGAGATCTTGACCTGAGAGAATGGCAGAACTGCGTCGAAGCTGTCAGAGACATCGACGTTGTCATTCACCTAGCCGCGAAGGTAGGCGGCATAGGATTCAACAGGAAATACCCGGCAACGCTGTTCTTTGACAACGCAATCATGGGCATTCAAATCATGGAAGCGGCCAGACAGGAAGGCGTCGAGAAATTCGTCGCAGTTGGAACCGTATGCGCCTATCCGAAACATACGCCTGTCCCATTCAAGGAAGAGGACCTGTGGATTGGCTATCCGGAAGAAACAAACGCGTCGTATGGCATTGCAAAAAAGATTCTGCTAGTCCAGGCCCAGGCATATAGAGCTCAGTACGGTTTCAACGCGATCTACCTGCTGCCGGTCAACTTGTACGGGCCGCGAGACAATTTCCATCCGGAAGATTCCCATGTGATTCCCGCGTTGATAAGGAAGATCTTCGAGGCGAAAGAAGCAGGCCAGACACGGATGACGCTGTGGGGGACGGGAAAGGCGACGAGAGAATTCCTCTACGTGGAAGACGCAGCAGAGGGAATCCTCCTCGCCACAGAAAAGTGCAACGAGAGCGAGCCCATGAACCTCGGCTCCGGATTCGAGATATCCATAAGAGATCTCGCCAGACTGATTTCGGAACTCATCGGGTACGACGGAGAGATTGATTGGGACGCGACGAGACCTGACGGTCAACCGCGAAGGATGCTGGATGTCACAAGAGCGAGAGACAGGCTTGATTTCAAGCCGAAAGTCAGTTTGGAAGAAGGACTAGGGAGAACGATCGATTGGTACAAGTCCAACATCCGAGCTCCCTCAAGTCAATGACCGACCAGTTCCGGGACCGAGGCGAACAATCGAGTGATTTCTAGAAAAATCGTAGCCAGGTTCGACTGTGTTGGTTGTCCGGCTCACACCGTGGTTTCGTGTTGTCCCTCTGTTCACCTCGGGGAAACTCCCGTCGAAAGTGATAGATGAGCCTATTCTAGGCTCTATCTGCTCAATGCTGTCGAAGCACTTGAAGCCACATGCGCGTGCGTCTTGCACGCTTCCTGATTCCGGTCCTAGTGAGACCGTCTGCAACCTAATCCAAGCGGCGTGCGTATATGAGAAGGTAATAACACGTTTCGGGTGTCAGCGTGAATTGGAGTGAGCACTGAGCCATTCGTCTCTGAATCGAAATCATTTATCAAGAAATCGAACCCCTGCTCGTGAAGAATAGTCAGTATTCCGTGAAGCGATTGCGGAACACGAGGAAGATGATGGTACTCTAGGACCATCTCCCGGATCATCCGGAGACGTTCAGCGCTGTCCGCCAACACTTCGTATTCTGCACCTTCGATGTTCATTTTCAAGAAGTCTACCGGCTGGTCCAGATATTCACGCAGGCGAACAGTCTTGACATCGTGTCTCGTCCAGCCTCTTGGAATATCACCAGACGTTTGAGCAGTGACAAAGCTCCCATACTTGCCATCGGACCAGAGGGTGAACTTACCTTCGTGAGGAGCCAGAGCCGCCTGAATCAGTTTGACATCTTGAAGGCCATTACGAGTGACGTTTTCTTGAAGGTAGGGGAAAATCACCGGGTCAGGTTCGAACGCGATTATGCGTGCCGTAGGATACACGTGTTTGAAGTACAGAATGGAGATGCCGATGTTGCTCCCGCAGTCCAGTATGATCGGCTCCGAATCTTTCGCTTGGAAGTGATAGATTCTGTTAACGAAAATATCCTTGTACTGAATGTAGAAGCTCAAACCGTCATTGACACGGACGATATAATCCGAACATCGAATCTGGGAACCCGGTTCCAGCCCCCTTGCCTTCATGCGCAACAAGCTGACGCTCATGTTCCTTTTCCACGAGTATCCCCTGCCTGCAATGCGCCGTATGATCCGCCTGACGCTGGCCGGCAAGGTCTTGCGAACCGCGGGTTCTAACATCTTGGGGTACCTCCGGAACGGAACCCGAACAATGTATGGAGGTTTCCCCAGATTCCTGCTCGGGCTCGTGAAATGTGCATGCATGGACCACTACTCTTTATTGGCCAAGACACTGGCATGCCAATCAATTGCGGCCTGTGTAGGTTAGGCTTCAATTCAGGAAGACCATTCGGTTGATTCAATGATCGTCTTGTACCAGTCAAGGTACTCATCTACTTGGCGTTGCAGATCAAAGCGCCGGCGGGCATCTCGAGCAGCATTCTTGCCAAGGCGACCGCGAAGTACTTCATCACTTAACAGTCGCCCAATTGCTGCAGCCATCATTTCAGGATCCCCGGGTGGGACTAGCACGCCCGTTGCTCCATCCGCTCCTTGCATGTCTATTCGGGCAATCCGAGAAGCTGAATCGCCAGTATTCAGTCCGATTACTTGCTCTGGAATGCCACCCACAGCAGTTGACACAACGGGCACACCACAGGCTAGAGCCTCTAAGACTGTCGTGGGAAAAGTGTCTACGCGGCTAGGGTGCACATGGACGTCAGCCGCGCGGTAGTAGTCTGCGATCACTCTTGGAGTGTTCTGATACCCGACAAACAGCACTTCAGAGCGCCCTATTCTTTCCGGCATTCTTTCTTCGCCCACGCAGATCAAGAGTAACCGTTTCCCTTGAAGTTCCTTACTCAGGCGTTCAACCGAGGCTTCCAATGTGGCATAGTCTCCCCACGGACTGCTTCGGGTGCCGTTACCGACAAAAAGCATCACGCTCGCATCACTGGCAATTGACAGCAGTCTACGGGCTTCCCCCTGATCTCCTGGGTGAAACACCGTTAAGTCGACGCCGTTTGGAATGACCTTGGATTCAACGATTGCTGGAGCCAGCATTGACTTCGTGACCTTGTCCATCAGCCAGCGTGACGGCGCAGATACGTAGAGTCGACATCGCTCGAAGAGTCGTTGCTTCACTCGCCAATTATGAGCAGCCTCGTCCCTACTAATGGCCGGATAGATTGTCAGGTCCGGGCAACCGTGACAGCCCGTCTTCCAGCGCTCACAACCAAATGAATGTGCACAGTGGCCGGAAAGCAGCCAAGCGTCATGCAGAGTCAAAACGACCGGAACTTTCCGGCTGAGCCAAGGCAACGTCCGAAGGTCAAAGTAATTGCCATGCAGATTATGGCAATGCACAACGTCCGGACGTTGCGGTACCAATCTCAGTAGATGTCGCGCCCCCGGGAAATCGAAATCCTCATATCCGCGTCGAATGTTCCGGAGGCGATGAAGCTGACCGAGGCTTTGAACCAGGCGGCGAAACCTCCTCGTGACACCGATTCTTCTGGCAGCTGGAAGCAATAGAGTCTCAGCAGACAGACAGGACTCTGTCCAGTGGCTACAATACATGTCATCCTGCATCTGTAGTACATCGGGATCGTGGCTGAGCTTCCGACCGACAATAAGCCATGAATGGTGACCACGCTCTCGGTAGGCGTTATGCAGATTCCAAGCAATTCTCTGCGCGCCCCCAACGATATCTAAGGTGCTCACCTGCGCAATCCTCAAGCATCCACCCTCCCTATGAATTGAAGAACTGACGCACGTGCTGTGCGAATTCCGTGCTACTCCAATCACGTACTAGGAAGCGGGGCAGAAAGAGTGGGTCTGATTCGCGGCTCACTGGTGCTGGAAGATTGGCACATGCAACTTCGTATCCGGCATCCTGCACGAGTTCCATAGCTTGTCCGACGTCGGCTTGGCCGCCGTATGGATAGGAAATACTGGTCACCGGGCGTCCCAAGACTGCTTCCAATTGTCTCCTGCTTTCCCGTAGCTCGTGCTGTTGCACTTCGAGGGTCTGCATTGATAATACGAGATGATTGACTGTGTGCGAACCGATTTCCACAAGCTCATCGTCAGCAAGCTTGGAGATTTCGTGTGGCAATAGTGTTCGGCACGATGGTCTGCGATCGCTTTCTATCTTGGCGCGCAAAATTGCTAGGACTCGTTCACGTTCCATCTGCCCTACGCCACGCAGCAAAGTGTGCAGGTCCAGGTACATCTGATGGCGAGGTGTGGGGGTCTCCCTGCACTCTACATTCCATGTCCTGCACTCTGAGATCTCTTCCTCGGAGAGTCGTGCCCACTTGCCGATATGCCATTCATGCATACCATCGCCTATTCTTATCCTGAAGCGACTGGGCAGTAACCGGGTTAGAAGCAACAGCCGTTCCAACTCATCCCACCAGAACTCCCTCTCCTGAGACATACGTGCTGTCGTCACGAAGATTGTTGCAGGAGCATTGTATCGTCCAAGCAACGGCTTGGCGTTGCAGAGGTTATCTGCGTACCCATCGTCGAAGGTCAGTGTCACGGCACGTTTGGGCAAGCGTCTCGACCGTAGGGCCAGGAGAAGCTCTCTTAAGCTCAAGATAGGGTAGTGAGCGCTCAGGTATTGAAGGTGCTCTGCAAAATGTCGGGGCGAGACGCACAAGAGCTGTGGATCTGACAAAGCATCAAACACTCTATGATACAGCAGGACAACGACTTTCGATTGATGCTGTCTCGTCCACCGTCGAAGTCGAGCGATGCCTCGTATCTTCACCGTGTTTCACTCTCATGCACGCGCTTGACTGCTCTGACAGCAATTGTCACCTCGTAGTCTGGGTCATCGTAATCAAGTTCTCGTCTCGTCAGATCTTCTGCCGCCAACCCAAACAAGAAAGCCGCGGCAGACAGGACATTTCCATGCGCTTGCACCTCGACGTTCCCTCCCGGAAAGGCTTCCTCGAAAAGAAGTAGGGCAGATAGACTAGTAAAGCGCCAATAATCGCCCCAACGATCCATATCATAGCGGCTGAGATGACTTATCCCGGGGAACGTTGCCAGCAGCACCCCATGCGGCCTCAAGATGCGGTAGAGAGTACGTAGCGCGGCACGCACGTCGTAGATGTACTGCAGCGTTTGTGTGAGAATGATACAATCAAAAGTGTCCGACGGAATGTTGTGGCCATTGCTCAAGTCTGCCACGATCGTGGCTTGAGGATTGCCAGCCGTTACGTGAAGCACGTCAGACTTGGCAACATGTTCACCGCCGAATCTGACCGTATACGCGTTGTCACCGACCTCAAGCACATGCCCAAGGATGTCGTTCGCAAATCGACCCAAGAAGGTCTCAATGTAATAGCGGTCAATTGCATTCCCGCGGTCTAGTCCGAACACGCGGCTGACAGGCTCCAAACGGCGCAAACTGCCGAAACGTATCCGGCGCCTCAAGACCCGTTTTCTCAACGTCGACCGGCACAGGCGAATCGATTCGCGCACTTCTCCTAGAACAGCTAACCTCAACTCAGTTTCACTTCATTTGCCCAATTTGCTGAGGTAACTTGCCGTCGAGAGCATGAACTTCAAACCATCTGCTCAAGGCAGCTATCCAAACCAGTGGACACCCTAGGCGTGTCTGTCCCGCTCGCATGCCCGTGGTTCCACGGGATCTGGAACAAACTATTTAACATGCTGCAAGTTCTTCCCTGATCGATAGCATGACCGGAAGCTACGTGGTTCGCGCCGCGAGGTTCGAAGAACATTCCAGTCAGGATCGAGTTGTTAGTTGGCAAACCACTTGCGAGTCAACGAACAGGATTCTTGAGAGGGACCCATGAACGAAGAATATAGCCTATGTGACCGGTTCCCGAGCTGAATACGGACGGATGCGCTCTGCGCTATCTGTGATTAGGGACAGACCATCACTCAGACTTTCTTTGATTGTCACCGGTATGCACCTGACAGAGGAATTTGGATATAGCTTTCGGGAAATCGAGCGGGATGGCTTCAGAATTGACGCAACAGTAAGCGCTCTTCCAGAGCGCGACAGCGGAGCGGCGATGGTCGAGGCAATGTCGAAGTGCCTGAATGGCGTAGCTGAAGCACTGCAACAAAGACAGTACGACCTAGTCACGGTTACAGGTGATCGTGGAGAAAGTCTAGCGGCTAGTCTGGCTGCAAAACACCTCAACATTTCTGTAGCGCACGTTGGGGGCGGATATGTTTCTGGCTCAATTGACGATCGAATCCGGGATGCTGTGACCGTTTTTCAGATATCCACTTTCCCGCAAATGGAGTTTGTGGGAAGAAAGTGATTGAGCTGGGTGCAAACCCTCGTAACGTTTTCATTGTTGGGGCTCCTGACCTAGACGCGATTAGGAAAAAGGAGTTTGCATCATCTCAGGGCTATTGAGCATGGCAATCTTCCAGCAAGTCGCGGAAGCTTATCTGTCACGACCCCAGGCGATTTCCGCAACGATCCTATTCTTTCTACTTGCTCCAGTATTCGTTTTCTCGGGTGTGATTTATTCCGAATCACTTTTCCTTCTTCTTACGCTTCTTGCATACCGCTTCCACTTGGGAGGAAGGGACCTATAACTGCGTTCGACCATTGCATTTTGACTAGGTCTTGTCCTGTTTGAAAAGCACGTCTGGGACCCTAGAAGGCGCGTAAAGTTATCTAACTGAAGACCTGACTCTCGCTATTGGAGGGATACAGGATTTTGGCAGCCAAGTTCACCTTGATTCAAACGGCAGTCGGCAGTCCTCCCGCAGCAGGACTGATAATCTTGCTAAGGGCAAAGGGGGTGCGCGTGATTGGGACAGATTGCAACCCTCTTTCTTCGGGACTGTATCTATCAAGCAAGGGCTATGTCGTGCCGGACGCCAGTGACCCGATGTATCTGGAAGAAATGCTGAGCATTTGCGACACCGAGAGACCGAGGATCCTAATTTCTGGCCCCGAAGAAGAGACCCTCACACTTTCCAAGAACAGGACTTTGTTTGGTGAAAGGGACATTGTGCTTTTGTGCCCAGATTACGTGACAGTTTCCACATTCGCAGACAAGATCAAGACCAATGAAAGTTTCACACGATTCGGAATTGCCACCCCGGGCATCTATGAACCAGATAAGGCAAGGTTTCCATGCATCCTAAAACCGCGGTTTGGCAGGGGAGGCCGGCAAGTCTTCAAGGTCACGAATCGAGAAGAGCTGAAGACACTGATTGGCAGGGTAAACGATCCAATAGTTCAGGAGTACGTTGACGGAGAGGAGTACTCCGTCGATACTTTCGCAGACATGGAAGCCAACCCCTTGTCGGTGGTTCCCAGAATCAGGCTAGGGGTTGAATCGGGAGTTTCCGTGAAGGGAATGACGGTTCGGGATGAGCAAATTATCCGCACTTGTGAGAAAATGGTGAAGGGCTTCAAGCTCACAGGTCCTGCTTGTGTGCAGTGCATTAAGCATGACGGGGAGCTCAAATTCACAGAAGTCAATACTAGGTTTGGTGGAGGTTCCATTCTGTCTATGAGGGCTGACCCATCAATAGTTGCCAACATAATACGACTGGGCCGAGGGGAAACCCCGATTCGCAGCAAGGGGTTCAAAGCCGGGTTAGTTATGTTGAGGTACTATTCTGAAGTTTATGTTTCGGATCGCCAGGTAAAGAAGGGCCTCGTAAAGAAAGGAAAAATCTTATGATACAATCGATCGTATTCGATTTGGACAATACGCTTTACGATGCACGTCAATACTTCTCGGGAGCTTTCAAGGATGTCGCGAGATACATTTCTCTCCATCAGGGCCTACCGCGGCGAAAGACTTGGGAAGTTCTGATGGAGACTTGGACTAGGAGGACCAGCGCGTACCCCTATCTATTTGATGACGCACTGGCTACTCTCGGCGTGAAATGTGATAGGAAAGAACTGGTTAGCCTATTCAACAAGTACTCGGGAGGAATAGCTCCGTATCAAGATACTGTACCAACTCTGAGGGCTCTGAGGAAGAGAGGAGTAGGGCTTGGAATTCTGACTGAAGGTAACGCCATTAGACAGAGAAGAAAGGTTCGAGTGCTTGGGCTCCGAGATTTCTTCGACGCCGTCATAGTTGTAGAAAGGGGTGGTTCCAAATCATCTCCTAGGCCGTTCTTGAAGGCGATCGGAGCGTTGGCAAGAAGGCCTAATGAGAGCCTATATGTGGCTGATAATCCTCTTTTGGATTTCCGTGGTGCCAAGGCTGCCGGGATGCGAACGGTGAGGTTCTTGAGAGGAGAGTTCAGCCACATGCCCAAGAATGAAGACATCGACTTAGAAATTCGGAGCCTCAAGCAATTACTCACAATCCAGAGACTACACGCATGAGACGTAGAAAGATCGTAGTAGTAACGGGGTCCCGTGCAGAGTACGGCATGTTGAAGCCTTTGCTGGAGAAGATTCAGAAGTCAAAATACTTGAGGCTGCGACTGGTCGTAACGGGCATGCATCTGCTGAAGGAACACGGCCTGACTCTCAAGGAAATCAAGAAAGATGGTTTCAAACTCGCAGCCAAGGTAACAATGTACTCTGGCGACCCTTCCCAAGAAGACTATTATGGAAAAAGCCTAGCACGGGGCATACAAGGCCTCTCTAAGGCGTTCAAGGAAATTCACCCCGAAATCCTTGTGGTGTTAGGCGATAGACTGGAACCGCTCGCGGCAACTCTAGCGGCAGCAACTCTCAGAATTCCGATTGCGCATCTGGCAGCTGGGGACAAGACTGACAGCGGGCATATTGATGAGCCAATCCGTCACTCAATCACGAGGTTTGCAAACCTGCTCTTCGCAACAACATTGGGGAGTGCGAAGAGGCTGGTCGAAATGGGTGAGGAGAGGTGGAGGGTTCATAGAGTTGGGGCGCTTGGAATCGACGCGATTCTCGACTGCCCGCCCGTAGCCGACGGGATATTGAGTGAGAGATTTCACATTAACGTGCGCGAGACCTACCTTATCGTGATGTTTCACCCTGTTCACTTGGAGAAAGAAACCGCGGGAAAACAGATGCGAGAAATCATCGAGGCGCTGAAGGAACTGAGGCTGCCTTCTATCATGATCTATCCGAACAACGACCCGGGGAACGAGCACATAATTAAGGAGATTGAAAAATCTAGAAGCATGGCATTTGTAAGAGTCTTTCGAAATCTTCCTCACAATGAGTACATAAGCCTGCTGAGGAAAGCAAGCATGTTGGTTGGAAATTCTAGTAGCGGAATCATCGAAGCCCCGTCACTTGGCATTCCTGTAGTTAACGTCGGTTCCAGAAATGTCGGAAGAGAACATGCCCGAAACGTAATATTCGTGCCATCCAGAAAGAACGCAATCGTCAATGCGATCAAGAAGGGGCTACACGACCGCAACTTCAGGAAGTCGCTGAAAACGTGCCGAACCCCGTACGGTGACGGTAAAGCCAGCGGGAGAATAGTGAGAGTGTTAACGAACGTGCAATTGAATACCAAATTGCTGCAGAAACGGATAACGTGCTGAGAGATTGGAATGTCGCAGAAAAGGTGGGACGAGATCTACACAAAAACGTTCGGGGGAGTTTGGTATCCCGACGAGGGGCTCGTCAGGTTTGTCGCCAGGTTTCTGCGAAGAAAGGTGGGTGTGGAAGCTTACGATGATAAACGGCCGGTAGGAAGAGTCCTTGATGCAGGTTGCGGGAATGGCAGGCATTTGATCTTCTTTGCTGAGCAGAAGTTCGATGTCTACGGAGTCGACATTTCAAAGGAAGGTCTGAGAGTCGCCCGCGCATGGTTGAGGAAGAGAGGGCTGACTGCTTACCTGCAAGCCTCCACCTTGACAAAGCTGCCGTTTCGGCCGAAGTCCTTCGACGTGGTCGTTTCATGTGAAGTACTTGATCACATGCATGTGAGGCAAGCGATTGAGGCGATGCAGGAGTTCAAGAGAGTCTGCGCGAAAGGGGCCTACGCCTACGTGTCCCTAAGGTCCACTGCAGACTGTGAGTATGGGCGCGGTGAGAAGACCGGACGCAACACCTTTGTCCTTGAGGAGGGTTATGAAAAGGGCTTGATACAGCACTTCTACGACTTGGAGGACCTGTCAGAATTGTTGAAAGGTTTCCGTATCTTGGACATCGAATCTCATGAAAAGAGTTTCCCATGTTCCTTCAGCATAGACAAGGCATTCCTGCAAAGTTCACAAGGATTCCGGGGGCACGTTGACTTGGCGAACCTTGAGCCATTTCTGAAGTATTCAAGGTGGCATATTGCCGCCGAGAAGGCATAGGGTGACCCGGATGAAAGTCCTCGTGGTGGCCCCTCACCCGGACGATGAGGTTCTCGGAGTCGGCGGCACCATAGCGAAACACGGCATGAAGAAGGATGAGGTCTACCTGTGCATCGTCACCCATGCATATGAGCCTGACTGGTCAAAGGAATTCATTGAAAACCGAAAGACGGAGGTGCTGAAGGTTAGCGAACTCTTAGGAATCAAGAAAACACAATTCCTCGATTTCCCCACGGTAAAGCTCGACACGGTCCCACGGAAAGAACTCAACGACACAATTGCGGCATACGTCAAGGAAATAATGCCGGATATTGTTTACGCGCCGCATAGAGGGGATGTGAACATGGACCACAGGCTTGTATTTGAGGCAACCTTTGTAGCGACTCGTCCAACCTCAAACCCCGTGAGCAAGCTGCTCACGTATGAGACGCCTTCTGAAACGGACCTTGCCCCGCCCTTTGGCGCCAGCGCCTTCGTTCCAAACGTCTACGTAGACATAGTTGAAACGCTCGAGATCAAGATCAAAGCGCTAAGTCTCTACAGGACAGAGATCAAGGAGTTCCCGCACCCGCGCTCCGCTAAGCTTCTGTCAGCGCTTGCAATGAAACGAGGAGCCGAAGCGGGTTTGAGTGCGGCTGAAGCATTCATGCTGATGAAGGAAATATTGCGATAAGTCGATTGCAAGTTAAGTTCTGCTAGTTTCTGGTCGCATAGATAGCCCTGCTGGTGTGGACCCCTCTTCTATGTAAAAGCCTTCACGTATGTGACTCTGCTTGCTTGCTGCTGTTAGCTTCCCAGCCTGGTTGCGTTATGATGCTGTTCGAGCCATTCTGATAAGTTTTCTGTGATA
>Ga0315280_10009646_pt1 | contig 12301 bp, 11 predicted proteins | sample YL17G06_40_MG_FD_203697 | JGI IMG/M metagenome (GOLD analysis project Ga0315280, IMG submission 203697) | Sediment microbial communities from Yellowstone Lake, YNP, Wyoming, USA - YL17G06_40 | ecosystem: Environmental > Aquatic > Freshwater > Lake > Sediment | place: USA: Wyoming | collected... | reverse complement strand
GGCCGAGCGGCACACGTGGGCCAAGCAGGTCCTGGAGCGCATCGTCCGCGATGCCCGCAGCAAGGCATCCCGGCCGCTGGGAAAGCTCCCGCCCAAGGGCGACCAGCGGCACTGGAGCGTGGCCGCGGATTTGGTCCGGGTTGGGCTGGGGTACGCCTTCACCGGCGACGAACGCCTCGCCCAGTGGGTCCGCGACGGCTTGCTGGCCTATGCGGACCTGTACCCGACCTTGGAGTGGACCAATCGACGCTGCCGGGTGTTCACGCAGTCGTCGTTCTACGAGGCGATGTGGGTCGAGTCGATCGCCGAGGGCCCCACCAATTCCCCGAAGGAGAGAATGCCCGTCTTGATTCTCAGGCGTCGCGGCCCGGAGGCCCGCTTCCTCCCCGTCTTCGAGCGGGTGGACCCGGAGCATCCGCTGTCGGAGAAGGACGTCCGGCTGCTCGTGGAATGATTTGGCGCCAGCATCAGATCGAGACCCCGCGGGAGTACCGCCACCGCAGCCGGCACGAGACCAACGACGCCCGCCGTGCGGGAAAGAAAGTGTAAAGACGCCGGAGACCCTTGGGCCGCCGCGCGTGCGACTTGCTCACAACAAGGAAAGGCATCCGATGAGTCTTCGAGACCTCTTGCTCAACGGCCGCAGCTACCGGCGGTTTCGCAAGGACTCGCCGATCGGCGAGCAGACCCTAGGGGAGTTGGTCGATCTGACACGGCTTTGTCCATCGGCGGCGAATCGCCAGCCGCTGAAGTACTTGATCTCTTGCATCCCCGAACAAAACGCCTCGATCTTCCCCCATCTCCGTTGGGCGGCCGCGCTTCCCGATTGGTTGGGGCCTGCGGAAGGCGAGCGGCCGACCGGCCACATCCTGATCCTGGGCGACACCCGAATCAGCCGGCAGTTCTTTTGCGATCACTTGGCCAACAGCCGCAGGGAGACGTGGGAGATGACCAGGTCTTGCCCGGAAGCCGCCAGCCGGAAATCGGCCCCGTTGGAGCGGCCGGCAAAACGGGCGTGTGGGAGGACGAATCGCGCCAATTTCCACTGGCCGGTTCCCCGGATCGGCTGGCTGCCCCCAGGCCGAAACTGCTGCGCGAGCCCAGCCAGTTTCGGATCACTGGAGTCATAGTCCACGCGGAACTCCGCAGGTCCCGCGTCCAAGTAGCCCACGGCCAACTCGACGGGTTCGTCCGTGTCGTACACGAAGGAGTCGTCCACCTCGAAGTAAAGGTAGCACGAAGTGGGCGAGTGCTTGTTCCGGGCCGTGCTCCAGGCCCGTCGCCCCTGTACGGTCTTCTCGACGACCGGGCCATCGCCCTCGGGCTTCGGTACGATGGAGAGCCCGCCGGACTGCCCGGGCGACGCCGTGACTTCCTGCCGGGCCGGACGCAACACCGAACGGTCCAGCTTTTGGCGGGCGTGGAATTGGTCGGCGAATTTCCGCGTCAGCTCGATGTACTGCCGGCCGTATTCGCGGCTGTGGCAGATGTCGGTCCCCTCGTGGAACTCGTTCCAGGTCTCGACGTGGACCAGCCACGGGCGGCTCTCGGGCGGCCTCGTCAGCAGCCGCTGCCAGGCCCGCTCGTAGAACTGGCCGTCTTCCCGTTTGCGGACAAGCGGCTTCCGGCCCGGCACGGCGGAATGGTCATAGCCCGGGCCCAGGGCAGCGGTGTCGAGGAACTGGGGCGCCAGCGCCCCGCCCCACTGGTACTCGCTGTCCGCCTGGCCGGGCCAGCCGCGCATCTTCACCAGAAACAGGTCGCTGCCGAAATCCCGGCGGAACATCACACGGACCGCCGGCAGCAGTTGCTCGTCCACCCGCCGCGCGAAGGCCGAGGCGTAGAGAAACACCAGGGGCTTGCCGTCGATCTTCGCCCGGTGCTTGGGCGGGACCTGGCTGAAGAAATCACGGATCGTGCCGTAGAACCACAGCCGGCCGGCTGGGCTCGTCAGGTCAATGTGGTAGCCTCGCCGGTTGTACTGCAAGGTGCTCGTGTCATAGAACATCCCGATGGTCGGCGGGTTCTTCCCTTGTCCGAGAAGCCGCTCCCTGGCGGCCACCAGTTTCGGCAGCCCCGCATCGCTCCAGGGCTGATCGCCCAGCGGCGTGCCCCAGTAGACGGGCAAGAGCACGTCGATTCCCGCCGCCGTCATGTCGGCGAGTTGTTGGGCGTGCCAATCCACGCTCTTGTAGCTGAAGCCGGCAATCGTCGGCGGATGGTCCGTCAACGCGTCCGAGCCATCATGGTTGACGACGTGGGCCTTGCTCTCGGCGTCGTACCAGTAGAAATAGCTGGTCGCGACCACCGGGGTCTTGGAGCGAAAGCCATCTCGATCGGCGGCCTCGGGCACCGATCGAGAATTGGTCGTGGCCCCAACGAACGGCCCAGGAGGCGGCGGCAAGGCGAAATCGGACGGGAGGTCCTTGCCACTGGTGACGACCGCAATCAAGACAACGGGCAGAAGAGTCATGTCGGGGGCCTTTCGTTATTCGGTCTATTGTGTGACCCCACATCGCTGTGTCAAGGTGCGAAGGGGGCGCAGGTGCCGGTCGCCTCCTGTTGGCCCCGACGCGAGTTTGATTGCCAGCTTCACCTCAACCCAGCCAATGGCCTTCTCCACGTCGATGCGAGGCAAGGGGTGTGGCGTGGGGCCATCTCTACTGAAGCCTCGTAACCACATCCTCGGATACCCGCAGGACTGTGCCATGTCGGGTGCCTTGCGGGAACGCGACCTTCTGGGAAATGTCCTCCCAATGAACCGAATTCCTGGATCGAATTACCCCGTAATGCTGCGGTGTGGTATAATGGACGCTACCCACGCTCGTCCGCGTGTTACTGCGCCAGTGGCCCGGGGCGGTAGCCCTTCCGCGCGTACAGGGCCGCTTCCAGGCTCTTCACTACATACCCGCAACCGACGATCGGAAGGCTGTTTCTTTCGAATGCTGCCGGCCGCGACATCGGCAATCTCAAAGCAGAGAGGTGCAATTCTTTCCGTTGCGCCAAAAGGCTCCGAGTTCGGCGTCAAGACGTCGCCCCGGTCGGTAGCGTGGGACCGCCCGCATGAGACCACTTCGAGGAACGCGCACGCCGACAGGCAAGGGGCTGGCAGGGGGCGGCCGGGTGGCTACGAACAGCGTGACCGATTCATCCACCTGGCCAGCATGTCATTGTGGCGGGAAGAAGAGAAGCACGTAATGACCGGCGTCGCCACCGAGGTGATAACGCCGCCCATGCCCGGTTCGCCTGCCTGCTTGGCCTCCACCAATTGCCTGAGCCGTTCGCCCAGCTTGGTGCGGATGGCATCGAAGCGGCGAGTGAGCACGTCGCGCTTGGACGCATTCATGCGGATGTAAAACGGGTCTTCGGGACGCGGGCGCGGCAGACCGGCGCCGACCTGTTTCAGGGCGCCGGCGAAAGGGTACTTGTGCCGCTTCAGCCGCTCATACGCTTGGTCCGAGAAGTCCAGGGGCATGTCCTCCTCGTCGAACATGTCGCGGTTGGCGGCCTGGGCCAGCTCGATGCAGGCGGCCTGGGTCAAGAGTTGGCGAATCTCCTCGGTGAGCGAGGAGATGTGGGCTTTGCGACGGGAATCGGCGGCATTGGTCTCCCGAGCCATGAGCTTCTCGGCGGTGCTGCTGAACTGGGCGATGAGGCACTGCCGTTGGTCGTCTTTCAACTCGACCCGCGGACCCTTTTCGACGACCGCCCGTAGCTCCGACAGGGAGCGAACCGGGCAGCCGTCTGCGGACCCGTAGAAGCCCACCAGGGGCCACGGCACAGCCTGGGCGCAACGAACGACCTGGCCGCCCGCAACACCGTCCCCTGGGGGCTCTACAGCCTGTAAGACCTCTTCCAGCAGCCCGCCGCCGTAGGTCAGCAGCCGCAGCGTGCTGGGGTGCTGGTCGAATAGTTCCGGGTTGAAGGTCACAGCCTGGTATGCACCGTGCCAGTCCAGGAGGTGCGCCCCGGCGATCTCCGGGTGTGGATCGAAACGGCCCCGCATGGCGCCCGATTCCACGATCGCCCGCTCCAACTCCGGCAACGTCACCGGCGACGGCAGCTCAGCGGCGGCCTCCACGGTGTCGTCCACGAACTTGTCGAGGTTCAGGGCCGAGGTTTCCGCCGACCGGACCCGCCGGTTGATTTCTTCGACCTCCTGGGCAATCAGCTCCCCACGCTTCTTGTCGTTGGCCATGGCCGCTGCCTCGATGACCCGGGCCAGCTGGCTCAGGATCGGCTGCAATTCGCCCACGACGCTCTCGAACGACGTGATGCGGTCGTCGAGCCGATGGTAGACGTCGGCCTCAACTGTGTCCTCGTAGAAGTAATTGCGAATCCAAACGTCCGGGTAGACCTGCCCGATACGGTCGATACGGCCGATCCGCTGCTCGACCCTCATGGGATTCCAAGGCAGGTCGAAGTTGATGAGCACGCCACAGGTCTGGAGGTTCAAGCCTTCGGAGGCCGATTCGGTGCAGAGGAGGATCTTTATGTCCTGCTGCTCGCGGAAAGCCGTCTTGATGTTTTCCTTGCTCCCGGTACTTCCGCAGGAGCGGCCGGGTGTTGCGAAAGACATGCCGGCGAAGCGGCGTGTGCCGACGGGCGAGCAGGCGGAGCACGCCTTGGGCATGGCCGTCGAGCTTCCGGATGACGCTGTCGGCGTTGCGCCAGCGGGGCAGTCGGCGGATCTGGTCCCAGGCCACCGGACCAACGCGCTCCTGGGCCACGCGGCAGAAGGCATCCTCCCCCTGGCCGCCGGTGGTGAAGTAGTCGTCGAGCATCCCCAGGACGAACGGCCAGTCGATGCTCTCAAAGGGTTGCCGCAACTCCTCGAAGTACCGGAGGAAGTTGCCTTCGACGCCCCAGCGGCCCCCCATTCCAAGGAGCTTCAGCAGATCGAAGACCTCTACGGGGTCCACTTGCATGGGCGTGGCGGTCAGGAGCAGCAGGCTCCGGGTCTTGCTGGCCAAGCCCGGCCGGCCTTCCGTGCCCAGTAGAAGCTCCAAAGCCAGACCTGGGTTTCCGCCGCTTCGCCTTCCGCGTCCGAGAGCTTGCTGACAAACGCCGCTCCGTAGCGGCGCTTTCGCCAGCCTTCGGCCAGGTTGGGGCACACCGAGCGCGAAGCACGCCGGATCTGGTCCGTCAGCGAGTATGTCTTCTCCTTGGGAAACTTCTTCGAGAGCTCAAAGATCCGCATCGCAGCCTCGAACGCCCTCCCATACACCTCCAATTCCGTATGCCGCGTGATCTTCTTCCCCATGTCTCCTTGTCTCCTCCGACTCCACCTCGTCCTCTTCGGGCTCATCGCCCTCAACCTCCTCCTCGTCAAAGCTGGCGAGCAGCTTCTGCGGCTCGATCTTGGGCGGCTCCTCTTCCTTCGGGGCCGGGAGGTCGTCCCAGAAGAGGACCCGGAGGGCGTCGAGCGTGGTCATCTCGGGGCGGAGGAACTTGCCGGCCTTGTCGCGGGTGGTGGGGATCGCCTCCATCATCGCCTGGACGAGGGCCTTGATGCGGCTGTCGGTCCGCAGGCCCTGGCGATCGAAGAACACCTGGCACGCCTTCGAGCCCTCCTCGTCGCAGATCATCATGGCCGTGTGCAGGGCGTCGATGAGGTGGGGAAAGCCCTGGGCGTCAGGGTCTACCATGCCCTTCTTCCGGCCCCCGGCCGGCAGGTTCAGCACCACGCTGGCCGACTTCTTGCCCACCAGTCGCTTGTCTCGCACCAGGTCCTTTTCCAGATCCAGCCCCAAGGCCAAGGCGAGCTTCCGGGCCTCGTCGGCGGGGAACTCCTGGGCGCGGAAGGCGTCCCAGGCCAGCAAATACCAGTCCGTCACCGGGTCGAACTCCACGGCCCGGCCCAACAGCAGCCCGCGCTTGCGCAGGTTGACAACCTCCTGCCGGGCCAGGTCGAGGGCCTCGCCGGGCTTGAGCGGCAGCGGGTCGCCGCTCTTGGGGTCGGTCTGGCTGGTGAGCACCGGCCAATTCTCGGAGATGATCGACAGCACCGGGCCGAACGTGCTGATGTAGAGGTCCACACCCTTTACTCCCTGGGCTTCGAACTGGGCGGCCTTCTGCCGGGCCGTCTCGCGGACCTTGGTCTTGAGGTCGTCCCACCAGACCGATGCGGTGGACTTCTTACGGTTACGGCATACAAGGAGGATGGTGCTGGCGGCGGAGTTTTTTGTCGCCGGCCTCTTGCGAAGGCATCTCCTCGTCCAGTCCCCCTGCACGATGAACCCGACCACAGTGAGGACAGGCCACCTCGTCCGGTGCCTTGATGACAACCACGGCCGGGAGGACTGCTTGAGCGGCGTCCCGGAACGCCTGGGAGAGATCGTCGGCACGAGCACGAGCCCCACTGGATCGTTCAACGCTTTGCCCGGCCGCTGGTGGTAGCGATGTTTTGGCCTCCTCTGGACCGCGTTGAGCGTTGACGACGGTTGCTGCCATCCAGGTGCCCATCATTCCCAGGGCCACTACCACGGCCAGCGGAATCAATCGACGCCACGAGGGGCCTCTATTCGCGTCCATTCTCGTTCTCCTGTAGTAAGCATTATTCTGCACTTTCAGCAGTTCCCCAGTCGCTTCCAACTGGAGCGAACATTTCCGCCCGCTGCTCGGTTGAGTTGGCAGATTGGCGACTCACCTTTGTGCCGCGTGGCCGTCGCCGCCTGACACAGCTTGAGAATGCAATGCCCCAACACGGTGGCTGTGAGGAGCAGTGCCCATCCGGCGTGGCGAGTCATGGCCTTTCTCTGGTCGTCGCATTTCTGCGTCTTTCAACTCCAATTCGGCGTGGCGCTCTTCGACGATCCGCTGCCCTGCCTTCCGTCCGATGGTCCAGAACAGCACGGGCCGCACGAAGAACTCCAAGAGCGTGCTGCTGATTAGCCCGCCGATGATGACCGTGGCCACCGGGTAAAGGATTTCCTTGCCCGGCTGGCCGGCGGCCATCGCCAGAGGGACCAATCCGATGCCGGCCGTCAAGGCAGTCATCAGCACGGGGGCCAGCCGCTCCTGACCCGCGCGAACGATCATCTCGCGGGACCACGTTTCGCCCTCGAACTTCACCAGATGCAGGTAATGGTCCAGCAGCAAGATTCCGTTTCGCGTGGCAATGCCGCACAGGGAAATGAATCCCACCATGCTGGCAATGGTTAAGCCGCGTTTGAATGTCCCAAACGACATCAACCAAGCCGCGGCCGGCCGTGTTGCGCTGCAAGACGATCCGCCGCCGAACCTGTTCTCGGTTGATCGTATTGGGGCCGCCGGCTGGATAAATCGTGGCTACTGATGCCAGCGGGGTCGTCCCGCCTTCGGGCAGGTCGAGCGACATCCGGCTCAAGGCTTCGAGGTTCTCGCGGTATCGTTCATCGAGCCGCACAAACAGATCGAACGTCCGCTGTCCCTGGAGAACTTCGGAGACCACCCTGCCGTGCATGGCCGTTTCGATGAACTCGTTCACGTCGTCCGGTTTCAGGCCGTAGCGAGCAAGCTGGTCGCGGTTCAGTTCGATGCGAAGCTGCGGGATGGAGATTTGCGGTTCGGGCACCAAGTCCTTTACGCCCGGCACGCCGGCAACGATCTTCTGCATTTCCTTGACTTTGGCCCGCAGCACGTCCAGGTCGTCCCCGTACAGCTTAATCGCCACTTGTGCCTGTACCCCGGAGAGCATGGCCGAAATCAAGTGGGCCAACGGCTGTTCGACGCTGGTGACGATGCCGGGGATGTCAGCCATCGCCTCGCGGATGTCGTCAAGCACCTCCTCGCGGCTGCGCCCGCTCTTGGGATCGAAGCTGATGATGAACTCGGTCATGTTGACGCCGATGATGTGCTCGTCGAGTTCAGCACGGCCGGTTCGCGCGACAAATCCCTCGACCCCCTGGATCTTCTGCAACCGCCGCTCGATTATCTGTGCGACCTCTTTGGAACGCTGAAGCGAGGTGCCCGGCGGCAGGAGCACGTTGAGCTGCGCGACCCCTTCGTCGAACGGCGGCATGAAGTCGCTGTGCATACGCGATATGGCGATTCCGCTCACGACGACCGCCGCCACAGCGGCGATCAACACTGGCTTCGGCATACGCAGGCTGAGGCGGATAGCCTTGGTGGCGAGCCACTTCAGCCCCCGGAGCACGAAGCTCTCCTTCTCACGGTGGGTAACGCGGGATTGGGGCAGGAGCCAGTAAGACAGCACCGGCGTTACGGTCAAGGAGACCACCAACGACGCCAGGATCGAGACGATATAGGCGACCCCCCAAGGGAGTGAACAAGCGGCCTTCCATCCCGCTCAGTGCAAATAGCGGAATGAACACCAGCACGATAATCAGCGTGCTGAAGACAATGGAGTTGCGAATCTCCGCACTGGCCTGAAACACGACCAGCAGGGCCGGTTTCGGATCCGCACTCCGACGGTTCTCGCGCAGCCGGCGAAAAATGTTTTCCACGTCCACGATGGCGTCGTCCACCAGTTCGCCGATTGCAACGGCCAGGCCGCCCTCCGGGGCCATGCGGATGTCCGCCGGGAGCGAAGTCTTGAGTTCTTCCAGCGCGTCCGTAACGTGCTCGGTCAATTGTCGGGTGTCAGTCCCCGGTTGCTTGTTGACCCTCAGAATTACGCACGGGCCGCCCGCGAATTTCCCATCCTCTTGTCCGACGAACGCGGAACTGTCGCCCCGCTTGATCTCCGGCCCCTCGATCACGTTGGCCACCTGCGTCAGGAGCACTGGACGCCCACTGCGAATCTTCACCACCAGCTTGCGTAGGTCTTCGACCGATTGGACTCGGCCCAGCGAACGAACCAGGAACTCGTTGGGGCCTTGGCCGTCCAGGTGGCCGCTGGTGAGATTACTGTTGCTCCTTTGAAGGGCCGCCTCAATCTCGTGCAAGTTGACGCCGTAGGTTAGCATTGAGTCGGGGTTCACGAGCACTTGGAACTGCTTCCGTCCCCCACCTGCTGACTTGAGAGGCCGTGCAGCAGAAGCCGCTGGCGTTGCGAGCGCTGTGCGGCCTGCAATTTCTGTTGTTCGTACTTGCGCTCTAGCAGGGTCTTGCCGGAAACCACCCCGTCGGCGGCCACCTTCTCCAAACGGTCGATTTCCCGCTGGACCACATCCAGCTCTTCCGCCGTCTTCAGGAACTCGGCCTGGGCTTCCACAACCTCCTCGTGGGTCAGGCGGAGATCGAACAACGGCTGCCGGGGCGTCACCGCCTCGCCCTGCATCGGCCAGACCCGCGTAACCACGCCCGTCAGCGGGGCGGCCACTTGGATGTTCGTTTGCCCTGGGCGTTCCATGACGATCGCCGGCACCGTGATTGTCCGCTCGAAGGGGCGCGACTCGACCTTGGCCAATTGCAGCCCTACGTTACCTTGTGCAGCCTGGCTCAATTTGACTGCCTCGGCCTCAATGTGTTTGTGGTCGGGCACCTTCTCACCGGGGGCTTCGTTGGCGTGGTCATGGGCATCCTCTTCACCGCCGTGCGCGCCTGGGGCTTCGGCCTCGCGGTCGTGTCCCGCTTCGCCGTGGTCGGGGGCATCGGGTGCCTCTTTGGCATGATCGTGGCCGTCGTTATCAGTGTGGTCCGGTCTGGCTCGGTCGAGGGTCGAGATCGCCAGTTGCCTGAGTTTCGGCACGCAGAAACCCGCAACCCCTAGCCCCGCCACTGTTAGCAGGAGGGCGGCTAGCAACCACCATCGCCGCTTGCGCGACAACAATCGTCGAAGGAATCGAGTATTCATGGTCATCCTCAATCGGGAGGCGTCTTGAAGAATGGGAAATCGTACCGGCACGATGCTCTTGCCTATGGGCATTCCACACGACAAGCATCGAAAACGCGGAGAACACCAAGACGCGCGATGCGCGCAGTGTCAAGCTTGGGCCGATTCAACGAGAGCGCGCAGTCAAATCAGCAGGACTTGATTGGCGAAATGGAGACGAACCGGCAGCAGGAGCCTGCCTGTGGGAAAGAATCGCTGGTCGGCGGCGTTGCCGATCAGAGAAGGCAGGTCATCCAGCAACGGTGCGGAGAATGTCTGGAAAGGCGGGACAAACCCATCACTGACTGTGCGGTTCGGGGAGACAACGCAGCACTTGCCCCTCTGGCAGTCCTGCGGCCCATGATGCGTATGACCCACCCCTCGACCGGAGCATTGACCATCAGGCGTCCCAGCACCCTGAGCCGGGATCGGGCTATCCCTGCCATCGCTGGCGTGCGCATGGTGCGAGCAGCAGCCCACCGTCAAGGTGAACTACCAACGTCGCAGCGATCACGATGCGGCACAGCGCGGCCATACAACTCCCTGTTTACACTCTATTCGTTATCGGCGATGAAGTTTCGCAATCTCCAGCCGAACCCGCTTGCCCGCCACTGGTGGGGAGCGGCCATCCAACTTATTGTTGTCATTGTAAGCTGAGGGCTCGCATGGGTCAAATTCACCTCTGCTGCGCCCCAACACTTGGGGGCTCGCTGCTTTGGAGGCTGTCGGACAACAGGTTCCCTTCGAGCGATGCTGTTGCTGAGCGAAGGTCGCGTAAGGCATCCAGGTAGGCGAGGTTGGTTTGAAAATAGGTCCGCTGGGTCGTGAGCAGTACCAGGTAGCTGAACTCCCCCTGCCGGTAGCCGGAACTGACCAATTTGAGCGACTCGTGAGCGTTGGGCATGATGTCTCGGGTGTACTTTTCGACTTGCTGATGGGCGGTCGCGTACTGCTCGAAGACGGCCGCCAAACGCTGCTCCAGCGCCAACCGCACCCGCTTGACCTCGTGCTGGGCCGCAGCCAACTCGGCCTGGGCCCTGCTGATATTTCCCTGGTTGCGATTGTAGATCGGGATCGGGACTCCGACCTGCACGGTGGCAAACGTATCCCGAGTTGCATTGTCGTATTGCACGCCTGCCTGCAAATCGACGTTCGGAACCCGCCCAGCGCACTCCCGGCTCAAGGCGGCCTGGGCGCGAGCGACGCCGGCCTGGGCACCGGCAAGCTGAGGGCTTTCGGCCAATAGCCGATTCAGAGTGTCTTCCCAAGTGAACGGAGCCATTCCGTCCTGCAAGCCCCCTGCTAATTGGGTCGGCTGCAAGGCCGGATCACCGACCACCGCCGCTAAGTTGCGCCAAGCGCTTGTGTAGCGGTTTCTGGCCTTCTCCAGGAGGATTTTCGCCGAGTCGGATTCGATTCGCGCTTGCAGGACATCGGCAGGGGCAACCTCCTTGGCCTTCAGCAGTTCCTCGGCGGCTTTGAGCCCTCGCTCGCCGATGCCGATCAACTGCTCAGCGAGTTCCACCGTGCGCTGGGCGACGAGCAGATCATAGAAGCCTCGCCGCACGTCGGTGAGAACGCGAAACCGCTGTGCCTGCCAAACGTATTCAGCCTCTCGAATCTCTTGGCTGGCAATGGCCCGGTTCAATTGCAGTTTTCGCGCAGTGACGACCTCCTGGCCGATGAACCCGCCTTGTTGTCCCGCACGCCCCTCGTTGCCGATTTCACTGCCCAGATACCCAACGACCGGGTTGGGATACTGTCCGACTTGAAGATGCTGACCGCGTGCCGCTTGCACTCGGGCCGCCGCCTGGGCTAGGGTAGGATTGCACCTCTCCGCCATTGCTTCCAGTTCGGCCAGGGTCATGCCGGATGCGGATGACTGTCCAGCCGGTGACAGAGAGCCCTGCTCGATAGGGCCTCCCAGCCGCCGGCTGACGGGTTCCGCCGCGGAAACTCGCCGAGCGTCATCGGGAAGAGGAGCGAGCGGAACCGGCAATTCCGGCGGCTGCGCCAAGGCTTGGCTCAGTGCCAGTCCGGTTGAGAAGACCATGAGTATCGCTACCTGTCGCATGACTCTTCGCCTCCGTGCGTTGACCCATCCGTGGACATTGGGAACGCGGCGTATGGGTCGCTGATTCTGGTGAAAACCAGCCTACCTGCTGTATCAGCTATTTCGGCAAGGTAAGACGAACCGGACAAAGGTCTTATGAGGGTTGGTACAGTCGTTATGACCGTTCTTCCTTGACATCCGCGTCGCGACGCTTTCTCCGTCAAGTGGCAGAAACCTGGGAGCTATGCTCCGGCCTCGCCTCTAGGCCACCGCCGCCGACTTCCTGGGCTTATGCGGATGGTGGTGCTCTTGGAATCCAGCCGGGGCCGTAGACTGGCGGAATGAGGCGATTTCCTTCGGCCCGTATTGCCGCGTCAGTGCTGCTTGCAGCACGTTTACACGCCCTTCACTGGCGGGAACAGGCCCCGGCATGTTCCCGCCGGTGAAGGCCCTGCTAGGCAGAATCGTTGCCCGCACAACAGATGTCTTGG
>Ga0315280_10009645_pt1 | contig 12303 bp, 12 predicted proteins | sample YL17G06_40_MG_FD_203697 | JGI IMG/M metagenome (GOLD analysis project Ga0315280, IMG submission 203697) | Sediment microbial communities from Yellowstone Lake, YNP, Wyoming, USA - YL17G06_40 | ecosystem: Environmental > Aquatic > Freshwater > Lake > Sediment | place: USA: Wyoming | collected... | reverse complement strand
CTAATCTTGACCCTACCCTCCGGCGAGGCAACAACGGTATAGGCTCCTTTCAGGACGATGGTTTTGTTCCATTTTGCCGCCATATTCTTGGCAACCCCCTCCCGGTCTAACTGCACCTCTGGCACGGTCATTCCCGCCAGCCGTGCCATCTCCCCGGGGTGGGGGGTAAGTATAGCATCGGTGGTTAGTTTTTTCCACCACCCTGGGGTGTTGGCTAGGGTGTTGAGGGTATCGGCGTCAAGAACCAGCGATGGCAATGCCTGCCTACGCTCACCAATAAGAAGAGACCTCATCAGCCTTACTGCTGACGGGCTCTGCCCCAGTCCGCAGCCTATAAGCAGGACATTAAATCGGTCTAATTGCTTGATTATTAGCCCGGCGGCTTCAGATGAGACGATGCCGGGGCGAAATTCAGGTAAGGGGAGATAGGTTACCTCGGTTAGCTTTGACGCCAGGATAGGTTGCAGGCTGGCAGCCGTAGCCAGTGTTACCAACCCTGTTCCCACCCTTATAGCACCACTGCAAGCCAAATAGGCAGCGCCGATATAATTTATCGAGCCAGATACCACCAGTACCCAGCCAAAGCTCCCTTTGTTGGCTTGGGGCGGGCGCTCAGGAAGAACCGATTTAACCCACTCACCAGCAGTATACTCTGTAGCTGTCCCCTCCACCGGGTTTGCCGGTATGCCGATATCAACCACACTTATCTTGCCCACCCTGTCCGCCCCGGGGAGTTTAATTAAGCCTGGCTTGAGGAAAGCAAGGGTTATAGTATAATCAGCGTAGAGACAACCAGGGTCTACCTCTCCGCTATCGGCGTTAAGCCCCGAGGGCAAATCCAGGGCAATGATACGCCAGCGTGGGTGCTCCTTCTTCATCCTGTTTATCCTGCTCAGTACCGTGGCGACAAGGCCGCCAAACTGGCGAGTAAGACCAGTGCCGAATATGGCATCAATAACGCCGTTAGCTGACGCCAGAAGCTCGTCAAGTCTTTTCATTCCTTCGTCTCTGGCAGCATCAACGCAAGTAATGGCGCGTTCCTGAACCAGCCTGAGTTTTGGGTCACCATCAGGTCTCTGCCCGATGAGGTAGACGCTGACCCTTGCCCCCCAGTCGTGAAGATGGCGGGCGGCGACTAGTCCGTCCCCCCCGTTGTTACCCGGTCCAATCAGAAATAGAACATTTTGCCGTTCAATATTGCCCAAGATACGCCTGACCTCTTCCGCCACCGCTTTGCCGGCATTCTCCATAAGTACATCTGTGGTCAAACCAATCCGGGCACAGCTTTCTTCCAACTGGCGCATCTGGCTTACGGTTAGAATTTTCATCTAATTCCCCCAAAAGGCTATCTTATCCAGAGCGGCTTTCTCTTCTCCAGAAAGGCGGTCAGCCCCTCAACGCTGTTCTCTCCACTCATCACCATGGTAGCATCAACCCCGGTTACTTCCATAGCCTCATGGAACTCAAGGTCAAAATTACGGTAGAGAGCCCGTCTTGCCTGGGTCAAGGCTAGCCCGCTATTAGCGGTAAACCGCTTGATAAATTCCTCCGTCTCCTTGGCCAAGTCCGCTTCAGGGACGGCTTTATTTATCAGGCCAATCCTCTCCGCTTCCTTAGCACTGATACTATCACCGGACAGGATAAGCTCGAATGCCTTTCGTCTGCCCATAATCCTGGGGAAGAGGACTGAGGCTGGGGGAGGATAGACACCAAGCTTAATCTCAGGCTGTCCCAGTTGTGCCTTTTCCGAGGCAATAGCCATATCACAGCCAGCCACTATCTCACAGCCCCCACCCAGGGCAAGGCCATTGACCACGGCAATAGTTGGCTTATCTACTTCTACTAGTGATATAAATAGCTTACCGAATACCTCCACCATCTTTGGTAGCTTCTCGCCAAGGTGGTCGCCAACAGCTACCCCGGCGGAAAAGGCTTTATCACCGGCGGCGGTAATAACCACCACTTTTACCTCATCATCTGTCCTTAGCTCGGCTAGTGCCTGGTTCATCTCCTCTAGGGTGTCAATATCCAGGATGTTTAACGGTGGCTTGTTAATAGTGAGCTTTGCCACCCCATCCTTCTTCTCCAGCAGTATGTTTTTAAAACTCATCTCTTCCCCCTCTAATATTATCAAATTGAAGTGTAGCAGTATCCAAGGCTACGGTCAACCTCCCATAAATTTCTTTAGTCTCTTGGTCATTGCCTGCCAGTGGGTTCCCCGCCAGTAGATGCGCTGGCAGGCGGGGCACTGCATAAACTGGCTTTGAGTCTGGTAGACATAGGGCGGCACCATGTCTTTCACCTTGTCTTTACCCTTCTCCTCCAGCGGTTGATTGCACTCCAGACAGAGCGTGAACGGCTGGGACTGACGGTCCAGGTCTAAGGTGTCTATTACCTGACGCATCTGTAGCTCAGGCTTATCATCTTGGATAAGGATAGCTTTGAGCTGCCCAGTGGTTATCAGACGCCGTTTCATAATCTGCCTGTCCCGGCTCAGTATTACCCTGTCTTCGGCTAAAGCAGTAGCCACCAGATGGGAGTCGTTAGTGCCGTTAAAGAAGCGGGTATCATATCCCATAAGCCGCAACCACTTGACCAGCTTTCCCACATTGCAGTCAACGATGAATTTCGGGGTGTTTATCAACCTCGCCTTCCTACAGCTTAAGCTCCATCCCCTCATAGCCCATGGTGATTGAAGTACCCAGTTCTCTCTCCACCGCCGCTATTTCCTTGGTTATCTCCTTCTCCAGGTTGGGGTTCATGTGAACCACCACTACCCTGGGGAGGTAGCTATTAGTCTCTTGGAAGGTGGTTAGCTCCTGCTTTAGCAGGCTCGGGGTGAGATGCCCTGACTTGGCTGACCACTTCTTATATTTATCTGAGGCGGTAACCTCAATAATAAGTAGTTGGGGAGAAACATGCTGCCAGCACTTGGCCAAGTCTGGGCCGCTGTCCCCGGTATAGAATACCGCTTTACCGTCAGGGGAGGTTACCTGGTAGCCAACGGCGGGGACGGAATGGTTTACCGGGACCGCCAGCACGCTATAGCCCTCAACCAGCTCAGCCTGGTGTGGCTGTATTGTGGTGAACCTGAGTGTTGGCTTATCCGGGGGGTGCTGGTGGAAGTTGGGGTAGAGCTTATCATCCAGCAGGTGGGTGGTGACGGCATCATATACCACCGGCGTAGAGTAAATGGTGATGGTGGCACCACGGAGGAAAAGGTTCATCGCTAGCGCCGGGATGTCCCTGATATGGTCATAATGCTGGTGGGTGAGCAAGACCACCTTGATTTTTTGCTGTGCCTCAAATGTCAAGGTGGAGGTAATGGCACCGGCGTCTATTGCCAAAACATCATCAATTAGCAGGCTGACGAGTTTTGTGCTTTCCGATTCACAGTTGTGCGCCCCCAGGAGCCGGATATTCATGGCTTTTGCCTTTTCTTATCTGAGATGAGGAAAGGGTTAAAGTTTGTCTTATAGTCATAGGTATCAGTCGCTTCTTTCTTCTTGAGGTAGTTTACCACGGCGTAGGTGAATGGGGTAAATATAGCTTCAAAAAGGACCTTCGCCAGCCAGTGATACAAAATCATTATCAGCACAAACGAAGGCGTGCCAATATAGGCTAGGGTAATAAATATTGAGGTGTCTAGCCCTTGCCCGACGATAGTTGAGCCAATAGTCCGGCTCCACAGCCAGCGACCGCGGGTCAAAATCTTCATCCTGGCCAGGACAAAGGAATTGGCGAATTCCCCAGCGAGGTAACCAATAAAGGAGGCAACGAGTAGCCTCGGTGTATAGCCTAAAATGGTTTTATAGGCCTCTTGCCCTCCCCAGAAGGGGGCTGGGGGTAAAGTTTGCCCTATGCGGGCAAAGATAACGAAGAGCAGGTTGCAAGCAAAGCCAAGCCAGATGACCCTTCTCGCCCAGTGATAGCCATAGACCTCAGTGAGAATGTCGCCGAAGATATAGCTTATGGGGAAGATGATTATGGCGGCGGGCAGGATAAGATCAATATTTATCACCCTTACTGCTATCACCTTTACCGCAATGATATTGGCAGTAATGAGGCAGGTAATAAAGACAGCGGTGATAATGACAAAGCGGTGCGAGATTTTCATCTCTAAATCCAGTGCTTACGGCGGAAGAAGTAGAGCATGCCTCCAGCAACCAGAGTCATGAACAATAAAAGTAAGATGAGAGATTCATAGGTGCCGCCGGTCAGCCCGCCGGGCAAATGTACATTCATCCCGTAGAGGCTGGAAACCACCATGAAGGGTAGCATGATGGCAGCCAAGATGGTCAGGATACGCATGATACGGTTGATACGGTCGGTGCTTAAAACATAATCAGAGTCCTTAAGTACCTCAATGACCTCCTTGCACTCATCCAGGGTGTCCCAGATTTTGTTGAGATGGTCTGAGAGGTCACCAAAATAGACGCTCATATTCCTGGTAGTAAACTTCCTTAGCTTGGGCTCTAGCTCAGCAATGACTGTTCGTAGCGGCCAGATGATACGCCGCTGGGCGATAATATCCCGCCGCACTATAGCTAGTTCCTGGGCAGCTTCAACAGCCTCATCAAAGACCCTGTCCTCCACAATCTCCATCTGGCTCAGGATTTTATCCATGATAGGAAAGCAGTAGTCAATCAGGAGGTCAATGATGCGGTAGGCAAGGAAGGCGGAACCTTTACTCATATTCCGCTGACGCACCGCCGCGTTATCCCGGCATGCCTCGAATAGCCTGACCAGGGGCGTGAGTTCGCCGGCGTGGATGGTGACCACATATTTTCTACCGATGAACATGCCGACCTGACTCGGGCGGGCTATCTGGATCTCCTTATACCATTTGGGGAAGTGGAGGACCACGAAAAGGTAATCTTTATACTCGTCAATCTTGGGGCGCTGCCTTCGGCTGAGGCAGTCATCCAGGTCAAGCTGGTTAAAGGAGTAATTTTCGGCTAGATAGTCCGTCTCCTGTTTTGTTGGCTGCTCAATATTGACCCAGGTCAGTCCCTTATAGGTAATGGCTCCCATATTTAGCTGGCCTTCCCTCTCCACCTCTTGAGCCGCCACTATTTTTTCCTTTTTTACCCTCGTGGTAGCCACGGATTATCTCCCAAAACCTACTATCAAGCCTAGCCTTATTTTACCACAATAATGGCTAAATATTTCCTACTTTCTCTCCACAACGACCGCCATTCCCTGACCGCCACCGATGCACAGGGTTGCCAGACCCAGCTTGTAGTTTTGGCGCATCATCTCATGGATAAGGGTAACCGTAATCCTGGCTCCAGTGCAGCCGATAGGATGTCCCAGTGAGATTCCGCTACCGTGAGCATTTACCTTCTCCGTATTAAGGCCGAGCTCTCTCATTACACCTATGGCTTGAGAGGCAAAGGCTTCATTTAGTTCAATATAGTCTATATCCTTAAGCTCAAGCCCAGCCAGTTTCAGTGCCTTCTTTGTTGCCGGGACTGCCCCCAGACCCATATACGCCGGGTCAACGCCACCGGAGGCATAAGACCTGATAGTTGCCAGCGGTTTTACTCCCAGCTCCTTCGCCTTTTCCGATGACATTATCACCAGGGCGGCAGCGCCGTCAGTTATCCCTGAGGCATTGCCGGCGGTTACTGCTCCATCCTTTTTGAATACCGGCGGTAGTTTGGCTAAAGCCTCCATTGAGGTCTCCCTGGGATGCTCATCGGTGTCAAAGAGCCTAGTCTCCTTTTTATCCCTGACCCCAACCGGTACTATCTCCTGCCTGAATGTACCATCCTTTATCGCTGCCAGTGCCCTCTGGTTGCTCAGCAGGGCAAGCTTGTCCTGCTCCTCCCTGGTTATGCCCAGCCTTTCGGCGATATTCTCTGATGTTACCCCCATGTGATAGTTATAGAATGTCTCCCACAAGCCATCGTAGACCATGCCGTCAACCAGCTCGGCGTTGAACATCCTGGCTCCCCATCTGGCAGCAGGCACATAATAGGGGACAGCGCTCATATTTTCCATGCCACCGGCAACAATAATCTCGGCATCGCCAGCCCTTATCGCCTGGGTAGCCAGGGCTACTGCCTTCATCCCCGAGGCACAAATCTTGTTTATAGTATAGGCATTCGTCTCCTTTGGGATACCGGCGTAGATGGCTGCCTGACGGCCGGTATTCTGCCCCTGACCTGCCTGGAGAACATTGCCCATGATAACTTCGTCTACCCTCACCTCTTTTAAGGAGTCGTCCCAGTCATAGTGCTTCTTCTCCAGCTCAATTAAGCCACCCTTGAGTGACTCAGGGGCATACTCCTCGGCGTCTGGTTTAGGTCGCAGCCTAGCCCTCTTTAGCGCCTCTTTAATGGCAATACTGCCCAGTTTCACTACTGGTATATCCCGCAGTGCCCCGCCATAATTACCTATAGCCGTTCTTACCCCGCTGACGATTACCACCTCGGTCATAGAATACCCTCCCTTTTCTAGAAAAGCTACCTATTTCAATCTGCCTAATTTATTCGGGATTTCACTTGTAATCGTAGAAGCCTTTTCCTGTCTTGCGCCCCAGCCAGCCAGCAGCAACCATCTTATCCACCAGTGTCGGTGAGATATACCTTGGGTCCTTAAGCTGTTCATACAGCGCATCGGCGACAAACTTGACGACATCCAGCCCGGTCAGGTCAGCCAGGGTGAGCGGACCCATAGGGTAATTTAAGCCCGTCATTATCGCATTATCAATATCCTCCCTGCTGGCAATACCTTCCTCGTAGAGGCGAATAGCATGGAGCAAATAGGCTAACCAGAGCCGGTTAACAATAAAGCCCGGCTTGTCCTGGGCAGTAACCGTGGTCTTGCCTAAAGATTGGCCGAATTTTTTGCCCGCCTCAATGGTTTCATCACTGGTGGCAATAGTCCTCACGATTTCCAGCAGTTTCATCACCGGAGCCGGGTTAAAGAAGTGTAGCCCCAGCACCTTGTCCGGTCTTTTGGTCGCTACCGCCATGTCAATAATTGACAGGCAAGAGGTGTTGGTCGCCAGGATGGCATGTTTGGGGCAGACGGCGTCCAGCTCGGCAAATATCTTCTTCTTCAGGTCCAGGTTCTCAATGGCAACCTCTATCATCAGGTCGCAGCCAGAGAAGTCCTTGGTGCTGGTAGTCCCCTTAATGCGGGTCAGTGTTGCCTCCTTATCCTGCGGGGAAATCTTTTCCTTCTCCACCAGCCTGGATAGCGCTTTTTCAATTGATGCCAGTCCCTTCTTCAAAAGCTCGTCATTTATTTCAGATACCACCACCTGATAGCCTGATTGGGCGCAGATCTGGACAATGCCTGCACCCATTGTTCCACACCCGACAACGCCGACCCTCTTGATTTCCATAGTGCTCCTTCCTTATTTATTTTGCCTTGTAGACAGGCTTTCTCTTTTCGACAAAGGCTGTAGTTCCTTCGTTGAAGTCCTCGGTGCCCATGAGATAGGCTACCAGCGAGTTCTCCAGTCTTAAGCCTTCTTCCAAGCTCAGGTTGTAACCCTTGACCATAGCCTCTTTAGCTGCCCTGACCGCCAAGGGTCCTGCCTGACTGATGACCTGAGCCCATTCTTTAGCTGTGGGCATGACCTCAGCTTGAGGCACGACCTTATTTACCAGGCCGATACGGTATGCCTCCTGAGCGTCTATTGGTTTTCCCACAAGTAGTATCTCGGCGGCTTTGCACCAGGGGACCATCCGCGGCAGCCTCTGTGTCCCTCCCCACCCCGGTATCAGACCTAGATTTATCTCGGGTGTGCCCAGGCGAGCCGTTTCCGAGGCTATTCTTATATCGCAAGCCATGGCTATTTCCAGCCCTCCGCCTAAAGCCATGCCGTTGATGGCGGCAATGAGTGGCTTCCATAGCTCAAGCCCGCGCATTATAGTTGGTGGGAACGCCCACTGGTCGCGGCGGTGCTCCTTCATGAAGGGCAGCGTATCCTTTATATCGGCGCCACCGCAGAAAGCCCGCTCCCCAGCCCCGGTGATAATACCAACCCAAAGCTTGGGGTCATCCCTGAAGTCCGCCATTGCCTCATTAAGTTCCCGCAGCGCCTCCATATTCATGGCATTCATTGCCTCGGGGCGGTTAATGGTGAAGATGGCGATTCTACCTTCCTTTTCATAATCAATAGCCATGATAAACCTCCTAAGTAAATTTTGAGGACTAAAAGTCGGTTAAAAAGTGGAGTACGTGTGGATTTTAACAGAGGGCTTATGCTAGCGTCAAGACAGGGTTGCTAATTATATAGCCGAGGTGATAATATAAAGCGGGCTAAAAGTTTAATTATTCTCTCCGAGCCTGTTCTCCTGAAGGTAATATGGAGACTGGCCGATAGGGTATCGCTGGAAACGGCGGTGCCTCCCGTGTTTGGAAAGGAGAGCGCTCATGCTAGTATTAGCAGCATGGAGAGCACCTCCTTTTGAGGTGCTTTTTTAATATCGTTAAAGGTGTGCAATGAAGAATAAAATAGTTAGCTATTTAGCATTGCTAGTGCTGATAGGTCTTCTCTTAGGAGCAGCAGGGTGTAGAGCCTCGTTAAGAATGGCGACCACCACTAGCCTCTACGATACCGGCCTCTGGGGCTACCTGGAGCCAATGTTTGAGAAAAAGTATAATGTCGCCTTAGACATCCTGTCCCTTGGTAGCGGCGCTGCCTTTGAGTATGGCCAAAGGGGCGACGTTGATGTTCTTACCATTCATGATAAGCCTAATGAGGAGAAATTTGTCGCTGATGGCTATGGCATCCAGCGAGTCCCCTTCGCCTATAACTACTTCCTTATCGTGGGACCAGCAACTGACCCGGCGGGCATTAAGGGCTTAAGCCCCGAGGATGCCTTCAAGAAATTGATGACGACCGGAAAGGGAACCTTTGTCTCCCGGGGAGACAATTCCGGGACTCAGTCCAAAGAGAAGGCAATATGGCAAGCCGCTGGCTTTGATTACGAAGTGGTCAGGAAAGCCGGTGCCTGGTATATAGAGAGTGGGCAGGGCATGGGCCAAACCCTGCAGATGGCAAGCCAAAAGCTGGCTTACACCCTGACCGATATGGGCACCTATTTGTCCTATAAAAGTAAAAGCAAGCTGGAGCTGGTGCCAGTAGTGGACAAGGGTGATATACTGCTCAATGTCTACTCCGTCATCGCCGTTAACCCGCAAAAGGTAACGACAGCGAAGAACCTTGATATGGCAAACAACCTAATAAGCTTCCTCACCTCACCGGAAATACAGAAGCTTATCGGAAATTATGGCGTCAAGGAGTACGGTTTGCAGCTATTTGTTCCCTGCGCCGGTGCTGAACCAAAGTAGACGGAGCTGAAGTCAATTGTCTGAGATATGGCAGGGCCTGGTTAAGGCGATAGAACTCATTGTTACCCTTGACCCTGAGGTAATGGGGATTGCCGGGCGGTCACTGGCAATCTCAGTGACCGCCACCCTCTTTGCCGGCGTCATTTGCCTCCCCCTCGGCAGTCTCATCCACTTCAACCGCTTCATCGGCAAAAGGACTTTAATAAATCTTATCCAGACCTTCTATAGCATACCCACCGTTGTCGTTGGGCTCTTTGTTTTCCTGCTCTTCTCCCGCGCCGGACCACTGGGTGGGCTTAATCTGCTTTTCACCCCGACGGTTATGATTATCGGGCAGGCAATGCTCATTACTCCGGTGCTGCTTGGGCTGACCATTTCGGCTCTCAGCGGGGTGGACAAGGCAATACCCGAAACGGCGCGTTCCCTCGGCGCCAGTGACTTCCAGGCAGTAGTGGTTGTCCTCAGAGAAGCCAGATTTGCCGTTATAGCGGCGATTCTACTAGCTTTTGGTCGGGCTATCTCTGAGGTAGGGTTAGCCCTTATGGTTGGTGGCAATATCAGGGGGTTCACCAGGGTCTTCACTACCGCCATCTCCCTGGAGACGTCCAAGGGTGACATCGAGCTTGCCATCGCCCTGGGCATAATCCTTATCCTTATTGCCCTCATCATTAACATAGTCTTAAATAGACTTCAGCAGAGGTAACAATGCCATTAATAGAAACTGTAGAGCTGTGCCAGAAATATGATGGGCGAGATATTCTAAGGAATATCAACCTAAAGGTTGAGCGGGGCGAAGTTTTGGCTCTTATTGGACCTACCGGTGCCGGGAAGACAACCCTCTTACGCCTGCTCGACCTTCTTGAAATGCCCTCGTCGGGCAAGATATATTTTGAGGGCAGGGATGCCACCCAGTCCAAGAAGGTTGGATTCCAGATGCGTAAAAGGATGGCTTTTGTCATCCAGAAACCGATAGTATTTAACGCTAGTATCTATGATAATATTGCCTGTGGCCTGAGGTGGAGGGGGGCAGAGAAAAGTAGCCTCCGCCAGAAGGTCAGCACTATTCTTGAAATGATTGACCTCTCAGCCCACCAGCATAGAAACGCTAGGACATTATCCGGTGGAGAAGCACAGAGGGTGGCGATAGCCAGGGCGATAGTTATTGAACCGGAGGTACTGCTGCTGGATGAACCGACAGCTAACCTTGACCCGCTTTCGGCAGCCAAAATCGAGGAACTTATCACCAGTATTATTCATCAGTATGGCACCACGATAGTAATGGCAACACACGATATGTCTCAAGGTCAGCGTCTGGCTAACCGTATAGGTGTGCTCATAAATGGTGAAATCCTTCAAACTGGAGACCCCAGAGAGGTATTTACCTTGCCCATGAGTAGAGAGGTTGCTGAGTTTGTCAGCACGGACAATATCATAGACGGGATAATAGTATCGGGCGAGGGGGGGATGGTTAGTGTAGATATTGGTGGTAGTAAAATTATAGAGGCGATTTCCGGTTACCCTGTTGGCGAGGAGGTAAGTGTCTGTGTTAGACCGGAGAATATTACCCTGACCTTATCCAAGACCACCAGCAGTGCCCGAAACTCCTTCCTCGGGCAGATAACTGGGGTAGTATCAATGGGTCCGCTCAGCCGCATTGAGATGGATTGTGGCTTCCGGCTGGTGGCTCTGGTTACCAGAAGGTCAGCCGAGGAATTAGCCCTGGAAAAGGGAAAACAGGTTTACGCTACCTTTAAGGCTACCGCTGTCCATATACTCAGGAGAAATTGACAGCCATGTTCGGGCATGTTATATTGCCGGCGGTGGCAGCGTAGCTCAGTGGTAGAGCAGGGGACTCATAAGCCCTTGGTCGGCGGTTCAAATCCACCCGCTGCCAGTTTTTATTATCCTTCTCTAGCGACTACAATCAGTGCCCCCGGCCCCATATGCACCCCGAGTGCCGGTCCTACCCTGGCCATTTTTATCCGCTTCCGGTCAAATATGGAACCAAGACGCTCAGCCAGATCCTGCGCTTCATCAGGGGTGGTGCTATACACTACCGCTAAATCCTGAATTTTTTTGGTATTTTGGGCAAATTCAAATAGCTTATCTATGCCCTTGGCCCGGGTGCGGGCTTGACCGGCGGGCACCACCTCCCCATCCTTTAGCGATAGCATTGGTTTCACATTTAATATTGAACCGAGGAGTGCCTTTGCCTTGCCAATGCGCCCACCAAGAAGAAGGTATTTCAATGTATCAAACAGCGCCAAGAGATGTGTCTTGGGAATAGTCTTTTTTGTCTCTTTCACAATCTTGTCTATACTTTCCCCGGCATTAGCCATAGTGGCGGCAACTATAACTATCAAGCCTAGCCCCATTGTCACTGCTTCTGAGTCAATTACCTCGACCGGGCATTTAGTATCCAGCATGTCCTTTGCCATCAGTGCTGAGTTACAGGTGCCACTAAGTTTACCTGAGACATGGATGGAAACAATGCCATCAGCCTTTGATGATAGTTTCCGGTAGACCTCAAGAAAATCTTGTGGTCCCGGCTGGACGGTACTGGGATGAACCGTGGTCTTTTCCAGCCTTTGGTAAAATTCGTCCTCAGACATCTCCACCCGGTCAAGGTAGACCTCTTCGCCGAAGCGCACATATACGGGCACGACACTAACCCCCAGTTCCTTAGCTAGCTGGGGAGGCAGGTCAACAGTGCTATCGGTAACTATTCTTACTGCCATGACTTTCTCCCTTCACTGAGGTTTGTTGAATTATAAGGCTTTTATCTGTGTTGTCAATTCCTATTTAGTCTAGGTATATGTTAAAATGAGATTGTTTAGCAACCCATCCCCCTGACCCCCTTCCCTTATTAAGGGAAGGGGGAGTGAAGTAAGAGAGGGGGCAAAAGCCCCCTCTCTAAAAACTCTTTTCCCCTCTCCTTGAAAAGGAGAGGGGGATTAAGGGGGTGAGGTTAATAGACGGTCTATAAAT
>Ga0315280_10009644_pt1 | contig 12303 bp, 6 predicted proteins | sample YL17G06_40_MG_FD_203697 | JGI IMG/M metagenome (GOLD analysis project Ga0315280, IMG submission 203697) | Sediment microbial communities from Yellowstone Lake, YNP, Wyoming, USA - YL17G06_40 | ecosystem: Environmental > Aquatic > Freshwater > Lake > Sediment | place: USA: Wyoming | collected... | reverse complement strand
TCGAGCGCGGCGTCTGGGATCGCTACCTCTTTGACAATGATCCGGGAACCTTCTTCCGCCTCAGGCAGGCCGCCATCTGGCAGGGCGCCCTCCGCATCGATATGGGCAAAGCCACCTCCATCGATCAGCTGGTGCTCAAGAACGTGGACAAGCGATTCGATCCGGCCGAAATCTTTGTTTCCGCAGACTTGAAAGATTGGACTGCCGCGGCGACCCGCATCGAACCGGAAAGCCCGGCGGAAGCCACCGTGTTGAAAGGCAGTTACTCCGGCACCAAAGAGTGGGAGACCATCCAGGTGAACCGCATCACCGTCGATCTGCCCAAAGAACTGCGGACCCTGCGCTACATCAAGATTCCGGGCAAGGCCGTCAATGTCGGCGAAGCCATCGGCTACTCCAAGGGCGTGCCGATTGACAGAATCCTTTGGCGCGCATCGAATGTTTTCGCGGACTATGCAAAGGCGCCGGCCCGGCGGGCATGGAGCGGATCCTTCCGTCTCGATGAGGCCGCCAGGGGTTCCTATCTGGTGATCCCGTGCAACGGCAAGCACGGCCGCGACGGCGCCTACGCGGCATTGCGGATGGAGGGACGCTGGATCGGCGCTCCGCAACGAGCGAAAGCCTACCCGGCCAATCCCTGGGAAGCCGGCAATGGCCGTCCCGATGCCAACCTCAGTTATTTCTTCCCGATAACCGAAGACATGCTCGGCAAAACCATCGACGCCGTCGTCCTGCAGTTTGAATCCGAGGGCAAACCCCCAATCCCCCTGGGTGAATTCACCTCGGAAGTCTGGATCACCGCCTACCCCATCCCCTATGTCTCGAAGCAACTGGTCCTGGAGGAATAGGCGATCCCCTCACCGGCCAGATTCCATCGCTCAACCGATCACCACCCCCCGACCGCAACGAGATCCGAAAGGTAGTTGTGCACACAAGGAACTCAACAATGTCTGGCTTGCCCCACTTGCCTGCCCTCCGAAGCACACGCAACGCTGCACGGGCGGCGCTGGCGGTCCTTTCATTCGCCTTTCTTATCTGTCTTCCCGGCCTGCACGGCCTGCAGGCCGCTCCAAGGGAGGGCGGCCGGGCGGTATTCGTGGTCCGTCTGCCGAGCGTCCCGGCCTGGCAGGACTTCGCATTTCTCGCCATGGTCCCGGCGGCGACCGTGCGCTGCGACGGCGCCCCCGCCGTCATCGCACTCGACGAGTCGGGAGCCATCACACGCGAGATGGACGACTACCTGTCCCGCTACAAGCCGCAAGCCCTCTATTGCCTCGGCCCGCTACCGAGAGAGGCCGCGAGCGCCCGGCGGCAGTGGCACGCGCTGAATGCCGATTCGGCCGATGCGGCGGCCGGCGTGCTCGCGCGAACCTTCTGGAAGTCGGCCGACACGGCCGTCGTCTGCCGCGAGGGTGACTATGGCATGGCCCTCGTGGCGTCTGCCTTGGCAGCGAGGCTTCGGTCGCCCCTGTTCTTCTCCACGGCTGAGAGCGTACCGGCAGGGACAGCCGGCGTCCTCAAGGACTTGGCCGTCAAGAAGGCGATCATGGTCGGCTTGGCGCCGAAGGCTGCCGCGGCGCTCAAGGAGACGGGCCTCGCCGTCGTTGATCTGAAAGACGCTTCGGCCGTACTGGTTTGGATGCGGGAGCAGAAGATCGCGGCCTCGTACTTCGCTGTCGTCAACCCGCTCGACCGCGAGGCCACAGTCATCAAGAAGCTCTCGCTCGCGGCCCCGTTGCTCGCCGCGGCCAGACAGGGCATCGTGGTTCCCCTCTCCTACAAGACCCTGTGGAAGACCCCCTTCATCGGCGCGGAGTGCAAGGCCAGCCTGCCCAAGGGCACGCCTGAGAGTCGCAAGCCCCCGCGGATGGGTCTCACCACGGTCAACGGCCACCCCTTCGCGTTCGTAGTCACAAGCGGGAAGAACGACAAGGACTACCGGGCCGTCAACGTTGACATGAATGGCAACGGCGACTTCTCCGAGGCCGGCGAAGGCCCCTTCCGCACCGGCGACACGGTGACGCTCGGCGGCCAGCGCTACTCGCTTAGTTCGCTGCCACCTTTATGAAGGACGAACGCATGCCTGAAGACAACACAAGGCCACTGATTCTCTGGTATAACCGGCCTGCCGCCGAGTGGCGGGAGGCGTTGCCCGTCGGCAACGGCCGCCTCGGGGCCATGGTTTTCGGGACGGCGCCGGCCGAGCGCATCCAACTTAACGAGGAGACTGTCTGGACGGGCGGGCCTTATGACCCGGCCCAGCCCGGCGGCCCCGAAGCGCTGCCTGAGATCCGCCGGCTCGTCTTTGCCGGCGAGTACATGAAGGCCCACTATCTCTTCGGCAAGACGATGATGGGCCGGCCTGTCGAGCAGATGAAGTACCAGCCGCTGGGCAACCTCAGGCTCACCTTTCCGGGGCACGACGAGGTGGCCGACTACAGACGCGAATTGGACCTCGATTCCGCGGTGGCTACGGTCTCGTACCGTGTGGGCGGCGTTCACTTTGCGCGCGAAGTCCTGGCCAGCGCGGTCGATCAGGTTGTCTGCATTCGTCTGACGGCCGATGCGGAGAAGGCAATTTCCTTTGAAGCCGACTTCTCCGGCGGGCAGGAAGGCAGGCCCCAGGGCGATGCGACGTGGGAGTGCACCGTGTCAGCCCCCGACGAACTGGTGTTGCGCGGCCGTACGGCTGGCCATCAGGGTATCGAGGGCCGCGTGGCGTACGAGGCCCGTGTCAAGGTGCTCGCGGAGGGCGGGGAAGTGGCCGCCCGTGAAGGACGGTTGATGGTCACAGGCGCCGATGCCGCCACGTTGCTCGTTGCGGCCGCTACAAATTTCGTCCGATACGACAATCTCGGAGGCGAAAGCGCCGCACGCGTCCGGATGGGCCTGGATGCCGTGGCCGGCAAACCGTATCGCCGGATCAAGGACGCCCACGTGGCCGATCACAGGCGGCTGCTGCGGCGCGCGGCCCTGGAACTGCCGGCGACCGAAGCGTCCTCGCTGCCCACCGACGAGCGCCTCCGGCGTTACGCCGAGGCCGGCGACCCGCACCTGGTCGCGCTCATGTTCCAGTTCGGCAGGTATCTGTTAATCTCAAGCAGCCGCCCGGGATGCCAGCCCGCCAACCTCCAGGGAATCTGGAACGAAGATGTCAACCCGGCGTGGGAAAGCAAGTTCACAACCAACATCAACCTGGAGATGAATTACTGGCCGGCCGAGGTGGCGAACCTCCCGGAGTGCGTGGAGCCCCTCGTACGTCTCGTGGAAGACGTGGCCGTGACGGGTCGGCGTGTCGCCGAGGTCCACTATGGGGCGCGCGGCTGGGTGCTCCACCAGAACACGGACCTGTGGCGGGCGGCCGCCCCGATGGATGGGCCGACGTGGGGTACCTGGCCCACGGGCGGTGCGTGGTTGTGCCGGCACCTGTGGGAACATTATCTTTACAGCGGCGACCGCGAGTTCCTCGAGCGTGTGTACCCGCTCTTCACGGGGGCGGCGCAGTTCTTCCTGGACACGCTGGTCGAGCATCCCGCGAGCGGCTGGCTGGTGACCTGTCCGTCGAGTTCGCCGGAAAACTTCCCCGCATGCCCGGGCAATGGTAAGTATTTCGACGAGGTGCTCAAGTTCAATCTTCCCGGCACGAGCATCTGCGCCGGCCCGACGATGGACACGCAGATTCTGCGCGACCTGTTCTCGGCTTGCATCGCCACGGCCGAGATTCTCGGGGTTGATGCCGATCTGCGGAAAACGTGGGCGCTCACCCACGCGCGTCTTGCCCCGATGCAAGTCGGCCGCAAGGGCAACCTCCAGGAATGGCTCGAAGACTGGGACGACCTCGAGCACCAGCACCGCCATCTGTCGCACCTGTATGGGGCGTTCCCCGGCGACCAGATCACGCCCGATGAGACCCCCGACTTGGCAGAAGCCGTGAGGGCGTCGCTGGAGCAGCGGGGTGACGGCGGTACGGGGTTTTCGATGGCATGGAAGGCCGCCTTGTGGGCCCGCCTTCGAGACGGCGACCGCGCTCACCGGTGCCTGGCGAACCTCATCACGAAAAACACCTGCCCGAACGGTTTCTCGCTGTGCTTCAAGGCGCCGCAGGTGGACGGCACGTTCGGCGGCTGCGCAGCCATCGCCGAAATGCTGCTGCAGTCGCATGGCGGGGCGATCCGCCTGCTGCCGGCGCTGCCCGCGGCCTGGCCAAACGGGGCGTTCCGTGGGTTCCGGGCGCGCGGCGGGGTGGAAGTCGATCTCACTTGGCGCGACGGCCGCGCGCAGTCGGCCGCGATCCGCGCAACCGTGGCGGGTCGTTTCTGCGTTAAGCCGCCGCCGGGGCAGCGGGTCGCAGAGGCGACCTCCGCCGGCGCGGCGGTTTTACTCAGCCCGCACGCGGACGGCTCGGCGGACCTTGAGTTCCGCGCAGGACAGGCTTGCGACCTCGTGTTTGCCGAGGCCGGTTCGGGCGCGTCGGCGCCCCGACCCGGTTCGTCGCAAGAGGTCCTGTTCCAGCGTGATTTCCCGCCCGAGGAATTTGCGTCGCGATGGGCGCGGATCTTCGAGGCCATCGGCCCCCAAGCACACGCCCTTCTTCAGGGCGCCCCCCCGGTCCGCGGTTTCGAGGTTTTCCGTCAGACCAACGAATTCTATTACTGCTGCGGCGTGGAAGCGCCCCAGGCCTACCTGCTCCTGGATGCGGGGAGTCGCCGGGCGACGCTCTTTCTTCCCCACCGCCCCAAGGGGCGAAACGCGGAGGGGGCGTCTCTTGCGGCGGAGGACGCCGACCTGCTCCGGCGGCGGACCGGCGTTGACGCCGTGTTCGGGATCGAAGCGCTGTCAGACCACCTGCGGGGCGTATCCGTTCTCTACACGCCGCATAGTCCTGCGGAAGGAAGGTTCGGCGACCGTTTTGAGGCCAAACGGGCTGACCAGTGCGCGGCGGAGGATGCGTGGGACGGCCGGCCGCCGCGCGAGCAGCATCTGACCGACCTGCTTCGGGCGCGCCTGCCCGGCGTCGAGATTCGCGACCTTTCCCCGGTGCTCGATGAGCGGCGCGCGGTCAAGAGCCCTCGCGAGATCGATCTCCTGCGCCGGGCCGGCCATCTCTCGGCGATGGCAATCACCGGGGCCATGCGCGCCACCCGCCCGGGGATGGTCGAGTACCAGTTGGGTGCTATCGCCGGCCATGTCTTCCTGAGCCACGGCGCGCGGGGCGAAGGGTATCGCTCGATTATCGCAAGTGGCAAGAACGCGTGGTTTGCCCACTACTTCCGCAACACTGGCGTGATGAAAGAGGGGGACCTTGTGCTGATGGACGCCGCCCCTGATCTCGGCTACTACACCAGCGACATCGGCCGCATGTGGCCTGTCAACGGCGTTTACGCCCAGTGGCAACGCGAACTGTACGGCTTCATTGTGGAGTATCACAAGACGCTGCTTGCACGGGTACGCCCCGGCGTGACCGCGGACCAGATCCTTGCCGAGGCTGCCGCCGAGATGGCCAAGGTGGTGGAACAAACGGCCTTCTTGAAAGGAACCTACAGGGACGCGGCCCGCCGCACGCTTGAGTTCAAGGGGCACCTGTCGCATCCGGTTGGCATGGCGGTGCACGATCCCGGCGGATATCACGAGAAGCCGCTCGTCCCGGGCGTCGTATTCGCGGTTGACCCGCAGATGTGGGTTCCCGAGGAGGAACTCTACATCCGGGTCGAGGACACCGTGGTGGTGACAGAACAGGGGATTGAGAATCTCACGGCCGCCGCGCCGCTGGAACTGGATGACGTTCAGGCCGTGATGCGCGAGGCGATCGCATTCCCGCGGTTGTGGCACTGATACCCCTTGCTGTCACGGGAACGTGAACCTGGAATCATCGGCTACTCGCGGAGCACGGGAGCGCGAATGAGCGCCGATCGCCCTTGTCGCTGATGAAAGCCGCATGGCGCCGCACAAGGGCGGTTAGAACCTGTACAACAAGACATTAGATATATTCAAATCACATGGCATGATATGCATCCCGCCCGGCGTCAGCGCGGGCCGGAGTGGCCTTGTCTTCGATATTCAGAGGTTGTCCCTGCTGAAAACTCCATCGGCGTTGAACCCTGCGGGTTTTTTAGCTTCCGCTTTTGTGCAGCAGCACCTTTGCACCAATTCACAGCGGCGATTGGTTCGCTGACCGGTGCAAAGGGACCGTTATTGCCAACTCGGTGCATGGAATCTTCTCGGAACGGGTTGGAGAGAACTCCGATTCCGTTACGCCGCCCGCGTGTAGAGGTGGTGTAATCCGCCGAGATAGGGCGTCGAAACGATCTCGCCTTTCGCGGGCAGCTCCAGCGGGTGTTATCTGCGACAACCTCCTGGCCGATGCGTGTGTCAAGGCATCCGGCGGCCCATGCCCACGTGTGGACACAGGCAAGCCTCGCCAGGGAGATGAAGTGGAGCAGGGCGGACTTGACATGGCGGCTCCAGTGATTGGGTAGAAATAGGTTCGAACGGCCGCGGTTTTCAGGCTCAGTCTCCGAAAGAAGTTGTGAGCAGGCGTGCCGGAGGCTACCATAAGCGACGGTGAAGCAACAGGTTGTGTTGTTGGGCGAAGGGCACGGAAATCGGTGGACCAGCACGCCCGGCTATGGGGCTGTCGAGGTGACCGTCTGCAGAGACTGAGCAAAGGCAAGCAAGGTCGGGGAGACATCCGTAGACCCCACCGCGACAAGACGCGAGCGGACGAATCCGGCATGAGGAACTGAAGCCGCATCAGCCCAATGCGAGGCGCGCGTCGAGGGGGGGGCAGTCCGCCTATTGCCAGCAGAGAGAGCGTGGCGGGCTCGGGGACGGTGACGGTGAGAAAGGCAAAGTATGCTGAACGTGTGTGACACCCCTCCGGAGATCTCGAAATGATCCATTTCGGAGCGATCGATTACCTGATCCTGGCGGTGTATTTCATCTTCGTGCTGGGCATTGGCTGGATGTTGCGGAGGCAGATCCAGACCGGGACGGACTTTCTGACCTCCGGGCGGAAGATTCCCGCCTGGATCGCCGGGCTGGCGTTTCTGTCGGCGAACCTCGGCGCGCAGGAGGTGATCGGGATGGGGGCGTGCGGGGCCAAATACGGGATGCTGACGTGTCATTTTTACTGGCTGCCGGCGGTGGCGGCGATGGTGTTCGTGGGGGTCTTCATGATGCCCTTTTACTACGGATCGAAGGCCCGTTCGGTGCCGGAGTATCTGAAGCTGCGGTTTGACGAGAAAACACGCGGCCTTAACGCGCTGACGTTTGCGGCGATGACCGTGTTTTCGTCCGGCATCTCCTTGTTTGCGCTGGCCAAGCTGATGGAATTGCTGCTGGGGTGGAATTTTCACGGGTGCATGTGGGCGGCCGCCCTGATCGTGCTGGCCTATATCTTCCTGGGCGGCCTGACCTCGGCGATCTACAATGAGGTGCTCCAGTTTTTTCTGATTGTCATGGGCTTTCTTCCCCTGACCTACCTCGGGTTGAGGAACGTCGGTGGATGGGAAGGATTGAAGGTGAAGCTCGGCATCGTGGCCACCAGCCAGGGTTTTGCCTCCGACACGATGACGACGCTTTGGGGTCCGCTGAGGGCGCCGGAAGCCAACCCGATGGGGGTGGAATGGGCCGGGATGTTGATGGGCCTGGGCTTCGTGCTGGGCTTTGGCTACTGGTGCACTGATTTCCTCGTGGTGCAGCGGGCGATGGCCGCCGAGTCCATGTCTGCCGCGCGGCGCACGCCGCTGATTGCCACGATCCCGAAGATGCTCTTCCCCGCACTGGTCATCGTGCCCGGTATGATCGCGATCAGCCTGCACTATACCTCGCCCGAGGGCTTTCTTCCGAAAGCGGCTGACGGCTCGCTCGATTACAACATGGCAACGCCGCTGATGCTGATGCGCTATTTTCCGAGTGGAATGCTCGGGCTGGGGCTGACCGCATTGATGGCTTCGTTTATGTCGGGCATGGCCGGCAATGTGACGGCCTTTAACACTGTCTGGACGTATGACATTTACCAGAGCCACATCCGGCCCGGCCAGTCGGACCGGCACTACCTGTGGATGGGGCGTTGTGCGACGGTCGGCGGGATCCTGCTGAGCATCGGGGCGGCTTACGCCGCGACCAAGTTCAACAACATTATGGACATGCTTCAGCTCGTTTTTGCCTTCGTCAATGCGCCGCTGTTCGCGACGTTCCTGCTGGGGATGTTCTGGCGGCGCACGACCGGCCACGGTGCGTTTTTCGGGCTTCTACTGGGGACCATTGCCGCCGCCGCGCATCATGGCCTGACGATACCGCAAGGCGCGGCGACCTGGCTGAAAGGCGGCTGGCTGGGCACGGCGCTCCACACCTACCACAGCGAGATGGCGCAGAACTTCTGGACGGCCATCTGGGCCTGGTCGGCCTGCTTTGTTGCCACCGCCGTCATTTCCCTGCTGACGCCCCAGCGGAAGAGCCTGGAGGAGTTGCGCGGTCTCGTTTATTCGCTGACGGCGAAGGAAAAGCACCCGGAGCTGGCGTGGTATCAGCAGCCCTTGACGTTGGGAGTGATCGTGCTGGCGGCTTGCGTGCTGCTGAACGTTCTTTTCTGGTGAGCCCCGATGATCTGCCGCGCTGGCAAGTGACTTATGGATTCGACAATGAAACCAAGAGATCGCGTTTTAACCGCCCTGAGTCGCGAGCAGCCAGACCGCTGCCCGATGCAGATCAGCTTTACCCCCGAGTTCGCCGCCCGGTTGCGGGCGGACATGGGGTTGACCGGCCAGAACGGTCACAACCCGCACGGGGGCGGCAACACCTACGAACTTGAACGCGCGCTGGGCGAGGATCTATTGCTGACGAGCGTCGGCTGGGCCAATTGCTATTATCAATCGAAGGAACCCTACACGGACGAATGGGGCATAGGCTGGAAGTCCTGCGAATACACCACGCCCTTCGGCAACGGTTTTTATACTGAGATCGCCGGCCACCCGCTCGCGGATGACAACGCCATCTCCACCTACCGGCCCCCCGACCCGAACCGGCCTGAATTGTATGAGGATGCCGCCCACCTGATCAAGAATTACAAACAGGACTTCTTTATCGTCGGCGTGACGGTGACGACGATTTTTGAGACGGCCTGGGCGTTGCGTGGATTCGAGACGATGCTGATGGACCTGCTGGCCGATCCCGACCTCGCCAAGGCCATCCTCGACATTCCCTACCGGTATCACCTGACGGCGGCGAAGAAGTTGGTTGAGATGGGCGTGGACGCGATCTGGGTTGGCGACGACATGGGTGCGCAGAACGCGATGGCCATCTCGCCGGAATTGTGGCGCAGGATTTTCAAGCCGATGTGGGCCGAGTTCTTCAGCGAGTTGAAACGTGTGAACCCGCGCATAAAGATCATCTACCACTCCGATGGCGTTATTGCCCCGATCATCCCGGACATGATCGAAGTCGGCCTCGATGTCCTCAACCCCATCCAGCCGGCCTGCATGGACCCGGCGGCGTTGAAAAAACAGTTCGGCGACAAACTGTGTTTCTGGGGCTCGATTGACGAGCAGCACACGTTGCCGTTCGGCAAGCCCGACGACGTGCGCCGGGAGGTGCTTACGCGCCTCGACACCATCGGCAAAGGCGGGGGCCTGATCCTCGGACCGACGCATCATGTGCAACTCGACACGCCGCTGGAAAACTTCTGGGCGATGGTGGACAGCATCAAGGCGTAGCAGGGCACGCCACGCGGGGTTCGAAACCGCAACTGGAGGGTTATGATTATGAAAATCCTGAAACTGAATAAATACTGCGCCTATCCGCTGACCTCCGCCCTGCTGACCATGGCGACTGCCTGGTCGCTTGGCCTGGCGGCCCCGGTTCCGGCGCCGGCCGATTTCTGGGTCCGGGATCAGCCGGGTCGTATCACTCACGCTTGCACGGGGACGGAGCCGCTGGTGATGTGTTTGCAGGGGCGCAAGGTGGTCATGCAGGCTCGATCCGACCGCACCAACGGTTTCTCCTATACCGCCCGGTTCTTCAACGTGCTGAGCGATGTCGAGAAAAAGAAGGTTCTGTTCGTGGCCGGGCGCGAATTGAGTCCGGATGTGCGCGTCAATGACCAGCCCTTGAAGAGCGAGTTTCCGTCAACGGTCACGTTCGACGGGTTGCTGACCTTAACCTATCCCGCAGCCGAGGGCGTGGTCGTCACTCGCACCGTCTATCCCTCCATGGCCAGGGCCTTGGTGATTGAAGAGTGGCAGGTGCGGAATACCACCGGCGAACGAGTTGCCGTGGCGGTTGCGCCCGCCCGCAAGGAAACGCCCGTGGGGGAGAATATTGCCGTCGTTTGGATCTGCCCGGGGGTGAAAGCCGCTTCGGTGAAGGCCGGAGGCATCTTGTCGTTCTCCACCTGCGTGCAGGCCAGGTTGGCGGCCGAGCCTGACCTGGCCGTGAACGTGGCAGCCGAGCGCGGCGCGCGCCGGGCTTTGGCCGAGGCGGCCTGGAGCGGACCGGGGCGCCTGGAAACTCCCGAGCCGGCCCTGGATGTGGCATTCGCCTTGCAGAAATTCCATGTGCTGGAAACCCCGATCGAGACGATCAAGGGAGTCATCACCCACAACGGCAGCCTGACTTATTCACCCGGCATCTGGGCCAATGATCCGGTGGAATACTCCAGCCCCGTGTTTCCCTTCTTTGGCGATGGCGAACTCAACCGCGCGAGCATGAACATGTATCGCGTCTGGCAGGATTATTGCCAGGAGAAGGGCATCATCCCATTCCCGGGTTCGTTCGAAGGCCCCGGACTGAGACTCACCCAACGCGAACGCGGCGATGATGCGATGGTGCTCTACGGCTTGTCGAAATTCCTGCTGTTTCAAGGCGACCGCGCCGCCGCCGAGGAACTGTGGCCGCTGATTGAGTTCAGCGCCGCCTCGGTGCTGCGGCACACGACTGCGGATGGCATCATCGCCTCGCGGACCGACGAGATGGAAGGTCGTTATCCAACCGGCGCCGCCAACTTGAGCACCTCGTCGCTCGCTTACGGGGGCTACCGTCTGGCGGCCCGGTTGGCGCAGGCCTTGGGAAAGCCTGTGGCAGCGGAATTTGACCGGCGCGCCGACGCCCTGCGGAAGGGCATTGAATCTTATTTCGGCGCGGAGGTGGAGGGCTTCAAGACCTATCGGTATTATAAAGAGAACACCACCCTGCGCGGGTGGATTCTGCTGCCTTTGGCGATGGGCATTACCGAACGGCAGGAGGCCACCGTGGCCGCGCTGATATCCGACAAACTCTGGCCCCACCGGCTGGCGGGCGCGGACATCCTGGCAGAATCCACCCGGCCGACCGAATGGGGCCGCGAGACCTACTACGCTCTGCGGGTATTGTTCAAAGCCGGTCGCACCGAGGAAGCGCTGGATATTACCCGGCGCGTGGTGCAGGCGCAGATCTTCGGCAGCAAGGGGCCGTATCCCGACGAAGACGCAATAGACATGCTCTGCCCCGGCTCGCTATATCCCCGCGTTTTCACCGAAGGCATGTTTGGTATTGTTCCCACCGGCCTGGACTCCTTTGAATGCACGCCGTGGCTGCCCAAGGCTTGGCCGCGGATGGCGCTGCGTGACCTGCGAGCGTTCGGCCAGGCTTGGGACTTGGTGGTGGAACGCGCTGGCGATCAGCAGAAGGTCACGGTGCGCAGCGGTGGCAAGACGGTGATGAGCGGTTTGGGGCCAGCCGGGAAGACTTATTCGGTGACCCTTCCCAATGGAGAAAAGGCTGCAGCAATCCGTTGAAGGACCGGTATGGATGAGCATCGTATCCCACCATGACAATGGCCGACTACTGGGCGGGCTTGGTCTGTTCGGCAAACCGAATCGCTGAGAGTTCGGTGGCAGGTGTTGTAGTCCAGTGGAATTGGGTTTGCCCTCCGTTAGGGCAGACAAATGAGAGCAAGCGTTCTTCTTCGTCACGTTTTCGTGGGGCGCATGGCAGGTTGAAGCACGGCGGAAGCGTGAGATAGGCTCTTTGGCATCAAATTTTCAGCATGAGCGCAGAAACAGGTTCGGACACCCGTTGTTCTCGGGCAAATCAGCCTCCGAAAGAAGCCTCCGAAAGAAGTTGTGAGCAGGCGTGTCGGAGGCTACCATAAGCGGAGGTGAATAAACAGGTTATGTCGCCAGACGAAGGGCGCGAAAATCGGCGGACAAGCACAGGGACCGGAGAACGGGCTTGCGACGACTTGCGCGCGTTGTAAAATGGTCAATCGTGGCCCGCGGTGGTCGCGGGCCAAAGAACAATTCCGATTCAAGTGGAAAATTCCGGATT
>Ga0315280_10009643_pt1 | contig 12303 bp, 10 predicted proteins | sample YL17G06_40_MG_FD_203697 | JGI IMG/M metagenome (GOLD analysis project Ga0315280, IMG submission 203697) | Sediment microbial communities from Yellowstone Lake, YNP, Wyoming, USA - YL17G06_40 | ecosystem: Environmental > Aquatic > Freshwater > Lake > Sediment | place: USA: Wyoming | collected... | reverse complement strand
GCGGGGTTGACTGGCCGAGGCCTGTCCCGTAAAATATCCCTGTTTCCGCAGGTCTCATAGGATTTGCAGGCGTTACAGCATTGTAATTAGTATGCTGCATTGCAACATACCCTGTGCCCTGCTGGTTTATTGTGAAAGACGCAGGCGCGGTCTGCGATAAATATACGACCTCGCCGTTGCTCTGCAAGCCATTGACAACAGCGTTAACATTTACAGGCCCGGCGCCGAATTCGCATGGCAGCTGGGCGTTTACCTGAGTGTCAGAAACGTAGAAAAGCGGCATCGGCGTGCCATTGGCAGTAATCTGGGTTTTTCCAAGCTTTGTGGGCAACGGCAGGCTGGTGACTGCATATTTATTGCCGTCTGAAAGGCCGCTGCCGAATACAGCCACTATGGAGCATGGGGCAATTGTCTGCGAGCCCGGGGTGCTTGCAGGCTTATAATTAGCCGCGCTCACCACGCCGCCGGGCTTGTTTATGGCGGGTTGCTGGGCGTGGATGAGGGGACTGGTGACAGAAAGCACCAGCGCCAGGAGAATGACACAGACCAGCGTGGCAGCGGATGGCATGGCCCTATCTCCATCATGGGCGGACGGAAAACGTTGATGGAGTCATTGTACAGCCGGCTGTTAGGCACCGCAATAGGGCAAGCGGCCCACCTCCTCGTGTGGTTCACACCTCTCCCCTCTCGTGCCGGGCGAGGCGTTGGGTGACGTCTTTGGTGCAGCGGAAGTGGCGCCTGCCGTCCCCTTGGCTCCGCAGAATGCACACACACCAACGCATGGCCGCTGATGGGAGCAGGGTTGCGACCGGCAGAAGCTGTGAAAAAACCACGCACAGGCAGGAATGCCTGTGCCACCGCCCGCAAGTTGTTGATGTGGCACAGGCATTCTTGCCTGTGCGGACCATCGGTCACCGCGAATCCGATCTTTTCACAGCTTCTCAGGGAGCGGACCGCGCTGCATCGCAGCGCCGATGCCGAGCGCCGCTGCGCTGCCTCACTGATCGCGGCTTTGTTGCTGAAAAGCCTCTTTCAGCGTTTCTCGTAGACTGTCTCGCCGCCCAGGACCGTGCGCAGCACCTCGGTCTTCAGGATCTCGGCCGGCGGGATGGTCATGACGTCCCGCGACAGTGTCACGAAGTCCGCCAGCTTCCCAACTTCCAGCGAGCCCTTTTCGTTCTCCTCGAAGGCCGCGTAGGCGGCATCGAGCGTGAAGCTGCGCAACGCTTCCTCGCGCGACAGGCGCTGGTCGGGGAACCAGCCGTTGGGCGGATTGCCCTTGTGGTCCTGGCGGGTGATGGCCGCGTACAGGCCCCACAGCGGGTTGGGGGATTCCACCGGGAAATCGGAGCCGTTCGCCAGCCGCGCCCCGCTCTTCAGAACTGACTGCCAGGCGTAAGCGCCCTTGACCCGCGCGGGTCCGACGCGCGCTTCCGCCCAGGGCATATCGGAGGTGGCGTGCGTGGCCTGCATGGAGGCGATGACACCCAGCCGCGCTAGGCGCGGGATGTCCTCCGCCGCCAAAATCTGGGCGTGCTCGATGCGGAAACGGTGATTGCGGGGGAGTTCCTTGCGCGCCAGCAGGGCCGCCTCGTAAACGTCGAGCACCAGGCGGTTGCCGCGGTCGCCGATGGCGTGCGTGTTCACCTGGAAGCCGCGGTCGAGCGCGCGGTCGCAGACCCGCTCGAACTCGCCGGCCGAGAGCATAATCAGGCCGCGGTTGCCCGGCTCATCCGAATACGGCTCCAGCAGGGCGGCGCCGCGCGAGCCGAGCGCGCCGTCCACCATCATCTTGATGGAGCGCACCGTCAGGCGGCCGCCGCCATAACCGATTTCCGGGCCGCGCTTGAGATACTCGTCGAGCGTGCCACCGGCGCCGCCGATCATCGCGTACGTGCGCAGCGGAAAGCGCTTCTCCTCGATCAACTCCTTGTATGCCGTGATGACGTTCATGCCGGCCCCGGCGTCGTGGACGCCGGTCAGGCCCAGGCGGGCGCACTCGCGGGCCGCGCGCTCCAGCGCTTCCTTCAATTGCTGGGGGGTGAGGGGCGGAATCTTCGAGCCCACCAGGCCCTGGGCGCGGTCGATCAACACTCCGGTGGGCTGGCCGGCCGAATCGCGGATCAGCCGCCCGCCGGACGGGTCCGCAGTGGAGGCCGTGATGCCGGCCAATTCCATGGCCTTGCGGTTCACCCAGCCGGCATGCCCGTCGACCCGGGTCAGGTAGACCGGATTATTCGGGGCCGCGGCGGTCAACGGAGCGTGCGTGGGGAACTCCTTGCCCGGCCACTTGTTCTGGTCCCAACTGCGCCCCTGGATCCATTCGCCGGGCTGCCGCCGGGCCGCTTCGCGGCGCACCAGCTCGGCCGCCGCCTCGGGACTCGCGACTTCGCGCAAATCCAGGCTCGCTAGGCTCTGTCCCAGCCCGAGCATGTGGACGTGGGCATCGGTCAGGCCGGGAAGCACGGTTTGTCCGCCGGCATCCACCACGCGGGTGTTCGGCCCGGCCAGGGCGCGCACCTGCTCGTTGCTGCCGACCGCCACCAGCCGGTCGCCCCGCACGGCCAGCGCCTGCGCCTTCGGCTGCCGCGGGTTCACCGTGTAGATATTGCCGTTGACCAGGATCCAATCGGGCGCTTGTGCCATCATTATTGCCGCCAGAACCAGTGTCATCATGCCCGTATTTGAACACAGACGGCAGTGTTCAGGCTACAGGGTTGCAGTGGTCGTCGTAGTAGCGGTGGTGGTTGCCACTGTGGTAGTATGAAAGCGGTAAAGGTCGTGTTTCAGGGGGCTGGACAGGTGCCGAAAAAACCAAAGCGGAAAGATGTAGAACGCGCCGCGGAGAAGCTGACTGATCTCGCAGTGGCCTATTTGGACAAACTGAGCCCTGCTGAACGCGAAAGAAGGATCGCGGCGTTTGAGGCTCGCGTCTCTGAGGCTACTTCCCCAAAAGCTCGCGCCATTCCTGAAAGGCCTGCGCAAACCCAGGCGTGTCATCTTGCCACCCGAGGTCGCGGCGAATAGCCTCCAAGAACAGCCGTTCGTCCACCCCCGAAAAATACCCGCAAGCCGGGAAAAAAACGCCCGCATGGTGTATCCTAGCCGCTGCCCGGGAAAGCCGGAAGCGCTTGCGGTCCCGGTGAAGCTAGAGGCGCACAAGGAGGAGGGCAAAGAAATGATAAACCGCCGGCGATTTCTGCAAACAAGCCTGCTGGCCGGGGGCGCCGTGGCTACCGGCTCGCTTCGGTTTTTCCCCGTGCAGGCGGCCGCCAAGGCCCGCCAGGCGAGCGACCCCATCATCCTGGGGCCGGACAAGATCAAGCTGACGCGCATGGCCATTGGCACCGGGACCAAGGGCGGCTCCATCCAGAGGCAGCTAGGTGTCGAGGGGCTGGCCGACCTGCTGCACTTCGGTTACGACAACGGCCTCATCTTCTGGGACACGGCCGACGGCTACAAGACGCATCCCCACGTCCGCGAGGCGCTTACCCGGGTGCCCCGCGAGAAGATCACGCTGCAGACCAAGACGCGGGCGCGCACCGCCGAGCAGATGAAGGCCGACCTGGATCGCTTCCGCCAGGAGCTGAACACCGACTATTTCGACATCGTGCTGCTGCACGCCTGCATGACACCCGACTGGCCCGAGACGCGCAAAGGGGCCATGGAGGTGCTGGCCGAGGCGCGCCAGAAGGGCGTGGTGCGCACCCACGGCGTCTCCTGCCACTCGATTGAGGCGCTGCGGATCGCTGCCCGCACGCCCTGGCTGCGCGTGGTCCTGGCGCGCATCAATCCCGCCGGCATGCTGATGGACGCCGATCCGAAAACGGTCGTCGAAGTCTTGCGGGAGATGAAGGCCGCGGGCAAAGGCGTCATCGGCATGAAGATCCTCGGAGAGGGCGGGCTGCGCGGCCGCGTCGATGAGGCGCTCGGGTTCGCGCTGTCGCTCGATTGTGTCGATTGCTTCACCATCGGGCCGGCCAACCGGCAGGAGCTTGAGGACCTGATCAAGCGCATTCCGGCGGCGTCGCAGGCGCCGGCCAAAGCCGCCTGAGGGAGCCACAGATTCCGCAGATGTGCGCGGATTTGGAGGAGTAGACAAATGGCACGCAGACTCTTTGTTTCCCTGGTATTGGTGTTCGCCTTGGTTGCTACGGCTTCCGCCCAACGATGGGAGAAGCTCTTTGACGGCCAGAGCCTGAAGGGGTGGGCGGTGCACAGCGGCACGGCCGCCTACAAGGCCGAGAATGGGATGATCGTGGGGACCGCGGTTCTCGGCAGTCCCAACAGTTTCCTGTGCACTGAGCGCGAGTTCGGCAACTTCATCCTGGAATTCCAGGTGAAGGTGGATCCCGAGCTGAATTCCGGCGTCCAGTTCCGCAGCGAAATCCCGCGCGAGGAGCGGGTGTTCAAGATCATGCGCGACGGCAAGGAGATCACGCGCAAGGCGCCGCCGGACCGCGTGTACGGCTACCAGGTGGAGATTGCCGCGGCCGCCACCGGCAATTGCGGCAACGTGTACGACGAGGCGCGCCGCGCCGTCTTCCTCGACGACTTCACCAACAAGCCGCGGGCCAAGGCGGCGTTCAAAGACAACCAGTGGAACAAGTACCGGGTGGAGTGCCGCGGCGAGTCCATCAAGACCTGGGTGAACGGCATCCTCTGCGCCGATTTCAAGGACTCGATGACGCCGCGGGGCATCATCGGCCTGCAGGTTCACCAGATCCCCAAGGACAAGTTCAAGCCCTACCAGGCTCGCTGGCGCAACATCCGCATCAAGGAATTCAAGTAGTTCTCACCACAGAGACACGAAGGGCACAGAGACCGGCTGACAGTTTTCACGTTGGCTTTTCCATCACTCGTTGGCCCTCAGCCGTCGTCTCCGTGTTCTCTGTGGCTCTGTGGTGAGATTCTTGCCTCTATATCGAATTCTCGTCGGCTGAGGGGCCGTACAGCGCCGGCACCGGCACGTTGTTCAGCCGTAAATAGACAGTCAACTGGCCGCGGTGGTGGATCAGGTGGTTCATGATCACGCCGCGCAGCGCCGCAATCCGCGGCATGGTGAGAATGGGCTTGCCGCCCGCCAGCAGGCTCCAGGGCTTCAGCAATTCCTCGTCGGAGGCCCCGGCAATGGCCGCCCGCGCGGCGGGGGCGTGCCTATCGAACAGCTCCAGGATTTCCTTGACCGAGCCGGCCAACGGAGGAACATACGGCGGGCTTCCCGGCGGGGCCATGTCAAACTCCGGTTGGCGCACGATTACCTCGGTCCAATGCGGGATCATGGCGATGTGCGTGGCCAGCCATCCCATGGTGCCCGACTTTTCGTGCGGTTTCCAGCCCAGCTTGCCGTCCGGCACCCGCTCCAGCGCCTTGCGTGTGTTGGCCATTTCCTGATCGAACTCGGGCAGCAGCCCCTCGCTCAGTGGCATGTTCTTCTTCTCTCCAAGTTATAGCCTACAGGCGGCGGGCCTCGGGTGGCAAGCGGCGGGCCGGAAGCGGCGGGCGCTCCGCCTCCCGCCTCCTGCTCGCGGGCCGTGGTTTTCCACCGAGCGGGATGGTAGCATCGGGGCGCCATGATTCAGCCAACTCGCTCCCGCAAGCCGCTGCTCCTATTGCCGGCGGCGGTTTTGGTGTCATTGCCGTTGCTCGCTCAGCTTCCCGACGCGCCGTGGCGCGCGATGCTGGAGAGCGGCGCCCAGGTGCGCGCTTACCTGGAGCAGGCGGCCAGGGGCCTGACCGATCGCGCCGCCGGGGAGATTGCCTCGCCTGCCGCCTGGGACAAGGTCCGGCAACAGCGCGGCGAGGAACTGCGCGACTCGCTGGGCCTGCTGCCGTGGCCCGCTCGGACGCCGCTGAACGCCCGCGTGACCGGCGTGCTCGACCGCGGCGATTACACCGTCGAGAAACTGGCCTTCGAAAGCATGCCGAAGGTGTACGCGACGGCCAACCTCTACATGCCCAAGCAGCGGCGGGGGAAAGTGCCGGGGGTGATCTACGTATGCGGCCACTCCTACGCGCCGCAGGGCGCTAAGACCAAGTACCAGCGGCACGGCATTTCCTTCGCCCGCAACGGCTACGCCTGCATGATCGTCGATCCCATCCAGATCGCCGAGACGTTCGCGCTGCACCACGGCATCTACTCGCAGGAAATGTACGACTGGTACGCGCGCGGTTACACGCCGGCCGGCCCGGAGGTGTGGAACGCGATGCGGGCCATCGACTACCTGGAGACGCGCCCGGAAGTCGACAGCGGGCGCATCGGCATCACGGGCCGGTCGGGCGGCGCGGCCATGAGCTGGTTCACCGCGGCCGTCGATCCCCGCGTCAAGGTGGTGGCGCCGGCTATGGGCATCAGCACCTATGCCGAGTACGTCCGCCACAACACTCAGAAGGGCCATTGCGATTGCATGTTCCAGGTCAACTCACACGGCCAGGACGCGCTGCACATCGGCGGGCTGATCGCGCCGCGCGCCCTGCTGATGGTGCACGGCAAGAAGGACACGTTATTCCCCGTGCCCGGCTACGAGGAATTCGAGCGCAAGGTCGGCGCTCTGTACCAGGCCTATGGGCGCGGCGATGCCTTCCGCAATATCGTGGTCGACAGCGGGCATGCCGATTCCGACTACCAGCGCGAGGAAATCATCAAGTGGTTCGACCGGTTCCTGCTGCAGGTTCCGGAGCGCAAGCTGGAGATGGCCTACAGCGACGCGGAGCCGGACGACCTGGCCGTCTTCGGGGGCCGGCCGCCCGCCGACGCCCGCAATTTTCAGCTCCAGGAGTTTTTCACGCTGCGCCCGGCCCCGCGCGTGGCCTCGGCTGCGGCCTGGCAGGCGCGCCGGAAGGAGTTGCTCGATCAACTGCGCAACCGAATATTGCCGCCGAACGGCGCCCGGGGGCTGGAGCCGCGCGTGACCGTCAAGCAGCGTGGCGGCGACTCGTTCGAGGAACGGGACATCCAGTCCGACGCGGGCGTCTCGATCTCCGTCCTGGTTTCCAAACCGCGCAAGTCCGCCCAGCCACTGCCGGCGCTGCTCTACGTAGCCTCCGATGGCGAAGACCGGGCCGCGGCGGGCACCCTGCTTCGCGGCGTTTCCATGAGCGAACAGTCGGTGCGCATGATCGTCTACCCGCGCGGCGTGGGCGAAGTGCCCTGGTCCAAGACGCTGTGGAAAGACCTGCTGCGCAACGCCATGCTGGCCGGCGAAACAATCGACTCGATGCGCCTGCGCGACGTCCTGACGGCCCTCGAAATGTTAAAGCGGGAGCCGGGCGCCGACCCGCGGCGCATCCTGCTCGCCGGCAAAGGGGTTTCCGGCGCGCTGGCCCTGTATGCCGCCATCTTCGATGATCAGGCGCTTCAGGTACTGCTGATCGATCCGCCGCCGAGCCACCGCTACGGGCCGATTCTCTTCGATGTGCTGCGGTATACCGATCTTCCCGAAGTGGCGGCGATGCTGGCGCCCCGCCATCTTACGTTTTACGGACACATGCTTGAGGCATACCAGGAGACGCGGCGGCTGTACAAGCTGGCAGGCGCGCAGGAGAGTATCGGGGTGTCCATGAGCATCCAGGCGGTGATCGAGGGCCGCTACCACCACAACTTCGGCTCTGGTTTCTGACGCCTGTAGGGGGGCGTCACACTTGGTGCGTGCCGGCATCGAGTAGCACGAATTCAGGAAGTGTGCTACACTCCCTTGCTTTCCGGGAGTGTAGCCCATGCGACACAAACTGCCGGCGCTGCTCGCAGCCCTCATTTTTCAGCTTTCCGCCCATGCGGCGGACCTGCGCCTTCAGGTTCTCGACACCTCGGGCGCCGCTGTTCCCGCCGCGGTTGTCACGCTTTCGTGCCAGGACCGGCCCGCCGCCCGCATTTCCCTGCGAACCACGTCGGACGGGATCGCGGAGTCCGCCTGCGGGCAGCCTGCCGAAGTGCGCGTGGTGGCCCCCGGTTTCGAACCTGTCTCCCGCAATATTCGCTCCGCCGAAAGCGGGACCGTGGTGTTGCGGCTGGTCCCCGCCCTGGTGCATACCACCATCGACGTGGTGGTTCGAGATGCGGCCGATGCGCCGATCACCGGCAGCGCGCTGGAGATCGACCGCAGCGGCGCCCGCACCGTGTTCGACGCCGTGGAAAAACTGGTCCCGGCCGCCTTCATCACCCGGCGCGGCGTCATGGGCTACGGCATCGCCACCAACGGCACCGGCAGCGTCTCCATCCGGGGAATCGGGGAACAGCCCAACACGGGCGTCTTGGTGGTGATCGACGGCAGACCGGATTTTCAGGGCCTGATGGGGCACCCGCTGCCCGATTTCTACAGTCTCTCGGATGCCGAAAGCGTCAGCGTGACCCAGGGGCCGGCGTCGGTGCTGTACGGCAGCAACGCCATGGCCGGGGCCATCGAGATCAAGCCCACCCGCCCGGAGCCGGGCATCCACACCCGTTTGCGCTCCAGTCTGGGGTCCTACCTGACCGGGCAGCATCAGTTGGCCCACGGCGGCCGATCCGCCCGCGCCTTCTACAACCTGACTGCCGGCGTTTCGCACACCGGCGGCGACCGGCCCAGCTCGGCCTTCCGCAGCCAGGACGTTTCAACCGCGTTGGGCCGGGAGTTCAGCCGTGCCTGGCGGGCGTCGCTCCAGGGCCGCTACGGTTTCTTCCACGTGGAAGACCCCGGACCCGTGCAGGCCCCTTTGAACAATGCCTACGCGCGAGTCGGACGCGGCGGCTTCAGCCTGAATCTGGACGACGCATACGAGCGGACCACCGGCTACATCCGCCTGTACGGCGGCTACGGGCACCACTTCATCACCGACGGCTTCCGCTCGGTTGACCAGATGAACGGCGGCCGTCTTCAGCAGACCATCGCCGTGGCGCCCAGCCTGGTCGTGGACGTGGGTGGCGATGTGAACCGTTACGGCGGCCGGGCGCGGAACGTGCTCGCACGGCTGGACTACGGCGAGCACGAGTTGACCGACGGCGGCGCCTTCAGCCGCGCTCAATGGACCGCGACCAGGCAACTGAAACTCACCGCCGGCTTCCGTTACCACCAACATTCGCTCTACGGCGGGATTGCCGTCCCGGAATTTGGCGGCTCGTTTCAACTGACCGACCGGTACTCGCTGGCGGCTTCAGTGGCGCGCGGGTTCCGGAACCCCACCATCCGCGAGCTCTATCTGTTTCCGGCCCCCAATCCGGCACTGCGGCCGGAAAGCGTGTGGAACTACCAGGCGACAATCCAGGCGCGGCCTTCCGCGAATCTGCAGGCCTGGTCCACCGTGTACTACGCGAGCATCAGCGACCAGATCGTCACCACAGGACGGTTTCCGAGCCTGCGGCTTCTAAACACGGGCGCCTCGTTGAACCGGGGGCTGGACGCGAATCTGAAATGGAGGTTGACCCGCAGGCTAAAGCTCACCTCGGGCTACGCGTATTTGCGTTCCACGAACCTGGCGCCCCTGGTTCCGCGGCAGAAGCTCACCTGCGCGCTGGAGTGGCAGGCCGGCCGGGCGTTTATTGACCTGGGGGCCGCGAAGGTCGGACGGCGATTCGCGGACGCCGGCCACACCGCGGAACTGGGCCCCTACAGTGTGGCCAGCGTGCGGGTGAGCCTGCCGGTTCGTCCCCGGTACGCGGTCTTTGTGTTCCTGGACAACCTTCTGAACCGCCGCTACCAGGTGCTTCCCGGCTATCCCATGCCGGGGATCAACGCGACGGCGGGATTCACCTTGAGTTTCTGATGTCCGACCGCCGGACCCAGCTCCGGGCCATGGTTCTGAGCGCGCTCATGGGAGCGCTGGGGTTGACGTTCCCCATCGCCTTTCATGCCGTCGGACTGGGGAGCAAATTCCTGCCCATGATGTTGCCGCTGCTGCTGAACGGCTTTCTGGTTCCGCTGCGCTGGGCGGTGTTGACCGGAGCGCTGGTTCCCGTGATCTCGACGGTGGCGACGGGCATGCCGCCGTTGTATCCGCCGGTGGTACTGATCATGAGCTGCGAAGGGGCGGTGCTGGGTGGCGTTGCGGCCTTGATTTATCGGAACAGCCGCCGATCGCTCTGGCCGGCCCTGCTGGCGGCCGTCGTCTCGGGCCGTGCGGCGGCCTTCGTGGTCGCCTGGGTGTTAGCGCGGAGCTTCGGCCTGCCGCCGGGATTCGCCTCGCTGGCCATGCTGGCGCAGGGCTTGCCCGGCGTCGCTTTGCAGATTGCTGTTGTCCCCGCCGTGTTGGAGTTCCTGGCACGCAGGCAGGGCCCGCTTTTCCCTGGAGACCGGTAGGATGAAACGCGACTACTTCAACCATTTGGCCGCCGAATGGGACTCGCTCCCGGCCCCGCCCGATGCGGCGCAGCGCGCCGAGTCGTTCCTGCGCGCGGTCGTCCCGGACGGCTGCCGGGGGGTGCTGGACGTGGGCTGCGGGACGGGCATTCTCGCCGGTTTCCTGATTGCGCACTGGCCTTCGATCACCTTCCTGGTGGAGATGGACCTGGCGGAACAGATGCTGCGCCGGGGCCGGGCGAAGAGACAGGACGGGAGGACCTGCTACGTCTGCGCCGACGCCCTGGCGCCGCCATTTCGCGAAGATGGTTTCGACCTGGCCATCTGCTACAACGTCATTCCGCACTTCGAGTCCGCGCGGTCGGGGCTGCGGGCCCTGCTCGGCTGCCTGCGGCCCGGCGGGCGGCTGGCGGTCGGCCACATGATGGACAGCGCCGCGGTGAACGCGCTTCATGCCTCGATTGGCGGCCCGGTGGCGCACGACAGGCTTCCGCCGGCCGAAGTGTTGTCAGCGGACCTGCGCAGCCTCGGCGCCCGCGCGCTCAGGTCGGAAGAGGACCCAAGCCATTACCTGGTGCTCGTGGAAAAGTCTTTATCCGGATAGTTCAGGAACACGGGGCTGATCACCATGGCCACAGCAAGAACCTTTGTCGCCGTGGCGGCGCTCGGCGCCGCGGTCGCCGCTTTGTGGCTCCACGGGCCGGCCCTGCTCATAGCCGCAATTGCCAGCTTCACGGCCCACAGTTTTCGATCCGGCGGTGTCAGGCGCACGCTGCGTGACTCGCTTCCATTGGCCATGTTTCTGGGGTTCATCGCCGTGCTGCAATTGGCTTCGGGATCGGCGGGATGGGAACTGCCGCTGCGGGCGCTTGCCGTCTTCTGGTTTGCGGCGGTCGCCTTTGGTGTTTTGCCCTGGTCTCAGCTTGTTGTCCTGGCGCGCCCGCAATCGCCTTTTTTCTCCGTCGTCCTTTTTCTCCTTTTTTTGCGGCACTTCGCCCTGGTGCTGCGCGATGAGGTCCGCCGAGTGTTGCAGGCCCGGCGCCTGTGCATTCCGTATCGGTTTGGCGCGGGTTCATTCCGGTCTTTGGTTTGGGCAGTGGTGGCGCTGTTTCGGCGCGCGCTGGTTCGCGCCGAGCGGTTCTACGCGGCACAGTGGCTGGGCGGCATCGTTCCATGAAGACCATTCTCGACGTTGACGGGCTCAGCTTCGCTTACGGGCGAAAGCAGGTGCTGGCAAACATCAGCTTCTCCGTGTCCGAGGGTGAATCCGTGGGCCTGTTGGGGGCCAACGGCGCCGGCAAGAGCACGCTGCTCTGGTGCCTTCTGGGACTGTTGCGCGGCGAAGGCTCGGTCCGCGTGTTCGGAGAGAGACCCGGCGCCAACGCCGCCCGGCGCGTTGGCGTCGTCTTTCAAAACCCGGAGGACCAATTGTTCATGCCCACATTGGCCGGCGACCTTACCTTACCCCAATTGAACCAAGGGATAGCGCCGGAACAGGCGCGCGCCGGAGCCGTCGAGGCGCTCGGCTCGGCCGGACTGGCGGCCTGCGCGGGCGAACCCGCCATGCACCTCAGCCTGGGACAAAGGAAGCGGGCGGCCATCGCCCTGGCCCTGATTCAGCGCCCCGAGCTGCTGATTCTGGACGAGCCGACCTCGGAGCTGGATGGCGGCTCGGTGCGCCACCTGGTGGAACTGCTCCGCCGGCTCCCGGTGTCCAAGCTGATTACCAGCCATCAACTCGAATTCCTGGCCAAGGTGACCAGCCGCATCGTTGTGCTTCATGAGGGAAGGATTGTGGCGGAAGGTCCCCCGGAGACCATCGTTTCAAACCAGGAACTGCTGCTCCGCTGCGGGCTGATCTGACCGCGCTTTCTCGTCCTCAGAGAGCGCGCGCCCGCGGGCAAGCGGTAGAGTAGGAGAGAGAGCGCGACTCGGAGGCCGTCTCCCTCTCCCCTCATCGAACCGGACGTGCGGTTTTCCCGCATCCGGCTCTCGCGAAACCGTCGCCGCGGGCTATCGCGGTTAGCCAGCG
>Ga0315280_10009641_pt1 | contig 12306 bp, 9 predicted proteins | sample YL17G06_40_MG_FD_203697 | JGI IMG/M metagenome (GOLD analysis project Ga0315280, IMG submission 203697) | Sediment microbial communities from Yellowstone Lake, YNP, Wyoming, USA - YL17G06_40 | ecosystem: Environmental > Aquatic > Freshwater > Lake > Sediment | place: USA: Wyoming | collected... | reverse complement strand
GAGGTATACGTTTTAATACCAGAATAGACATTCTCAGAATTATAGAACTGTACCAAGCGGGAATTTATAAACTGGACGAGCTCATTTCCGGCCGGTATTCTCTCGAGCAAATAAATGAAGCAATTGAATCTGTGGAAAAGGGGAAGGCGCTGCGCAACGTGATCATCTACTAAAATGAGCGTGGACAGGATATAAAAAGGGAGTTAAACGTTGACTGAACGTAGTATGCGTCCGGCAAAGAAAATAGAGGAAATAATTGACCCTAGATTGCCCATTTGTGATCCGCACCATCACCTGTGGAGTTTTCTTGATAGACGTTATTTACTCGAGGAGTTGTTTGAAGACATTGGGGGAGGCCACAACATCGTCCAGACAGTGTTCGTGGAAAGCGAGTCGGCCAAGAAACAAGATACAATTCAGAGACTTGAGCCTGTGGGAGAAACCAAGTTCACTCACGACATCACTGATCAAAGGGTTAGCAAGCGATACGGGAGGACCAGAGTTGCCGCAGGGATTGTCGGTTTTGCGGACCTCAGGCTAGGTGCCGAGGTTGCACCGATAATTGAAGCTCATCTTGCCGCCAGCGACCGGTTCCGTGGGATCCGGCAAATATGTTCCTGGGACGCCAATTCTGACATTATTCACTCCAATAGTGCACCCGGGCTGCTCCTGGATACGAAGTTCCGTGAGGGTCTTACTTGCTTGAAAAGATATAATTTAACTTTTGAAACCTTTCTCTACCATCCCCAATTGAAGGAGTTCGTAGACCTGGTGAGAGCATTCCCTGATATTACCATTATATTGGATCATATTGGAGGCCCGCTGGGCATCGGGCCTTATGCCGGGAAGAGATGGGAAATTTTCCGTGAATGGAAAAACGATATGGCAGCGCTAGCAGACTGTCCTAACGCGTTTGTGAAGCTTGGTGGCCTTGGCATGCCAATCTGCGGCTTTGGCTGGGGAGAGCGAACCACCCCACCAAGCTCGTCCGAGTTAGCTGAGGCTATAGCACCTTATTATCTCTATTGTATCGAGAAATTCGGAACAGAAAGATGCATGTTTGAAAGCAACTTCCCGGTTGATAAAATATCATATTCATATAACACTTTGTGGAATGCCTTCAAACGTATCTGTAAAGGCTTTTCATCAAAAGAACGGGCTGACTTATTTTACAATTCTGCCGTGAAGGTCTATAGGCTCTAAAATGGCCGCTCCCCATCATCATAAGGATGTAAGGCAGGTGCAGTCTACTATAAAACGCGATTCATAAATCCGGGTAAATGTTGCTGTTGCTTTATCAAGAAGATAAAAATTCTGAAAGGAGCGTGGAAAAATGAGGATGCGTTTTCTGGGAAAAACCGGCCTCCAGGTCTCCGAACTCTGCCTAGGGACGGGTAGTTTTGGGGGACGTGGAGGATATGAAAGGACTGGAACAATCAACCAAAAAGAGGCTGATTATATCGTCAGTATGGCTTTAGACGCAGGACTAAACTTCTTCAATACAGCAGAGAGGTATTCATCCGGATGGGCGGAAGAAATTTTAGGTAAAGCTCTCGGCACCAGGCGTAAGGAGGCCATCATCATATCTAAAATCAATCCGGCGAGATACCCAGGGCCGAATGACGGGGGCACTTCACGCAAGCATATTATTGAAGGATGTAACGCCAGCCTGAAGAGACTCGGGACAGATTATATTGATATTTACGAGATTCATGAATTCGATGAATATACGCCGCTGGAAGTATCTCTGCGGGCGTTGGATGATTTGGTCCGCGAGGGCAAGGTGCGTTATATCGGCTGCTCCAATTTCACTGGCTGGCAACTGATGAAGTCTCTGGCTATTTCCGATAAGAATGGCTGGGAAAGGTTCATGACCCTCGAGGTTAGATATTCACTGGTTTCTCGCATGCTGGAATACGAACTGGTCCCGGTATGCCTTGACCAGGGGGTAGCCATTTTGCCTTGGAGCCCTTTGCACGGCGGTTTTCTCAGCGGCAAATACCGCCGAAACAAGCCTCTACCTAAAGGTGCACGTTTTGATAGCCTGGAAGAGAAGTTTTTCAAAATCGAACCGGAAAAATTATTCGATATTGTTGAGGAGTTGGATATAATCGCCAGAGCGCATAATGCTACTGTGCCGCAAACGGCTTTGAACTATCTTCTTCGAAAACCGGGGGTAGCTTCTTTAATTATCGGAATAAGGACAGCGGAGCAGCTTAAAGAAAATCTCAAAGCAACTGATTGGGAAATTACCCCGGAAGAAGTAGCCAGGCTTGATAGTATCAGCGAGCCTTATCAGGACTATCCGTATCATACCTGGGACCCGGATAAGAAGGCCTATACCAGGCACTAGGGCTTGTGCCGCCAACACCCGGGTTGGGCTTCTACATGACTATATTATGTAAAGTATCCGACACCATAAGATTGCTTCACGGAAAAACGTAATATTCAGGAAAGGAGCCTAGAAAAATGAGGATGCGTTTTCTCGGAAAAACTGGCCTGCAGGTCTCCGAGCTCTGTCTGGGGACAGGTAGTTTTGGGGGCCGCGGCGGATATGAGAGGACCGGAGCCATCGGTCAAAAGGACGCCGATTTCATTGTAAGCATGGCTTTGAACTCGGGAATCAACTTCTTCAACACCGCGGAGACTTACTCCGACGGATGGGCGGAGGAAATTTTAGGTAAAGCGCTCGGTACCCGGCGTAAAGAGGCTATCGTGATCACCAAAGTCCACCCGACCAGAAGCCCCGGGCCGAACGACGGGGGATTTTCGCGCAAGCACCTTATCGAAGGGTGCGACGCCAGCCTGAAGAGACTCAGGACGGATTATATTGACCTCTATGAACTTCACATGTTCGATGAACACACACCCCTGGAAGTTACTTTGCGGGCGCTGGATGATCTGGTTCGTGCCGGAAAGGTACGCTATATCGGCTGCTCTAATTTCTCAGGCTGGCAAATCATGAAATGCCTGGCGATTTTCCGCGAGAACAGCTGGGCAAGCTTCGTGACTCTCGAGGCACAGTACTCACTGGCCTCTCGCTGGCCGGAATTCGAACAGGTTCCGGTATGCCTTGACCAGGGGGTGGCCGTTTTAAACTTCAGTCCCCTGCACGGCGGTTTTCTTAGCGGCAAATACCGCCGGGGCAAGCCGTGGCCGGCGGGGACACGCTTTAACTCTCTCGAAAATACGGAACCATGGCCGGTCGAACCGGAAAAACTATTTGCTATTGTTGACGAACTGGACAGAATCGCCAGGGCACATAACGCGACGGTGTCACAGGCGGCGTTGAACTATCTCCTTAAAAAACCGGGCGTAAACTCGTTAATCATCGGTATCAGGACGGCGGAACAGCTTAAAGAAAACCTCAAGACAACCGACTGGGAAATCACCCCGGAAGAAGTAGCGCAGCTTGATAGCGTCAGCGAGCCTAAGCGCCTATACCCGTACTTTATTTTTAACCCGGTAAAAGCACGCTCGACCTCCACTTAAGTTCCCGGAGCGGTAAAAATATATGACCGTGGGGAAGGGGTTGGAGCATCAGTGGCCATGTGACCGGGTACACGGTCATGGTAAACAGGTGTGACCGACGAACGTTTCACGGAAAAGGCTATTGTAAAGGGGGACTGGATAATGATAAAAAGCAATATACGTAAAATTCGGGAAAGTGCGGTGCCGCTACCGCCGGAGCTGGCAAGCCTGCCGGTAATAGAGGCAGAACCATGGTTTCAGCTTGACCCGGGCCTGGGGTACTTCCTCGAAGGACCAGCATTCGACCGGGAAGGGAACCTGTTTGTCACTTCGCCTCCAACCGGAACTGTCTTTAAGATAACGCCGCAGAAGCAGATGAGCATTATTTTCAGCGATAAGAATGTCGGTGTTAATGGTTCGGCTTTTCATCGGGACGGCCGGTTATTCATCGTTTGCTTAACCGGAGAAATCCTGACGATAAATCCCAATGGCTACAAGGCGACCTTCATGTACCCGAAGTACCAGGGGAAGAGTCTGACCATGAACGATCTGGTATTTGACCCAAAGGGAAACGTTTACATTACCGATTTCACCGGCACGGTTATGGATCCAACGGGCGGCGTATTCCGCGTATCCTCGGACGCGAAGACGCTGCAGCCGGTCGTGCTGCATCTGGCTTCACCTAATGGAATCTCCCTCTCGCCGGAAGGCAACCTGCTCTGGGTAGGCGAGTCGAGCCGCAATTGCGTGCTTCGCATCGCATTATTAAACGACGGTGTCACCTGTAGTCCCGTAGTCGGCGTTCTCCCCGTATATTATTCCGTAGGATGTTACGGACCGGACTCGAATAAAGTCGACTCAGCCGGCAATCTATACCAGTGTATCACGGGACAGGGCAGGATTATCGTTCTGAACGCGCTGGGAATTCCAGTAGCCAATGTCGTCGTCCCGGGACGGAATGATGGTAAATCTCTGAGGACAACCAACCTGGCTTTCAAGCCCGGTACCAGCGAGGGCTATATCACTACCTCAGGACAGGGTGGAGCCTGGATTTATACGTTTAAGGGGCTGGTAGAAGGCCTACCGCTGTTTTCGCATCAATCGGATGAGGCAGACGCTCATGACATGGGAAAGCCGTAAGCATAGATACCCACGGGCAGAGCCCGTGGCACTTTACAGGTCAAGCTTTCGTTATCCAACAATTTACTTTTGTTACCTAACGCTGTTATCCTAGCTTCACACGACTGTTCGAGCCCTACTGAATTCCGTAGCCACCGCTAGGTTCCTGCAACGTGGTCATCAATCAGGTGAAATCCTTTAACACTCTGGATAAAGTCCCGCGGTCCAAGGACTGGTTTTGACTATGGCCATGTTAATCCTAAATTACATCCAACTAAACTTTTCATCTTTTCCGACAATCCCAGACTTTGGGTCGGGGATTGCACAATGAGATTTCCTAATAGGTTGTCAAGTGATATATTGACCTAACGACCTCCTTTAGTTAGACTGGTTTTGGGGGATAGCTGTAGTATTCACAGGCTGAGGAACAATGGCTGCCTCGTTTGTCCTGGGAGCAGTTATCCCTCGCAGTTTAGAATAACCGCGTTTTACCGGGTTGCGGCGCCGCCTCTCACGTCTTATCTCCTCAGGTACCTGGTAGTTCGATAATATTAATCTTCGTGCCTCCCCACGGCTCAAGGGGTTACCCTGGATATCCCGAAGCTCATAAGCCCTATTCTCCTGAAGTACCGCCAGCACTCGAGCCGCCAGATGGCTCATTACTGCCCCCATGGCTTGCTTATGGTTCTTGCCGTGATGTACCATCTCGCGATAATAAAGTGAGGCAAGCTGGGGATCGAACCGGCGACCTATGTCTCCTGCCTGAAAGAGAGCCCACTTCATGATAGCTGGGCCTGCTTTGGTCATTCTCAGTCCCTTGGCTTCCACATCAGATGATTGCCTGGTTCTTGGAACAACTCCGGTCCAATTGACAAAGGCAGACTGGTTATGGAAGCGCGCCGGATCTCCCACCGTTGCCAGAAATACCGGAGCGGTGATTTGCCCCACACCAGGTATGCTGCGGAGGTTATCAGAGGGATGGAGCTCCCGGTATAACTCCTCCATATGTTTGGCTATGGCCTCGGATTCGGCCTCTTCCAACTCCATCAACCTTAGCTCCCGAGCTATCTCCTCCTGGAGCACACTGAAGAAATCATCGTCGACTGCCCCCGCGCAGCTGGATAGCTGGTAGAGTACGGCTGCGCTCTGACAGGTAAGGTAGACCCGGCGACTCTCTTCTTTATCGGCCTTATTGCGGCGTCTGGCTCTGGCCAAGAATGAGTGAAGTGCTTTTTCTCCATTGTGTGCCACAGCTACGGGATTGAGGCGGCAGCGAAGAAAAGCCCTGGCCTGAGAAGACCAGGGATCAGAGAATACCTTCCGTACTCCCGGGACATAGCTCTCCACGATGGAGCCAATACGCGTCTTGCGAGCCGCAATCTCGCTCTCCAGCCGCTTTCTCTGTCGGGCAAGACGCTGGAGGGCATGGATTTTGGCTGGAGGCAGATAGACCTCGTCCAGTTGCTCAGGGTCGATAAAACTCATCTTGGCCAGAGTAAGAGCATCAAGGCGGTCGCTCTTAGATGACCCCCGAAGATACCGTCGCAGGGCAGCTACCTTTTGCCCCTTTGCCCTGACTAACCGGCAGTCAGGATGGCGGGCTCGGAGGCAGATGGCCAGGATGAACCATGTCAACCCCGCCGGCTCGAAAACAATGACTGGATTCGAACCATTCCGGAAGATACGCTCCTCCAAGGTGGATAATCCCTCCGGTGTAGTCTGGAAGCTGAAGCCATCGCACAACTGTGCCCTCTCGTCCAAACAACGTGCTACGTGCTTGCCCTGGTGGAAATCAATACCCACGCTCTTAATCATCCAATCCTCCTGGTTGAATATTCGGGCTCGGTAAGCTATCGCCGGAACCCTCTGCCCATCCTTGCCACTTGATGCGGGGCTAGTCCTCAATGACACCCCAATTTCCTTAATCGGGCCACCTGAGAGCCGGCAGGCAATCTTTTTGGCGGGGCAGTCATAGACTCCCCAATGAATTGTGCACCTCACCGGAACCCGTCAACGTCATCTTATTCCCTATACCCTGAAAATGCATCTGTTACCTTCAAACTAATATACAAGATGAATTGTGCAATAGCCCACAGTCTTGACGAAAGTTTGACAAGTACAAGTTCAATTCATTTGGAGCGGGGAGTGGGTTTTGAAGTTGACCATCAGGTAGAATGTTGCTATACTATGAGATTGGTTGTAGAACTCATCCACGCGGTAGCCATCCAGAGGAGATAGACATGACAAAGGAAGCCGTGCTGGCGGTCTTAACAAGGGTAGCTGAAGGTGACCAAGAGTTCCACGCAAAATTGTGTTATGACGCTGCTGAGGCGCTTAAGGAGTATGACTTAACTTGGGAAGAGCATGCGGCCTTGGCAAGTGGCGACATAAGAAAAGTAGAAGAGTGGCTAGGCAAATTAGATAAGAAAACCGGTACTTGGCTAAGATGCAGGCTTGAACAGGAGAATTGGCATCTACAGTCTGACCTAGAAAGGTGACACAACGGAAACTATTACCGTCGTAATCGATGGCTGTGAGGTAAAGGTAGGGAAGGGAGCAACAGTATTAGAAGCGGCACAAGAGGGGGGAATCTACATTCCAACCCTTTGTCATCATCCTGATTTAGAACCATATGGAGGTTGTCGTCTTTGTATTGTTGAAATCGAAAAAATCCGTGGACTACCAACCGCCTGTACTTCACCAGCTACCGACGGAATGGTTGTTCGTACCGATAGCCCACAAATTAACCAGGTTCGGCGCACTGCTTTGGAACTTATGCTCACGGAGCATCCAAATGCATGCCTAACCTGTCACCGCCGTGAATACTGCGGCCCATATGACATATGTCTGCGTAATGTTGCTGTAACCGAGCGTTGCGTTGTTTGCCCTAATAATGGGCATTGTGAACTCCAAAATGTCGCTCGGTATATCAAACTTGACGATATTCGGCTACCCTATAAGCACAAAGGCTTACCCATTAAAACGGACGACCCGCTTTTCATCCGGGATTATAACCTCTGCATCCTGTGCGCACGATGCGTCAGGATGTGTCAAGAGGTGAGAGGCGTTGGCGCTGTCGACCTTGCCTATCGAGGATTTCAGTCTATTGTTAGTACTGCCTTTGACCGTCCCCTCATAGATTCAGGGTGCAAGTTCTGTGGTGCCTGTGTCGAGATCTGTCCCACTGGTGCATTATTGGATAAAGGAGCCGAAGGATTAACCGAGGCTGAGCGTGAGGCGTTTCTGGTGCCTTGCAAGCACGTCTGCCCTCTGGGAATTGATGTGCCTCGGTATGTTCGCTTTATTGCGGAACGCAAGTTCGTTGATGCTCTTGCTGTTATCGCTGAGAAGACCCCCTTCCCCTTAATCTGCGGTACCGTCTGCCACCATCCGTGCGAAATTAAATGCCGACGAGGCGAGGTCAACGAGTCAATTGCCATCAGGACACTCAAGCGCTTCGTCGCCGAGAGAGCTCCTACTGGGGGAGTTAGGCGGATTAAGCTTATCCCACCATCAGGCAAGCGAGTCGCTATTGTTGGTGCAGGGCCGGCTGGACTGACCGCGGCGTACTATTTAGCCAGGTTATGTGGTCACTCAGTTACCGTCTTTGAAGAGTTGCCTGAAGCTGGCGGCATGCTGAGGTATGGCATTCCTGAATACCGCTTGCCCAAAAAGGCGCTAGATTCTGAGATCAGCCTGCTGATAGATTCTGGCATTGAGATTAGAACAAATATTAAAGTGCATTCATTAGACGAGCTTTTTACCCAGGGTTATGATGCAGTCTTTCTGGCTTTGGGGGCTCACCGCGGTACCAAGCTCGGGGTAGAGGGTGAAAATAGTCCTGGTGTAATAGATGGTGTCACATTCCTGAGGAACGTAAGTCTTGGTAAAAAGGTAAATGTGGGTGCTAAGGTAGCCGTGGTGGGAGGTGGCAATGTGGCCATGGATGGTGCTCGCACTGCCCTCCGCCTTGGTGCCAAAGAAGTTACTATTATCTACCGCCGCACCATAGCCGAAATGCCGGCTAGCCCTGAGGAGGTTGAAGGGGCGCAAGAAGAAGGCATAAATATGGTCTTCCTGGCAAATCCAGTCAGAATAAACCAACAGAACAGTCGGCTACAGGTGACTTGCATCCGCATGGAGCTTGGTGAACCTGATGCCAGTGGTCGGCGACGGCCAGTCCCAATCAGGGGCAGCGAGTTTACTATGGACTTTGACGTCGTAATCGCCGCTATTGGCCAGGTTCCCGATATCCCTGAGCAATTCAGCTTGGAGACTGGTAGAGGAAATACCCTTCAGGTTGATGTCGAGACCCTGGCTACTAATAAGCAAGGTGTTTTCGCTGGTGGTGACGTGGTCACCGGTCCAGCTACAGTTACCGAGGCTATGGCTGCTGGTAAGAAAGCAGCTATTTCTATAGATAGGTTCCTTGGTGGCGGTGGGAACATTAGCGAGACGTTAGCTGCTCCAGAGGAGGCAAGTCCATGTCTAGGGATGGAGGAGAACTTCGGGTATAAACCGCGCCAGCAAATATGCTCCCTGGAGATAAGTGAGCGGATAAAGAACTTCGCCCAGGTGGAGCTTGGTTTCAATGAGGAGGAGGCACTATACGAGGCAAAGCGATGCTTAAGGTGTGACCTGAGGCTTCAGATTGGGAAGCCAAAAGCAGCGCCTGTGGGCGAACAACTCGAGGAGATATTAGCATCCTATGCGAGGTGAACGAAGCGATCTGATAGCTATTCTACAGGAAGTACAATCAAGGGTAGGTTATCTGCCTGAGGAAGCCATGCAACGCGTTGCTGAGCACGTTGGCGTGCCTGAGAGCGAAGTTTATGGCGTAGCCACTTTTTACTCACAGTTCAGACTTACACCCGGCGGCAAAAGTACTATCCGGGTATGTCAGGGGACTGCCTGTCATGTGCAAGGGGGGGCAATAATTCTGAAAGCTATTGAAGACGAGCTGGGGGTTGGCCCTGGTGGGACGACTCCTGATGGTAATTTTACGCTGGAAACGGTTGCTTGTCTGGGGGCGTGTGCTCTGTCACCAAATATGACGGTCGATGACGAGGTGTACGGACAGTTGACCCCGGAAAAGTCGCTGGATATTCTGAACGAGATAGCTGAGAGGGGGTAAAACCAGTTTGGCAGGTTTGTTTAAGCGCCTTGCCCATGCAGACAAAAAACACACTGTCTTAATATGCCGGGGGACAGGTTGCCAATCATCAAAATCCGATAAGATTCAAGCGGCGCTTGAACAAGAAGTGGCCCAACTCGGTTTGTCGGACAAGGTAAAGATTAAGTCTACAGGGTGTCACGGTTTTTGCCAGCGCGGTCCTATAGTTGTTGTTGAGCCTGAGGACATCTTCTATACCCATGTCAAGGTGGAGGACGCCCAGCCGATTGTCCGGCTTCACCTGCGTGATGGCCAAGTCATAGACGGGCTTCTCTATCACGACCCTCTCACTACTGAGGTTGTGCCTCGTTACCATGATATACCCTTCTACAAAAAACAACAGCGCCTGATCCTGCGTAACTGTGGTCATATCAATCCTGAGAACATACAGGATTACTTAGACACCGGGGGTTATCAGGCACTGAGGAATGTCCTTAGAATGTCCCCTGACGAGGTTATTTCAGAGGTGAAGCGGGCGGGCCTTCGCGGGAGGGGTGGCGCCGGTTTCTCCACCGGGCAAAAGTGGCAGTTTTGCCATGACTCACCCGGTTCCCAAAAGTATATGATCTGTAATGCTGACGAGGGTGACCCGGGTGCTTTTATGGACAGGAGCACTATGGAGGGTGACCCGCATACGGTCATTGAGGGGATGATTATTGCTGCCTACGCCATCGGTGCCAGCCAAGGCTACTTCTATGTACGAGCTGAGTATCCTTTGGCTATTAAGCGGCTACGTATCGCCTTGCAGCAAGCCAGGGAACAAGGACTAATCGGCGAGCATATTCTTGACTCTGATTTCAGTTTTGACATCACCATTAAGGAGGGGGCGGGTGCCTTTGTCTGTGGGGAAGAGACAGCGCTTATGGCCTCAATTGAGGGTAGACGAGGTATGCCACGCCCACGGCCTCCCTTCCCAGCACAGTCAGGCCTGTGGAGCAAGCCGACCAATATCAATAACGTCAAGACTCTAGCCAGTATTCCGGTAATCTTCACGCGGGGGGCAGACTGGTACTCTTCCATTGGCACTGAGAAAAGCCGGGGCACCGCTGTTTTTGCTCTCACGGGAAAGATTGCTAACAGCGGCTTGGTAGAGATACCTATGGGCACCACGCTACGCAAGATTATCTACGACATTGGCGGTGGCATTCCCGATGGCAAGAGCTTCAAGGCAGCACAGACCGGCGGGCCTTCCGGCGGTTGCTTGCCCGCTGACTTACTCGATCTGCCTGCTGACTATGAGTCCCTGACCAAGGCTGGCTCAATCATGGGTTCTGGCGGTCTGGTAATTATGGATGAGAGTACCTGCATAGTCGATATCGCCCGCTACTTTCTTGCCTTCACTCAGAGTGAATCCTGCGGCAAATGCGTGCCGTGCCGATTGGGGACGAGACAGATGCTCAAAATCCTTGAAGATATCACCAAGGGGAAAGGACGACCCGGAGATATCGACCTTTTGGTCAAACTCGCCGGTTCAGTAAAAAGTAGCGCGCTTTGCGGCCTGGGACAGACGGCACCGAATCCCGTGCTGACCAGCATACGCTATTTCCGCGATGAATATGAGGCACACATCAACCAACATAAATGCCCGGCTGGGGTCTGTCAGGGACTTGCTTAAAGGGGTCAGAAAGCATAGATGGAAACGATTACACTGAACATAGACAGGGTACAAGTTAAGACGAGAAAGGTAGCAACTGTACTTGAGGCAGCGCAGGATGCAGGCATCTACATTCCGACCCTCTGCTCTGACCCTGACCTGGAGCCCTATGGTGCCTGTCGACTTTGCATTGTGGAAATCGAGAATATGCGTGGCCTGCCAACAGCCTGTACCACGCCTGCTGCTGACGGGATGATAGTCCATACCAGTACACCAGCAGTAGATGAGGCGCGCCGTGATACTATTGCGTTGCTCCTTGCCGACTATCCCGCTGATTGCCCAAAATGCACCGCGGATCAGCAGTGCGATTTGCACAAGGCTGCTTCATATGTAGGGTTGAACGAGCAGCCCTATCGAAAGTCAAATAAGGCGATTCCCATCGACGCGAGTAATCCGTTCTTTGAACGAAATCTTAACTATTGCATTCTTTGCGGCAAGTGTGTGCGTACCTGTGATGAGATTGTGGGGATGGGTGCGATACAAATAAGCGCCCGAGGATACACCAGTCTGCCGAGCACCTTTGGTGATAGGCCACTCATCCAGTCAAACTGTGTCTCCTGCGGGGAGTGCCTTGTCAGATGTCCGACTGCTGCCTTGATGCCCAAGGAGAGGAGGCAGCCGAGCCGGGAGGTAAAGACAATCTGCCCATATTGTGGGGTCGGTTGCGGCATCGTGCTAGGCACAGATGGTGAAAAACTTGTGACGGTACGAGGTAATCGGGAGAACCCGGTTAATAACGGACGGCTCTGCGTGAAAGGTCGATTTGGCATCGTGGAGTTTGTCAACCATCCCAGCCGTCTTCGCTCACCTTTAATCAGGAAAAATGGTGAGTTGGTGGAGGCTACCTGGGATGAAGCTCTTGACCTTGTTGCCAGCCGGTTGACCAAAT
>Ga0315280_10009638_pt1 | contig 12310 bp, 8 predicted proteins | sample YL17G06_40_MG_FD_203697 | JGI IMG/M metagenome (GOLD analysis project Ga0315280, IMG submission 203697) | Sediment microbial communities from Yellowstone Lake, YNP, Wyoming, USA - YL17G06_40 | ecosystem: Environmental > Aquatic > Freshwater > Lake > Sediment | place: USA: Wyoming | collected... | reverse complement strand
CATCTGGAGAGGAAGAAAGAGGCTTTGCTCCGGGAACGGGAGAAGCTCGCGAAAGCAGAGAGCGATGGCCGGGAACGGCGGGAAGCGCTTCAAGCTCTTACTGAGCAGAAGAGTGCTCTGTCCATGAAACTCATGGAGCTCGACCTGAACCTCAAGCACATTCTTTCCAATGTTGAGGAAAGGCACCGCATCAGCCCCGAGTCCCTCCTCGCCCGGGAAGATGAGCGGGACTACTTCTCCCCGGAGATGGAAGCTCGCCTCGGGGAGCTGAAATCCCTAATCGAATCCATGGGCGAGGTGAACCTGATGGCTATCCAGGAGTATGAGGAATCGAAGAACCGCTTGGAATTCCTGACGGAGCAGGAAGCCGATTTGGTGCATTCCCTGGAAGCCCTGGACCAGGCGATCAAGAAGATCAACCGCACCTCCCGCAAGCGCTTCGCCGCCACTTTCGAAGCAGTTAACCAGAAATTCAAGGAAACCTTCACCGATCTCTTCAATGGCGGGCGGGCGGAGCTTGTGCTCGTCGATGAGTCCAATCTTTTGGAAACCGGAGTGGAGATCATTGCCCAACCCCCGGGAAAGAAGTTGCAGAACGTCCACCTTCTCTCCGGGGGAGAGAAGGCCCTGACGGCCGTAGCCCTGATCTTTGCCCTTTTCTTCATCAACCCCAGTCCCTTCTGTCTCCTGGATGAGGTGGATGCACCTTTGGACGACGCCAACATCGGGCGGTTCAATAAGATGATCCGGCAACTGGCCGAAAAATACCAGATCATCATCGTCACCCACAACAAGCGCACCATGGAACTGGCCGACACCCTCTTTGGGATCACCATGGAAGAGCCCGGCATCTCCAAGCTCATCTCCGTGAAATTGAACTAATCCAAACGCAATAAATAGAGCGTCATTGCGAGGAGCAGAGCAACGAAGCAATCCCAGGAAAAACGAGATTGCCGCGCCCTTCGGGCTCGCAATGACTGTAAAGATATTAAATGCGTTTGTATCAAGTTATTAACACCCCCACCTTGACCCTCCCCCATCAAGGGGGAGGGAATTTTTCGCTCCATCTATTATTCTCCCCTCCCCTGGTGGGAGGGGGATGGGGGGAGGGGGATAAGAAAGGAAATTCCTATACTATTAAATTAAAGAAAGGGTTCAAGGAGCCACTCGATTGCGGAATGCGGAATGGGGAATCAAGAATCCGAAATTCGCACTCTGAAATCCGCAATGTATGGAACCCATGAACCCTGGAACCCTTGAATCCTGTTTTTAAGCTGAGGAACGATGGCCGAAGAGAAAATCGGATTCTTCCAGCGGCTGAAAGAGGGCCTTTTCAAGACTCACCAGGGCCTGGTCGGCAAAGTCGATCAGCTGATTGCCGGGAAAAAAAAGATAGACGACAGCCTCCTCGCTGAGCTTGAGGAGATCCTGATCACCTCCGACATCGGAGTGAAGACCACCCAGGAATTGGTGGAGCACGTCACCGCCAAGGTCCGGCGCAAGGAGCTCGAGACCGCTGACCTCCTTAAAAAAAGCCTTCAAGAGGAAATGTTTTCCATCCTCCGCCAGCAGGAGAAGCCCCTCGACGTCTCCGCGGCCCGGCCTTTTACCATCATAGTCATTGGGGTTAATGGTACCGGCAAGACCACGACCATTGGCAAGATGGCCCGAAAATACAAAGCCCTGGGGAAGTCCGTCCTCCTCGTGGCCGCAGATACCTTCCGGGCAGCGGCCATCGAGCAATTGGAAATCTGGGGGCAGCGGGTGGGTTGCGAGGTGATCAAGCAGAAGAGTGGAGCCGACCCCTCAGCCGTGGTCTTTGATGCCCTCAAGGCGGCCAAATCCCGGGGGACCGATGTCCTCATCGTGGATACGGCTGGCCGGCTCCATACCAAGATCAACCTCATGGAGGAGTTGAAGAAAATCAACCGCATCATGGGCCGGGAGCTTACCGGAGCCCCTCACGAGAGGCTCCTGGTCCTGGATGCCACTACAGGACAGAACGCCATCGCCCAGGCCAGAATGTTCAATGAAGCCGTCGGGGTAACGGGAATTGTTCTGACCAAATTGGATGGGACAGCCAAAGGCGGGATCATCATCGGGATCTCCGACGAGCTGAAAATTCCCCTGCGCTACATCGGCATCGGCGAGAAATTGGACGACCTGCGAGAATTCAACGCCCGAGACTTCGTCGAAGCCCTTTTTTAAAAAGAGGGGGAAAAGGGGAAAGGGGGAAGAGGTTTCAGCTTTTCCCCTTTTAGCCTTTTCACCTATTTTTTCAATCGGATTATGCCGCTCTTGGAGAAAGGGATAGTGGAGCTACCCAGGCTGGCTTTAACAACCGCCGCCCCCTCAATCTTATATCGCAGGTCCTGGCTTGAGAGAATGGACCCCAATGAACTGCCCAGGCTTTTAAAGTCGGCGCTCAGGGGAACCTTCACGAGAGTTGCAGATGATCTGGCGATCCGGACCTCTTTTTCCAGCTGACCTTTCCCCACTTCCTGGTCGTTGAAATAGACCGCATATTCTAAGGCCCGCAGCTTCAAATCGAAGTTATTGGGGTTCTGCACTTCGATCCCGAAGAGGAAATTCATTTCCTTAAGCGAGAAGCGCGTGAGGGCGATCTCTTTCAGGGTGAAGGTGGGCTTTTCCATGAACCAGCTCAGGCAAGCGGGCAGCAAAATCAAGAAACCGAGAAAAGCAATTTCCTTTCTGAGTTTCATCTTCCGGCAGGGCCTCTAAAGTGATAATCTACTGGGGTTGAACCTGTCTGTCAACCTGGATTGTCGAGATCTCTTGCCATCCTCAAAAAGCGTGGGATTGAACCTCTTGCAGGAAAATGGTAAAAATAAAAAGGTTGAAAATGAAGCCCCTCAATGCATGGGCAGGGTTGGAGAGGAAAGAGGTTTCCTGTAATGGCCATTCGTCTCTCAAACATTTCCTTGTCCCTTGATGAAGAAGAATCCGCTCTTCAGCAGAAGGTCGCGGAGGTTCTCAAGGTTTCACCCGAAAAGGTCCAGGAATTCAAAATCCTCAAAAAATCACTCGACGCCCGCAGAAAGAACCGTATCCACTTTATCTACTCCGTTGAGCTTTCCCTCCCGCCTGAAGAGGAAGGGAAAGCCCTTACCAAAGGGAGCCCCAACCTGCAGATCCAAGAGGTTGCTAAAAAAACCCCCCGAGCTCCTGCACGGATCAAGAAAAAACCCGGGCGCCGACCCATGATCGTGGGCACCGGCCCAGCCGGACTCTTCGCCGCCCTCAAACTGACCGAATGCGGCCTTCCTCCGCTGATCCTGGAACGCGGGAAAGAGGTGCCCGAACGGGTCAGGGACGTAGAAAAATTCTGGCGCGAAGGGACCCTGCAACTCGAGAGCAACGTGCAGTTCGGAGAAGGGGGAGCAGGGACCTTCTCCGACGGCAAACTTTTCACCCGCCTCAACGACCCCCGCGCTTCCGCCATCCCGGAAACTTTTTTTCGCTTCGGAGCCCCCGGCGAAATCCTTCATCTTCAGAGGCCGCATATCGGGACGGACAGGCTCCGCCGGGTGGTGGTGGCCATTCGCCAGCACCTTCAGGAGCGGGGCGCGGAATTTAAATTCCAGGCCAAGATGACAGGGTTGAAAATCTTCCACGGGGATCTTCAAGGGGTCCTCGTCAACGGAGAGGAAGAGGTCGAGGTTTCCATCCTTCTCTTAGCCCTGGGGCACAGCGCCCGGGATACTTACCGAATGCTCCATGATTCGGGCGTGGCCATGGAGCCCAAACCCTTCGCCATCGGGCTTCGCGTGGAACATCCCCAGAGGCTCATCGACCGCATCCAGTACGGTCCTTCAGCCGGCCACCCTCGATTACCCCCGGCCGAGTACCTGCTTACCTACCGCGCTGCCAAGGGGCACGCGGTTTATTCCTTCTGCATGTGTCCCGGCGGATACGTGATCGCAGCCTGCTCCGAGGCGGAAGGCCTGGTTACCAACGGAATGAGCTTCCACCGGCGAAATTCCCCTTGGGCCAACAGCGCCCTGGTCGTCAGCGTAGGGGTGGAAGATTTTGGGAGAACAGGTTCCTTAGCCGGAATGGAATTCCAGCGTCGATGGGAAGAGAAAGCCTTCCAGTCAGGAGGAAAGAATTTCAAGGCGCCGGCCCAGGGTCTCCCCGACTTTCTCCAAGGCCGGGACCCCTCTTCGGTGAGGAAAACGAGCTTCAAACCAGGCATCACCCCGGCCCGTCTCGATGAGTGCCTCCCTGGTTTTGTGGTGGAGAGCCTGCGGGAAGCACTTCCTCATTTCAACCGCAAGATGCCCGGCTTCTGCTCCTCAGAAGCCATGCTGCTTGGAACGGAGACGCGCACCTCTTCGCCCCTGCGCATCCTGCGGAAAGAGGATTATCAATCCCAGAGCGTTCGAGGCCTCTACCCCATCGGCGAAGGGTCGGGCTACGCGGGGGGAATCATCAGTTCCGCCCTCGACGGAATGAAGGCCGCAGAAGCGGTCCTGAAACAATTCGATTGACTTCACTGGCCTGGCCACGGCTATCCGTTCACCGCCGAGAGCGCAAAGATCACTGGGGATGAAATAGAAATTCTAAATTCGAAGCCCGAAATCCTAAACAAACCCAAATGCTCAAAATACAAATGATCCAAACAAGATGACTTCGGAAAAAGTCTGAAAAAGCTCTTTTTGGTCATTCCCGTGAAAACGGGAATCCAGTATTATCAGGTAGTTAAATCCTCTCTGGCCTCCCGCTTCCGCGGGAGTGACGACTTTTTACCACGTCATCAGACAAAGAAGTTTTGAATTTTGATATTTGAATTTTTGATTTGTTTCGGATTTCGATATTCGGATTTTTGAATTTAAATTTTGCTCTGTGTTCTTCCCGCGTTTCGCGGGATGCTCTGCGGTGAAAGGTTATTGAAAGAAAGGAGAAAGACGTGGAAAAAATTTTCATCAACGAGCTCAAAAAGGGGCAGACCATAGAAAGCATTTTCCTGGTCAGGGAAAAGATCCTGACAAAAACTAAGACCGGCAACCCTTACCTGTCCCTCCGGCTCGCCGACCGCACAGGAGAGACCGACGGGCGGGTCTGGGAGAATGCCCCAGACTTCGCCCTCCTCTTCGAAGCGGATGACTTTATCAAGGTGCGGGCCGAAATCGACGAATTTCAAGGAACGCTCCAGCTGCGTATCCTCAAATTGAAGAAATGCGCAGACGCAGAAGTTCGGCTGGACGACTTTCTTCCGAAGACACCCGGTAACATCGAGAATATGTTCTCTCAACTCAGGGCCATCGCTTCCGGCATCCATCACCCCTTTCTGAGCAGGCTTCTGGACGTCTTCCTTTTAGATGAAGAATTCGTCAGAAAATTCAAGCTGGCACCCGCAGCCAAGGCTCTCCATCATGTTTACATCGGGGGTTTGTTGGAGCATACCCTCTCGGTCGTTCAGCTCATCCTCCTCATCGGTCCCCGCTACAAAGGGATCAACCAAGAACTCCTGATCGCCGGGGGAATTCTCCATGACATTGGAAAAACCACCGAGCTCTCCTTCGACCGGGCCTTCGATTACACGGACCCTGGCCGGCTCCTGGGTCATATCACCCTCACGATGGAGATGATCGACGAAAAGATAAAGGCCATCCCGGAATTCCCCGAAGACCTGTCCATGCTCCTCAAGCACATTGTCCTCAGCCACCATGGAGAGTATGCCTTCGGCTCCCCCAAGCGGCCCAAGACTCTGGAGGCGCTTCTTCTCCATTACCTGGACGACCTGGATGCCAAGGTCAACGGGTTTCTGGCCTGGATCGAGAAGGAAAAGGATGCTCCCTCCCGATGGACTTCTTTTCACAAACTCTTCGACCGCTTCATCTTCAAGCCCGTGGATGCGCAGGCCGAATGAATACTCCATATTGTTTTAATACAAACGCATTTAATATTTTTACATGTCTTTGCGAGCCCGAAGGGCGTGGCAATCTCGTTTTTCCTGGGATTGCTTCGTCGCCTTGCTCCTCGCAATGACAGTTTATTTAATGCGTTTGTATTAGATTCTTTCGCCACAGAGAACAAAGAGGCCACAGAGTATAGCGAGGCAGAGTTGCTGGAATAACAGATCACTTTCTCTGCCCAGGCATCGCCTCCCGCCCTGGCGGGATCGCAGTGACTACTTTATTTGGCTGTTTACAATAGTCGAAAGCTGTGCCTTTGTCGTTATGCACTATTCTCTGGTTTAAGATTACTCTGTGTTCTCTGTGTTCTCTGTGGCAAATGATCGTATGAATACATCCCTTTTCCATTCATGGAAGGTCAGCCCCCGGGAAGCAATCCGCATCCAGGAAGGGCTGCGGAAGAAGGTGCGCCTTCGACCGCCAAGGACCCCATTTAAAAGAATCGCTGCCGGCGATGTTGCCTATTGCCGGGGAGATGAAATAGTCTACGCCGCTTTTCTTCTCTTCACTTACCCCGATTTAAACCTCGAGGAAAGGGCATTTGCCAAAAGCCGCGCCTCTTTCCCTTACATTCCCGGCCTCCTCACCTTTCGCGAGGCCCCTGCCCTATTAAAGGCATTCTCTAAGTTAAAAACTCAGCCCGATCTAATTCTTATTGACGGCCAGGGGATTGCCCATCCCCGGTCCATGGGCATCGCCACCCACCTTGGCCTGCTCCTCAACCTTCCTTCCATCGGCTGCGCCAAGAGCCGCTTGATCGGAACCCATAAGGAACTGGCCATGGATCCGGGAAACGCAGTCCCTTTAGTTGAAGGGGGTCGAGCCGTGGGCATGGTCGTCCGAACGCGGCATGGGATCAAACCCGTCTTTGTCTCCCCCGGGCATAAAATGGATATGGAGACCAGCGTGAAAATCGTCCTCTCCCTCTGCCGCGGATACCGAATCCCCGAGCCCCTGCGCCAGGCCCATATTTTCGTGAATCGGTTGCGAGAGTCGAAGTGATTCAAAAGTTCGCATTGACACTTTAGTCTAACCTCGTTAAACTGTTTTTAAATTATAGAGGCACCGAATTTAATCCAGTAAAATGACTTCGCAAAAAGAGTACTGGCAGATCAACACTGCACGAATTGCCGAGGAGATTCTTTCAGCCGCTTTGGAAGCGCGCACAGAAGAAGACCTCAAGATGCGGGTTGAGCCAATTCTGCGAAAGTCATTTAAAGACATTGGCATCGATGTCGATATTGTCGCCTATGAGAAAGCAACCGCTCTCAGGGCCAAGATGGATGCAGTCTATAGCTATCTGATCATCGAATATAAGGTGCCTGGCAAATTGGCAACTGTTCCCGGTCAAAGGGAAGCCAAGAAGCAACTTCAACGATACCTCTCCGAAGAAGCAATCAACCATCGACCGCAAGAGGAGGCCTTCCTGGAGAAGGCCATCGGAGTATCCATAGATGGCCAGATGATTATGTTTGCCCGGTATACCCGGATGGCCAAGGTGGTTTCGACACCTGTTCCCATGACACCAGACCGGCGGGAATTATTTCCTGAAAAATCCGTTAAAACTGGCTTCCACTTTTTAGGCCCCTATCCGGTCACAAAGGATAGCCTTACAAACCTTCTCATTTTTGTTCGCGCCGCTGCCAGGAGGCCCCTCACGGCCAAGGACCTCAGTGATGTATTTGGCCCGGAGCACGATGTGGCCCGGCAGGCTGTATCGGAAATCTACTCTGCCGTCATGAGGGTCCAGAGGCTCAGCGCCCCGTCGAGGGTCAAAGCCTTTTTCAATGAATGGGACAGAATCTTCGGGGTCGTGTATGGCCAGGAGCTTGAAAAGGCAGAGAAGGCCGCAGAAGAGACAGCCGGTCTTTATCAGATGCCGGGTGGGGTGAGGCTCAAACAACTCCTCTTTGCCATCCATACCTACTATGCTTTCCTCATGAAAATCATTGCCGTTGAACTTCTCTCCATGCAGCGGGAGAGCATGGTTACCTCCTTCGTCAGAGACCTCGGGGCCTTAGATGATGATTCTCTCAAAGAAAGGCTGACCCGGCTCGAGTCCGGCAGCGATTTCATTGATCAGGGAATCGAAAATTTCTTGGAGGCTGATTTCTTCCGCTGGTATCTCGATGGATGGAATCGGTCTTTAGCCAATGTCTTCCGCACCATTGGGGGGGCTCTTTCCGCCTTCGAACCAGCAACCCCTGTCCTGGAGCCAGACTGGACCCGTGATTTATTGAAGAAACTTTATGAAATGATCGTTCCTAAGAAACTGCGGCATGACCTGGGGGAGTTCTATACACCCGACTGGCTGGCGGAATACCTGATTAAACGGAGCGGTTATCCAGGAGACCCGAATATCCGCTTCTTGGACCCGGCCTGCGGATCTGGCACATTTCTGGCGGAGGCCATTCATCGGGTGATCCAGAATCTGAGAGGCAGAAGAAAGGTCGATTGGGAGAACGTAGGGCGTCTCATTTTGAACAATGTCGTAGGATTTGATCTCAATCCCCTGGCCGTGCTTGCCGCCAGAACAAATTATCTGATTGCTTTTTCCCCTTTCATTCCTTTTGTTCGCCCCATTTCCATTCCCGTCTATCTTTGTGATTCAGTAATGGCGCCCACTCGGGCCAACAGGGAGGGTGAACTTGACTTTGGAGGCGTAGTTTTTTCGACAAGCAAAGGGGATTATCACTTTCCCTCGGCCATGCAGGATAAAGAAAAGATCGACCAGTTTGCCTCCTTGATCGAAATCGGCCTGAAGGGGAAATATAGCCCGGAAGATTTTTCAGCCCTTCTCAGGGAAAGACTCCCCCTCTCGGAGTGCGATGAAAGGCTTCTCTTGAGAGTATACAGTCGCATCAAACAGTTGGAAGACCAGGGAGAAAACGGAATCTGGGCTCGCTACATTAAGAATGCCTTTGCTCCTGTCTACCTCGGCCGTTTTGATTATGTGATTGGCAATCCTCCATGGATTCGGTGGGGCTATCTATCAGACGACTACCGCAAAAGGACTCTTAACCTCTGGCAACGATATGGACTTTTTTCTTTAAAGGGTCATGAAGCAAGACTGGGAGCGGGGGAAAAAGATTTTTCCATGTTATTCACCTACGCTGCCTGTGATTATTACCTGGGAGAGGGTGGAAAAGTGGCTTTTCTCATCACCCATGAAGTTTTCAAATCCAAGGGTGCCGGTGAAGGATTCAGGCGCTTTGAACTGGAAGAGAAAAGGATTCCCCTTCGGGTCATGCTCATGGAAGATATGGTGGACCTCAAACCTTTTCAGGCAGCGAATAAGACCTCGTTGTTTGTCTTAGAGAAAGGGCGGAGAACCTCCTATCCGGTGCCGGTGGTCATTTGGAAGAGGCAATCGGGAATTGGAGCCATTTCATCGGATTGGGCTCTTTCCGAAGTGTTGTCTCACACAAATCGAACGAAAGTGAAGGCTATCCCCGTTGACCCATCCAAAATGAACTCTTCCTGGCAGACCGCTACCCCTTCTTCTCTGAAATGGTCCGAAAAGATGAAGGGTGAAAATCCTTATCAGGCACGTCTCGGGGCCAGGGTAGAACCCTATGGAGTTTTCTGGCTGCGTATAAAGGACGTCCGTCCCGATGGCCTTCTCGTCGTTGAAAATATGAGGGAGCGGGGAAAAAGGGATATTCCTTCAGCCTCATCTGCTATCGAAAAGGATCTTGTCTTCCCCGCAGTCAGCGGAGGCGATATCGCTCCCTTTCGGGTGAAAGCCAATTTTTATGTTCTGGTTTCCCAGGATCCTGTAAAACGTGGTCCTTATCCAGAGTCTTGGATGACTACTCATGTTCCGTTGACCTATGGCTATTTAAGGCAGTTCAAAGACATCCTTCTTTCAAGAGGGTCAAGAGTAGTCCGAGAATTTGCCCTTAAAACTGAGTTCTATGCGATGTATGGAATTAGTGAGTATACATTTGAAAAATATCGAGTCGTTTGGAAACGGATGGCCTCTAAAATGGCCGCCGTAGTTCTCTCCCGGCTGCGCACGCCCTTTGGTTTGAAGACGGCCATTTCTACGGATACGACCTCTTTTATTGCTGTCCAGGATGAAAAAGAGGCCCATTATTTATGCGGCATCTTAAACTCAAAGGTTGTCGATGAGTATATCGGTAGTTTCTCCTCCCCGGGAAGAGGCTTTGGAGCCCCATCTATAATGAGCAACCTGGCTATTCCGAAGTTTAATGGCAAGCATAGGCTTCATAGAAGGATCAGCGAACTATCCCCAAAAGCCCACACCTTGGTAGCACAAGAGAGAGGAATCGAAGAATTACAGAGGGATTTAGATGAAGCACTGGAGAGTTTATGGAATATCAAATCCTAACTCCTTCAGATCAAGAATATCCCAAACGCCTGCTGGAACGTTTGGGCGAATCTTCTCCAGAACGGCTCTTCTACTGGGGGCCATTGGATTTTCTCAAAAGATTCACTATGGCGGTAATCTCTGCCGACTCCATCAGCGGCGTAGCCTTTAATGCCACAAATCAATTGTTATTTACCATTCGGGATTACGATCTCAACTTGATCGGCAGCTGGCATTCGGTCATGGAGACGGAGATCTTCCGGCTCGGGCTTTTTAGAAAGAACCTGACGGTAACTTTGTTTACCGCGCGAGGGTTGCAGAGCGAAACCTTTGATTCGTTTCTGAAGACAAGATTTTACCCACCCCTCCATGAGTTTCCAGAGCGAGAGGAATATTTCCGCAGGGCCAGGGACGGAGAACTCTTGATCCTCTCCGTTTCTCCTCCCGAAGAGGGCAGGATGACGCGCCGCAATATTATTCATAGAAACTGGGTGGCCTGTGTCCTGTCTGATGTCGTTTTTGTTCCCTTCGCCGAGAAGGGGACTAAGACTTTGGCGATGGCCAAGCGAGTTTTCTCCGCAAAAATTCCTATCTTTACAACAGACCACGAATCCAATCATGAGCTCCATCAATTGGGCATCCCTGGCTTAACCCGCAAGTCAGTAGGAGCCTATCTGGAGAAATTTGGCGCCCATCGGGCTAAGCCAATAGAAAAGGCTCCTGAGAAAATATCATTGCCCGAACCAACCCCTGAACCAGAAAATAAATCCCCGAAGTTTCTCCAGGGAAAATTGAATTTCTGATTCACGGCACACGGGACGCTGGTAAGTTATCCCTCGTCCCCTATTCCCTTTCTGTCCAGATATTCCTCACTTTCTTTCTTGATTCGAAAGCACTTTTCCCATATACTCTCGCTGTTTGAATTTGATTCCCTTTATCTTATGCATGACGACATAAATATTATCGGGTTTGTCATTCCGGGCTTGACTGAGCCTGCCCCGTACTTGATACGGGGGAATCCAGTTTTTTCCTGGATTCCCGCTGGAGTTTACCCCGTACCTGATACGGGGCGGGAATGACGACTTTTGGTGAGATTCTTGTCGCTGTGTATAGTTTGAAAAAATAGGAGGAAAGAAGATGAAAATTGTCTGCCTGCTCGGAAGCCCCAGATCCAATGGAAACAGCGCGATCGTTGCCAAACGCTTTTGTGACACCGCCGAAAAACTCGGGGCCACGGTTCAAACCTTTACCCTGAATAAGCTCAATTACCGGGGCTGTCAGGCGTGCATGGCCTGCAAAACCAAGCTGGATAAGTGCGCGCTCCAGGATGACTTAACTGAGGTCTTGGACAGCGTCCGCGAAGCTGACGTCCTGGTCATCGCCACACCTACCTATTATGGTGATGTTTCCAGTCAGCTCAAAGGGTTTATCGACCGCACTTACTCTTATCTCGTGCCTGATTTCCACACCAAATCCAATCCCAGCCGCCTTTCACCCGGCAAGAAGCTTGTCTTCATTCAGGCTCAGGGGCAAGCGGACGCAACCAAATACGCCGATGTTTTCCCCAGGAATGGGGCTTTCTTCAAATGGTACGGATTTGCCGACAAATACCTCATCCGGGCCTGCGGGGTGCGGAATCTAGGCGAGGTCGAAGGCCGGGAAGAAGTCATGAAGCTGGCCGAGGAGACGGCCAAAAGGATCATGAGCTAAATGCAGAAGAGAATCCTGGGCCGGACAGGGTGGGCAGTATCCGTGATCGGGTTTGGGGCCATCAAATTGCCCCGGATCGGGATGAAGGAATGCGAGCAGCTTTTAAATCGAACGCTCGATGCTGGAATCAACTTTGTGGATACGGCGGACTGTTACGGCGACAGCGAAGAAAAAATCGGCCAGGCTCTGAAGAAAAGGCGCAAGGAGTTCTACCTCTCCACAAAGGTGGATGAAAGAGATGGCCCGGGAGTTCGGGGGAAGCTGGAGCGGTGCCTGCGCCGGCTGCGGAGTGATTGGATTGACCTCCTTCTCTTCCATGATGTGCGGG
>Ga0315280_10009637_pt1 | contig 12312 bp, 2 predicted proteins | sample YL17G06_40_MG_FD_203697 | JGI IMG/M metagenome (GOLD analysis project Ga0315280, IMG submission 203697) | Sediment microbial communities from Yellowstone Lake, YNP, Wyoming, USA - YL17G06_40 | ecosystem: Environmental > Aquatic > Freshwater > Lake > Sediment | place: USA: Wyoming | collected... | reverse complement strand
CGTGCCCGGGTCGGGCCCCGTCTCCGACGCGCCGGGGTCGGTCGCCTGGACGCTGACCGCCGGCAGGTCGTTGTCGGTAATCGACACGGTCGCCGAGGCGGGAGTCCCGATGGTGTAACCGGCGTCAAGCGAGAGCGCGAGTACCAGCGTCTCGGTGGGCTCGTCAAGGGTGTCGTCGATCGGCGTGATGGTAATCGTTGACGACGCGGCGCCGGCAGAGAACGAGACGGACCCGGTGAGCGCCGGCGTGTAATCGTTGGCCGATGCCGTCCCGCCGATCGCGTAGGAGGCCGTCAGGGAATCGGTCGTGTCGCCCACCCGCGTGAAGGTGAACGTGCCGGCGTCGGGCCCGGTCTCCGACGCGCTGGGGTCCGTCGCCTGGACCTTGACGGTCGGAAGATCGTTGTCGAAAAGCATCACGGTGGCCGCGAAAGGAACGCTGAGACTGTAGTCCGGGGTGGCCAGGAGCGTGATCGCCACCGTTTCGGTCGGCTCGTCGGTCGTGTCGTCAACCGGCGTGATATCGATCGTGACCGACGCGGCGCCTGCGGCGAGGACGACTGTGCCGTTCAGCGTCGGCGTGTAGTCGCCGGCAGAAGCCGTCCCGCCGAGCAGGTACTTGACCGTCAGCGGGTCGGCCAGGTCGCCGGTGCGGGTGATGGTGAAGGTTCCCTTGTCGGGGCCCGCCTCCGACGCCGTAGAATCGGTCGCCTCGATGCGGACCTGCGGGCCGTCATTGTCGGCGATCGTCACCGTGGCGCTCGCCGGAGTGCCGATGGCGTAGCCGAGATCCGGGGTCAGGGTCAGGATCACCGTCTCCGGCTGCTCTTTGATCGTGTCGTCAACGGGCGAGATGACGATCGTGGCCGACGCCACATTGGCGTCGAAGACAACGGATCCGCTGAGCGTCGGGGTGTAATCGTCGGCCGATGCGGTGCCGCTGACGGAGTAATAGACCGTCAGGGGCTTGGTCAGGTCGCCCGTCCGGGTGATGGCGAACGTGCCCGGGTCGGGCCCGGTCTCCGACGCGATGGAGTCCGTCGCCTGGATGCTGACCCCCGGGACGGTATGGTCGGCGATGCTCACCGTCGCGCTGGCCGGTGTGCCGATGCCGTAAGCCGGATCGGGCACCAGGGTCAGCGCCACCGTTTCAGTGGGTTCCGGAATCCCATCGATGGTCGGCGTCACGTCGATGGCGACCTGCGAATTGCCGGCGGGGATCACCGCCGCGCCGCTCAGGTACTGCTGCATGTCGGCCGTGCATGCCGTCCCGGTGACGGTGTAATAGACCGTGAGGGGCTGGCCCGTATCGCCGGTCCGGGTGATGGTGAACGTGCCCTTGTCCGGCCCGGCCTCGGAGGCGCTCGGGTCGGTGGCCTGGATGCTGACGGTCTTCGAGGGGGTCGGGACGTAGGGGCTCAGGCGAGTGCCCGGGATGGGCTCCTCGATGGTGCCGCCGGGCAGTTGCCAGCGGACGCAGAGGTTGTCGGTGCTGCCGCTTTCCTTCTGAAGCGCCTCGATATAGTATCGCTGGCCGGCGGCGAGCGTAATCGTGCCTACGACGTTGGCGGAATTCTGGTTCGTTTCGCGGGTCCACTCGCGCGAGTTGGTATAACCCGACACGTAGGCGATCTTCCGCACGTTCGCCGGGCTTTCGTTGGTGCTCAGCCACAGTTCGGAGGCATCGTCGCTGGCGATCCAGAAGATGTAATTGCCGGTCGCCGGGGCGGTGACGTAACCCCGCATGCGGGTGCCGTAATTGTCGTTCCAGTTCGTCGGGGCCTCGAAGGACGTGGGCTGGTTGCTCCCCGTCGGGTTGTTGGGGTAGTTGGGGTTCGACGTCAGATTCGAGACGGCGGAGCCCGTAATGTTGAGCCACCATTCTCGCAGAATGTTTCCGGCGCCCACGGGCGTATAGGTGAAGGTGGCATTGGCGCCGTTCCGGACCGGCGACGGCCGGGCCCGGGCCATGACGTTCACCGCCGTCACCGTGTAGGTGGTTCCCGGCGCCAGGGGCGAGGCCAAGGTTAGCAGAACGGTCTTGTGGTCCGGTTGCAGGACCGCCGCAGTGACGGCGATCTGCTGGTTCACCGGGTAGATGACCTGGTAGTTGGCGGCCACCTGGGCGGAATCGCGCTCCATTTCCTCGGTGAAGGTCAGCGCCACGGTGTTCGGGTCCCTGGCGCTGGCCGAAGACACGCCGGGCCCCGAAGTGTCGTAGAGATACTTGCTCGCGATGATCGCCTTGGATTGGCTCGCGCTGGACCACAACAGGCACGCCGTGGCCGGTCCGCCGCCCTGGTAGAACTCCATCTTGATATCGTAGAACTTGCCGGCCTCCAGGGTAATGGACCCGGAGAACTCCGTATCGCCGTGCCAGCCTGGATCGTAGATGAGCCGCTGATTGTTGACCCACAGGGTCACGCCGTCATCGGTCACGGTGTAGAACGTGTAGGTCTCGGAGTATGCGGGCTTGACGGCCCCCGTCCATCGGGCGGCGAAATTGTTGTCCGAGACGCCGGGCCCCACAGTGCCGCCGCCGGACCAATGGAAGTTGACCGTCGGGTCGATCCGCGTCAGTTTCAGATTGGCCGGGTTGAACATGTCGCTGGTGCTAGACCACTGGAAGTACTCCCCTTTCAGGCCCTTGCCGGCGTCGATGTAGGTGAACGTGGCGGACGTGTCGGGGTAGATCTCGATGCCCGCCGCGTTCTTCACGTGGTTGATCGTCAGCGTGTAGACGACGCCCTCGGACAGCGAGGTGGTGTTGATGATGAACGTCCGGTCGTTAGGTCCGGCGATAACCGAACTGACCGTGACGGTGTGGTCGATCGCGTAGAAGCCGAGTGTCCGGGCGGAAGCCGCGTCCATGCCCTCGCTGAAGATCACGGTGACCTGGCCCGGGACGCCGTCGGTGGTCGCGGCCGAAACCAGCCGCGGGGGCGTCACGTCGGTGCTGCCATTGGGTCTGCCGGGCGTGCCCTCGTCGGGACCGAGGTACCAACTGACCGGGTCGTTCCCGTAATCCGGCGTCGACTTGCGCTGGAGCGACGGCCCAAGGCCGTCGGCCTGCGTCGGCCACGGCGCCACCGGATCATACTCCACGCGGTCCACCAGGTAGTACGGCACCTGGTAGGGCGGCTGGGGGTCCGGCTCGCCCGGCCGGTACAACTTGACGTTGTCGCCGGCGTTGTTGAGGCGCCCGGTATACGGCCCCAGGATCTGAACGTCGGCCGGCACGCCGTACTTCGACCGGAAGGCGGCGGCGTCGGTATCGGCACTCAGAAGCAACAGATATCCGCCGGGCGGGATCGCCACGCCTGCCGGGAAGGCGTAGGTCACACCGCCGTCGAACTTCCACGTATTCGCGGAATAGGCCGGGTCATACAGCGGCACCGTGACGCTGGTGCAGTTGCGAAGTTCGATGAACTCGTCTGTGTCGCTCGCCGGGTGGTACATGACCTCGTTGATGACGATGCCGGGCGAGTACCTGACGGAGTCGATGACCACGCCGCCGACGAACGGCGGAGCGTTCTCGGCGCTCGGCGTGTTCGTGCTTTCCAGCACGAAATCGACGTTGCCGGTGCTCGTGACGTACCGCGTGAAGGCGAACTCGCGGTCCGAGTCGCGGAAGTCCTGCACTTCGCGGTACCCCAGGAGTTTGTCGCTGGAGTCGGCCGCAGTCAGGTACACCGTGCCGCCGTATTCGCTGAAGCCGATGGTGCTGAGGCGCCCCGGGTCAGGGGCGCTTGCGCCGAAGTTGTCCCGTTCCGTCAGTAGCAGGAACCCGCCTGCCGGTATGGTCGTGCTGGCGGCAAGCCGGTACTTCTTCAGGTTCGTCGCGCTGTCGCTCAGGTACCAGCCGCCCACGTTGACGGGCTGCGTGCTCGTGTTCTTGAGTTCCACCCAGTCGTGGCGGGGGTCGGCGTCGGTGTGGGCCAGCAGTTCGTTGATGACGACCGTGTGGGGGGCCATGCCGGCGTTGTCGGCCGCGGGCGTCCCGCCCGGGTACTGGCTCGGCCACCAACTGTTCCTGTCGCCCCAGGTGGCCCGGTCCGCCAGGGGATTGACGATGCCGATCGAGAACCCCTCGCCATCGGAGGCCGCCGGATACCAGTCGCCGTCGTATCCGAAGTCCAGGATCGTCTCGTTGAACTTGCCTTCGAGCAGGACGTGGTCGCCGGCGTTGTTGAGGTGGCCCGAGAGGTACTGGCCCGCGATGAGGCTGTCGGATACCGACGGGTACCGCGACTTGAACGCGACGGTGTTGCTCACCACGAGGACGTAGCCGCCCGCCGGCACCGTCTTGACCGGGAACGTAAAGGTGATGCCGGCGCCGAAGTGCATGCCGCCGACATCGAGCGACTGGCTGCCGATGTTCTTCAACTCGATGAACTCGAAGTCCTGCGGGCTGTAGGGGCTGTTGGGCTCCGGGGCGTACGGATGGAACATCAGTTCGGTGATCCGCAGTGGCGGCGGCGTGGGAATCAAGAACGTCGCGTCGTGGACCGCGCTCCACAGGCCGCTGGAGTTGTTCTTGACGCGGCTCCGGATCAGGCGGCTCTCGTTCAGCGTCAGGGACGTGGAGGGCGACGTCACAGCGGTCGCGTTGGGCGAGATGCCGCCCCCGGCCAGACGCGGGTCGGACCCGTCGGTCGTGTAATAGAGCGTGCTGGTGCCGGCGGTGTTCGGATTCGTGAGGGTCACGACGGTCCCGACCTGGATGTTCCCGCCGTTGGGGCTGAAGTTGGGGGCATCGGCGTTCGCTGTCACCGCCGGGTACATGCCGGCGGCGCGCAGGCTGAACAGTTCGGTGTCCGTCCGCGTGGGGAAGAAGGAATTGAGTTCCCAGTTCGCCCGCGACAGCCAGTCGCCGTCCCGGGTGAACGGCGGTTCCCGCTTCAGATCTCCCCAGCGGGCCGACTCGCCCACCATCGCGCCGTAGACCTCGTTCAGCAGCGCCTGGTAGCGCCCCTTGGCGGCGTCGACGGTCAGCGCGCCGCTGCCGAAAAACCACTTGTAGATGCGGTCGCGCAGGAGCACCTGGAACTCCGAGTTCGCCCGCAGTTGCTGGAACAGCCGCGAGGGCTTGCCGTCGTTGTTCATCCCGTTGATGTTCGCGCTTGGGTTCTGAAGGTTTCCTTCGGAGTCCCAAGGGAAGAAATGGAACTGGCCGGCGGGAACGCGCTGGCCCGCCGCATACCAGTTATGCCCGTCCCAGTCCCAGTTGCCGCCGTAGAAGTTCATCAGCATGTAGTCGATCAGGGCGGGGAGGTCCAGGTACTGCTGGATCAGTTGGTAGTTGGCGCTTGAGGCCAGGGCATTGGCGTTATACGAGCCGCCCGAGATGGAGCCGGTGTTGGCCAGGTTGTACATCTCGCCCCAGCGGGTCCCGTTGCCGTCGACCCAGTCGTTGTGCAGCGCGTCGTAGTCTTCTTTGGCGCCGCCCAGGTACGACGACGCGAACGCCCCGTCCGGCCGTTCGGCCACGTCGTAGAGCCCCCAATACAGGCCGTTGATGAAAAGATGCACGAATCGGGCGTGCGACGCCAGCCCGCCCATGTCCAGGACGGTGCGCCGGGACCAGGCGTCGATGATGTACTGGGCGTTGCTGCCGCCCCAGACCCACCCGTCGTTGAAGTTTGCCCTCAGGATGATGCTGTCGAAGGACTTGACCGGCGAGCCGGGGAACAGGTCGTAATCCAGTTTGGTCAGCCCGTAGACCGCCTTGAAGAGGATCCGGAACGAGTGCTTGTAGAAACTCGGGTCGCGGCCGACGCCGCCGTAGATCCGGACCCCCGCGTCCTCCTGGAACTCGTCTTTGCCATCCGCCGTGAAGAACTCCAGGGAGCCGGGATACTCCAGGGCCAACGTGGGGTTCGAGCACAGGCCGTTCGGCCCGAACATATCGTCCGTCTTCATGACGATCGACATCGTGGGCAGCGACTTCATGTCGTCCTTGATCTCGGCCGAGTACGAGGGGCTGTTGACGATGTCGGGGTCCATCCCGTAGTCGGCGGCCTGGGCTCCCCACATCGTCGGGAACCCCGCAGGGTAGGCCGGCTGCTGGAGGACGTCGTCGAGGAAGATGTAGGTCTGCGTGTCGACGTTCGTCGATTCGTACTCGGTCTTGTAGGCCGCTGCGCGCACCACGCAGGTCTTGGCGATGTGAATCGGGCCCGTGTAAACCGTGCCCGTGGTCTGGGTGGGCGGGGTCCCGTCGAGGGTGTAGCGGATGGTGGCATCGGGCGTGGCCGTCGAAATCACGAGGTCCAGCGGGGCATCGTAGAAGCCACGGTCATGGTCGAACTTCGTGTCGGCCACGTAGGCGTAATAGTTGGTGAGGTTCGGGGCGCCGGGGCTCGGCGTCGAGAAGAAGTGCGGGGCCAACCCCTGGTAACTCACCAGGTACGGCAGGACCAGGAAGTCGGTGTCGCTCTTGCCGATGTTCAGGCCCTGGATGGCCAGGACGTTCTGGCCGGTCCGCAGGAGGTCCTTGAACGAGGAGATGTCGATATCTTCGTAGACCAGGGCGTCGGTCTTGCCGTGCTCGGCCGTGGCCGCCGAGTTGTACGCCGGGGTCGCCGGGGCGTTGCGGCGGGCCACTTCCGCCCCGTTCAGGTAGGCGACGAACCCGTCGTCGTACTTTATCTTGAGGATAAGCGACTTGTACGCCGTCAGGTCCGCGACGGTGAACGGGATGCGGATGTAGGCGGACGCGTTGACGCCTTTCATCACCGACTCAACATTCGTATGAATGATGGTCGAGTAGACGCCGGCCCCCCCGCCGCCCGCGATCGGCAGGCTCTCCACCCTAAGGCCCCCGTTGGCCGTGTCGCCGACGAGATCGAAGTTGTTGTTGTAGTCGGTGAACTGGCCCCGGGCGCCCATGAGTTCCGCCGACTGGCCCCCCTCGTTCTCGAACGCCACCATCCGCAAGGTGTATTGCCCGGCCGCGAAATAGTGAGAGCCGAAGGTGGGCTGGGTGCCGCGAAGGGCCGCGAACTCGATGTGGAACGAGTCCGTCGCACTGGAGATCGTCAGGCCGAACCCGTCGTCGCTGCTCACGCAGAACGTGTAATAATCCGACGCCGGGATGGTGAGCGTGCCGACCGCCAATGTCACTAAGTGATTCGGGTCCTGGGCGAACGTCGTGCCGGGGTAGGCCACGTCGTTGCCGAAATACCCGCCGCCCCAATAATTGACGACCGGGTCGGTCCGGGAGACGACGTTCAACTGTTTGGAGGGCGTGGCGATGACGCTTTCCGCCTCGGCCAGGTTGGGGATGCCGGCGGTGCTGAAGTAACTGCTGACGGCAAAGCCCGGCACGGTGGATTCGTACCCGACGCCGCTCGTGCCGCGCAGCGTCCAACCGGCGTCGTTGAAATCCCAGTTCGTCCAGTTCGCGACCGCTCCGGTCGGGATCAGGACGTGCGTCTCGGCGTCCGGATTCACGATCGGCAGGATGTCCTGACCGTAGCCGTAAGAGATATCCGCGTACTGCTGCGGGAAGTGGGGGGTGAACTCCGTGGCGATGGTGTGGCCGTCGGCCTGGACGAGGGCCAGGTACTCGCCCCCGGCCCCGAGTTTGAAATTCGTATGCAGTTCGGCGCCGGAGGAGACGTTCTTGTCCGATGCGAACACCACCATGTAGCCGCCAGCCGGAAGATCCGTCGACGTGTTCGTGGCGGGGTTGTTCGCGGGGAACTTCCACTTGGTCAAGTTATCGGCCGTATCCGTCAGATACCATCCGGCCAGGTGGGCGGTCGAGGCGCCCCCGTTGTAAATCTCGATCCAATCCGAATATACGCCGAACTTGTCCTTAAGCGTCGTGACGTTGTCTGCCATGAACTCATTGATGATGATGTCGCCGGTCAGGAGGAGCCTGGGCTCCATGGGCTCCATGGCGGGAATCGCGCAGAATCGACGTTCGGGTGATCGGCGCATAACAACCTCCCCTGAAGCCCTCGGACCCCCCGGCGCGCAGACTGCAACCCCGCCCCTGGCAGGTTCCGAGCGCACAAAAACATTCCCCAATTCTACTGTATTATACGACATATTCCAGCGAATCGCGGCCGCCAGGACACCAAAAAACAAAAATCGCCCTGATCTGGCGGACTCTCAAGTTTCGGCTTGGCGGCTCCCGGCCGGGCTCCGGCACCGAATGGGGGGCCGCTCGCCTCATGCACGTTGCCGGTCGGTGTTGCCTCGCTTTGGCCGATCCGGGCGACCTCCTGGCCGACGCCGCCCTCGAAATCATCCGGCAGGGCAGGTGACGCAGGGCACTGGAGAAGAGCACGCCGTGGTGGTACAGTTTCGGCGGCCGGGGGGAGGCCGCCGCGCGGGGTGGTACAGGTCAACGTGAACTGCTGTAGCAGTCTCTATGCAAAGTAAGGGGAACGTAATGCGGACCTTGAGGCGTGGGTGTTGGGCGGTTGCCATTGGGTTTGCCTGGGCCATCATGCTTGCGGCAAGCGCCGGGGCCTTCGCCGGAGAACCCGCCGGCCCGAAGTCCGTCGGCGTGGTCAGCAACGTCAAGGTCCTTTCGGACAAGGTGGAGGACGTTTCGAGCCTGGAGGCGTGGCAAAAGTCGAACATCAAGCCCGGCATGACCGACGAGGAGAAGGCCCTGGCCGTCTGGCGGACCGTGGTCAAGTATCGGCACCAGACCGCCCCGCCGAACGAGTTCCTCCAGAACGAATCGAACGTGCACGATGTCATGAAGACGATCCACGTGTACGGCTACGGCATGTGCTGCTGCGCGTCGGCGAATATCGAGCAACTCGGGAGGTTCATCGGCATGGACGCGCGGGGCTGGGCCATTTACCTGCACAGCGTGCCGGAACTCTCCTACGGGGGCGCGTGGCACATGCTCGACGCGTCGCTGATGAGTTACTTCCGCAATCCCGACGGCTCGGTCGCGGGCGTGGCCGACATCACGAAGGCCGTGCAGGACTGGCTCAAGGACCACCCGGAGTACCGCCACAACGGCGGTAAACTGGGCGCGCTGGCCCGGAACGAGGGGTGGAAGAAGGGGCCGGACATGCTGGCCAAGTGCGAGTTCTACACGAAAGACGGCCCGAACTTCGCCGGCAGCCACGGCTGGGCCTCCACGATGGAGGAGTTCGACGGCAAGCACGCCCTCTACGAGTACGGCTACTCGCAGGGGTACAGGCCGAACGTGCAACTCAGGTCCGGCGAGCGCCTGACCCGCAACTGGTTCAATAAGGGTCTGCATGTGAACATGGATGGTGGTGAGGCACCTGCGGGCCTGCTCCAGGGCCGCGGCGGGATGGGCCTCCAGCGCAGGTTCGGCGAAATCGCCCCCGGCCGCATCGGCAACGGGACGCTGGAATACGACGTGCCGCTGGCCGACGGCAGGTTCCGCTCCGGGATGCTTGCGGCCGAGAACCTGGCGGCCAAGTCCGAGGACGGCCGGGGTCCCGCAGTGCACGTCAAGGATGGGGCGGCGCCCGGCGTCCTCATCCTGCGTATGCCCTCCAGTTACGTGTACCTGACCGGCGAACTGAATTTCAAGGCGTCCGTGGCGGCGGGCGGGAGCCTGGCCGCGAGTTTCTCGGATAATAACGGCCTCGACTGGAAGGAGATCGCCAACCTCCAGGCCGCCGGCGAACAGAAGGTGGACCTCAAGCCCTACTGTTTCCGCCGCTACGATTACCGGCTGAAGTTCGAGATGAAGGGCGCCGGCACGGGCCTGGACGGCCTGAAGATCACGCACGACATCCAGCACTCGCAGGCGCCGCTGCCGGCGCTCGGGCAGGGCGAGAACACGATTAACTTCAGCGCGGCCCCCGACGAAGGGACCATCGCCATCGAGGGCTCCACGAACACCGGCCGCAAGGATAAGCAACTCGTGGTCACCGACTTCCATCCCGACCGCAAGGGGGTGAAGGCGGAGAACCTCCGCGTCGCGGAGTACGGGCCGGAGGGCGGCTGCGTGACGTTCCCTGTCGAGACGCCGGGCGACATCACCCGCATCCGGTTCGGCGGGCACTATCGCGCCCGCGATGACAGGGAAGGCTGGGGCCTTCTGGTCTCATTCGATGACGGTAAGACCTTCAAAGAGGTCGGCAACATGCCCGGCCCCACGCCCGGGTCGTGCAAGTACGTGACGTTCGACGGCGTGCCCGAAGGGAGCCGCAAGGCCCTCGTCCAGTACAAGAGCACGCCGCAGAAGAACACACTGTGCATCTTCGACTTCCGTATCGACGCCGACTACCGGGAACCGCAGGGCGGGTTCCGCCCGGTGCGGGTGACGTACGTCTGGGAGGAGGACGGCGCCGAGAAGCGCGACACCCACGTGGCCAAGTCGCCCAGCGAGACCTACACGATTGCGTGCGCGAAGGCGCCGCTCATGAGGAGCCTGATCGTCGAACTGGCGGAGTAGGCGGTCCGAGGGGAATGCTGCGCGGTGGCTCTCCCGACCCGCCGCCCTCGTGCTTTGCTTGACAATGGGTCCCAGATCTCAGGACCGGGACGCCACCTGAACCCGCGCCACGCTGTGCTTCGGGAGCGACACCACAAGAGCGTTTGAGCCCTTGCGGCGGACCTCCAGCGGATCCTCGCGGAAGTCCGAGCCGGGCTGGAATCCGGCGGACGAGAGCAGGACGCCGCGGGCCGGACCGAACGCCTGCCCCGAGGCCGGAGCCGCCGCCGCAATATAGCGTCAGGCGGCGGCGCGTACCACGATTCCACGACGAAAGGCGGCTGGAGGCCGAGAATCGCTTGCATAAAGCCGCCGGGCGAATATCCTCAAGCGCCCGGCCGCAGCGATGCGCATAGCCGGCGCGGCATGGCAAGCGGCAATTCCGGCGGCGGCCCTGCTCGGCCGGGCGCTCACCGCCGCGAAGGGGAGGTGCGATGTCCCGGCGAACATGGCGTGCGTGCACGTGGGCGAAGCCCGGCCTTGCTGCTCTGCTCGTCGGCCTCCTGGGTGTGGCGGGCGGCCTCGCCGGCGCCGATGCCCCCCAATGGCCCCAGTTCCACGGGCCGAAGCGCGATAACCTCTCGACGGAGACGGGACTCCTCAAACGCTGGCCCGAGGGCGGCCCGAAAATCCTGTGGACCGCCCGGGGGATCGGTCACGGCTACGCGACGCTTTCGATTGCGGGCAGCATGATTTACACCTCCGGCAACATCAAGGGCAAGACGGTTATCAGTGCCCTGGACATGGACGGACGCATCCAGTGGCAGGCCGAGAATGGCAAGGCCTGGGAAGAGTCGCAGCCCGGGGCGCGGGGCACCCCCACGATTGACGGCGACCGGCTGTACCACGAGGCCCCGTATGGCGACGTCGTCTGTCTGGACGCCCGGACCGGCAAAAAGGTCTGGGGCTTGAATATCCTCGAGCAGTTCCGCAGCAAGAACACCACGTGGGCCCTTGCGGAATCGCTCCTCGTAGACGGCCCGCGCCTCATCTGCTCCCCCGGCGGTCCCGAGACGGCCGTGGTGGCCCTCGACAAGCGCGACGGCCGGACGATCTGGAAATCGCCCAGCGCGGGCGACCTGGCCGGCTACGCTTCTCCCGCCCTGGCCGAGCACCAGGGCCTGCGCATGATCCTCACGCTGACCTCCAAGGCCCTGATCGGCGTCAACGCCGACACGGGCGACCTGCTGTGGCGGTTCGAGCACGTTACGCCCTATGATGAAATGATCTTGACGCCCATCTTCCACGGCGGGTGGGTGTTCATCAGCACGAGGACAACCGGGTCCGTCATGCTCAAGGTCGACGTGGCCGGCCAGAAGGCCTCGGTTACGCCCGTGTGGCGCTCCAAGGACCTCGACAACCATCATGGCGGCGTGATCCTTCTGGATGGATATCTCTATGGGTCCTGCCACGGCCCCCACTGGGTATGCCTCGAATGGAAGACGGGCCGGACGATGTACGACTCGCCGGGCGTGGGCAAAGGTTCGGTCACCTATGCCGACGGGATGTTCTACACGTTCAGCGAGGCGGGCCGCATGGGCCTGGTCAAGGCCGTGCCGACCGGCCACGAGGCGGTCGGCGAGTTCCGCATTCCCGAGGGCGGCGAGGGGCCCAGTTGGGCCCACCCGGTTGTCTGCGGCGGCCGGCTCTACATCCGCCACAGCGATTTCCTGTATGCCTACGACGTGCGCCGCAAGTAGACCATGCCTGGGGGCCCTTTGGCCGGCCTACAGCACTTTAAGGTTGGATATTTGCGCGGCGGGGTCTCGTGACCCACCGCGCAGAATGGTGAAAGCAGCGCTTTCATATCAACCAGGATCGCGCGCATCGCCTTTCCCGCCGCCCTCGCGGAATCGGCGAGCGAA
>Ga0315280_10009634_pt1 | contig 12312 bp, 14 predicted proteins | sample YL17G06_40_MG_FD_203697 | JGI IMG/M metagenome (GOLD analysis project Ga0315280, IMG submission 203697) | Sediment microbial communities from Yellowstone Lake, YNP, Wyoming, USA - YL17G06_40 | ecosystem: Environmental > Aquatic > Freshwater > Lake > Sediment | place: USA: Wyoming | collected... | reverse complement strand
TCTCTGGTCCGCGTTACCACCCGTTCGGCTTTTGCCACCATATCCGCATCGATTCTTCGAGGTCTTGCCATGATCCAAATATAGCATAATTAGTATCATCTTGAAAGCGCATTGGAATTAGCGCCCGAAATGATCGCCCTCCACAGCCCCACGATGGACCCTTCCCCATTGGACCCTTCCCCGTCGGACACGGCACCGCTGCAAGAACCGAACGTGAGTACCGTAAATATCACAAAGATACTAAAAAAGGCTTTGAGGATATTCTGGTTTTTCATGCTTATGCCTCCTTTTGGTAATAGATAGCACGAAAGCCATCCCTTTTCAACGGTTATTTTGTTTTCGCGAGATCAGGAAGGATTGCCCGGGAGAGGACTTGAACCTCCACAGCCGTACGGCCACTAGACCCTGAACCTAGCGTGTCTACCAATTTCACCACCCGGGCCTGCCAAGAAAGTAGCAAATAATTCCTGGACTGTCAATATTCCCCTGCGGGGTGATATCTGCTATTCTGGTCGTATCTCGCCACAGGGAGGTGCCCCTTGAGGGTGCTATTCATCGGTGAAATCGTCGGCTCCCCGGGGGTCTTTTGCGTCAAAAGCCTTCTTGCCGGCTTCAAGAAGGAGAAGAGGATCGATTTCGTCATCGCCAACGCCGACGGCGCCACCGGCGGCTTCGGCATAGGGAAAAACCATGCCGTCTACCTCCACAAGATCGGCATCGACGTCCTGACCTCCGGGGAATGCATCTACTACAAGCTCGATATGGTCCCCTACCTCAGCAGGGCCTCCTACGTGCTGCGGGCGGCCAACTACCCCTACGGGAATCCCGGCCGGGGCTGGCTGATCAATACGGTGAGCGGTCAGAAGATCGGCGTGATCAACCTGTTGGGCCAGTCCGGTTTCAACCGCATCCATCTGAACAACCCCCTGCTCCTGCTCCCGGAGCTGTTGAACCGGATCGAAGCCGAGACCTCGACGATCATCATCGATTTTCATGCATCTACAACGGCGGAGAAATATGCTATGTTTTACCACATGGACGGCAAGGTCTCGGCCGTGCTGGGGACCCATACCAAGGTACTGACGGCCGATGAGCGCGTCCTTCCGGGCGGAACCGCCATCATCAGCGGCACCGGCCGAACCGGCAGCCAGAACTCCGTGGGAGGCTTCGAGCCTGAGGTCGAGATCCGCAAGTTTATCACCCAGATCCACGAAAACTCCAAGGTCTCCTGGGAAGGCCTTGAGCTGCAGGGCGTGATCCTCGAGATCGGCGACAAGGGCAAAGCCTCGAGCATCGAGAGGATTCGCATTGAATGCAAAGAGATCGACCACGATCTGCCGCTTTAGAATCGTGAGTCGGGATGCCTAGGAAACCCTTCACCCTGATCCCCATGAAGATGGAGGCGGTCATTCAAGCGGCCTTCAAGGAGTTTTCCCGCTACGGCTACTCCCATGCCAGCACCAACCGCATCTGCGCGAAGTCGGGGGTTTCGAAGGGAGCCCTGTTTCACAATTTCCACAGCAAGGAAAATCTCTTCTATTTCCTGGTCCAGGACGGGCTGCGGCTCGCCGAGCGGGAGTTCAAGGACCATTTTTCAGCCCAGGATAGAGCGGCGCCTTTCCAGGAGATATTCAGGAACTCCTTCTTCGTGCTGCTGAACTTCATCAAGCGCTATCCGGACTACTACAACATTTACCTGCGCCTGATTTACGATCCGGATATCCCGGAGCGGGAGAGGAAGAAGGTCACGGAAGTAGTCAGGATATTCACTGTTTCCATTTCGGATGCCCTTTTCCAGGAAGGCCGAAAGCGCAGGATCTTCCCAGCCAACCTGGACGAGAATATCGCCAAGTTCCTCTTCAATACCCTCATCACCCGCTTCGTGGAGCTGTACTATTTCCCCCTCCGCGACCCGGGTTTGGATGTTTCCCGCAAAACGGAAAGCGAGCTCGGCGAAACCCTTGACACCCTCTGCAGGCTCCTGATCTCCGGCCTGGCCGCCCGCCGCTAAGAAAATTTTCCCGGTTTTTATGCGCATTGGGGCTATATTTTCTTATCAGGAGCTAGCCAATGATACCCCTCAAGGTGAAGGGCTTCGCCCTGGATCAGAGCACGCAGATGCCGATCGCCATCCTCAATGAGGAGAGGGGGGACCGCATCCTGCCGGTCTGCGTGGGCCCTGCGGAGGCCAGCGCCATCATCGTGAAGCTGGAGAACATCAGGCCCGCCCGACCCCTGACCCACGACCTGTTCATGACTTTCTTCCTCCGCCACGGGTTCACCCTGGACCGGGTGGAGATTTATGAACGCACCATGGAATACACGTACAGCTCCCGGTTGCGATACCACCGGGGGGCCAAGCGCTACTGCCTGGAGGTCCGGCCCAGCGACGGCATCGCCCTGGCCGTGCGCCTGGGGGCTCCCATCGTGGCCGAAGAGAGCCTCTTCAGCCTTACCGCCCTCCTGCCCGCCTGCGGGATGAGGCAATAATTGACATCGCCTGCGAGAGTGTGAATAATCTTTAATACATGAGCAAGTATATCTTTGTCACGGGCGGGGTATGCTCCAGCCTGGGCAAGGGAATCGCGGCCGCATCCATCGGCAGCCTCCTGGAAAACAGGGGCCTGCAGGTGCGCATGGTCAAGATCGATCCCTACATCAACACGGATGCGGGCACCATGAACCCTTATCAGCACGGGGAGGTCTACGTGACCGACGACGGGGCGGAGACCGATCTGGATCTGGGCAACTACTCCCGCTTCACTTCCTGCCCGCTTTCAAGGGACAACTCCATCACCACGGGTCAGATCTACCAGGAGGTGATCCGCAAGGAACGGGAGGGAAGGTTCCTGGGGCGCACCGTCCAGGTGATCCCCCATATCACCGACGAAATCAAGCAGCGCATCTTCCGCGTGGGCGAACAGGCTGGCGTGGATGTCACCATCATCGAGATCGGGGGCACCGTCGGGGATATCGAATCCATCCCCTTCCTGGAGACGGCACGGCAGTTCATCCACGACCTGGGCAAGGACAAGGTCCTGTACATCCACCTGACTCTGGTGCCCGCCGTGAGCGACGGGGAGCTGAAGACCAAGCCCACCCAGCATTCCGTCAAGGCCCTGCGTGAGATCGGGATCCAACCCGACCTGCTGCTCTGCCGCTCGCCGATCCCCCTGCCGGAGCCTTTGAAGAGAAAGATCTCCCTGTTCACGAACGTGGAGGACATGGCGGTCATCTCCGCCCACGACGTCCAGACCACCATCTATGAAATCCCCCTCATCTACTCCGAGCAGAAGGTGGATGAGATCATCGTGCGCAAGCTGGGCCTGGAGTGCTCCCCTTCCATCCTGGACGGCTGGAGGACGGTGGTTGATACCTACACCAACGCCCAGAGGACGGCCAGGATCGGGCTGGTGGGTAAATACACCGAGCTCCTGGACTCCTACAAATCGATCTATGAGGCCCTCTACCACGGAGGCGTCGCCAACAAGTCCAAGATCGAGCTCGTCAAGGTCGACACGGAAGATCTCTCCAAGTCGCGCAACCTGGCGGAGCGGATGAAGGGCCTGGACGGCATCCTGATCCCCGGGGGTTTCGGGGAGCGGGGCATCGAGGGCATGATCGATGCCGCCGAGTATGCGCGAAAGCATGGGCTGCCTTGCCTGGGCATCTGCCTGGGCATGCAGATCATGGTGATCGAGTATGCCCGCCATGTGGCGGGCCTCGAAGAAGCCAACAGCACCGAGTTCGCCCCCGGCGCCAAGCACCCCGTCATCGACCTGTTGGAGGAGCAGGTCGATGTCAAAGCCTTCGGGGGCACCATGAGGCTGGGAGCCAACGAGTCCCGCCTGGTGCCGGGCACCCTGATCCAGAGAGCGTACGGCCGGGAGATCATCAGTGAACGGCACAGGCACCGCTATGAGTTCTCCAACCAATACCGCGAACCCCTTTCCAGGTGCGGACTCGTAATCAGCGGGTATACGGTGGACGAGTCCCTGGTGGAGGCGGTGGAATGGCCGAACCACGCCTGGGGGATCGGCGTCCAGTACCACCCGGAGTTCAAATCCAAACCCACGGCCCCCCACCCTCTGTTCTCCGCTTTCGTTTCCGCCTGCCTGGCTTATGGCAAGAAATAGGGCATACCGTGCGGCCCTTGGCTCCTGCATGTTGCTGGCCTTGTGCGCCTGCAGCCTGGACTACGGCGAAGCCAAGGTGGAGGAAACCCTCAGGGCCGAAACCCCCGAGACGGTGCTGCTCGACTTCACCCATACCATCGTGAGCGGCGATGTGGTGGCCGCCGTGCTGAAGGCCCAGCGAGCCGAAACCTACGGGAAAAAGAAGGAAATCGTGCTGAGCGAGGTTTACTACAGCGAGTACGATCAAGAGGGGAAACTCGCCACGGAAGGCTGGGCGGACCAGGCCCGCTTCAACACGGAGAGCGAGGACGCGGAAGTGCGCGGCTCAATCATCATCTACTCCCACACGGAAAAGAGCGCCCTCTACGCGGAGAGCTTATCCTGGAGCAAAAATGGCAAGCGGCTGAAGGCGGGGGCGGAGGAAACGGTTTTACTGAAGAAGGACGACGGCTCCTACGTGGAGGGCAAGGGGTTCGAGGCCGATTTCCGGGAAAACAGACTGAGCTTCAGCGCCGCGGTCAGAGGCAGGTATGAGGCCAAGAAGGAAGAGTAGGAGCCTGCTGCTGCTCCTCCTGCTCCTGCCCGCCGTTCTAGCCCGCGGCGATACCTTCTCCTTCAGCGGCGATCGGATGGAGACCGTGTTGGCCAAGGGCAAGGAATACACCGTCCTGGTCGGTGGCGCCCGGGTCAGCTCAGAGAACAACATCATCCAGGCGGAACGGATCGAGCTGTTCGGCACCGATTTCCCCTACATCCGCTGCACGGACAAGGTGAGGATCGTTAACGAAGAAAAAGGCCTCGAGCTCACCAGCCGCGAGCTGTTCTACAACCGCAAGAGCAAGTTCCTCCAGGTCAGCGGGAACGTGGTCATGACGGACAAGAAGAACGAGCTGGTCCTCAAGGGGGACTACCTGGAGAATTGGGAGGAAAGGGACGACACCCTGGTGCAGATAGGGGTGCGGATCCTCAAGAAGGACCTGGTCTGCCGCGCCGAGTTTGCCCGCTACCTGCGCAAGGAGGAAAGGCTGGAGCTCTCCGGGATGCCCATTGTCGCCTGGAAGGGAGACGAGTACAGGGCGCTGAAGATTTTCGTGGACCTGAAAGCGGATACGATCCGGCTGGAGGGGGGTATCCAGGGCAAGGTGACTTCCGTATCGGAACAGAAGGGGGAGGGAGAATGAATCCTCCGGGAACCCTGGCGGTGGAAGGGCTCTCCAAGAGCTTCGGCAAAAAACAGGCGGTCAGGGATGTCAGCTTCTCCATGCGGGTGGGAGAGGTAGTCGGGCTGCTGGGTCCCAACGGCGCCGGCAAGACCACGGTCTTTTTCATGATCCTGGGCTTCATCCGGCCCAACTTGGGCAAGATATACCTGAACAATCAGAACATCTCCAATTATCCCATGTACAAGCGGGCGCGGGCGGGGATCTCTTACCTGCCCCAGGAGCCATCGGTGTTCCGCAAGCTCAGCGTGGAGCAGAACATCCTGGCCGTTCTGGAAACGCGGGAGGATCTGACCAGAGAGCAGAGAGCCGAAAAGCTGGACCTGCTCCTGGAGGAGCTCGGCATCGCCCAGATCCGCAAGCAGAAGGCCTACACCCTGTCGGGAGGCGAGAGGCGGCGGACGGAGATCGCCCGCTCCCTGGCCATCGAGCCGGAGTTTTTGCTTCTGGATGAGCCCTTCGCCGGTATCGACCCGATCGCCGTCTACGAGATCAAACGCATCGTGGCCGGCCTCTCTCAGAAAAGAATCGGCGTGCTGATCACGGACCACAATGTGCGCGACACCCTGGAGATCACCAGCCGCTCCTACATCATCAACCTGGGAGAGATCGTGGTTTCCGGCTCCAAGGATGAGCTGCTGCAGAGCGAGCTGGCCCGGAGGATCTACCTGGGCCAGGAGTTCCGCATGTAAAAAACATTGACAAGATCAGTTGGAGTGTTTCACAATTGATATTAAGGATTTTTCTGGAGGGTATTTGTGCAGTCCCAAAAGCCTGTCCTGAGGCAGGAACAGCGGTTAAAGATGACGCCCCAGCTCTACCAAGCTATCAAGATCATGTCCCTCCCCCTGCAGGATCTCAGGGATACGATCGAGGAGGAATTGGAAAAAAACCCGGCCCTGGAGGTCATCGAAGACCAATCCACCGAGTCTCTTGAGGAGCAGGAGAAAAAACAGGCCGAAGAGGACGATTATTTCGACGACGCCTCCGACGCGGCGTACTCTACCCGGGAGGGCGAGGAGGCGAGCGAGGCGAAACGCAAGTTCATCGAGAGGGTGGTCACCTACCCGGAATCCCTGCAGGAGCACCTGCTCTGGCAGCTGAGACTGCAGCCCATCTCTGAGAGGCAGCTGCAGATCGGAGAGCTCCTGATCCGCAACCTGGACGAACGGGGATTCCACCTTGAACCGCCGCAGACCCTGGTCAAGGCGGAGGAGCTGCCCATGCTGGAAGCCATGAAGGAGATGATTCAATCCTTCGATCCCGTGGGCACCTGCACGGCCGACTACAGGGAAGCCCTCCTGGCCCAAATCCGCAATCACCCCGCTCCCTATCCGGGCAGCTTCGAAGTGGTGGACCGCTGCCTGGAGCTTCTGGAAAAGGAGCGATACCGGGAGATCGCCAAGCAGCTGAAGATCGAGGTGGAGGAAGTGCTGCGGATTAAAACTTATATCCGCGAGCTGGAGCCCTACCCGGGACGCAACTTCGCCAGCGAGCAACCCCGGTACGTGATTCCGGACCTCAGCATCAAGCTTCAGGAAGGCGAGTTCGTCCTCATGCTGAACGATGAGAGCATCCCCGTGCTGGGGGTAAACCCCTTCTTCACCAACCTGAGCGACGACAAGGAGCGTTTCAAGGAGAAGAAGCTGAAAAACTTCGTCAGCTCCAGCCTCCAGGAGGCCCGCTGGTTCATCCGCAGCATCCACCAGCGCAATGAAACCCTCCTGAAGGTGTGCAAGACGATCATCGAGTTTCAAAGGAACTTCTTCCGCAAGGGTCCCCAGTCTCTCGCGCCCCTTACCTTGAAGGAGATCGCCAGGGAAATCGGCGTCCACGAGGCCACCGTGTCCCGCGTGACCAACGGGAAATACATCCAGACAGAATGGGGCATCTTCGAGCTCAAATACTTCTTCTCCAACTCGGTGCCGGGCTACAGCCCCGGGGGGATACGCTTCTCCAAGGAAGGGGTGAAGCATATGATCAAGGAGATCGTGGGAGGGAAAGGAGGCAAGAGGGCGCTTACCGATCAGCAGCTCGTGGAGATGCTGGCCGTCCGGGGCGTCAAGATCGCCAGAAGAACCGTGGCCAAATATAGAAAAGAACTCGACATCATGAGTTCATATCACCGACCAAGTTAGGAGGTTTTATGAACACGGAGATCAAGGGCGTGCATGTTGAGATCACCGACGAGATCAAGAGCTACATAGATAAGAAGGCTCAGCGCATTGATTTTGCACGAGATCACATCGTAGACCTTTTATTTTCCCTGACGCAGGAAAAGCACAAGTTTGATATCGAAACGAACATCAACTTCCGCTGGGGCAAGGCCATCCACGTAAAGACGGGAGGATTTGACATATTTGAAGTAATCGATAAGCTGTTCGACAAGATGGAGCAGAAAATCAACAAGGAAAAGAAAAAAATCCAGGATCATAAGGGAAAGGATTCCGTGCGTATGGGGGAGGCGGAGAGCTCGGAATCCGAATAGGAAACCATAACCATGAACAAGTTTACAGTTTTGGACCTCCTTCAGCTCGATCTGAAGGAGAACGATGTTCTCAACCTCAAGTGCACCCACGGCCGAGCGGGCCTGACCCGCGAGATCACCGTCCCGGAAATCAACCGTCCGGGCCTGGAGTTGAGCGGTTTCTACGACAATTTCGCCTACCAGCGTATCCAGCTCTTCGGCAGGGGCGAGACCGCCTATCTAAAGAAGCTGGAGCTGGAGGGCAAGCGGGACACGCTGGAGAAACTCTTCTCCTGCTCCATCCCCTGCTGCATCTTCACCCAACAGCTTGAGCCCACGGGGGACTTCGCCGAGCTCTCGGAGAAGAGCGAATGCCCCATCCTGCTGACAGACCTCTCCTCTTCCGAGTTTACCACCCGCACGATCCGCGTGCTGGGCAACATCTTCGCCCCCAAGCAGAGCGTGCACGGCGTGCTGGTCGAGGTGTTCGGGATAGGCGTACTGATCCAGGGGGAGAGCGGGGTCGGCAAGAGTGAGTCGGCCCTGGCCCTGATCGAGAGGAGCCACCGGCTGGTGGCCGATGACCTGGTGGAAATCAGGCGGGTCAGCGGCAACATCCTGATGGGCAGGGGCAGCGGGGTCTCCAGCCACCACATGGAAATCCGGGGCCTGGGGATCATCAACATCGCCAATCTCTTCGGGGTGGGAGCCATTCGGGACAAGAAGCAGATCCAGATGGTCGTGCAGCTGGAAGATTGGGACCCCAACAAGACCTATGACCGTCTCGGCACCGAGGAGAACGCGATCGAGATCCTCGGTGTCCGGCTTCCCAACCTGATCATTCCGGTCAAGCCAGGGAGGAACATCCCCATCCTGATCGAGACCGCCGCCATGAACGAGCGGCTGAAGAAGATGGGGTATTACTCCGCCAAGGAGTTCAGCCGGAACGTGATCAAGTGGTTGGAAACGGAGAACGCCCGAGCTATATTCCTGAACGAGAAATAACCAGGCATGGTTGAAAAGACCGTCATCATCAAGAACAGGGCGGGTATCCATGCCCGCCCCGCCGCCCTATTGGTGCAGACCGCCAACAAGTTCAGCTCCCAGATTTTCTTGGAGAAGGACTCGGAACGCGTCAACGGCAAATCGATCATGGGAATCATCACCCTAGGGGCCACCTACAACACCCCGATCAAGATCATCGCCAACGGCGCCGACGAGGAGCAGGCCGTTGAGGCGATCAGCAGGCTGTTCGAAAAGAAATTCGAGGAGGAGTAAAACGAAAGGCGTGTTCGTGCTGGCCCTTTCGTTATTATCCTTCTCGCTTCCCGCCGGCGCGGATTCGAACGCCCTGCTTGGCGTCGGCGTCCAGGACGGCTATGTCACCGTCTCGCTGCGATTGATCGAAGAGCCCCGCCACCTCCTCCTGGCTAGGCTCCAGGAAGGGCTCAAGTCGGAGATCATCTTCCAGCTGCGCCTGTACAGGAAGCAGAAGGGGCCGCTGTCCTTCTTGGGAGACCACCTCCTGGTGGAAAAAAGGGTCTCTCAGCTCGCCTACAGGGACCTGTTCGAGAATGCCTACGTGGTGGAGTCCCCGGATGGCCGCAAGAGCCGTTTCGAGCGGGAGGAAGAGTTCTTCGACTGCTTTCTGCAGCTTACGGGCGCTCCACTGGCCGAGGCGTCCGGTTTACCCTCACGGGACCTCTACGTGCTGGCCCGGATCATCCTCAACCCCGTGCGGATCGCGCCCCCTCTGAACATCATCGCCTTCTTCCCCTCGCAGAAGGGCATGATCACCTCCTGGGTCGAGTCCACGCTAACGACCCCCGGAGGGCGAAAGCCTTGAGGCTCTTCCCCGGCCGGCCCGCCTCGATCAGCCTGCTGGTCCTGGTGCTGATTTTCGTGCTCCTGATCGGGCTGATCGTGGTTTTTTCCCAGCAGATCCTCTCCAACCTGACGCGCATGGATTCCCTGGGCAACAGCCTGGCCCTGCTGGCGGCGGTCTTTCTTCCTCTGAGCCTGTTCGCCGTGATCGCTTTTCAACTGATCCACCTGTGGCGGGAGCGGGCCGCCCGCAAGCCCGGCACCCTGTTGAAAACCCGGCTGCTCGTTTTTTTCGCCCTGGTGGTCCTGCTCTCCTCGATCCCCCAGGCCCTGCTGTCCGTCAATTTCATCAATTCGACGATCAATTTCTGGCTGAAGGCTGGGATCGGCGAAGCCCTCCAAGGGGGGCTCAGCATCTCCCTGGACTACTACCACAAGATGGTGGAGAACCTGAACCGCTTCGGCAAGAGCCCCCTGCTGTCCTCGCTTTTGAGGGATCTGGAGCGGAATCCGCAGCGGGTGTGGAAGAACATCACCGAGGCTAATTCGTTGATCAACCTCTTCCAGGTTTTCGATGCCCAGGGCAGGGAGGTCTTCTTCGGGGGCCAGGTGGAGGCCCGCCTCCAGGATGTGACCCCCCTGCGCGACTCCATGGGAAACCTTCCCAAGGAGGACCGGGAAAAGCTGAGCATCCTGCGCAACATCTCCAGGCATTCCATAGCCGGGCGCAGCTATTTCGTCATCGTGGGCACGGTGCTTACAGAGGGTTTCAACGACCAGGCCACGAGCCTGACCGAATCGCTGGAAACCTTCAACCAGCTGGCGCGGTACAAGCGACTGTTCCGGCTGGTGCTGACCGGTTTCTACTTCTTCTTTTCCCTGCCCATCTTCCTGCTCTCCATCCTGATCAGCCTGCTGCTCACGGAGGAGATTATCCAGCCCATCGTGCAGCTGGAGGAAGCCACCCGCCGGGTGGCGGAAGGGGACTTCTCGGTGCGCATCCTGACCCGCTCGGAGGATGAGCTCTCCGCCCTGGTCGGCTCCTTCAACCGCATGACCGCCGAGCTTTCCGCCTCCCGTCAGAAGCTGCTCAAGGCGGAGAAGATCTCCGCCTGGCAGGAGATCGCCCAGAGGCTGGCCCACGAGATCAAGAACCCCCTGACCCCGATCAAACTCTCCGCCCAGAGGATCTTGAAAAAGGCCCAGAGCAACCCGCAGGAGTGCCAGAAGATCCTGGAGCCGGCCGTTTCGGCCATCATCCGGGAGGTCGAAAACCTGGACCGGCTGCTGGTGGAGTTCCGGGAGTTCGCCCGCCTGCCGGGGCCCAGGCCGGAGCGGTTCAACCTGAGGGACCTGGTGGAGGAGGTGGCCGCGGTGTATCGGAACCTTTCCGCCAAGGTGCGTTTCGATTGCAACCGTTTGCAGAACGTCACCCTGCTGGCGGACCGGAACCAGATGAAACAGGTGTTCGCCAACCTTTTCAAGAACGCCGTTCAGGCCATGCCGGACGGCGGCGACATCCTGGTGCGCTCCGATATTGTCAAAAAGGACGATTGCCAGTACTGTAGAATCTGGATCAAGGACACGGGGATCGGCATCTCGGCCGCCATCAGGGAGCTCGTGTTCAACCCCTATTTTACCACCAAGAAAGAGGGAACCGGGTTGGGGCTGGCCATTGTGGAGAGGGTCGTCTTCGATCACAAGGGGGTCATCTGGTTCGAGACCCAGGTAGGCTCCGGCACCACCTTCATCATCGATTTGCCCCTGGAGAGGTAAATGAACACGATTCTCATCATTGACGATGAGCAGGGAATACGGACCGTGCTCAAGGACGTCTTGGAGGACGAGGGCTACAGGGTCCTCGTGGCCGAGGATGGCTTCCAGGGGCTGGAGGCGCTGAAATCACGCGCGGTGGATGCGGTCATCCTGGACGTCTGGCTGCCCAATATGGGCGGCATCGATGTGCTGAAAAGGATCAAGCAGGAATACCCCGACATCGAGGTCATCATCATCTCCGGCCATGCCAACATCAACCTGGCGGTCCAGGCGGTCAAGATCGGCGCCTTCGATTTTCTAGAGAAGCCCCTATCCCTGGATAAAACGATCACCGTGGTGGAAAACGCCCTCAAGCTGGAGCAGCTGAAGAAGGAGAACCGCAGCCTGAGGCAGACCATCTTCAAGGAAGACGAGATGATTGGCGGCAGCCCCGCCATGCAGAAGGTGCGGGAGCTGATCGCCCAGAGCGCCGCCAGCGACGCCCGCATCCTCATCCTGGGGGAGAACGGCACGGGAAAGGAGCTGGTGGCCAAGGAGATCCACCAGCGCTCCAGGCGGGCCGGGGGCCCCTTCGTCGAGGTCAACTGCGCCTCCATCCCGGAGACTCTGATCGAGAGCGAGCTCTTCGGCCATGAGAAGGGGGCCTTCACCAATGCCTTCTCCCGCCGCAAGGGCAAGTTCGAGCTGGCCCACCGCGGAACCCTCTTCCTGGATGAGATCGCCGATATGAGCCCCAGCACCCAGGCCAAGGTACTGCGGGCGATCCAGGAGCTCAAGTTCGAGCGCATAGGCGGCGAGGAATCCATCCAGGTGGACGTCCGCCTGATCTGCGCCACCAACAAGGATATTGAGCAGGAGGTCCGGGCGGGGCGCTTCCGTGAGGACCTGT
>Ga0315280_10009633_pt1 | contig 12313 bp, 13 predicted proteins | sample YL17G06_40_MG_FD_203697 | JGI IMG/M metagenome (GOLD analysis project Ga0315280, IMG submission 203697) | Sediment microbial communities from Yellowstone Lake, YNP, Wyoming, USA - YL17G06_40 | ecosystem: Environmental > Aquatic > Freshwater > Lake > Sediment | place: USA: Wyoming | collected... | reverse complement strand
GAGCTTAGCTGTTTCATAGCTACCAGCGGGCCGGGTGGTATAAATGTCCTAAATAGCGTCGCCAATTGCTACTACGACTCAGTCCCCGCCTTATTTATTACAGGGCAGATAAACTCAAAATTCCTCAGACCAAGTAAGCAAATCAGGCAGATAGGCTTCCAAGAGAATGACATCGTTGGTATGTCCAAGCCAATTACAAAGATGGCGCAGATGCTAATGACACCCGAGAGTGTAAAATACCTCCTTGACAAAGCAGTGCACACAGCACTATCTGGCCGGCCAGGGCCAGTTCTTCTTGACCTACCTATCGATATTCAGAAGGCTAATATTGAACCCTACAAACTGAAGGGCTGCTATGTCTCTCAGCCAACTCCTGACGATGACTTTCAGTATGGTTTTGGCTTGGTGAGACGCCAAATTGATATGTTCATCGAGGACTACAAGAGGGCAGAAAGGCCAGTGCTCTTGATAGGTGGCGGTATAAGATGCACAAAGGCAGTCGACGAAGCAATTGAACTGGGCAGGCGGCTACAGGTGCCTTGCCTGCCGACCTGGAATGCTATTGACATCTTTACCTCAGATTATGAATTTTATCGCGGACGGGTAGGCACTTTCGGCGGGCCAGGAAGGAACTTTGCCATCCAGAACTCGGACCTCCTGCTCAGCATAGGCTCCCGAATTTCGGGCAGGATAACCGGCGGCTATGTTGAGTCCTTTGCCCGGGCAGCCAAGAAGTACCTAGTTGATATTGACCGGGCTAGCCTCAATCCGGAATACCAGCAGGTAAAGGCCGATGTAAATATCTACTGCGATGCCAAGAGATTTATTCAGATGCTCCTCGAAGAATTGGAGGGACAGAAGCTCCCGGACAGGACCTGGTGGCTAGATAGGACCCGTGAGTGGAGAGACAAGTATATAGCTTGCCTCCCCGAATATTACCACGAGACCAGATACGTCCACCCCTATGTCTTTATTAAAGTCCTCTCCGAGGAGCTTGAGCCAGGAGATACAGTAGTGGTTGACTGCGGGGGCAATGTGGTGGTCACCTATCAGACATTTGAGACCAAGTTCGGCCAGAGGGTGGTCTCAAGCCACGGCAACTCGCCGATGGGCTACTCCTTTGCCGGAGCTATGGGTGCCTGCTTCGTCCCTGGTATTAAGAGGGTTATTTGCCTGATTGGTGACGGTGGCTTCAACATGAACATCCAGGAATTGCAGACAGTGAAAAGCTACAATTTGCCGCTCAAGACATTCATCATGAATAACCACAGTTACGGCATCACCAGGCAGTTCCAGGACACGAACTTCCAGTCGAGATATCTGGCTTCAGGCCCGGACGGCTATAACCCGCCCGATTTCGTCAAGGTAGTTAATGCCTACGGGATAAAGACAGAGACTATTAAAAGCCACGGCGAGCTCAGAGATAAAATCCGGTCGGTGATAAGCTACCCTGGGGCTATAGTCTGCGATGTTGATATGGGGCTACACTCCAGATATGAGCCGAGGATCTTTGGCTGGAGGACACCAATAGAGGACATGCACCCATACTTACCAAGAGATGAATTTCGTAGTAATATGCTTATTGAGCCGGTGGAAGGCTGGGAAAATCCAGCCATCCCAGGTGGAAAGGGTTAGCTTAAAATGCCAATCCCTGAGGAGATAGCTGACAAATTAGCTGAGCATAGTGGCGGTGCTCGACAGCAGTCATATGCCTCTGGCTGGGGTACAGACGATGACTATGTAAGAGAAAAGGGGTACTGTTCAAGGTTAAATACCTACAGACTGGCGGACAATGTCTGCACCGGCTATGTGTATGAGGCATGGCCTGAGTATACCCCCGTCATTGGATGTATCACCTGTAAATATTATAGAAGGGGAAATGACTCACACTTTGTTAATCAGGCCTAATTCGAGAGCAATCAACTATCAAGAACTCGCAAAAGACTTAGCAGCGATATCCCCTCCCATATGGATGGCACTGCGAGCAGCAGAACTTGTTCGAAAAGGACAGTATATTGACGTGATTGATGCAGAAGTGCAGCCATTTGATATAGAACAAACTAAGGCTGAAAAGGTAGAATTATTCCCATCGGGTAATAACCCCTCAGCCTATATTCAAGAAAAGGAGGGAATAGACAATCTTGCTGAAGAATTTCGAAGAAGGGGAAGTGAAGTGAAGGTCTGGGAGCATATACCTGAATTTGACTTTGAACAAAGCCCGCTGTGGAATTATTTCCCTATGGGAAAATATCGCGCGCATAATTGGCATTGCTGGGGAAATATTCCACGAAGCCCCTATGGAGAAGTCTGTTCCTCATACGGATGCCCATTCAAATGCACTTTTTGCTGCATCAACGATTTTTATAGATCTGGATTTAAGGAAAGAAGCCTACAACTTGTCGTCAGTGAAATAGTCATGTTGAGAAAACGATTTGGGATTCGAAATATCAGGTTTACCGATGAGATGTTTCTACTCCGACCAGAGAGAATTGAAGAATTATGTGACAGGCTAATAGCGGAAAACCTTGAAGACTTAAATATGTGGGCTTATGGTAAGGTAGATACTATTCCGAAGTTTCTCCCAAAACTCAGAAGGGCAGGTTTTAGATGGCTTGGATTCGGGATTGAATCTGGAGATGAAACTATCAGAAGAATCATTCATAAAGGTAAATTGACAAATCAACAAATCAAGGATGAGCTGGAAAGGGTTCGAGATGCAGGTATCAATCGCAGTGGTTCGTTCATTTTTGGCTTTATGACTGATACTCTTAAGACGATGCAGAGGACCTTAGATTTTGCTAAGGAACTCAATCTGGAACACGTAAATTTTTATTCAATGATGTGTTACCCTGGGAGCAGTGAATATGAAGAAGTAAAGAAGCTGGGTTGGGAACTTCCCAAAAACTGGCGGGAATATTCCCAGTATTCCTACGAGTGTTTTCCTCTGAGAACGAAGTATCTCAGTAACGTTGAGGTTCTCAGATTTAGAGATAATGCCTTCCATGAGTACCATACAAGTGGAAAGTATCTAGAGATGATTAAAGAGAAATTTGGTCAGAAAACCGCTGAAGAGATTCTTGAAATGGCCAAGGTTAGATTAAGAAGAAAACTTTACGAATGAAGGTGTTATTCATTGGCGGTACCGGTTCCATAAGCACAGCCTGCTCAAGGCTCTGTCTTGAAAGAGGAATAGACCTGTATTTGCTCAACAGAGGTAATCATAAAGACCGGATACCAACTGGTGTTACCTTTATCGAAGCCGATATCAACAGCAGGTATGCTCTTGATTCGCTAAGGGGCGAGGAGTGGGATTGCGTCGTTGACTGGACTATTATGAAAAAATCGAATGCCCTAAGAGACGTATACCTTTTCTCAGGGCATACCAAGCAATTCATCTATATCAGCTCGGCCGGTGTGTATCAGCCATCGCCCATTGGGCATGCCACAACTGAGAACGACAAGGTATGGCACCAGTGGGATTACGCAAGGGGCAAATATGAGGCTGAACTAGTGCTTAGGCCAAAAAGGGGAAAGCTACCGGTGACAATTGTGAGACCCGGGCATACCTACTGTGAGTTCACCATCCCGACAAACATCATCGGCCTTGGCTATGGTCTGATTGAGAGGATGAAACAAGACAAAAAGATTCTTGTCCACGATGACGGCAGGTCACTTTGGACCTTGTTATACAGCTCCGACTTTGCTGCTGCCTTCGCTGGGCTGATCGGGAAAAGGCAGGCGATAGGTGAGACAATCCATATTACTGGGGAGGAGACCCTGACCTGGCTCGACATATTCGGCACTTATGCCACAGCTTTAGGCATTAAGCCACAGTTCCAGTTCATACCCTCTAGCTGCATCTACCAAATAGACAAAGAGGTAGGCGCAGGACTCCTCTGGGATAAAGCTCTTAACCGGGTATTCGATAACTCAAAAATCAGGAGGTTTGTCCCTGAATATGAGCCGAGGATTGCCTTTGCTCACGGGATAAGGGAGTCGCTGGAGTGGCACAAACGCAACCCAGACAAAATATTTTACAACAAGCAGGTAAATGAGACCGTGGACAGAATCATTAGGGAGGCAGAAAAATGGACTGGGAGAACAGGAAAGTCTTGGTCGCTGGGGGGACCGGGCTCATAGGAGCCAACATAGTAAGGAGGCTCTTACCTCTCGGCGCGACGGTAAGAGCCACCAAGAACATAAGACCACCGGCAGTCATCGACAAGAGAATAGAATACATGGATGCTGACCTCACCAACCCAGAAGCCTGCAAAAGGATTGTCTATGGGATGGAGTATGTCTTCATGGTAGCGGCGCGACTTTTTGGTGTCGGCAAGGCAACCCAGACCAGACTGCTTACAGTAAACCCCAATATCCTTATGCACATTCACATGGTTGAGGCGGCGTATCATGCAGGCGTAAAAAAATTCCTTTCTGTAGGGAGCAGCACAGCTTATGCCAGAAGCAATAAGCCCGTTGTCGAGGAAGAAATGTATATCGGCGAGCCGTGGGAAGGCTACTTCACCCAAGGCTGGGTCAAACGAATCAACGAGAAAATATCCCAGATATTTGCCGAGAAGCTGGAGAGAAAGCTACCAGCAGTTGTGTTGAGATTAGCTAACATCTACGGGGAATTCGATAACTTTGATCTAGAGACCTCACACATGCTACCTGCCCTAGTAAGAAAGGTTGTGGAAAGGCAGAACCCGATTGAGGTCTGGGGAACTGGCAACGATGTACGAGACTTGCTCTACGTTGACGATGTAGTTGATGCCATGCTTCTGGCAATGGAAAAGGTTGACACATATAACCCAATAAATATTGCCTTTGGTAAGACTTACACAGTGAAAGAAGTCCTCTACACTATCATGGATATTGAAGGTTACCATCCGAAGATTGTCTTCGCTCCTGAAAAGCCCACAGCCATACCAGAAAGATACCTAGATATAAGCAAGGCAGAGAAAGTCCTTGGCTGGAAACCCAAGACTAGCCTGAGAGAAGGACTCAAGAAAACGATTGAGTGGTATAAGAGAAGGAAAGAAGCTGGGCGTTCTTAAAAAAGAAGGAGTTAAATGTACCCCAAGCTTAGCATCATTCTGCGCGACTGGGGAGTAAGAGAAAGCTACCACGCCGTCTCTTACTTAAACCGCCAGACTCTTCCTCGCCGCGACTATGAGATAATATGGGTTGAGTATACCAGCTGGAGGCCCCGGGCAATACAGGAATTTGTCAACCAAGGGAAAATAGACAAGTGGCTTGTCTTAGGCAAGAAAGACAGCCTGTTCCCCCACCTGATGCACAATGAGGGAATAGTTGCCAGCGAAGGTGAAATCATAGCCACAACTGATTCCGACGCTGTCTTCCGCGAGACATTTGTGGAAAACATAGTCAGGACCTTTGAAGAACATGCTGGCGAGAACATCGTCCTGTATCTCGACCAACTCAGGAGCCAGAACCGCCAGCTTTACCCTTTCCCCTTTAGCGGCCTCACCTTCGACCAAATACTCGATATAATCACCAAGCTGCCCGGCTTGGATAACTGGGATAGCGAAGCTCGCAAACCCTCTGGTCTGACAAGCTTAGAAAAGGTGGTGTTTGACATACCCATAAAACTTAATTACGCCTCCTGCTTCTGCGCCAGAAGGCAAGATATTATTGAGGCCGGCGGCCTCGACGAGGACGAATCCTATCACTGCTTCATGGGCGGCCCCTATGAACTCGGCTGGCGCATGGTTAACAAAGGTTTCAAGGAAATATGGCACCAAAACGAGTGGCTAATTCACACATATCACCCTGGGGCCGGGGTTGGTGGGGCAATTAAGACGGGCTCCCATATTTGGGGGATACATACAACAGCTCTTATGGCTCGGCAAAACAAGAGAATCGCCCCTCTCCAAGAGAACCCTAAGATAAGGCAACTCAGGGGCGGCACCCCTCTACCAAAGCAGGAGGAAAATAATCCTATAGTCTCAATCGTTGTGCCCTGCGTTGACATGCCCAGAATCACCAAGAAGTGCGTTGACCTCATTTCCCGCAATACCCCCCCAATCTATGAACTTATAATCGTCTGCGACAGGCCGGGCCGTGAAATGCGGGAGTGGCTTTCTAGCCTGGAGGCAACTGGCAAGGCGCGGATTATTATCAACCCCGAACCGGTAGGCTCCCCAAGTGCTATTAACATGGGTTTCAGGGCGGCTAAGGCAAACTATATTGCTGTAGTGAACAATGATATCGAGGTTCATGCAGCCTGGCTGGAGAAACTTATCGAGCTCCTCATGCGTTACCCCAAAACGGGCTGGGCGGCTGCCAGGGTAAACTTCACCGACACAGTGATGACCTTCGGCTGCCCTCTGTCACTTTTCTCGCGGGAGGCCCTGGAGAAAGTGGAGCTTCTGGATGAGTCCTTCTCACCGGGCATTGGTGCCGACGACGACGACCACTACCGTCGCTTTCTCCTGGCTGGCTATGAGCCGCACGGACTTCTCCAGAGCATCGGTGACCACCCCCACAGCGAGACAACCTTCCAGGCACTCCATGGCGACAAAGGCTCGCCAGCTTATCTAGGGAAGTACAACCGTAACAGACAGCTACTCTACAACAAGTGGGGAACATCTGGAACAAACTGGGACTTGGTTCCCTTTTACGGATAGACTAATGGATAGAAGAGAGTGGACTAAGCAAGAAATAATCCTATTAAAAGAATTATACCCTAGAAAGCTAAACAGGGATTTAGTTGCTGTTTTGAATAGAAAGGCTGGTGCAATAAGGCAAAAGGCTCATAGGCTAGGTATCACCAAGAACGCAGAGGTATGTAGAGGAATAAGATGGATAGAAGAACCTGGATTCTTAGTAAATGTAAAGCAGAAGACACGATACTTGATATAGGAGCAAGTGATGGCTGGATATTCCGAAACTCCCCATTCAAGAAAGTCGTGCTCGTCGACATCAACGAGTTCGCCCCAGGTGAGTTCCCTATGGTGGTCGCCGATGCTCAGAATCTGCCCTTCCCTGACAATTCCTTCGATGTTGCCATTTTAGCGGAGATTCTGGAGCACATGCCCAATCCCATCGCCGGTCTCAAGGAAGCAGCAAGGGTAGCTAGAAAGAAAGTAGTATTTACCGTCCCGGAAGAACACCTGTGGAGCCCTGAAAAGAAACCTTTGATGCCTATCGAGCAGAGGTTAAAGGAGATCGGCAACCTTACTGCCGGTGAGCTCTACCGAAGAGATAACCCCCAGTGTATCAAAGTTCATGATGAAGCAGCTACCTATCACCATCGCTGGTACACCAGAGAGACACTGGAGCCCCAAATTAAAATGGTGAATTTACCCTATAAACTTGAGCTTGTTTCCTTCGACGGCGGCTGGGTTTTCCTCATTGGCGAGATATACAAGGACAGACTCATACCCCTGCGTGAACGGGCAGAGGAAATACTAAACCAGAGAATGGCCAGAGACGGCTACTTAATTAACCCGGCACCGGCTCCAAGCGTCATCGGACACATCAAATACTCAACACTCCCCCAGCCCCGGTCTTTGCACGTGGACACTTGGTCTTTCTGTAACGGCTCCTGCCAGTTCTGCCGCTACAATACCCTGACCCGCCCCAAGGGCAAGATGGACATGAAGCTCCTTCAGCATATCCTAGATGATGTTGCTACCTGGCCGAGACCTCTTGAGGAAATAGTGCCTATCCACTACGGAGAATTTTTCACTAACCCGGACTGGTACGAGGTATTAAAGCTGATAGAGACTAAACTGCCGCAGACGGCCATAGTCCTCGCTACCAACGGCTCCCTATTAACGCCACAGACAGTGGCCAAACTAACTACCATAAGGACGCTCAAGATACTCAACATAAGCGTCAACGCCTTCTACCGCGAAACCTATGAGCAACTCATGGGGCTTAGCGCTGACACCATACTTAATGTTAAGGAAGCCATTAGGTACCTAAAGGTGCTTATGTCACCAATAACTGTCTGGATTAGCATGGTTTACGATCCCAGTTACCAAACAGAAAAAGAGAAAGACTTATTTGAGCAAGAGTGGAGACCCTACGGTACTGTCTTCACTCATCCCGCTTCCTTCTGTCAGGACTACCGTAAGCCTACCATAGTATCAAAGATACCATGCCGCTCAATTTTCATCGATTTTGTTGTACTTTGGACAGGCGAATGTTGTATGTGCTGCTGGGACGCTAACGGAGAAAATCAGGTAGGAGACGTAAAAAACGAGAGTATAATGCAAATCTGGCACGGAGAGAAATTCAAAAAACTACGTGAACTACATAATTCCGGGAGGCGAGATGAAATACCCGTCTGCCGAGATTGCACGTTCAGCTAAGGAGGTTAGTATGCGCGTAATGCTTATATCAACTCCAGTCTTTAAACTTACCACGGAAGGGCTTGAAGGCTATGGGGGTCTGGAATGGCTTGTAGCAAAGTGGAGCATCGAGCTAAAGAAGCTCGGCTGTGAGGTTAGTGTGGTTTGCCCTGAAGGGAGCACCCTTGGCGAGGGGATAGAGATTCTCCCAATCGGCTTAAGGGAAGCAGAGGAGTCAGCCTATCTCAAATACAAGGATAAGCTCACCCAGTTCGATGTAATATTTGATAATTCCTGGCTTTGGTTTTCCGTCCTTTCCCAAATGGAGGCTGACCACCAGCTGCCCATAATACATATGTATCACTCCGACCCTAATAACCTAGGCTCACCTCCTCCGATACAATACCCGATGATTGTTTCGCCATCAAAGGCGCAGGCGGACATTATTACGCGGAAATGGGGAACACCGGTAAGAGTAATCCCACACGGAACGGACCTAGACTTCTATAAATTTGACCCTGAGGTAAAGAGGGGGAACCGCTACCTATTCCTAGCCCGCTATACTCCGGAGAAGGGATTTAGGGAGATAGCCTATTTAGCAAGAAAAAGCAAGGTCGGGCTTGATGCCTATGGCGACACTGAAATAATCGCCAGTCGTGATTATCTCAACGCCTGTATGGCCGATTGTGACCAGAGGCAAATAGTCTTTCACCCAGGGATTTCGAGAAAGGAAACCGTTAAACAGTACCAGAGCCATAAGGCACTGATAACCTGGCCTAACTACGTGGAGATTTTTGGCTTGACCGCTATCGAATCAATGGCCTGTGGAACCCCTGTTATGAGCAAAGACTCAGGTGCAGCTAGGGAGTTGATAGAGCAGGGCAAGACAGGCTTTGTCGTCCAGACACTTGACGAGGCTGAGGAACTAATTAAATCCGATGCTGTCTCCCAAATAAGATCTGAGGACTGCCGCAGGCAAGCCGAGAAGTTCTCCATCCAGGCTAGCGCCACAAAATACCTCAAGCTGTTTGAGGAAGTCAAGCAGGGGATTTACTGGTAGTGTTCACTTTCATGCACTATTCCTCTTGACAAGGGACATATCTTTTGACAATATAAATAGGGCGGTGACCCTGAGGTCGCCGCCCTTTCTTTTAGTAGGGAAAAGCACCATGGCCGATGTAGTTCTCATCTATGACCCTGTTGCCGGCCTAGTTAAAGGCGGGCTGGTTGGACCTGACCAGCTGGCTAATGCCGCTATCACCTCAGCCAAGCTCGCTTCAGGCCAGGTAGGTAGCCTCCACATCGGCTCAGGGGCTATAGTCTCCGGTCTTATCGCTTCAGGCCAGGTAGGTAGCCTCCACATCAAGCTAGGGGCTATAATCTCCGGTCTTATCGCTTCAGGGCACATTGGAAGCCTCCACATTGCCCCGGTTAATTATCAAGTTTTTACCTCCTCAGACACTTGGACTAAACCCGCTGGTGTAAAGTGGGTCTATGTTGAGGTAATAAGTGCTGGAGGAGGGGGAGGTGGAGGAGGTGGAGCGAGCACAGGCACTTTGAGAGGAGGAGGTGGTGGTGGGGCGGGGGCAAGGATCTGCTATCTTCTTAATGCAGATATCTGCGGTGCAACTGAAACAGTAACCATTGGTGCTGGTGGTAACGGCGGTGCTGGTGGAGCTGGAGGTGCTGGATATGCTGGAACTGATGGAGGCAATAGTTCCTTCGGCTCTTTAGTTCTTGCTAATGGTGGCAAGGGAGGTCCTGGGGGGAGCTCCGCAGAGAACAGTGTTGGTGGAAGAGGAGGTTCTAATAGGTATCCCACCTTACCACAAGGTTCAGCCACAACAGGTGCATCAGGTGGTGCTGGCGCAATAGAGGCAGCAGGAGGTGCCGCAGGCATAAGTGCCGAATATGGTGGCGGCTCAGGTGGTGGCAGTCTTGGCACCGGTACAGCAGGTGCAGGCGGTAATTCAACTTATGGCGGTGGGGCAGGAGGAGGAGGAGGGGCAGCAATAAGTACCGCAGCTTATGCAGGCGGAGCAGGAGGAATATCTGGCATAACAGCAGGAGGGGCCGGTGGTAGTGATGCTAATGGAACTGCTGGAACTGCTGCTACAGCAAATTCTCTTGGAAGCGGTGGAGGTGGAGGAGGTGGAAGATATACAGGTCAACCCGCTTACGCTGGCGGAGACGGTGGAGCGCCAGGTGGTGGTGGAGGAGGGGGTGGTGGCTGTTACTACGCTACAGCCGCGACTGGCGGTGCTGGTGGTGCTGGTGCAAGAGGTGAAATAAGGGTGTGGAGTTGGTAAGATGAGTGAGAACCATCAGCTAGAGTGGCATCTAACCCCTTGGGTCATGAATGGTCAGGGCGGATGGAAGCAACAGCCCGTCATCCTAATTGAGGGACGAGTTCCGTTCTTTGCTGACTATCCCGAGGACTACATCGCAAAGCTCCAGGAGATGCATGACGACCCCACTCTTGCTCGTGGTTCATTCTATACCCTTATTGGTCAGTTTAGGGACGCTATGGAGCAATCTTGGGGCTTAAAGAGGCGTAAAGATGAGAAAAGCAGTAGTTGAACAAGCAACTGGCAAGGTAGTAAATGTTATTGAGATAGAGGAAGGGGCTAATTGGTCTCCGCCTAAAGGCTGCATTCTTATGGATGGTGGAGAGATTGGCGATACTTGGGACGGAACAAAATTTGTTAGACCAGAACCAGTGATACCAATACCACCTCGGGATTTGGCTGCCGAACTCGATGAATTAAAAGCAAAACTCAAACAGAAGGGGATAATATAGGATGAAAGGGGGTGCTTGAGTGAATCCTATAATGATAGCAGTAAGTGCTTTCCTAGGTGGACTTGCCGCATCAGTCCTTGGCTGGCTTGACTCGCAAGAAGCCTTTCAGGTGCGGAAGTTCGCCGCCAGTGCAGTCAGGGCACTATTTGCCGCCGTGGTCTTTGCTGTCGGCTACACTTATGCCAATGACATTACAGCAATGGACATAGCGGTAGCCTTCTGCGGCGGTGCCGGGATTGATTGTCTGGGTAACCGCATCTCCGGTAGTATTAAGGCAGGCTTAGGCTTAGGCAGCAAATAGTCTTGCCAACAGTGCTATAATAATTATAAAGGAGGTCTAATGGGCGAGAAAGAGCTTATCGCTGAAATCAAGAAGACCCTAACTGGGATTGCCCATAATAACCCGTCATGGCGGCTGATGCTGGGGAGGGAAAGTCTGTCGGCTGAGGAAGTAATCGGGAGGCTAGACAAGGACAAGAAACTGAGGAAAATGGTTTTAAAACAGAGTATAGGGCTAGCCATTGAAATGTTCCAGAAAGGGAGGGAGAAAATTGAAGGCAGTTCTGGTACGCCCAAAATTTGATGAGCCTACCCAATATACTTTTACCTTTGCTCAAGAAATCCTCCAATGGTGCCAGCAGGCAGGTATCTCCGTTGTTGAGCTCGCTGAGAGTCAAGCGATAAGAGCCAGGGTAGACGAGGAATTGGCAAAGGGGGTAGACCTTTTCATTCATTACGATCACGGCGATGAAACAGCCTTGATTGGTCAGGACGAGAAGGCAGTTATTGACCTAGCCAATTGCCAACTTCTAGCTAATAAGGAGACATATACCCTGGCTTGTCTTTCAGCTAAGAGCCTGGGGGTAGAGGTCTGGCGCAAGGGTGGGAAATACTATGGATACAAGGAAATAGTCAGTTTCAGTACCGATGCCCTACCTGAATTCCGTGAAGCGTTCAATTGCGGATTCCATTATCATTTTATCGAGGGCGATACTCATCAAAATAGTCTTACCCGGGCAAAGGAAACGTTTGACCGCCTAGCTTTTCAGCTTGTAGACGATGGGAAAACCTTCGCTGCCGTGTTTATGAGGCAAAATCGGGATAGCTTGCGCTACTATAATGCCAATACACCTGAGGAGGAAAAGCCAGGAGGCTGTTTGCTAGCACTCTTTAAGCTCCCTATAAAAATAGG
>Ga0315280_10009632_pt1 | contig 12313 bp, 10 predicted proteins | sample YL17G06_40_MG_FD_203697 | JGI IMG/M metagenome (GOLD analysis project Ga0315280, IMG submission 203697) | Sediment microbial communities from Yellowstone Lake, YNP, Wyoming, USA - YL17G06_40 | ecosystem: Environmental > Aquatic > Freshwater > Lake > Sediment | place: USA: Wyoming | collected... | reverse complement strand
AGAAGAACTTCATGCGGGCCATGATGATCTCGGACAACTCCTACCGGATCTTCTTCACAGGGTACCTGAACTGGATCATCTGGGCGCTGATCGCGCTCGCCCTGGCCTTCCCGGCGTACAGCAGCTGGCGGCAGAAGAGAAAGCGGGAGCGCGAGCGGCGGGGGCCGGCGGCCCCGACGCTTGGAGCGCAGGGATGAGCGGCGTGGACGGTGCCGGGACGAGCCTTGCCGAGCGCAGCGCGCTGGTAGCCCGGGCGGTGCGCACCCTGGCCGGGGGCGACATCCTCACCCTCACCGTGGGGCATGTGAGCTGCCGGGTGCCCGGGGAGAACTGGGTGCTCATCCTGGGCCACACCCACAAGGCGTTCAAGACCCTGGACTCGATCGAAGCGGCGGACATCATCCGCATGGACCTTGACGGCCGGCCCCTGGACGCGGGAGGCGAGCCGCCGGGGGAGCGGTTCATTCACACCGAGATCTACCGGCGGCGGCCCGACGTCCAGGCGGTGATCCACGGCCACCCGGAGACGAGCACGTACTTCGGAGTGGCCGGCCGGGAGATCGTGCCGGTCTACTTCCGGGCCGGGCAGTTCGCCCCCCGGGTGGCGATCCACGACTACGCCGGCCAGATCGACACCCCCGAGCTGGGACGGGCGGTGGCCGAGGAGCTGGGCGGCTCGACCGCGCTCCTGCTGCGCGGGCACGGCACCGTGGTCGTAGGGGAGAGCATCGAGGAGGCGACGGTCAACGCCTTCGCCCTGGAAACCAACGCCCGCATCCAGCTGTACGCCTCCCAGCTTGGCACGCCCCGGCTCCTGCGCACCGAAGAGATCAAGGCGCACAAGAACACCAGCGTCTGGCGCTACTACGTGAAGCGCTACGATCCCCTGTTCGGGGAGGACTGACGGGGCGCCATGGAGACTCGAACAACTCCTCGAGAGCAGATCATCCTGGAGGCGATCCAGGACTCAGCCGAGCCGCTGGGCGCCTGGAACCTGGCGGAGCTCCTCGCCCGCAAGGGGATCAACGTCGGCACCTCGACGGTCGGAAGGATGCTCAACCACCTGGAGAAGCAGGGCTACCTGACGAAGAGCAACGTCAACCAGGGCCGCACGATAACCAGAAAGGGGAAGGCGCTCCTCAAACGCATCGCGCAGGAGCAGATGCTTCGGCCCATCAACGAGCAGCTGGGCGAGGTGATCAACACGAACATCCTGGGCAAGTACCTGATGGTCCTGGAAGCGCGCAAGGTGATCGAGCGGACCACGGTGCGCCTGGCCGCGCAGAACATAACCAAAAACGAGCTCCGGCAGCTTGGGCGGATCGTGGCGCAGCGGGAGGAAAGCCTCAAGAAAGCGGAGAGCATCGCCCCGCACGACATCGCCTTCCACTCCCTGATCGCCACGGCTTCGCGGAACGAAGTGCTCAGCCTGCTCTACCAGACGATCGCCACCCTGGGACAGCAGTCCCAGCGCTTCGAGAACATCCGCAAGCGGGTCGCGGGGCCCTACCTGAACTCCCACCGGGAGATCCTGAACGCGCTCAAGCAGCGTGACGCGGACCTAGCCGAGAAGCGTATCACCCAGCACATCGACGCGCTGATCAGCGATGTGAAGAAGTACTGGCAAGAGTTTTTCGAATAGCTGGTCCGGCGGGCGGCCGCCGTAAAAGTGCCCGTTGAAGACATCCACGATCGTGTCGATCGCTGCGGACAGAACAGGAAACCGACGGCCGAGCCGCCGCTCCGGTGTATCACAAACCCCCCAAGGCATGGAAATGGCTCCAGAGAAGGCCGTCAGCGCCGTCAGGGCTCAAGCGGCTTCACTGGCGGAAAAAAACGGCTACCCGAAAGCGATCGCCCTGGCCATGGTGGATCCTGACGTCGAGCTGCTGGAAGTCTTTCGCCTCGGGAAGCTGATGGTGAGCACCCGGGAGGATCTGCCCGATCTCGAGCGCCAGGCCCGGGAGCAGGGCCAGAGCCTCGAGAAGGGGAAGATCGTCTCCGCCAAGGGCAAGCTTCTCACCCTCACCGCCGGGGAAATGGAGAAATACGGGGTTTCTTCGGCCACCGTCCCCAGCCTTACCGCCCTTGCCCAGCGGCTGGGAGTCCCACAGGATGCGGTGCGGCGGCTGGCCCGGAGCGCTGCGGACAAGATCGTAACTCTTCTCACCAGCGCGGCTGTGACCAGCGTGCTGGTGCTGATCGGACTGGTTGCTCTGTACCTAGAGATTACCAGCCCCGGTTTCGGGGTTCCCGGCACCATCGCCATCATCTGCTTCGCCACCATCTTTCTCGGTGGGGCTTTGCTCGGCACGGTAGGATCTCTAGAGATCATCCTCTTCATCCTGGGGGTTGTGCTGCTGGTGGTGGAGATATTCCTGATCCCGGGCTTCGGGGTTACGGGAATATCGGGGATCCTGCTGATGATCCTCGCCCTCGTGCTCTCCCGCCAGCAGTTCCTTTGGCCCCGGGTCGACTGGCAGTGGCAGATCTTCCTTAAAAACCTGCGCAACATCGGCCTGGGGGCTTTCGGCTCCATAGTGCTCCTGGCGGTGTTCTTCAAGTTTTTCCCCAAGGCGCCGTTTTTCAGCCGCCTGATCCTGAGCTCGCGCCAGAGCTCCCAAGAGGGCTATACGGTACAGAGCCCGGAGAGCTCCGGCCTGCTCCTGGGCAAGAGAGGCAAGGCGGTGACGGCCCTGCGTCCCGCCGGGAAGGCCGAGTTTGAGGGGGAGGTCCTGGCCGTGGAGACTGACGGCGAGTACCTCGAGCCGGGCAGCCCCGTGGAAATCATCGAGTTGAGTGGGAACCGCATCCTAAGTAGGAGGATTCGCGGAGTTTCGCAAGGGCGGACAGCGTTGACCGCGGGGCGCGCAGCTGCTATCATCTCATTACCAATGGAACCGCGCGAACGGGTGCTGGAGGCGCTGCAGGGCGGTCTTCCGGATCGGCTGCCCGTGATGGAAACGATCGTGGACTGGAAGGTCCAGCGTGCCCTCGGCTACGGCGAATATTTCGACCTGGTGGAAGGCCTGGACCTGGACGCCGTCTCGGTGAGCCAGCGCCTCTACCATCCCGACCACATCCGCTGGTTGTCCCGTGAGGAGCGGACCTTACTGGATCCTTGGGGGGCGGTGTGGCGCCTCACCGAGGAAGTCTGGCCGACACCGCTGAAAGGACCGGTCAGAGGTCCCGGCGATCTGGAGGGTTTCCGGGCGCCGGACCCGCGCCAGGACCCGGTGCTCGAGTGCGTGCGCGAGGCGGCGGCTCGCTACAAGGGAAAGCGGGCGATCATCATGATGGCCCGGGCCGTGTTCGTCAGCTCCTGGAACCTGGTGGGGATGGAAAACCTCCTGGTGGCCTACCACACCGACCCGGCTTTCGTCGACAAGCTGGCCCGTCTGGTCGTCGACTACAACAAGCAGCTGCACCGCCTAGTCGTGGAAGCCGGTGTGGACGTGATCATCCTGGGGGATGACTACGCCCATAAGACCGCCACCCTCATGAGCCCCGAGCACTTTCGACGCTTCATCCTCCCCGGATTTCGGGAGGTGGTGGCGAACATCCGCGCCTGCGGCGCGCTGTGCGTCAAGCATTCCGACGGAAACATCTGGGCCGTGCTCGACGACATCGTGGGCTGCGGTGTCGAAGGCGTCGGACCTCTGGAGCCGGGCGCGGGCATGGACCTGGCCGAGGTGAAGCGGCGCTACCCGAAGCTCTGCGTGGTGGGCAACGTGGACGTGGACCTCCTCTGCCGCGGCTGCGTGGAAGAGGTGCGGCAGGCCACGTGCGAGTTGATCGAGCGGGTCTCCCCCGGCGGGCGGCACATCCTCTCATCGGGCAACTCCATCACCGCGGCGGTGCGTCCGGAGAACTTCTTCGCCATGGTGGAGACCGCCCGGGAGATCGGCCGCTACTAGTACAGGCCGCGCAAGCGGTGGGAGGAACGATCATGTCGTACTGGCGCAGCCGAGAGATCCTGCGGCGTCCCGAGTGGTCGAACGTACGCTCCCTGTTCAAATCCATGGGTTACAGTGACCAGGATCTGGCTCGTCCCCTTATCGGCATCGCCAACTCCTGGAGCCGCCTCGTGCCCGGCATGCTGATGGCCGCCGCGCTGCTCGAGGTGCCCGCGATCTTCGTGGCCGGCGGGCCGATGCTCGGCGGCCGATGCTTCGATGGCCGCGCCTCCGACACCTCCACGCTCACCGAGGCGCTGCACCGTCTTGAGGCCGGTGAGATCCGTGAGGAGGAGTACCTGGCCCTGGCGAAGGGGGTGGCGCCGACCTGCGGCTCGTGCTCGTTCTTGGGCACGGCCAACACCATGTGCTGCCTCGCCGAGGCTCTGGGTATGAGCCTGCCCGGGAGCGCCACGGTGCCGGCCGTGTACGCTGAGCGTCTGCGAATCGCCCAGGAGTCAGGAAGGCGCATCGTGGCCCTGCTCGAGGAGGGTCTCGGTGCCCGGCGCATCATTGACAAAAAGGGCCTGGAAAACGCCCTGCGGGTCGGCATGGCCATCGGCGGCTCGACCAACCTGGCGCTGCATCTACCGGCCATCGGCTACGAAGCGGAGGTCGACGTGTCCATGGACTGGGTCGATTCCTTGAGCCGTTCGACCCCGGTGCTCGCCCGCATCTTCCCCGCCGCAGCGGAAAACGTGCCCGACTTCGACGCCGCTGGCGGTGTTCCGGCAGTCATGAAGCGTCTGCTGCCGCTGCTGCACGGCGATGCGCTGACCGTCACCGGTCGCACCGTGGCCGAGAACCTCGAGGGCTTCCGCATCCCCGCCGGCTCGTTCGTGCGCCCCCTGGAGGATCCCTGGGAGCGGGAAGGCGGGCTGGCCGTGCTGCGGGGGAACCTCGCGCCGCGCACGGCAGTCACGAAACCTGCCGCTATCGCCAGCCAGATGCATCGCTTCAGCAGGCCGGCCCGCTGCTTCGACGGCGAAGAGGCGGCCCTGGAGGCCGTCGCCCGGGGGACCATCCGGGCGGGCGAGGTCCTCGTGATCCGCTACGAGGGTCCCAAGGGCGGCCCGGGCATGCGAGAGATGTACAAGGCCATGAAGCTGCTCTACGGCCGAGGCCTGGCCCTCAAGACCGCCCTGGTGACCGACGGGCGCTTCTCCGGCTCGAACAACGGCTGCTTCGCAGGTCACGTCTCGCCGGAGGCCGCAGAGGGAGGCCCGCTGGCGGCGGTGGAGGATGGAGACAGGATCTCGATCGACATACCGGCGAGGAGCCTGCACCTGCACGTGGAGGACGCGGTGCTGCGCGAAAGGCTTGAGCGCTGGCGGCAACCCCGCCCGAAGATCGACAGGGGTTACCTGGCCCTGTACGCCCGCCTGGCCGGCTCCGCGGACCGGGGGGCAGTCATCCGCACCCGGGATCTCGGCGCGGCGGCCTGGACCGACGCGCGGGGCACACCGTGACGTTGACGGCGGCAGCAGGCACTGTTATAGTATTTCGAGGGACGGATCTCCTTCGCCCCTGCCCGTGACCGAGAAGGGGGGTGAGAGAGGAAGCTTCGAAGCGGTCCGTTTTCGATCTTAAAAGACTAAGCACGGTACAAGGAGGCATTACATGCAAAAGAAAAGGGTGATCAAAGTGCTGCTGAGCGCGGCCCTGCTGGCCGTCGGCACCCTGGCCGTGGCCACCGGGAAGCAGGAGAAGGCCGGGCCGGCCACCCTGGAGGTGTGGCTCTGGAAGTCGTTCGTGGCCGAGCAGAACACCTACATGGAGCGGCAGTTCCGCAGTTTCGAGGCGGCCACCGGGCACAAAGTGAACGTCTCGTTCCTTCCCGCGGAGGAAATCTACAAGAAGCAGCTCGCCGCGGTGGAGGCGAACATCTTCCCGGACATCTCTGAGATCTGGGTGCAGAACATCGATCAGTTCAACCGCATGGGTGTGCTGGCGGACATCACCGACACCTTCGACGCTCTGAACGCCAGGAGCCCCTTCTCTCCGCTGCTGGGTACGATGGTCACGATCGGCGGCAAGAAGGTCGGGATTCCATTCAACACCAGCGCCGAGGCCCAATACTGGCGCAAGGACATCCTGGATAACATGGGGCTGAAGCCTGCCGGCACCTGGGAAGAGCTCAAGGCGACCGCCAAGAAGATCACGGCCGCGGGCCAGCTCTTCGGCTTCGCCACGGCCCTCGGCCGCCCGGCCACCGACGGGGAGAAGCTCATTCAGTCGGTGATGTGGGCCTACGGCGGCTCGGTCATGGACGTCAACGGCAAGCCAGCCTTCAAGACTGCCGCCACGGCCCAGGCCTTCGACTACCTGGCGTCCCTGGTGCGCGAGAAGATCATGCCCGAGGGCATCACCTCCTGGGACGACGGGGGGAACAACCGGGCCTATCAAACCAAGTCCGTTGCCTGCGTCCAGAACACCGCCAGCGTGTACAACTACATGCGCCTCAACGACCAGGATCTGCTCAAGAACACGGTCATCGTACCGGTGGCCGCGGGACCCAAAGGCCGCTACACCGACACGGTGCCGCACGCCCTGGGCGTCAGCTCCAAGAGCAAGTCCCTGCAGGTGGCCAAGGACCTGATGAAGTACATCATGGACGAGACCCTCTACCAGGGGTGGATCGAGCAGGCCGGCGCGCAGATCCAGCCGGTCTACAGCCGCCTGGTGGACAAGGAGTTCTGGGCCGATCCGTACCGCAGAGCCTTCATCGAGGCGGGCGTCAAGTACGGAGCCTACGAGGGGTGGCCGGGACCGGCCAGTGCCGCCAGCGGCGAGATCTTCGGCACCTACGTGCTCTCCGACACCATCCAGAAGATCCTTCTCGACAACTGGACCACGGACAAGGCCCTGGACTGGGGTCTGGCCAAGATCAACGAGATCTACGAGCGCTGGAAATAGGCCGCACGGCGGCTTTTCTCAGCAGATCAACCACGGATATAGCCCGTCCCCGACGGGCTATATCCTTCTTAAAGGGAGGGGGTCATGACGGCACGCCTCAATCAGCGGACCCTGGGCCTGATGCTGATCCTGCCGATGTTCCTCTACGTCATGGGGATGATCCTCTTCCCCTTCGTGATGAATATCTGGCTTAGCTTCACCAACAAGCGCGTGGGCATGCCTACCAGGCTCATCGGCCTGGGCAACTACCTGTTCTGGCTGAAGAACCCCGACTTCTTCAAGGTCCTGGGCAACACCCTGATCTACACGATCACGACCATTGTCCTGAAGTTTCTCATCGGCCTGGCCTCGGCCCTGCTGCTGAACCGCAGGTTCTGGGGCCGGAACTTCTTCCGCGTCTTTTTTCTCATCCCCTGGATCCTGCCCAGCCTGGTGACCTGTTTTACCTGGCGGTGGTTGCTGGACGACCTTGTCGGGGTGGTCAACTATCTGCTCACCCGCCTCGGCCTGCAGGCGGTGGCCTGGATGTCGCGCCCCGGCACCGCCCTGGGCTCGGTGATCGCCGTCAACATCTGGCGGGGCTTCCCTTTCTTCGGCATCCTGCTCCTGGCGGCGTTGCAGAGCATCCCCGATGAGCTGTACGACGCCGCCCGCGTCGACGGCGCGGGGCGCTTGCAGTGCTTCGTGCACGTCACCATCCCGGGGATGCGAAAGATCGCCCTGATCGCAGTGCTACTGTCCACGATCTGGACCTTCAACGACTTCGAGATTGTCTTTCTGCTCACCCGCGGTGGGCCTGGCTATTCGAGCATGATTCTCGTGCCCTTCGTCTACGAGATCGGCATCCGGGGCATGCAGATCGCCCGGGCCATCACCTTCCCCGTGCTGGTCTTCCCGGTGCTGCTGGCCCTGATCTTTTTCACCTCCCGCATGGTGCTGAGGGAGGACTGAGGCATGGCCAGGCTAACCCCCCGTCGCCTGTTCGGCTGGCTGCTGTTCTGGCTGGGACTCGGCGCGATCTTCGTGATCATCGCCTTCCCCCTGTACTGGATGGCGGTGACCTCGGTCAAGCCGTACAAGGAGATCTTTTCGCGCATCCCCACCCTTGTGCCGAACACCCTGTATTTCGGGCACTACGCGGCAGTGATCAAGGACGGGCTGTTTCGCTACTACCTCAACAGCGCCGTCGTCTCCGTGACCGCCACCGCCGTCTCGGTTTTCGTCGGCATCCTGGCGGCCTACAGCCTTTCACACTTCCGCTACCGGGGCCGGCAGCTGCTCAGTCAGCTGATTCTGTACGTGTACCTGTTTCCCGGGGCGGTGCTGTTCATCCCCCTGCTGGTGGTGATCAACACCCTGGGTCTAACGGACACGCTGCTGTCCCTGATCGTAACTTATCCGGTCTTCGGCATGCCCTTCGCCACCTGGGTGCTGACCGGCTACTTCGCCACCATCCCCCGTGAGCTGGAGGAGGCAGCACGGATAGACGGCTGCAGCCGCCTGGGTGCCCTAGCGCGGGTGATCCTTCCGGTGGCCCTCCCGGGCATCATCTCCGCCACGATCTACTGCTTCCTGCTGAGCTGGAACGAGCTGCTGTACGCCTTCACCTTCATCAGCTCCAACGCGAAGAAGACCCTGCCCATGTGGCTGTCGGAACGAGTGCTCGGGGACGTGTTCATGTGGGGGGAGCTCATGGCCGGCGCGATCCTGATGCTCGTGCCGATTCTTGTGATCTACACCCTGGGGCAGAAGTACCTCGTGCGGGGACTGACTGCCGGAGCGGTCAAGCAGTAGCGCCCGTAGGGCGCAGGCCGCTCAGAAGTCGAGCAGGTCGCCTGCCGCGCTGAAGCGAACCTCCTCCGCCTCCCCGAGAACCTGCAGATGCGGGTTAGCGCGCGCCTGCGGCAGCAGGGCCTCGGAGACCAGCAGATCCTCCAGATCGAGGGTGTTGTGGATCCGCACGACCCGCGCCTCCCGGGGCTGCGCCGAACCGATCGCGCGCAGGGCGTTCTTCAGGGCCTCGCGGTCGGAGGGGAAGTGCGGGGGGATGGACGCTCCTCTGGGCGTCCCTGAAGTGATGGCGTTCGTGTACATCACCGGAAGATCGATTTTCTCGATCAGACGGGAATGAGCGAAATCCGCCATGCCGATGCCAACGGCGTTGCCGTGGGAAGCTGCGGTGAGGTCGCGCACATACACCCGGGTGATGCGGGGTCGCTGCTGAAGGAACTCCCCCGTCGCCCAGCCCTTGCGGCCCAGAACGTTGCTGTCCATGCCGCTTCCGGAGATGTCCTTGCCCATGCGGTCGACGACGAGCAGGTCGATCTCCTCGAACGGCAGCCGGGGCATCCACTGCTCGGCAAGACGAAGCAGCTCCCGCTCCCGTACGGCGAACTCACGTGGCTCCACGGCTTCGATGAGGGCCGTCTCGTGCCGGTGGTTCTCCACGACCGCCAGTCCGCAGAGGATGCGGCAGCGCTCGACGATGCGCTCTCCCACCATCTCCACGATCTGGTCGAAGCTGTGGCGGATGAAGGCCTGGTGGTAGGCCGTGGCCCCACGGTGCTTGCCCAGCCCGATGAGCATCATCTTGAGCAGCCCGCTCTGGATCGGGCCGGTGAAGTCGGTATGTGCCTTGACGCGGTTGACCACGACCACGTGGTCCGCCTCGGCGGCGAGGTGATCGAAGTATATCGGCACGCCTTGTCCCAATGGGGCGCTGTCCACCTCCACTACCGCCATGGATGAGCGGATCGGCACTCCCACAGACCGCTCGGTGACTCCCAGGCCGGTCAGGAGCTCCAGCTGCCCCTCCGCCGTGGCCCCGCCGTGGCTACCCATGGCCGGCACCACGAACGGCCGGGCGCCGCAGCGCGTCAGCTCTTCAGCCAGGGTCCGGATCACGACCACTATATCCCGGATCCCCCGGCTGCCCGCCGTGATGGCCACCGTTTCTCCCTGCCTGACCCGCCCGGCCAGATCAAGGCGGGCGAGCTCCTTTCGAACCGTCCCGGCTACGTCACCCAGGGTGGGCGAGGAGAAGATCTGACGCACCCGCGCCATGCGGGGGTGGTCCATGACCGGGATCGATCCATCCAGGGGACGCTCTAGGCACATGGGGTGGTTCTCACTTCGGAAACGGGTAGTTCACGGGGCTGAAAGGCTCTTCTCCGGCCAGCACGCGCAGCACGTTTTCCAGGCAGTTGGCGTCGACGTTGCGCATGGCCTCCTCGGTGCTCGAGGCGATGTGGGAGGTTGCAATCAGGTTGTCGAGGGCAAGCAGTTCTCCCGCTGGAGGTGGCTCCGAGGCGAAGACATCCAGGGCTGCCCCGGCGATCCGCTTCTCCTTGAGAGCCCGGCAGAGGGCCGCCTCGTCCACGATCCTGCCGCGGGCGGTGTTGATCAGGTAGGCCGTGGGCTTCATCAGGGCGAGCTCCCGCTCGCCGATAAGGCCGATAGTCGCCGGCAGACGGGGCACGTGGAGGGTGACGAAGTCCGAGGCCTGCAGGAGCTCGGGCAGCTTTACGTAGCGGACCCCGTAGCGCTCCACGAGGGCAGGATCGTGAACCGCGTCGTAGGCCAGGATCTCCATGGCGAAGCCCTGGGCACGCATGATAACCCGCCGGCCGATCTGCCCGCTGCCGATCACGCCGAGGGTTTTTCGCCACACCTCCACCCCGCGACAGACCTCCCAGCGTCCCTGGCGCACCACGGCAGCTGCCCGGCAGAGATCCCGGGAGAGGGCCAGCATCAGCAGGAAGGTGAAGTCCGCCACGGCGTCGGCGTTCGCCCCGGCGGCGTTGGTCACGATCACCCTCCTGCGGGTGGCCTCGGGGATGTCGATGTTGTCCAGCCCGACCCCGAACCGCGAGATGACTTTCAACTCCGAGGCCGCCTCGAGGGCTCGCCGCCCGATCGGATTGGGGCCGCAGATGATGGCCGCCGCTCCAGGCAGGTAGGCGACGAGCTCCTCCTCCCGCACGGGAAAGGGGGTACGTACCGCCTCGTGCCCGGCGCGTTTGAGCTTCTCGATGGAATCGGTAACGACGCCGAAGGCGGGATCAGTGACTACGACTTTCGCCATGCGCACCATCATAGAGGCAAGCCGCCGGTTTCGCAAGGCCGGGGCGGGCGCCTGGGCCGCCGTGGGACCGCCAGGAAGAAAAAAAGAGGCCCCCGAAGGGGCCCCCTGGTTTGCACATCGACCGGTAGTGGTGCGCCTGTCTAGAACAGCCCCTGCACCGCCCCTTGATGGTCGGGTCGTGGGTCAGGCTCAGGTGGGTCTTGACCATGCACGCGCCGAGCCTGGAAAGCGCCGGGTCTGCCTCGATCGCCTTGGCCTCGGCACCCGAGAAGTAGCTGATCCCGTTGGCGCAGTAGACCTCTTTGGCGATGCGCTCCACGCGCTCCCGCAGGGCTACGGCGTCCTCGTACAGGAACTTGAAGTGGGGCTTGTCCTCGCAGGCGCCGGCCACCGCCTCGGCCAGCTCCCGGGCGCAGTCGCCCCCTTTCTCCCAGTGCTTGCTCAGGGCCACCCGGGCGCCGATTACCAGCCCGAGGATGAGAATGCCCCACAACGATTGACAAACGAATCAATTTGCGACGGCGAAGTGCTCTTCCTCCAGATCGGGGAGATACGACCCTTATCGCCGGCCCTGAAAGGCAAGCCGATAGAGGGGGAGGTGATAGCCGCCAGGGTCGCTGCGGACGGGTCGGGGCTCTGGGTGCTCCGTCGGTACGGCAGGGCGGAGACGAACGCCCCGACGAGTTCCCCTTGAGCCTGCCCGCTGACCGGGGGCGGGATCCAGCACTCGCTCCCCTAATGAAAAGATCTTCTTGACAACCGCTTCGCTAGAGATGATTTTGTAATTGGAGAAAAATACCTTCCATGAGAGGAATTGCACTGCTGCTGCTGGCCGCCCTCCTGCTGCTTTTCCCCTGGCCAAGTCCGGCCCAGGAGTCAGGCAGGGAATCCTCCAGCCCGAGCGAAAAGGAAACCCCGCAGGAGTCGCCGGCCGGGAAGACCGCCGTCATCGTCCCCATCGAGGGGGAAATCGACCGGGCGATGATGATCTTCGTCCGCCGGGGGATCGAGGAGGCCAGGCGGAGCAAGGCGGCCGTCGTCATCTTCGAGATCGATACCTTCGGGGGCCAGGTGGATTCGGCCCTGCAGATCACCACCCTGATCGGCTCGGTGGAAAACATGGAGACGGTGGCCTATGTCCCGGCGATTGCGGAGGGCACGGGAGTCAGCTGGTCAGCCGGGGCCCTGATTGCCTTAGCCTGCAAACGCATCTATATGGCGCCGGGAACCTCGATGGGAGCCGCCGCTCCGGTGTATCAAACCCCCCAAGGCATGGAAATGGCTCCAGAGAAGGCCGTCAGCGCCGTCAGGGCTCAAGCGGCTTCACTGGCGGAAAAAAACGGCTACCCGAAAGCGA
>Ga0315280_10009631_pt1 | contig 12315 bp, 9 predicted proteins | sample YL17G06_40_MG_FD_203697 | JGI IMG/M metagenome (GOLD analysis project Ga0315280, IMG submission 203697) | Sediment microbial communities from Yellowstone Lake, YNP, Wyoming, USA - YL17G06_40 | ecosystem: Environmental > Aquatic > Freshwater > Lake > Sediment | place: USA: Wyoming | collected... | reverse complement strand
AGGAAGGGTCTCTCTCACCCCGGCTGAAGCCGGGTGCAAACGAGGATCAAGCCGTCTTCGGGGCGGCTGAAAACCGTTAAACGCTTGTGGCTGGAAGCCAATGCCACCGTCTCAAGGGATTTCTCTATTGGTGGTATAGGCATCTTGCCTGTTCCTATTGTTGGTCAGCAGAAGCCGCTGTTGTCACCGGCAATGTGGGGGTGCCGATTTTGATCCCCAGATTCTGTTTTGGTGTACTCAGCAACGATTTCAAGCCGCAGCGATAAGGGAACCGCCAAGGCGCCAAGATCGCCAGGTTTTGCCTCTTGCTTTTCTCTGGCCTCCAACCTCTGGCCTCCAACCTCTTGTTTTCTGAGCCAATCGGCGAGATTGCCGCCGGCGGTGTATTCGAGCTCAAGATAATACAGCGTCGGCTCGCCGCGGCTTACGCCGTGGGATTGCCTGTTTCGCCGTTCCACGGCTGGAGCAATTCAAGATATACCCGGCGCGGGTGGGGTTGTTCTCTCGACTTGCCTCACGGCCTGGCGTTTTTCGCTGATCCGCGTTATCGCCACTTTTCTCGAATACCTGTAGGGAATCTTTTGACATTGCGTGTTTCTTTGAATAGTCTCTTATGTGTCATGAATTTGATTCACGCGCGTGGCATTTCAAATCGTTTCCGCGGACGGTGGCCGAGGGCTCCAGTGGCCGTGAACAGACAGAACGATTCCCCCCTCGAACTCCTTACTGGGTTCCAATTGCAAGGAAAACCAAGCTCTGGGGGACAGAATAAAAGCAAGATTTACCTCTGCGCGCTTGCTATCGGCCTCGTGGCGGCCTTGACTGGCTTTTCGGCCTGCTCAAACGGAAAAGCAAATCAGCTTCAACCGAAGCAGCCCCAATCGGACGGACCCGTGCCGGTGGCGGTCGCCACAGTGACTCAGAAAACGGTCCCGGTGCAAATCCGCGCCATCGGAACCGCCGAAGCTTACTCCACGGTAGCGGTCAAAGCCCAGATCGAAGGTACCCTGACACGCGTTCATTTCAAAGAAGGCCAAGACGTGAAAGCAGGCGATTTGCTCTTCACGATTGATTCGCGCCCTTACGAAACCGCGCTCGCCCAGGCCGAAGCCAACCTGGCCAGAGACAGGATCGAGACGGAAAATGCCAAACGGCAAGCCGAACGCGATGTGAGCTTGTTCAAGAAGGGTGTCCTCAGCGAGGAAGAACGCGACCAGAGTCTGACCAAATCTTCGGCGCTCGAAGCAGCCGTTCGCGCCGACATCGCCGCTGTCGAAACGGCCAAGGTCAGATTGAGCTACTGCACGATCCAGTCGCCGCTCGATGGACGAACAGGCGACCTCAAGGTTCACGAGGGCAATCTCGTCAAGAACGACATCGTTCTGGTTGTCATTAACCAGGTCAGCCCGACCTATGCGGCCTTTTCGGTGCCTGAGCAAAACCTGGCGGAAATCCGAAAGTATATGGCCGCCGGGAAACTCAAGGTCGAAGCTTCCATTCCCGATCAAGAAGGTCCGTCTGCCGTCGGAGAACTGTCCTTCGTGGACAATACGGTGGACACAGAGCTCGGCACTATCCTGCTCAAGGCGACCTTTCCGAACAGAGACGGCGCGTTGTGGCCGGGGCAGTTCGTCAACGTCACCCTGACGCTTACCAACGAACCCGATCGGATCGTAGTTCCGGCGCAGGCGATCCAAAGCGGCCAGCAAGACCGGTATGTCTATGTGGTCACGGCCGACTCCAAGGCCGAATTCCGCCCTGTCGTTGTGGAGCGCTCGCTCGATGGCCAAGCGGTCGTCGAGAAGGGTTTGGAGCCGGGGGAAAAGGTGGTCACCGACGGCCAGCTCCGGCTGGTCCCCGGCGCCATGGTCGAAGTCAAGGATACCGGCACAACGCAAGGGGTTGCTCCGTGAACATCGCGGAACTGTTCATTCGTCGGCCGGTGATGACGACCCTCGTCATGCTGGCCATTCTGGTTTTCGGGATCATGGGCTACCGGCTTTTGCCGGTCAGCGATCTTCCCAACGTTGACTTCCCCACCATCCAGGTGAGTGCTTCGCTACCGGGGGCCAGTCCCGAAACCATGGCCTCGGCCGTGGCAATGCCCCTCGAAAGGCAGTTCTCCACCATTGCCGGCCTCGATTCAATGAATTCGGTCAGCTCCCAAGGGTCCTCGTATGTCACCCTCCAGTTCACGTTGGAGCGAGACATAGACGCGGCCGCCCAGGATGTCCAGGCAGCGATTGCCAAAGCCGGCCACCATTTGCCGAGAGACATGCCATCCCTACCTTCCTATCAGAAAGTCAACCCTGCCGACCAACCGATCCTCTATCTGGCGCTTTCCTCTCCGGCGATCCCTCTTTCGTTGCTGGATGAATATGGCCAGACAGTGATGGCCCAGCGAATTTCGATGGTCAGCGGCGTGGCCCAGGTCTCCGTCTATGGATCGCAGAAATATGCCGTTCGGATCCAGCTCGACCCCGAAGCTCTCGCCACGCGCGGGATCGGGATTGACGAGGTGGCCAATGCCGTTCGGGATGCCAATGTGAACCTGCCCACCGGAATTCTCTATGGTCCTTACCAGGCGTTCACGGTTCAAGCAAATGGCCAGCTCACCAATGGCGAGGCTTATGGGTCAATGATCGTTGCCTATCGCCGCGGCTCGCCGGTTCGCCTTCGCGACCTGGGCAGGGTCCTCGACAGCGTGGAAAACGACAAGGCCGCCGCCTGGTATGGGGAGCAGCGTGGCATCATTCTGGCCGTCCAGCGCCAGCCGGGAACCAACACCGTCGAGGTCGTGGACGCCATCAAGCAACTGCTTCCGGCCTTCCGGGCACAAATTCCCGCCTCGGTCTCCATCCACATTCTCTACGACCGTTCCGAGTCTATCCGCGCGTCCGTCGAGGACGTGAAGCTGACGTTGTGGGTCACGCTTGGCCTGGTCATTTGCGTCATTTTTCTGTTCCTGCGCAATCTTCGCGCAACGATTATCCCAAGTCTCGCGTTGCCCTTTTCGATCGTCGGAACCTTTTCGATCATCTACTTTTTGCACTACAATTTGGACAATATTTCCCTGATGGCTCTGACGCTTTCCGTCGGATTTGTGGTAGATGACGCCATCGTCATGCTCGAAAACAACATTCGCCATGTCGAGATGGGCGAGGAGCCTTTCCAGGCGGCGCTGAACGGCTCCAAGGAGATCGGTTTCACTATCCTCTCGATGACGTTCTCGCTCGTGGCCGTCTTCATCCCCGTTCTGTTCATGGGAGGCATTATTGGGCGGCTGTTCCAGGAATTCGCCGTGACGATTGCCGTGGCCATCTTGGTGTCAGGATTTGTTTCCCTGACGCTGACACCCATGCTTTGCAGCCGCTTCTTGCGACCGGCTCGCGAGATTCATCACGGCACACTGTTCAATGCCTCGGAAAAGGTGTTTCAGTTCGTTCTGCGCCTTTACGGAGGAACGCTAAAGTGGGTCCTGCACCACCCCTCCGGGATAATGCTGATCCTGATCCTGATTCTGGTGGCGACAGTTCGTCTTTTCATGATCATCCCGAAGGGATTTATCCCCAGCCAGGACACGGGCCAAATCTTCGCCCAGACCGAAGCGGCCCAAGGGATTTCCTTCGAGGACTTGGTCCGCCACCAGCAGGCCGTGGCCGACATTATTCGCCACGACCCGAATATCGCTTCTTTTATGTCAAGCGCCGGCTCCCGAAGCGGTGGCGGCGGCAACGCGGGCATGCTGATGATACGGCTCAAACCCAGAACGGAACGGAAGCTCTCGGCGGACGAGATTATCCAGGCGCTTCGACCCAAACTGGCCAAGATTTCCGGCATGCGAGTCTATATGCAGGTTCCGCCACTCATCCGGATTGGGGGCCGATTCACCAGAGGACTCTATCAGTTCACCCTCCAAAGCCCCGACACCGAGGAGCTTTACAAGTATGCCCCGATGCTCGAAGACCAGATGCGCAAGTTGCCGGGACTTCAGGATGTCTCCAGCGACCTTCAAATCAAAAACCCACAGGTCGTTGTAGAGATTGACCGCGATAAGGCTTCCGCCCTGGGTGTCTCGGTGCTCCAGATCGAGGATTCTCTCTACTATGCCTATGGATCGCGCCAGATTTCGACCATCTACGCGCCTGACAACGAATATCTGGTGATCATGGAAGTGGAGCCGCGATACCAGAGGGAGCCTTCCGCCCTTTCGCTGCTCTATGTCCGCTCGGCGACCGGACAGCTGGTCCCGTTGAGCGTCGTGGCCAAAATGACGCAGAATCTTGGGCCATTGACCATCAATCACTCCGGCCAGATTCCCTCCGTCACTATATCGTTCAATCTCGCACCCGGAACCTTTCTGAGCGATGTTGTGGCGGAGGTCGAGAAACTGGCGGCCTCACTTCTACCCGCCACCATCAGCACCCGATTTCAGGGCACGGCGCAGGCGTTCCAATCGTCCATTCAAGGGCTGGGTCTTCTCCTGATCATGGCCATCTTCGTTATTTACCTGGTGCTGGGCATTCTCTACGAAAGTTTCATTCATCCCCTGACGATCCTATCGGCCCTTCCTCCCGCGGGCTTTGGGGCTTTGATGACCTTGATGTTCTTCCGCATGGATCTGAGTATCTATGCTTTCGTCGGCGTTATTATGCTGGTCGGGCTGGTGAAGAAGAACGGCATCATGATGATTGACTTCGCTCTGGAGGCACAAAGAAAGGGAGGCAAAAGCGCCCTGGAGGCGATTCACCAGGCTTGCCTGATCCGGTTTCGCCCCATCATGATGACAACCATGGCCGCCTTCATGGGCACGTTGCTGATTGCGATCGGCTATGGCGCCGGCGGCGAATCGCGACGCCCACTCGGCCTGGCTGTCGTCGGCGGCCTGGTCTTCTCTCAACTGCTGACACTCTACATCACCCCTGTTTTTTTCCTCTACATGGAATCTTTCCAGAGAAGGCTGGTCCGGTGGTTTTCTCGTGGGCGGCAAAAGGTATGATTGTGGGAAGCTCGGAGTCCACACTTTAGCGTGCCCTTTCTTCCACCCAAAGATTGGACTCCGAACCGATTTTCTGAGAGCGTGTGTGAAAAGCGTTTGGAATGTTCCCGACACTGTTCGTAGTTCCCACTTCAGTGGGTCATTGCCCAAAAAACGGCCTCCTAAAGGAGGAACTACAAACTTCTCACACACGCTCTGAGGCATCGAAATGGTCCGTGAATCGCCCTTCCTGATGCCCACCTACGAAACGCCGAAAATCGGCTTTGTGCGCGGTCGTGGCGCTTATCTCTTTGACCGCGCAGGACGGCGCTATTTGGATTTCATTGCCGGCCTTGGCGTCAACATACTCGGCCATTGCCCGCCAACCTTGGTCAAAGCGGTTGTCGCTCAGGCCAATCGCCTGATCCACGTCTCGAACCTTTATCGGAATGAACTTCAAATACGCCTGGCGAAACAGCTTTGCCAGGCCTCGTTCGCCGACAGGGTTTTCTTTTGCAACTCAGGAGCAGAGGCGATCGAAACGGTGATCAAGGCGGCGCGCCTCTACGCCTACAAACGAGGCGAACGCCGCCGCAATCGAATCCTCTCCTTCGAGGAATCATTTCATGGACGAACCTATGGCGCACTTTCGGCGACCAGCCGGCCGTCGGCGCGAAGGGGGTTTGGGCCGCTGCTGCCGGGTGTCGCCTTTGCCCGATTCAACGATCTCTCGTCGGTCGAAGCCTTGATGGACAATCGCACCTGCCTGCTCTTGGTCGAACCGGTTCTGGGCGAGGGCGGTGTGATTCCGGCAACATGCTCTTTCCTCATGGGATTGCGGCGATTGTGCGATGCACACGGAGCGCTTCTGGCCTTCGACGAAATCCAATGCGGCCTGAGTCGGATCGGCTCACCATTCGCCTACGAGCACTACCGAGTTGAACCCGACCTGTTGGCTCTGGCCAAGGGATTGGCCGGCGGCCTTCCGATGGGAGCGATGCTGGCTCGTGAGCCTGTCGCTTCGGCGTTCGAGGCCGGTTCCCACGGCTCCACCTTCGGCGGCAACCCACTGTCGTGCGCCGCGGCGTTGGTTGTGTGCCGAAAGGTTCTCACGAAGCATTTTGCCCAACGCGTCGCCCAAACCGGCCGCTATTTCCTGGGCCAGCTGGAAGAGAGGCTTTCAAACACACCTATTGTGCGCGACATTCGCGCGATCGGCTTAATGGTGGGAATTGAACTCCGCGAACCGGGCGCGCCGTATGTTGAGGCCTGCCGCCGCCGTGGCTTGCTGATCAACTGCACGGCGGAACGTGTGCTACGTCTCCTGCCGCCGTTGATTGTTACGCAGCAACAGTGCCGGACAGCCGCGCGAATCCTCGGTGCCGTCATCAAGAGAGAAAAGAGAGCCGAGAGCTTGCGCCCTTGATCGCGGCGATGGGGACGAAAAAAAGCGGTGTCGTCACGCCCCGCCCCAAAAGTCGGGCACCTTCAGCTTCTATAGATGTTCGTAGAATTCATTGACACGTTGTTGTTGCGTTGCGCGGGTCGTAGGGGCGCATCCGCTCAGGAAGCGCACCGGTTCCTGGGCAGACAATTCAGGCCACCGGGGCCGGTGGTTTTTCTTTTGCCTGCGATCGTGTCGAGTGGCGAACCAACTGAAGGAAAAGGAGAAGTTCGTCTTTGCTCATGTTGCCCACTGTATCATTCAGGTAGCAAAACGCCTTCACCTCGCGGCCGGTCATGCCCAGTGCTCGCCAGGCATCCGGGTCCTCGAGCAGCTCTTTCAAACAGGGAGGGATGTTCTTTTCTGCTCGCAAGACCTCTCGCAAGCGGTCGGAATCCTCTATGGGCGAGATAGTACGGTCCAGAACGTCGTCGGCTTCTCGTTCGAGCAGTTGGCAGACCACGGCAAGGTGATCGTTCATTTTGTCATGCAAGTCGCGCATTTCACGCAGTGTCGCTTGGGCATGATCGTCCAAACCCGTAAGCAGCCACTCGATGGATCTGCCTCCAAACTGTGCCACTTGAAGATAGAACTCCACCGAGGCACGACTCCTGCCTTTCTCGTAAAGGCTAATCATGTTTTGGGAAACACCGAAATGTTGCCCGAACTCCCGCTGACTCAAATGACTCTCTTTGCGAATCGTCCTAAGCCGCTCGCCAATTTTGATCCAATCCACAGGCCCCCCGCTCATCGCAGTTCCTTCACGGAGTGTAATTGAATAAAGCAGACCCTTTCCATACGCTTGACTCCATCCGGTTAGGTAATTCTCAGAAAGTAGTCAAGAGAAATCTATGTCCGTTAATTCTGACGGGTTTCCCGTGGAGGTTGCTTACCCCAAAATGCCTGCCGCCATAATAGTCGGTAACGGATGTCCCCTCGACGCTGGGGACGATCCCCAGAGCGAAAACGGAAAACGTCCCATGGATAACTGGCCCCCTTTTCGAGCTAGAAGCCGCACAAGCACATCCCAAAGCCCGATTCTTCTGCATTCCTGCAACCCAAAACAAGGGGCACATTTCCGATTGTTTAGCCGACGCCGCCCAACATCCCGCTGGCATTCACTTCGTGGGGGCGACGGTCAGGCTTAATCCGTCATTGGTTTGAATAATAATGAATATTTGATATATCAATCCTATTGGGTCTGGAATTCATTCGATGCAAGCCTCATTTTTGGCTTGACGCGGCAGGTCAGAAGAAAGCAACATCCTTGCGGTTTCGGTATATTAGAAATCCATAGGATTTATGATTGCCAAGGAAGGCCACGCCCGGCCAGCGTCAAAGGAAAGGACAGAATATGGAGAACATTCTTGGATCTCGGATTGCCGAATCGCGCGAGAAACTCGGTCTAACCCAGGACCAGTTTGGAGCGCGCTACGGGGTATCTGGACCCGCTGTTTTCAAGTTCGAGAAGGGCTACGTGAAGCCTTCCCTCGATCTTTGGCTCAAAATGGCCCAGGAGTGCGGTATCGCGGAAAAGAAGGCCGTCTTGATGTGGCTCAAGGCAAAACTGCCCCGCGAGTATCAATCTTACATTGATTTGTCAGGCGCGGCGATTTCCGAGCCGGCCGCGACTTATGGGACCCAGGAACGACCAAACTATGCTCGGATCGGCGACCCACGCGAACTTCGCCAGCGTCTTCAGGCCGACCCAACACTGCCCGACGGAATCAAAGCCATGCTCCAGGATGATGAATTCTGGGCGCTGTATCGCCCCTCTGGAGAGGAAATTCAGCTGCTGATCGAGAAATTCGGTAATTATCGGGAGGCCAAAGAAGCTCTCTTCCGCGATGCGATCCGAATGACCCGCGCCTTCATTCGATCCGAATACTGAGAAACGGATTTCGCCTCCCTCGCCGCGGCGACATTGCCACGTCGCGCTGTTTCCCTCGACTTTCCCAAAATGCTTTGGAAGGTAGGGTGGGCAAATTGTGGCTTCTCTTGCCTCGGCGACCCCAGAACCCAAAGGCATCGGGGCCATTCATGAGTTCGTTTCTTCGAGGACGGGCCAGCCCTGGGTAACAAAGCCCAACGTTCGGTATAGGAGCCGTGCGGCCAAGAGATCCGGTGCGACCAAACCGGCGATCGGCGCCAACTCCACTATGTCCAGCCCGATGATTCGCCGGCGACGGACCAATTCCTCGATCATCTCCAATGAACGATACCACGACAGCCCGCCCGGCTCTGGCGTTCCCGTGGAGGGCATGATGGACGGATCGAGCGCATCCAGGTCAAACGTCAGATAAACATCGTCGGGCAGATTCGCCATTAGAGGATCGAGCAGGTGGACCGGATCGCCCGCCATGATCTCACGTGCCGTGAGATGCGTGACAGAAGCCGCGCCCTCGTTCTCCTCACGACTCCATGCGCGAATCCCCAACTGCGCCACCGGCAGTCCCCACTCCACGATCCGGGCCGCCACCGAAGCGTGACTCCAAGGGGTGCCGTCATAAGAGGGACGAAGGTCGCGGTGTGCATCAAACTGCACGACGCCAAAGGGGCGGCCAGCCCTCTTGTCGCGATGAGCCAGAATCGCGCCTAGCGCAACCGTGTGCTCGCCACCCACGACCACGACGAACTTCCCGGCCTCTAGTAGCGGCTCACACGCCTGACGCACGTCCGCAACCATGGCCTCCGGTCCGGCCGCATTGGGTCGCACCGCCGGACATGTGTGGATGCCGATCCGGTAGGTCTCCCGCTGCAACTGCTCGTCAAAGAATTCGACCTGGTGGGAGGCGGCAATCAAAGCCGCCGGTCCAAACCGCGCTCCGGCCTGATAGGATGCGGTGGCATCATAGGGAACCGGCAGGATACATACCGCCGCCGCCGACACGTCGCAGAAAGCGGGCGGGAGATCAAGAAAAGGACTTGTCGGACTGATCGAGCCGACGGTCACGTTGCCTCACGCACCGAGAGGGAATGGCGGTCAAGAAGAGTTTACTTCACGAAAACAGCGGCGGCGACGACGGTTGTCCACTCCCGGTTGCGCACCCCTCGCGCCACTTGCGTGATATTCATCGTTCGAACGATGTCATGCGAAATTTTCCACTGTTCCTTGCGTTCATCGTAGGACTTGTCGGGATCGAAGGGAACACCGAGAATGGTTGCGAGCATCGAGGCCGCCAAGTCTTCCGCGTAATCGCCCGCCTCGTCGGCGGTCTGCCCGAAGCTGTGGTGTTCGGAGACATAGCCATACTTGCTGGGGTCCTTGGGGATAGCGACTCCCGTGGCCGCGGCAATCAGTCGCCCCGGTTCATTGGTCTCGTTGCGCGCCATCACACAAAACGTCAGTTCGCCCGGATGAAGGAGCGAGATACCGTGCTCGCGCGTAATCACCCGACAGTACGGCGGAAAAATGCTCGAAACCGTCACGAGATTGTAAGGCGAGATGCCTGCGTGGCGAAGGGCTGCCTCGAAACTCGTCAGCTTCTCGCGGGCCACTCCTTTTCCACGTGTGAAAAACATCTTTGACGGAACGAACACCTCAGTACCCTCCTCAAAAGGATTTGCCCTCGCTCCCGATCCAAACCTTGCCCCTAAATCAGCCGTCGAGTGCTGTTACAGAGCGACCCATTTTGTGTCAATAGGAAAACATGCCAAACATTCTTTCGAGTCCGTCTTGGCGCCACGGCTTCGCCCGTGGACTCGCTTCAGGAGATATAATCCGCGGCAAAAGCGCGAACATGATGGCCGTCGAGGATGTGGAACTTGCGAATGGTGCGCAGCATTCGGCGCGAGAATGTGACGATGGGAATGTAGATGATCTGGCAGCGACCGTAGTCGGCCATCTGGCGTAGAAAGGCGGGAGGCGGCTTGGGCGCCACATAGGCAATGTAGCGTTGGTCGGAGTAGAGAATCGCGGCGGCCAAAAGTCTTTCCGAACAGGAAGAGACTTCGCCGATCGCCGGATTGGTCCAGACATCCGGGATGCGCTTGGCGGGAAAGACCGACAGAATGCCGCGAAAATACGTGCGGCAGATGCCCGGACCGACCACATGCTCGCCAGGCGGATCGGCATAGAACGAAATGTCCGACTCGTTTTGGTGCTCGGCATAGAGAGTCACTCGCCACGAGTCCGGCCGCTCGATCGGCTCGTCCTCGAAAACCAGAACGACCGGGCCGACCTGTCCTCGCGGCGGCGGCACATACTGAACGTAGATTTTGCGCTCGTGCCAATTGCGCATGGTCTCGCGAATTTCTAACCCATCATACAAACTTGTCGTGAATTCCACCACCTGTTTCTTGTCTTCCGAAACGATCTGAAGAGCACGCTTGCGGACATAGGCCATGAAGTCTTCCTGGATCTTGTCTTCGGGCGGCCACGAGCAAATCCCCCAGTGAATGCTGTCCTCCCAGAGTTCCCGCCACAGTCTGCGTTCGCCTTCCGTTGGCCGACGACGAAAACGCACCCGAACGGTATGTTCGGGCGGACGGGGCGGACGGGGCTTCAGCCAATGACGCTCGTCGCTTTCGCCGAGTCGGCCGCGGTCGTTGGCAAGCAACTCGATCATGGGGTAAGGGCTGAAATCGTGCTGCGGCGGATAGGAGGCGGCAAGCTCATAGACAACCGCGCCATAGTCTCCATCCACAACGCTCTTGGCGCCCATGACAACCTCATAGAGGTCGGGACAGACATTCATTTGAGTCAGCGCCAGGTTGCGCGTGTATTGAAGCAGGGTCCGCCATTGAGTGACGTTGATCGTCTCCTTGTAACGTTTCGCGTAGGGTTGCTCGGCGGCGAGGAGAAGCGAGCGGACGGCTTCGAGTTTGTCGAAACGCCATCCCCCGACCAGCGCGCCACTCGAACGGGCCTGCTCGTAGAGATGGATGACATAGGGAATCTCGCGAAGCGCCCGAACCAGTGAGCCAAGAGTGAGATGAGCCAAAAAGACTTTCCACGGCGGGTTTGGGCGAGAAGCCAGTTCGCCACCGCCGGTATAGAACTGATGGATTCGCCCCAGGTGGCCGATGCCGCAAACAAAGAGGATCGAATCGTGTCGTGCTCGCAATTGGCGAAGCCGCCAGGCCATGTGTTGTTCACGCGTCCAAGCCGACTGGCCCGGGCGACTGGGCGCGAGCGACGCCACAGCGATACGCGCGTAAGCAGCCAGTCCAATTTTCCCGATGACATAGTCGTCGGGCATCGGGAAGACAGGCTCGTCGAACGGCTCCACATCGAGGTCCACAAATTCAACCGGCACGTCGTTTTCGCGTGCCAGCCGAATCGCCTCGACAATCGAGTCGGCAGGGCTGATCGGCAGATAGCAAAGCCGACTGTCGCCGGTTTGCTCGCGATAGCAAACCGCCGCGATCTGAGGGAGATAATCCACCGCGCTCAGAGCCGCATCCCGAAGACCCGGCGGCAACTCGACCGCGATACAGTCAGGCTGACTTGCCGCGAAAGCACAACGCACCTGGGTGGCGAATTCAATCCGCCCATGAACCGAAGGAATTACGCGGATTCTATCGAACTCCAGCAGACTGCCAAACACTGTTCGACTCCCGCTGTCCTCGCACGCGCCTCAACGAGGCGGCCCCAATGCTTGGTCGAACATGTAACCGATGTCAAGTAAACCGGACACCGCTGAATTGCCATGGGTGTATGTCCGAATTCCATTTGTCGGGAACCTCATAACAGGCGCCGGGGCGAACCGCATCGAGGCCGTTGTGGGCGTCTATATCGCGCATAAAGTATCGTGTGGCGGCACGATGGTCGGATGGCGCCGGCCGTCGCCCGTGTTCGTGGAGAAAGGTCTTTTGCGCCTTGCGCGCCAACCCAAAGCCGCCAAGGCGCAAGCGATTGCGGAAAGAGTCGTTCTTCCGCGTCCTGAAGGGA
>Ga0315280_10009630_pt1 | contig 12315 bp, 17 predicted proteins | sample YL17G06_40_MG_FD_203697 | JGI IMG/M metagenome (GOLD analysis project Ga0315280, IMG submission 203697) | Sediment microbial communities from Yellowstone Lake, YNP, Wyoming, USA - YL17G06_40 | ecosystem: Environmental > Aquatic > Freshwater > Lake > Sediment | place: USA: Wyoming | collected... | reverse complement strand
TTCAAAAAGAAACCGTTCGGTGGTATGATAAACTTTGTTCAAAGCTGTTTCCTCCTTCATTTGGTCAAAACGTATTATAAATCAATACGTTACGAGGGGAAACAGCTTTTTTTATGAATTTTTCAGGCTAAGAAGCTGACTAAGATTATTAATGTGCCGGTCTTTAAGAACAGCGGCAATGCCATCTCCATGGCTACCAAGAATATCGGCTATGGGTCCGTTTGCAACACGAACCGGCTCCACAAGCCTTTCTTTCTCGATGTCTGTGTCGAGGTGCCGGCTTTTCCTGTTATTAGGGATAAGCTGGTGCTGAATATCACGGACGGGCTTCGGGCCCAGTATGAGGGAGGGCCCGAGCCTGAAGCTAAATTCGCTTATCTGTTCAACACGCTGTTTTTTGCCACAGACCCTTTTGCCTTAGATATGGTCTGCCATAAGCTCATTGTCGAAAAACGGAAGAGCATGAATATCCAGGTCAACGAACATCCTCGCTTTACAGATTACCTTTACTATGCCCAGCGCCTTGGGCTGGGAGCGGTGGATTCCGATAGAATCAATCATATCCGTATCTAACATTCTAAAAGATGAATCTTTTAAGCAGGCTGAAAGAATTTTCTTTGTTCCTCATCTTCCTTATTTGTGCTGTCCTGGTCTATTCCGAAATCAGAGTGCCTCTCTGAAATTTTCCCCTTTTTTTACGCCTGTTACGTCTTATAAATCAGCATTTTAGCTGAAATCTTCAATTAAGCCATTTTAAGCTATTTTAAGCCGTTTTAAGCCTAAACGGCGACAGAACGGCGACAACTTTAAGAAATCCATATCGGAATTGTAGGAATTGAGATGATGATCTCGTTGAGAAGGATGAGGTAGTATCTTTAAATCCCGGACTATGAAATTAAAGCCAAATAATTTTAAGGATGCCATCGTCTCCAATAATTAGTTTTTTAAATCCTGTCTTATCAAGTCTTTTCTCAAACGGCCAGCCATCCTTTGGTGGAAAATTCTTATAGATGTTCAAGAGTTTTTCCTTTAGATCGCTCAAGGCTTTGTGTGCCGGTTTATTCTTATTGCTCCTGATAAATTTCTTAAGCTCGGGTAATTCGTTTTCATGAAGATGGACATATAAGAGAAGGAAAAGTATCAATTTCCAATCTTTTTTAAGCCTATGCTGTCCATCAGGCCGATAGATATATTCTCGATTCTCATCTAGTTTCCAATAAGTACACCTATTTATCAGGTGATAGACAAATACATTAAAAGGTTTCACATGTCGGCCTGGTTTACCTCTGGCCGCTTCTAAAAATTCTTTAAATTGTCTTGTTATTTCAATGGCTGTTTTCTGAGCATTATCGAAGGCCCTGATTTCTTTATCTTTTTTAGCTATTTTAAACTCAACGGCTTCCATTTCTTCATCTTTTCGCTTCCATCCTTTATTAAAAATTTTTTCTAACTCATCACCAAGGAAATCGCTGAATCGTCTTTCAATTTTATCTTTCTCCTCATTCAATTCTTCCCATTTTTGTTTGAGCGTTTCTAATGATTTTATTTCGCCATTTTGGTGTTCAGGATAAAGCATCCAAGAAAGTGGGAACAGAATTTCAGGCATTATTTTTTTAAAATCCGATTGAAAATTTTTAAGAATACTTTCAATAGAAGAGCCCATTTTCTTTTCCAATTTTCTTAGATAATAATCAACGCAGCAAAACAAATTAACATTTTTACGTAATCGGCAATTATCTTCATCCTGGATCCTTATACCCGGCCTAATAAAAAGTGGTTCAATGAGATTAACTAGGAGCTCTTTTCTTATTTCGGCAAGGTTTATTTTCGAATAAGGTTTTCTGTGTTCTGTTCGAATCCAAATATCATCACTGATCAAGGGGAAAAATTTTTTCAGATTCTGAAGATCCATGCTTTTGAGCCAAAAAAGGAGCTGAGAAAATGGGGGTAAATTGCGCTGCGAAACCTTTGACATTCGGTGTCACCTGTGTTGACATTATAAATAAAAGAAATGAAAAATTCAAGTTTAGGTAACAACCCATTGAGGAAGCTTCGGGTTCTCTTGGGATTGTCCCAAAGCTCCTTGGCCACAAAATGCGGACTTAGCCGGTCCGAGATTTCGCGATACGAATGTGGCAATCGCCGACCACGGTTGAAGAAAAAGCTTATGATTTCGAAGATTTTGGAAATTAATGGTCATATCCTCTTTCCAGAAGATGAGGCCAAAAAAGAAGAACAATAGCAATGGATAAAGAGCGCATAACTTTGGCAAAGGCACTTGAGCAAGACGTATCGCTCCTTTTTCCCAGCGAGGAAAGCGATGTTTGAGCGTCGCTGGATCTCAGCTCGCGAGTGCGCTGACTATCTTCATTTCCATTTGCAAAGCGTTTACAAACTTTTCTATGCGGGCAAAATTCCGGGCGGGCGGGTTGGCCGCTCATTGAGATTAGATAAGCAGAAAATTGATTCAATGCTGAGTGGCGGGTTGAAGAAAAGATGAGCCTAGAGAAAATCATCTTGGGAACATTAATCCTTTCTCCTCGCTTTCTCGAGTTGACTGAAATCTCCGATAAGTTTTTCACCACAGACAAGAGAAAAAGGGCTTTTCAAATCATCGCCAGACTTTGGGAGGAAGAAAGACCAGAAGAAATAGACTTGAACTTGCTTGCGGCCAACCTGGGCGGGGATGGGGACTACTCGTTTGTTAGCTCATTGCTCGATGGGCTTCAGCACCTTTCGGAAGAAAATTTTTTGAGCTATGTCTGCGAACTCAAAAAGAGAAGAATCTCTGAAAGGATAAACACTATCTCCCAAAAAAACGCGAATTACCACCTGAAATGTGGGAATTTAGATCCGGAACTCACGGCGGAACTTAGGCGGCTTTGGATTGAGTTTGACTTGCTTGATGTCAACCGCGATCCTTTCATCCACCCGCTTCAAGAAATCGAAGCCAAAGAGATTTCGTGGCTCTGGGAGGACAGAATCCCACTGGGGAGCCTTACCCTTTTTGTGGGTGATCCTGGTGAGGGTAAATCAATTCTGTGTGAATTTTTGGCAGCAAAAATCAGCAGGGGGGAGCACCTTCCCGGAAGTTTTAAAAGCATTGCCGCTCAAAACTCAATTTTTATTACAGGTGAAGACAACTTGTCCGATACCGTCAGACCAAGAGCCGATGATGCCGGGGCGGATTGCAGCCGGATTTTTGTTTTGAATGATAAAGTGTCCAATGGGATTTTTAAAATTGATGAGCACCTCCCGCTCATAGAAAGAGAAGTTGAGCGTATCGGAAATATGGCGCTCTTAGTCCTCGATCCGATTACGGCGCTTGGTATCCCTATTTTTTCATCGACTCACGATCAGGAAAAAACGATCCGGGCCCGGCTTCTGCCGATCATCTCTCTCGCCCAAAGAAAAAACCTGGCCATTATCGGCGTCCATCATTGCAATAAGGATTCAGCCAAAAAAGCCCTGTATCGCGTGCTTGGAGGAATTGACTTCGCGGCGGCGGCGCGTGCCGTGTGGTTAATCCAACGTGATGAAGATAACAAACATCGGCGTTTTTTCAGCAGCCTAAAATCCAACCTTTCTAAAGAATCCCCTACACTGGCTTTTAGCATAGACGGTCCCCAGGGTCACCCAAAAATAACTTTCGAGACGGATCCCGTCGATATCACAGCAGCAGAAATTTTGGGTAATGAAGACTTCCGTGATCATGCCTTCCAACTGAATGAAGCAAAAACTTGGCTCTCTGAAATTCTAAAAACTACCCCCATCTCTGCTGACAAAATTAAAGAGCTCGCCAAAAAAGAGGAAATCTCCGGAGCTACGTTGAGGAGAGCTAAAAATGCCATCGGGATCGTTAGTATAAAAAGGGGAAACGAATGGTATTGGGATTTGCCATGATTAAATTTTCAAGATGCTCAAAAATACCCTATATACATAGATTCTTGAGCACCTTTGAACACCTTCCTGTAAATATATTATTATTAATAATATCAAGATGCTCAATGATGAGCACCTTGAAAAGGAAAATGTTCAAGATGCTCAAAGATGCTCAAAGATGCTCATCAAAAAGTATATTGAGCACCTTGAGCACCTTGAAAGATTTCACTTTGAGACTTAAAGGAAAGTATCCTTTTAGCCTCTCAATTCTCTCAGGAAGCAAGGATGCGCGTCTATTATGGCAACAGAGGAATATAAGGCGTGCGAAGGGTGAAAATGTCGCCATTCTGTCGCCGAGGCTAAATACTGAAAAGGCTATGTTATTGAAATTAAACGAGATATTAAATGAAAAAAACTGAGCCGAAAAAGACAGGGAGGCCGCCACGACATGGCGGTTATTCGATCGTTTACAAGGATGAAGTGATAAAGCGTCACCCAAAGCTTCGGCAGTATATTCAAAATTGTCGGGATGGACTTGTCAGGGATGTGGCCGGAAGTGAAGATGCTCTCTCAGAACAGCAGCGAATCATGATTGACCGGATCGTCTCTCGGCTTTCTATTTGCCGGCTTATCGAATGTTATATCGAGAAATATGGAGCTTTCCGGCAGGACCGGATTCGGAAAGATAAGGTGCTCGAACTCGAACCTGCTTTGGGGATTAATTATTTAGCCTTCTCAAATTCTATTGACCGGGCACTCATAGCCCTCGGCCTGAATCGAAAGAAGGCGAATGAAGCCTTGGATTTAGGTCAATACATCGAGGAAAAATACGGAAAGAAAAAAGAGGCCAGAGCTAAGGCAACTGGCCAGGGCAAAGCCTCGGAGGGCGGGGAAGGGGATGACCAGGGGGAAATAGAGAAGTGAATAGCATAATTATATCTGAAAAATGGTATCAAAAACTTATAGAAGATATTGTTGCAATAAATGAAGAGGAGAAGATAATTGCTACCCACGCTCTTATTAAATCTAAATGGTTAATTGGAGATAGAATTTTATCAGAACATGATAATTGGGAAAGGGCGGAAATATATGGTGAAGAGATAGTCCGATGCATCGGACAATCTTTGACAGCAGCCAGGATGCAGTTGATTCGAGATATTGGAGGAAGCGAGGAAAATCTAAGCGCACAGCAGATCATCATCTCGGGGAGACTCGGGGAATTGCTGAAGGGGATACCGGACAAATATTCTACTAAATTCCACGGGGGGAAGTTAGTAAGTTTACCCAAAGGCATCACTCACAAGCAATCTCATTATGCACAAGAAATAAAAAAACACCTGGGGGAATTGTTGCCGCCACCGTCCTTCCAACGAGGGAAAGACGGCCGAGTTACAGGTCATTCTACTGAAATCGTTTCAGTGGGAAATGGTTCATATAAAACGATTTGCATTGATCCACCTTGGCCAAGAAGCAATCTTATTATGCACATCGAGATGTTTTAAAAACAGAAAAATTACTGATTTGGAAGTGTTATGGGAATGAAATTGAGGAGGAGAACGATGGCAGAGACGAAGCAAAAATTGATAGCCTCATTCAGTAAAAATTCAGTTGAGGTTGAACTATTGCCAGAGCTTCGAGACGCGATAGACAAGGCACTTGCCGAGGTTGAGGTGGAGGATCGTGAAAGAATCATAGAGAATAGTGAGAATGGCTGAAATTCATGCGTCAACGCAAGCATGGGCAACGATCTCAGGAAAAATGGGCTAGGACTAGGATGAACGGCTTATCAGGCGTGGCTATAAAAAAAGATGCTGGCCTTAAATCGTATTCTGGCATGAAGAAATGCAAGTGTTGTGACAGAGAATTCAAGCCAAAAAAATCATGGCAAGGCTTTTGCTCAAAGAGATGCAGACTTATTTCGTGGGCGGCTCATTATTTTGTTAAAGCATACCTGGCAGGGAAGGCAAATGGATTGAGGCTGCTCGTTGAAAAATTGAGAGAGGCAAGATGAATAAAACGGCGAAGGGCACGCGGGTTGAGAAGATTTGTGCGGATGAACTGAAGGCGCAAGGTTATATCACGTGGAAGACGATTCGACACAGGTTTTTGAAGATTGATCTCTTTGGCCTTTTTGACGTGGTGGCTCTTCATCCTGCGGGTGAGCATTTGCTTTTCATCCAGGTGAAATCAACGCGGGTTGACAATGAGATGCGGGATCGGGTGAGGAAACTGAGGATGCCGGCGGTTTGCCAGAAATGGATTTGGATCCGGAAGGATCGGAAGGGATGGGTTAAGGAATTTTACGAATGAACATTGTTGAAGCAATTGAGGACCCAAAGCTTTTTGGTGAGCTCTTTAAAGATCCTCGGACCTGGCGTGCTTGGTTTATTTACCTGAAGGCGCTTTTTGGCTTGCCGATGGACAAATCCGAGCTCGGACTTATGAAGGCTTCGACTGCACTCAAAAGGCAGCCTTCCAAGCGAGTGCGAGAGAGCTATGTTATTTGTGGGAGGCGGTCGGGCAAGAGCTTTGTTTCCGCGCTTATTGCATCCTATCTGGCATGCCTGAAGGACTGGCGGACTTACTTGGCGCCAGGTGAGAAGGGTTGGATATTTATCATTGCAGTTGACAAGCTACAGGCACGGATAATTAAGAACTATATCCAGGGAATTCTCTATAGTTCAAAGCTTTTGAGGAATCAAGTTGAGCGAGAGACGAAAGAAGAAATTTACTTGAAAAATAATGTTGTGATTGCGATCAAAACTTCTTCTTTTAGGACGGTTAGAGGATACACGCTTCTATGCGCGATTTTAGAAGAGATTGCTTTCTGGCGGAGCGAGGAGAGTGCTAATCCTGACAAAGAAATCCTAACTGCTGTGCGTCCGGCGTTGGCAACGATCCCGGAATCTCTTTTGATTGGAATAAGTACTCCCTATAGTCGGGCTGGCGTGTTATGGGAGCAGTACCGGCAGAACTTTGGCAGACCGGGCAGCACGCTAATTTGGCATGCGAAATCAGAGGCGATGAATCCGACACTGGACAAAAAACTAATTGCGAAGGCGATTGAGGAAGATCCGGAGGCTGCGCGGGCAGAGTGGTTGAGTGAGTGGCGAAACGACATTAACGCTTTTCTCAGTGAGGATGCGGTTCGGGCTTGTGTCATGCCGGGTCGTTTCGAATTGCCGAAAGTTAAGAATGCTAGATATTTTGGATTTGTGGATCCGAGCGGAGGGCGCCAGGATTCTTTCACGCTTGCGATTTCGCACAAAGAAGAATCGGGTAAGGTTATTTTGGACGTGCTAAGAGAGCGCGTTCCACCGTTCAGGCCGGAGGCGACAGTTGAAGAGTTTAGCGAAGTTCTGAAATCGTATGGAATCACAAGTATTGAATCGGACCGGTTTAGTGGGGAGTGGAGCGTGGATTCTTTTCGAAAGTTTGGAATCAGAGTCGAAAATTGCGAGAGACCGGCAAGTGAACTTTATTTAGAATTCTTGCCGCTGATTACGCAAGGCGCATGTGAGCTGCTGGATTCGAAGCGGTTGATAAGCCAGCTTGCCTCACTTGAGCGCCGGACAAGACAGGGAGGCAAGGATTTGGTGACTCACTATCCTGGAGGCCATGACGACGTGGCGAATGCGGCGGCTGGTGTATGTGTCATGGCAACCAGGAGAGGGAGCGTCGAGTTTCGAGTGGCTTGAAATAAAAAAGCCCGGACCTAGGTTCGGGAAAGGAGATAAAAAAAATGGAAAATGGAGAAATAAAGGAAATTTTCCGGGAAGTAAAGGTCTTTATTTTAGAGGCTTGGGATTTTTTGGAAAAAGCAAGAGATCAGTCAGTTACACGAGAAATGGTTGACGAATTTTTAAGGAAATTCAATGAGAGGGCGAAGCGGCTTGAGAAATTCGCTAAATGGCAGGATTAAAAATCGGAAGCATCCCGCGAGTTTCCGAAAAAATAAGAATGGAGGTCAAAATGAAAAATTTTGAGAAGTATTTGGAGATCAAGGCAAAGGTGAAGGAATTTCAAAGCAAAATAGTGGCTCTTGAAGAAGAGGTCCGTAATGAGCAAAAAATTCTGCAATCCTCCCGCGATGAGAAAATAAAGAAAGGGTTGATCAGTGGGCAAGATCCTGGCCAGATTGTTAATGAAGCTTCAAAAGTTGAAAATTTGACGAAAGAAATTGACACGATTAAACACGCTATCAAAATTCTTGAGAAGGAGCTTGAAGCACTTCGGCCCATAGCCTTCGCGGATCTCAAAAAGAAGTTTCGGGAACCGTATGAAAAAGTAGTCCGGGCTTTCTGGGAAAAGCTCAAGGAAGCGGAAAAGGCTGAGCGCAAAGTGATGCTTTTACAAGAAGAAAGCAGACACGAAAATTTGAAGATTGATCTCTCACCTCAATATCCGATCGTACCTTCCCTAAACAGGGTAATTGTTGAAGAATTTGGCGAATCGGAGAAGTCCAGTCCGATCGCTTGGTTTAAAAGAGATTGCGAACGCGCGGGGATCAATCTGGATTAAATTCTTAACAAGATGAGCGAAGAGTTTTTTTACAAAGAGATCGGCTCGGAAGAGGTTGATTCCGATATCCGGGCAGCGGCTGAAAAGGTCCTGGACTATTGTAAGGCGGCACTGGGATTGCTCGATCCTGTCAAAATTGTGTGGATCCGGGAAGCAGACCAGGCTAGTGCTGAGCTGGACGAATCTTTTGTCAAACTCGAGCAGGCATTGAAGGCGGCGCTCGGTGACCGTTCTGAGGTTAGGGTCCTATATCGGAGGGAAGACACGCCCTTTTATGGACAGATGGGCGAAAAACATTGGCTCCGAGGCAAGATCCTTATTAGAGGCGATGTCCCGATGCGAGAAATTGCCCTGACGATTGCCCACGAGCTAAAACATCTTGCTGACTTCGGATTACTCAGCGGAAAGTATAGGCCACCATATTTAGAGCAAGAGAAAAAAATAGCTGAACGACGCGCGGAGGATTTTGCCCGAACCATTATTGAAAAAATGGAACACACGGGACTTTTAAAAACTTTTTAAGTGAAGGAGAAAAAACGAGTAGCGATCTTTCAGGCAGGAAAGATGAATGGTATTGCAAGGGGATGCTCCGAACTTTGGTTGTAGTGCGATTGTAGAGAGATATTTTTCAGGCAGGCTTCGATTAAGGCCGTTTTGAAGGCTTTTTAGGTGTGAGAGTGATTTTTCTGGCATTCATGAAGGCATTAATATCATCCTTTGAGAAAAGAACTTTTTTGCCAATTTTGATATAGGGAAGGTCCCGATGTCTCATCAACTTATCGACGGTTCCCCGGCTGATTCTAAGATATTCTTGAACTTCGCGTTTAGTCAAAAAATCTTTTTCCATAGAAAAAACATGATATCAAGGAGTCTAAAAAAAATAAAGAAAAGACTTGACAAAGTTGTAATAATGTGCAATTATAGGCAATGGAAGGCAATGTAAGCAATGGGAAATTTACTTACTATCAACGAAATTTGTCATATTCTTAAGGTTTCAAGGCGAACTGTTTTTAGGTGGATAAAGATTGGTCAACTTCCGGCTTTCAAGGTTGGGGCCCGACTATGGAGAATCCGAGAACAGGACCTCAAAGGTTTCATCAAAAAGCAACCTTCAAAGATTGAAACAAAAAAAGAATGAGGCAGAAATTGAAAAGCAAAACCGCAGAAGAAAAAAATTTTCTCAACCGTCTTTTTAGAATTTATGGCCGATTCAAAAGACACTATGAGGATGAAGCAAAACTAACAAGTCGCCTGAGACAGGACTTGATACATCTGGGGATTCATCATCCTGACGTTTCCAAGCTCGAAGAAATTTTTGAAACGATCATCCTGCATCGGCAGCGCGAGCTTGAAGACTTGAAAAATCTTATGTTTGAATTAGGTTATCCGGCTCGAAGAGACAAATGAAGATAACTGCAAACGGTCAAAAAGAAATGGGATGCAAGGGATGTCAATTTTATTTTTATTCCTGTCTTCATCTCTTTGAATTCGGGAAAAGGAATCTTCGCCAACTTGCGAAATTCGGAAAGGCGCTGCTTACCGGGGAAATTGTCCGAAGTTCGGACAATTTTCTTTCCGTCTTATCCCACATTTGAGATAAAAATAAAAATGAAAAGCAAAAGCACAGAGATCCAAAAAACAAACAAATACCTGAATAACTGGATGATTAAAAATTTCTTTCCAAGTAGGTTGCAATCCAAGCCCCCCCATCGGCATCATTGGATTCCAAAGGGCGACGTTAGATGCGGTTTTTTTTGCCGTTGTGGAAAAGAGAAAAAAGTGCGATGAATCACAAAGGCCGGCTTGAGATCGTTCGCCCTGTGGCTTCTGGTGAGGGCATTTTTCAGGCTAATCGAAAAAAGAGCTCCTTTTATCCCGAAATGAGCTTTTTTGATAATCAGAAGAAAAAGCATTCAAAGTTTCTAGGCGATTTTCAAGCGATAAAAATGGAACTAAATTTATTGAGAACTTTGATAATACTTTCACACAATGAGGGTTTTTCAAAAACGGCTTTTAGATTTTTAAGGGGCTATGTGGGAGGCAACGCATCAAGGATTGTCTTGGCAACCCCCTTGAGCAATAGAATTGCCTCCCCGGCCCCATTTAGGAGGTGAGGATGAAAGAGCAAAAGATTGAGCTTTTGCGGCAGGAAAATTTTCAGGCGCTAATCAACAGCTATGCCGTCCGGTTTGTAGAGGACTCTGCCGAGATGCTAGTTGAGAAAGCACTCCGGGGGCATGCGAAGCTGTGGGGCGGCTGTGTTTCTTGTGTTTTCTCCCGAGCTTGCAAGACCCCGTTGCCAAAAGCTGATTATGCGGCAGAGTGGACGCGACGCAATTGTGTTCTCGGGTTGGAACAAGATACGTGCGGCGAGCATTTAGATTTTCCGAAGGAGGAAAAGGACTGAGGTGAAAGGCGAAAAGGGCACGCCGGAAGAAAAAGAAATCCCTAACTTTGGACAAAGTCTTCATATTTGGCGATGTGTGACATGTGGACTCGAAGTATTCGGAGAGAAAAACCCCGGACCGCTTCATTGGATTTATAACGATCATACCTGCCGATTCGAAGCAAGAGACGAAAGCCAAAAATTAGGCCGCAATTTAAAGGAGAGACAATGAAGAAAGAAAAAAATCTTGTTTATAAAAAAGGCCATGACGGTCTCTTTGCCTGGCATGTGGTTTTTGATTATCGAGAGAATGGTAAGAGGAAAAAAGTTAGAGCCTTCGGAGGATGGACTCGCGAGCAGGCCAGATTTGAACTTGAACGGCTTAGGAAAGAAATCAGAGAACGGAAGGTTGGCATCCAGAAGCCTAAAGATGATATGATTTTTGAGGATTTCATCAAAGAGAAGTCCGCGATCTTTTGCGGTGGCAAACGTGAGAAAACTTTGATCAGTTATGAGACTTCAAAGAATCACTTTTTTGCAGGCGATGGATTCTTTAAAGACAAAAGGCTTTCTGAGATCACATCTGAATTGATTGAGCAATATGTAGCTGAACGGAAAGCGGAAGTCTCAGAATACAGCGTCAATCAAGACCTGGCTTTCATGAAACTCATTTTTAGAAAAGCTCAAGAATGGGGATATGTCGTATCGAGTCCAGTTTCAAAGATCAAGCTTTTCAAAGAAGAAGAATCCGACATGAGAATCCTTACTGATGCGGAAGCCCAAAGATTAATCGAGGCCGCCGGCTCTAATTATCATCTTGCTCACTTGCAGCCGATTTTGATTGTGGCCTTGACGACGGCCATGAGGAAAAAAGAGATTTGTCGGCTTCGATGGGAATTTGAAGGTTATGAGAATGAAAAAGAGCTCGCGGATTCAATCGTTGACTTGAAGAAGCGGCTGATTTATATTCCTTCAGAACTTGCAAAGAATCACAAAAAGCGATACATTCCTTTGAGTCCTTTTCTGATTGACTTCTTTGAAAAATTGAAAGAAAATTCTCGCAGCGACTATGTCTTCAATGTCGAAAATTTTTATCATTCTTTTAAGACTGTTAAGAAGTTAGCTGAAATCAAGGGTCGGCTGAGGATCCATGACTTGAGGCATACGGCGATCAGCAGAATGATCGAGGCAGGCGTTGACGTTGTTACGGTATCAAGGATTGCCGGCCATTCAAACATTCAGACAACGCAGATTTATTGTCACCCGAGTGACCGGGCGAAACGCGAGGCAATCGAGAAATTGAGTGAGATCTATGGCAAATGGCGACAGGATGGCGACATCGTTAAAATCCAGCCTTTGCAAGTTGCTGATTATTCAAGGGTTAATTAACCTTAATATTTATTCCGAAATCAGAGTGCCTCAAGATGATTTTGTAGCTGGCTGGAAGAGAGCGGAGAAACCAAAAGTTTTTGCCAAAAAAGAGCTGTTCAATTATATCGACGGGGGCGCGGAGTTGTTTCTCGAGC
>Ga0315280_10009629_pt1 | contig 12316 bp, 15 predicted proteins | sample YL17G06_40_MG_FD_203697 | JGI IMG/M metagenome (GOLD analysis project Ga0315280, IMG submission 203697) | Sediment microbial communities from Yellowstone Lake, YNP, Wyoming, USA - YL17G06_40 | ecosystem: Environmental > Aquatic > Freshwater > Lake > Sediment | place: USA: Wyoming | collected... | reverse complement strand
CCAACCACCTTGGGAATGACGAATGTTCTTCCACGAATCACCTACGAGGACTCTCCTAACCGAGAAGAAGCGTTCCATGATGTAGAGAAAGATGAATCCTAAGCCTGTTACGTAGAATATATTTGCAGGCGAAGCGTTGATTTGTGCAGCAAGTCCTAAGGTGGCTGGCAGCAGGTTAAAAATGGGGACGGCAACCAGGACACCGCCAGCAAAGGCTGCAATGATCCCAAATCTGTGCCTGTATCTGGCGGCAACAAAGCCACCCAAGAGTGTCGCCGAGAAGGTAACTACACTGAGAACAATAGCATAGAGATTCATTCTGACTAGTCAGCCCAAATGTGAGAGATGTCCCCAGGTATTGTACCCATAACCTCAGCTTGGATACAAAGGGGTTCCGCAAGTGTGCTTGCTAAGAGTCCAGCCCTTCGTACCAGAATTCCCTCATCTTACGGGCCCTGGTCATCCATATGCCTTCTGACAACTTCGGCAGTTATGCCTGCGCAGATAGGTCAATCAGCACATCCAGCCGATTGCCTGGTACCGGCACTACTTGTGTTGTACAGAATCAGGGAGTCAGTTGAGATCTTCAAGCAGGGTCGTGAACGTGTCGTGATGGTCCTCTTCCTGTTGTAGTATCTCGCGGAAGAGGCGATTGGTGGTTTCATCGCATTCTTCTCTGGCCATATCGACGATCTCCTTGTAGAGATCTATCGCTTCCACCTCAGCTTTGATATCAGCCTCGACCATCTGCTTAAGCGTATTGCCAACGAATATAGGTGCTGGTTTGGTTGTTGGTATCCCGCCGAGGTAGAAGAGCCTTTCTGCAATGGCCTCTGCGTGTTTCATTTCGGCTATGCCTATCGACCTCAGTTCACTCTGGACCGCGAATCCTTTAACCCCGCTCCACTGCACATGCTGCCACATGTACTGGACAGCCACCTGTAGCTCTCTAGCGATTGCCTGATTCAGTTTGTCCAGGAGACCCTTTGACACCTTCGTTGCGGCTGCTTTCTTGACTGCCATGTCTCATACCTCCTCATACTAGATATATTGGACTCTGCATCGAGAAGCAGGTCAGCACAGTAAACGAAACGCGTAGGATTTGTGACCCGGAACCGCAGCCAGTATAGGTGGCTCAAGGACAGAGACGCCATTGGTAAATCTACTTAACTTATGCCTGTGGTAAATACCTATCCTGCATGGTGAGGTGGGCATGGACAAAGACCTGTTTGGGATGTAGGAACCAGCCGCTACGATGGGATTGAAAGACATTCAGTCTAGCCTCTCCCTCTGATGTCAAATCGGGTCAGCGTAGTCTGGTGACGCTGTCGTTCAGAAGGCCTGCCTGGACGCCCTGTTAGGTGTCTTCCACAACCCTCGGTTAAGTACGTTTGCGGATAGCCCTGCAGATGACAGGCTGGCAATATTAATCACTGCCAACCTGTGTATGCGTTCTCCGGTATGATCGCCGAAGCCGCGAACCCAGCGGGGCAAAGAATGTTGAGTGTTGCATGAGGGAGGTATTGCGGTGGCAGAGAGTAACGAGCTTATCGCGGCTGCACTTACCATTGCCATAGCCCTTGCTGTCGGCTTAACTAGCGCGTCGTTCGGTTGGGACTCGTCGGCAACGGGATCGAGTTGCGGAGCGGGTCGTGGGCAGACTGCTGTGGAAAAGATGATGCGGGATTTGGTCGCCGACGGAGAGGGGATCGCCAATGCTTTGCCGAAGGATTCTGTTGAGATGTGAAGTCAGGGTTTGGAGTCCGCAATGAGTTGTCCTAAACGGATATTGGAGGAGAGTGTCCATAGACACGCTTCGGAGGTGATCAGATGAGAGGAGGAAAGTTCGTTGTTGTGACCATGTTAATCATGTGCCTGGCGGGCATCGGCGTCATTCTGGGTTGCGCCAACAAATCGGGCAGCACTGCAGATGGTTCTACTGGGCCAATCAACACTGATTGGAACCCAGTTTACATAGACGATCAGGTGCAGACTCCCTTGGACAAAGCCGATCTGGTGAAGGAGGTCTCCCCGGCGGTAGTCTCTATCACCACGCAGACGCTGGCCTATAATATATTCCTCCAGCCCGTGCCTGAGACCGGTGCTGCGAGTGGTGTCATCATTGATCCTAAGGGGTACATTGTCACCAATAATCATGTGATTGAGGGCGCCGAGAGCCTCAAGGTTACATTGGGCGATGGGCGTACCTTCGACGCTGTCAAGTGGGCTGGTGACTCAGCAACGGACCTGGCCGTGGTGCAGATCCAACCCGGAGGAGACCTGCCTTATATCCATTTTCTCGACAACTCGCTGGAAAAACTAGGGTTGATCGAAGATGTGGTGGCCGTCGGCAATGCCTTGGCACTTCCGGGAGGACCAACGTGGACTGCAGGGGTGGTCAGCTACCTGGGGCGATCTATTCAGGAATCGAATGGCGTGGTGCTCGATGACCTCATCCAGACTGATACCGCCATCAACCCCGGAAATAGCGGAGGCCCCTTGGTGAACATGGCAGGTCAGGTAGTAGGTATCAACACGGCAATAGTTTCCGGGGCAGAGAACATTGGGTTTGCCATCAGCACGGATACGGCCATATCCACGGTATATTCGCTGGTGACCAAAGGATGATTGTCTTCTGCTTCGATTGAAAGAGAAGACTGATAAGAACAGGCTGAGTGCATCTGATCTCGAAGTCGAGTCACAACTGAATAGATTCAACAATAGGCAGGAGACACATGACTATGCAAACTGCTAGGCCCGATGGGGTGGACGGTTCCGCGGCTATTGACGAAGTCATCCGCTGCGAACAACTGACCAAGCGCTACCCGGGCAACATACTGGCCGTGGACCGGCTTGAATTGTCGGTGCATCGTGGCGAGATATTTGGGTTGCTTGGCCCCAACGGCGCGGGCAAGACAACGACCGTCGGAATGCTTACCACCCTGGTCATACCGACAAGCGGCAGGGCCGTCGTAGCTTGCATCGACGTGGTCGCTCGTCCGGCATTAGCCAAGCAGGTCATCGGCATTGTGCCTCAGACCAACACGCTGGATCGAGCTCTGTCCGTGTGGGAGAACCTCTACTATCATGGTCGCTTTTTCGGTATGAACGCCAAGGCGGCTCGGATAGCGGCTGACCAGTTGCTGGTCCAATTCCGCCTCAGTAACCGCGCCAAGGCATCTGTAATGGAGCTATCAGGTGGCATGGCCAAACGGCTAATGGTGGCTCGGGCCCTCATGCATCGCCCGTCAGTCCTTTTCCTGGACGAGCCCACGGCCGGACTGGATCCCCAGAGCCGGATAGCCCTGTGGGAAATCCTCCGCGAGCTGCACTCTAAGGGACAAACCATTCTCTTGACCACCCACTATATGGAGGAGGCTGACTCCCTCTGTGACCGACTAGCTATCATGGATCATGGCCATGTCCTGGTCATCAACACCCCGAAGGCCCTCAAGGAGTCAGTCAGTGCGGATAGCATAGTGACTGTGTCCGCCAGTGGTGATCTCGATGCCTTTGCTCGAGTTCTTCAGGAGCGGGTTGACGGCGTGACCAGAAGCCAGCGGGTTGACAATACCGTCCAACTCCACGTCAAAGGCACTGATGGCGTTCTTCCCAAGGTGTTCGCCGCCGCCGAGCAAGCAGGCTTCAATATCACTGACCTGTCCGTCGCCGCGCCGACCCTCGAGACCGTTTTCATCAACTTGACTGGAAAGGAGTTGCGCGAATGACAACCGCTGCGGCTGCCACCCCTCGTGACCTGACGGAGTGCACTCGGTCAACTGTGGCTGCCAGCCTCACCGCCTTCAAGGCTCTGTTGCTGCGTGACTTGGCAGTACTGGGGAAGAACTTCGGCGTGTTCGCCGCACGCACCATCGTCCAGCCATTTCTCTTGGTCTTCGTTTTTCTGTATGTGTTTCCTGAGATCGGCCAAGGTGTCGGTGGGAGCCAGGGTGTCGGCGGCGAATCCGCCTTCGCGACCGTGTTGGTTGCCGGTGTAGTAGGTCTGTCAATCATGTTCCAGGGAATCCAGGCTGTGGCTTTGCCCCTGGCCAACGAGTTCGGGTACACCAAGGAGATCGAGGACCGGGTGCTCGCCCCCCTTCCCGTGTCTCTGGTTGCCATCGGGAAGGTGGTGGCTGGAGCTATTCAGGGCCTGATCGCCGCGGCTATCGTGTTCCCCATTGCCTGGGTTGTTCACTCCAAGGGTATCGAGGTGCATCTATCGGTACACTGGCCTATCCTGGTCACCCTCATCCCGATCGCCTGCGTCATGACGTCCGCTCTCGGACTAGTGCTCGGGACCCGGATTTCACCCCGCAACATCAGCGTCATGTTCGGGTTCATCGTTCTGCCTATTACATTCCTTGGAGGCACCTACTACCCGTGGACCACACTGTCAGCCGTGAAGCTAGGGGGCTTCCCGTGGCTGCAGGCCCTGGTGTGCATCAATCCGCTGATCTACGTGACCGAAGGTTTTCGTGCTGCCTTGACCACGACGGGGCACATGCACCTGTATGTCATCTACCCAGTGCTCCTGGCATTATGTGCCCTCTTCCTCTGGGCCGGGATCAGAGGTTTCCGCAAGCGAGTCCTCAGTTAGTGCCAGCAACCTCCAGACCCTCACGAGGGGGTGTGTCTTACGGGACAACCTCAACCTGTGCCTACGCCTGGACGGCCTAGTCCCAAGCCACTTCCCTGCATCGATTGCCTATCTGCGTTTTGGCAATGATGAAGGTAGTCTCCAGAGCAGGATCTGTTCATCGGTACGAATAAGTACTGTCCACATCCTCCCGCTAAGTAGATTTCCGAATGGTGCGACCTCAGACCAACCTGCAATACTGTCGTTGCGAATCCCGCTCAGCCAGGCAGATTTGAACGAACAAGGAGGACTCTATGTGGCAGGCGCATGAAGGCATGGGGTGGTGGATGGTGTTCGGTGGCATAGTGATGATCCTTTTCTGGGTAGGCGTTTTTGCTCTTGTGGTATGGGTAATCGCGAGACTGGTGGGACATGAGGGCTCCAGGTCGGCAGCGGGTAAGAAGTACAACCCGTTGGACATAGCCAGGGAACGTTATGCCAGGGGAGAGATAACCAAGGAACAGTTTGAGCAGATCAAGAAAGACCTCACCTGACCAACAATGACGAAACCGGTGGCAGGATACAGCAAATCAAGCCACTACCGATGAAGGAGGAGAAGCACTATGAAGAGCGATGCCGAACTACAGCGCGACGTGATGAACGAGTTGACATGGGAACCCAGCATCAACGCGGAGAACATAGGGGTTGCGGTCAAAGACGGTGTGGTGAGCCTAACTGGGTCTGTCCAGAGCTTTGCGGAGAAGTGGGCCGCGGAACGTGCCACGAAGCGTGTCGCTGGTGTGAGAGCTTTTGCGGAGAACATTGAGGTCAGATTGCCTCCGTACAGCAAGCGCACGGATACAGATATCGCTCATTCGGTGGCCAACGTCCTGGAGTGGAATGTGGACGTCCCGCACGAGCGGATCAAGATAATGGTCCAGGATGGCTGGCTCACTCTAAGTGGTGAGGTAGAGTGGCTATATCAAAAGAACGCCGCCTACGATGCTGTTAGAAGTCTCACGGGTGTACGAGCAGTCAACAACCAGATTGTGGTGAGGCCTTCCATGGTGTCGTCAGAAGTGAAGACCAGGATTCAGGAAGCGTTTCAGCGCAATGCGAGGCTCGATGTACAGAGAATAAAGGTGGAGACAAACGACGGACAGGTTGTCCTCACAGGCACTGTCCGCTCATGGGCGGAACGAGAGGAAGCTGAGAGAGCGGCCTGCGCTGCGCCGGGCGTGTGCGAGGTGCTCAACAAATTGGCGGTCAAAGCATGACTTATGCACCGACAAGGATTCGAGCTGGGCAATCAGACTGCATGAAAGGAGGTTTCTGATGAAGGTACTGATAGTATTCGACACGCGTTACGGCAATACGCATAAGCTGGCCGAGGCCATAGCTGATGGAGCACGAGAGATCAGAGGTACTGAGGTCCATCTGAGGCGTGTGGAAGTCACTGAACCTGAGGTTATCATCAGCCAGCACGAGGACTGGCGCAAAGCCAACGAGAGATTCAAGGCCGTTCCCCAAGTAACGCTGGATGACTTAGTTCAGGCAGACGCTATAGTCTTTGGTTCACCCACGAGGTACGGCAACATGACCGCGCCCATGAAGAGACTTTTCGACAGCACAGGAAGAATCTGGGCTGAAGGCAAGCTCTTTGGCAAGGTTGGTGCAGCTTTCACCAGCACTTCCACACCCCACGGGGGAAACGAGACCACGCTGATCACGATGTTCCTGCCGATGTATCACCATGGAATGATAGTAGTGACACCCGGCTATGGAGACCCGGCAGTCTTCGCGGCTGGATCGCCGTATGGAGCGAGTTCTGTAAGCGGGCCAGGGGCCGACAAGCCTCCCACCGATAGTGACCTTAAGGTGGCAAGATTCTTGGGTCGTAGGGTGGCTCAGGTGGCGAAAGCGCTGTCATCGGCCAAGGTGTAGGTGAGTCGGTCAGCACCACGATTCCGAGACTGCCGACAGCCGTTCCGGCGCTTGGCGCCATGTCAGGACGTCGGAGAGGCCCTGGAATTGAAATGTGAGGCGTTCAGCAAGAAGCTAGCACTTCAGAAAGGAGTTGATCTTGATGAAAAGAATGACCGAAGCGAACCTCAACACCGCGTACTCCGGTGAGAGCATGGCCCATATGAGGTACAACATCTATGCCGACGTAGCTGAGTCTGAAGGAAAGCCCAATATTGCCAGGCTTTTCCGGTCGATAGCCTTTGCAGAGAAGGTGCATGCCACCAATCACTACAGAGAACTCGGAGCCATAAGGTCTACTGTCGATAACCTGCAAGTAGCCATCGATGGGGAGACCTATGAGGTGGAGGAGATGTACCCCGCCTACAGGGCGGTGGCCGAGCTTCAAGAGGAGATGGGTGCCAGACGTACTACGGATTGGGCTTGGCAGGCGGAGCGGATTCATGCGGCCATGTATCAGAAGGCCAAGCAGGCAGCGGCCAACAAGGAGGACTTGGACTTAGGCCCCGTGTTCATCTGTGAAGTATGCGGCTACACAGTGGAAGGGAAGGCTCCCGACAGGTGCCCGGTCTGCCAATCTTCAAAAGAAAGATTTAAGGCTTTCTGATCCGTTGCTTACCGCAAAAGGAGCTGAAGCCGGAATGGCGTACAAGATTACGGATGATTGCATAAGTTGCGCTGCCTGTGAGCCGGAGTGCCCCAATAAGGCCATCAGCGAGGCTGAATTGACGTATGTCATAAACCCTGACAGGTGTACTCAGTGCGTGGGTGCCCACCAGAGCTCTCGCTGTGCAGAGGTTTGCCCGGTAGATGCCTGCGTATCCGATCCGGGCCATCCTGAAACCACTGAACAGCTTCTGGAGAAATGGCGCAGACTGCACCCAGGACAGGAGCCTGCTGCAGGAACCTATTGAACCTCAGTCCACGACAAGGGGAGCGGGATGTCCTACATTAACAGCAGTCGGAGTGCACGACCCAGGGTAGTGATTGTGGGGGCTGGTTTTGGAGGTTTGTCGGCGGCTCGGACTCTGGCCCGCTCCCCCGTGGACACGCTTATCATCGACCGTAACAACTACCACACTTTTCATGCACTGCTGTACCAGGTGGCCGCAGCCGAACTAGAACCCGAAGAGATCTCGTATCCGGTACGCACCATCCTTCGCGGTACACCGAATGCCAGTTTTCTGATGGGCCAGGTGGAGAGAATCGATCTCGATACCAAAACAGTCAGGATGGCGAGTCACGTCATTTCCTATGATTTCCTTATTCTGGCCACCGGAAGCAGGTCCTACTTCTTCGGAGTATCCGGCGCCGAAGAGAACACCTTTGAGCTGAAAACGCTGGATCACGCTATCGCTCTGCGGAACCATATCCTTTGCTGCTTAGAACAAGCCGGAGACGAGGCTGACGCCGAAATCCGTCGGCGTCTGCTGACCTTCGTAATCATCGGCGGTGGTCCTACTGGCGTGGAGTTTGCCGGGGCACTGGCGGAGTTGATGCGGGGCCCAATCATGAAGGACTACCCCATACTAGGTGTAAGCGACATCAGGATAGTGCTCCTTCAGGCTATTGATAGCCTTCTCGCTGACCTACCCAGCCATCTACGCGACTATGCTCTACAGCGCCTTCGCAGAATGGGAGTCGAAGTGCGCCTGAAGGCGGTGGCAATGCGCGTCACTCCTGACGGAGTATATTTGAAGGACGGCAGCTTCATACCGTCCGCGACTGTGGTTTGGACGGCGGGGGTGCGAGGGGAAGACCTAGCAGAAACTTCGGGGTTGCCAACGGCGCGAGATGGTCGAGTGCGCGTTCTTCCCTCACTGCAGGTACCCGGTCATCCCGAAGTATACGCGATTGGTGATTTGGCCTATGTCGAGTCAGACGGACACCCACTGCCATTCACGGCACCTCCCGCTATACAAGAAGGCGCATTAGCTGCGCTGAACATAAGGCGGCAGTTACAGAATTCGAATCCCTTGCCATTTCAGTATCGAGACAAGGGGTCATTGGCTACCATTGGGCGCATGGCAGCAGTGGCCTACATTGGCCGACGCGAATTCAGGGGTTTTGGCGCCTGGGTACTCTGGTTGGGAGTGCACATCTTCAACCTCATCGGTTTCCGCAATCGAATCCTGGTCATAGTTGACTGGGCCTGGGACTTCCTTCTGTATGAACGTGCTGTCAGACTGATCCTCCCATCAGAGTCATGCTCGAGTCTGCGCGAGCGTGAACTCGATAGATCAGGGCAGGTGGGGAAGGATTAGACGCCTCTCAGAGATGGCGCCAACAAACCCTAGATGGGCATAGTGGATTCCATCTGATCTCCTGCAGGGCAAGCCGTGGGCTCTTGACCAGAGTGGTTCTTGATATGATGAAGAACGTATACCTGCGAACCAGTTGTTGGACAGATCGCCAATCAACACCCCTGTCCAAGCTGGCCTAGTGCTCAATACTCTGTGGCGGTTGCGGGTAGGAGGAGCCTTCCAAGGTAGGTGAGAGAACAGCAGGTGGGCGAGGTCTCTGGCTGAAATCAAAGGAATCGATCATGTCAAGCGCATTTCTGTCCCGGTGGGTCATTGGACGGAGGCCAAAGCGTTCCTCCACAATCCGCAGCCAGGAGTCAAACGAATAGGTATTGTGGTCGATGTAGCCCTGCTTTGCATAGGGACTGACAACCAATCCTGGCACTCGGATACCGAAGCCATACTTGTCAACTTTGGGAGGCGGCACGTGGTCGTAGAATCCCCCGAAGTCATCCCAGCTAATGAAGATGGCGGTCGAATACCAATCAGGCCCCTGCATGATGGCATTGACCAGTCCCGTCACATAGGCCACCCCCTCTCTCACGTCATATGGTGGATGCTCGCTGACGGGTAAAGATGGAACGATCCAAGAGACCTGCGGCAGTTGCCCTGCCTGGGCATCACTATAGAATTGGGCTGTGTCCACTAGCCGGCCAAGCTCATTAGGATCGCTCTGTACCTTCTGGAATGCCGGGAGAGGATTCAGGTAGGTATACTTGTCCGGGTGGTCTATCTGCTCGGACTTCGATCCGATCACGTGTCCATTCTGCGGATCAGGCTCTTTGCCCGAGGTCACATAGTATCTCCAATCAATCTTGGCGGCTGTCAGGAGATCCGTAATCGCGGGGAAGGCGTATGCCGACGGCTCTGGTCCTTTGCCAATGTAGCCTCCGCTCTGACCAGCGAGCGCATATAAGTGAGATGGCAGGCTGCAGGAGGCGACCGACGAGAACATTCGGTCCTGCAGGACGTAGAGACTAGCATAGTTCCAGTAGTTTGGAATCTCATTGTAGTCATGCCAGCCCATCACATCTCTAGGGTTTCCGTCAGGCGTGCTACTCGAGGGGATCGGTTCATTCGTAATATCCAGCGGTTTGTAGGCTTCCCTCAAGAACCCATCCATATTGCCACCATTGACATCTGCTTTCGCGGCATCCCAACCGTGATGACCTCCTCGGTTCACGGTATTGTTATCATGATAGGGAGCAACGAGGCTGCCATCCACCGGGTCCACCAGCGCCGTGTCTGGCGGCGGTCCGTCAGCCCCCGGGTAGGTTCCGAAGTAGCTGTCAAAACTTCGGTTTTCTTGCAGGATGAACACAAGATGTTCAATCTTCTCGAGACCCGGAGGGGGTGTTAGGGGTGCCGCGGACTGGGGCGACGCACAAGAAGAGACGAGGGAGACCGCCAGCAGGCTGAACACAAAGAAAACGGAGGTGACGCGGATCACCCACTTATGCTTTCGCTCAAAAGCGGCCATACTGATCGCGACCTGCCGAGATTATTGATTATTGTATCATCTCCCGATCTGAACTCGGTGGCGCATACGCCGGCCCGAAAGTCTCTGGAGCCGCAGTCCAAAGACCGAGTCTCAGCCTGGACGCTAAGGCGCAGATGTCAAGAACTTGTGTGAGGTCAGTTGCACCTGAGACTAGCCTGAACTTATGTGTGACGCGCTTAAGAAGAGGCCGCCGTTGTGCAATCCCTGCTGTCACGTACACAGCGCGCAACCTTCAACATCCTTGGCCAAGTGTTCCTCGAACTGCTGCTCGTCGTCCCAAAGGGCCTCGGCTTTGAGCCAGTGATCAAGCGCCCGCCCGTCCGGGCACCCCTCGTCTTCCCAAAGCCGATAGGCGATCAGTCTTACTTCATCGTCGTGGTGCATCTTCTGTCTCCTTTCCTGCGCTATAGCAGCCATTGAGCTTCATAGCCTGTCGACTTCGCTCAAAGGATGGCTATTTCCGAGATGGTCGGATGTACTAGCACCGCGCATTCTCCCCAGTTGAAGCCGGCCTTACCAGCAAGATCGGGCTTGATGAACCAGTCAGGACTTTCTGAGCCACGCTTCCATAGGCCCATCGGCTTATTCCTGAGCGGCCGCAGGTCGCCATGACGATCAGGCTGAAGGGGATCTTGTTGGCATATTCAACTATCTCTTCAGCCACACTGGCCTTCAACTGCTCTATGGCTTCCGAACGGACCTGCAGGCCGGTTTGCTTCAGATGATTTTCAACACCAGTCAGGTACTCCTTCGTTATCCGCTTGCACGAAGCCCAGTTCTCGTCCATGAGCTTCTGCCAGTCGAAGGCGATGGTCATCTCCGGTCCAGGAACGACTGCCATTGGCGGAGGTTCACAGACCCGGACCAGGACCACATTCAGCATGTCCGTACCCGCCTGCTGCGCCAGAGCTTGAACGTGGGGCAACACTGACTCCGCCAGCGGTGAACCATCCAGCGGAACCACTATTGTCAGGTCTGTCCACTTCTCAAACCCACCCTTATCGGCAGCCTCTGATCGCACCAGCAGCACCGGAACCGGTGAGGCTCGAAGAACCTTGTCAGCCACGCTCCCTAGTACCCAGCGCCACATTCCGGATCGGCCATGTGTCGACATGACGATCAGATCGGCACCTTTCTCACGGGCGTAGCGCAGGATTTCCTCAGCAACATACCCCACGGCAACTTCGCCAGAGACTCTGGGGGTCTGTTTCTTGCCAAGCCTTTTCTGTACTTCTGATACGCGACGCTTCACAATCTCCGCCGAATGGTTTACGTATGCCTGATGCATTGGCAGTGATTCTGAGTCCCTGGGATCAACAACATGCAGTAGAGTTACGTCCGTGTCCAGCCTGCCGGCGAGTTCCTTGGCATAGGTGAAGGCCGATTCAGCCAGTTTGGAGCCATCCACCGGGACAAGCATGTTCTTGTACATCCGAACACCTCCATACGGCTGCTTTGATGCAGCACCTCGACTGGGTTGGAAGCTTTCGACTCCTGTAGCCTTGCCAGCAGCATTACCAGACAACATCGGCTGTTGCTGCGGTCGATTCAAGCTTCCAGTCACGCCGATTGTCACAGTTTTGAGCCGGGTCGGGTATTCGCAAATGTACGTACTTGGAGATTGTGGCCAGTACGTATCCTGAGTCGGCAGCGGTGCTAGGAGATTAGCCCCAGCGGAGTGCGTCTGACCGCTGGCTCAACCAAGGCCTCGACAGATAGAGTAAGCCGGTCAAAGTCGTCCAGACGAATGATCATTTTGTGGCAATGCGCATGTCATGTCGGGAGACTCCGGGCCGCGTTAAGCTCTCTGTGACTAGTCTAACGGGTAGTGTCAATATTCTTGTGTAAATTGAGGCAAAGGATTCTCCTTCCAGTGTTGGTTCAGATGGCTTATCACGCCGTAGATGATGCGATTGACGCTGGCACTATTGGTGAAGCAACTCATGGGTC
>Ga0315280_10009628_pt1 | contig 12318 bp, 12 predicted proteins | sample YL17G06_40_MG_FD_203697 | JGI IMG/M metagenome (GOLD analysis project Ga0315280, IMG submission 203697) | Sediment microbial communities from Yellowstone Lake, YNP, Wyoming, USA - YL17G06_40 | ecosystem: Environmental > Aquatic > Freshwater > Lake > Sediment | place: USA: Wyoming | collected... | reverse complement strand
CCCGAGGGCGGCGGGGCGCCTGCGGACAGGGGCTGGCTGAACGGACTGCCCGTGCTGGAGGTGCGGGAGACGGAGGAGGGGATCCTGCACACCCTGCCCTCCCCTCTGGAAACCCTGCCGGGGCTAAAGGTGACCGGAAGCATCGATGAGCCCCGGCGCCGGGACTATATGCAGCAGCATAGCGGCCAGCACATCGTCTCCGCCAGCCTGCTGGCTAGCTCCGGGGCTGACACCGTCTCGATGCACCTTGGGGAGGAGTTCGTCACCGTGGAGGTGAAGGCCGAAAGCCTCTCCGAGGAGCTCCTGGCGGCCTGCGAGGACCGGGCCAACGGGATCGTGACCCGTAACCTGCCCATCCTCACCCACTGGGTGAAGCCGGAGGAGGTGAGCCGCTTCCGCCTGCGCCGGCCGCCCCCGGCGCGGGAGCTGCTGCGCATCGTGGAGATCCAGGGAGCCGACACCGCCGCCTGCGGCGGCCTGCACTGCGCCTCCACCGGCGAGGTGGGACTGATCAAGGCCGTCGGCTCGGAACGCATCCGAGGCCGCCTGCGCCTGTACTGGAAGATCGGGGCCCGGGCCTATCGAGATTACAGAGACAAGGACGCCCTGCTGCGCCGGCTCACCCAGGAGCTGAGCTGCCCCTGGCCGCAGCTTGAGGGGTCGGTGCAGGGGCTCAAGGGCAGGCTCCAGGATCAAGCCCGCCGCCTCGGGGTCCTGGAGGAGAGCCTGGCCGAGCTCACCGCCGAGAGCCTTTACGCCCGGGCCTTTACCGTCGGAAGCTCGCGCTGCGTGCTGGCCTCACTCGAGGAGGGAAACCCCGCCTTTCTCCAGCTCCTGGTGGACCGCCTGCAGAGGCGGGAGAGCCTGGCGGCCTTCGTGGCCCTGCTCCAGGAAGGGATGCTGCACTGGGCGGCAAGCCTATCTCCGGGCACGGGCTCTCCCCTATGGGAGGTCCTCAAGCCCCTGCTGCCCCTGATCGAAGGCAAGGGCGGGGGCCGGGAGGGCCGTTACCAGGGCGTCGGCCGCAAGCCCGGGGGCCTGCCGGCGCTCCTGGCCGCCCTGGAAGAGGGGATGCGGCGAAGCGCCGAAGCTGAATAACTGGGAGGTGCATAATGGAAGCTGAAGTCCGCTATTGGATGCTGCGCCCCGAACAGGTGGTGAGGCGCAGGAGCGAGTGCCCGGTGGCCTACATCCCCATCGGCACCATCGAGTGGCACGGGCCCCACAACCCGCTGGGCGCGGACACCCTGCAGGCTGAGGGCCTGGCCGTGCTCTGCGCCCGCAAGGGCGGAGGGTTGGTGTTCCCGCCTTTGTATTACGGGGAGAGCCGCAGCGAGTCCCTCATGGAGGCCACGGCCACGGACCGGGAACAGATCGCCGAGGCCATGGGCCTGTCCTCTGACGCCTTCCTCCCCGAGCGCCAACCCTTCCTCCCCATGGAGCAGGTGCTGAACTACCAGAGTCTCCTCCTGCACATCCTGAGCGAAGCGGAGAGCCTGGGCTTCAAGCTGGGGGTGCTGGTGGCCGGGCACTACCCCCTGATCGACCACGCCCGCGCCGCCGCGCTCCTGTTCAACAAGCGCCGCTACAGCCGCTACCACGGCCTGCTCGCCTGGGTCTGCGTGGATTACCTCTTCCTGGCAGACCGCTACCCCCAGGCCGGGGACCACGCGGGCGGCTGGGAGACCTCCCACCTGCTCGCCCTGCAACCCGAAACCGTGGACCTTTCCATGCTGCCTCCCAAGGGCCAGCCCCTGGTCGGCATCATGGGTACCATGCCCCCCCAGGATTCAAGCGCCGAGTTTGGCCGCCGCACCCTGGAGGAGTCCGCCGAGGCCATCCTGAAGGAAGTCCGCCACCGCCTGGAGCACTCCGAACTCTACCGCCAGCACGGCTGCAGCCTGCGCGAGGGGCTGTGGAAAAGCTGAAGCCCGGGCTCAGTCCAGCCCCAGCTTCACCAATAACGCTGATTATTGGGTAAGAGTCCGGGAGTCCCCCTCCCACGGGAAGCCCATCCAGAGCCGTGAGGATTCCCATGGGTTCAGCGATGAAGGGACGGAACGTGATCTGCGGGCGCGCTTCCTTGACCCTCCTCGTGCGCCGTACTATAAAAAGAGCCCAGGAGGGAAAGGCGCATGAAAAAAAAAGCCGAACATGACGGCGGGCCGAATCGCCTTCTCGGGCACACCGCCCTGTTAGTGATCGACGTGCAGAAGGGCTTCGACGAGCCCCGCTGGGGCAGACGGAACAACCCTCACGCCGAAGCGAACATCGCCCGGCTGCTCGCCGCCTGGCGGAAGCGTAAGGCCCCGGTGATCTTCGTCCAGCACGACTCCACCGTGCCCGGCTCCCCCCTGGCCCCTGGAGGGCCGGGCTGGGCGATCAAGGAGGAAGTGTCACCCCTGCCGGGGGAAGCGGTGGTGCACAAGCAGGTGCACAGCGCCTTCATCGGCACGCAGCTGGAGCTTCTCCTGCGCCGGCGGGAGATCCAGGGCCTGGTCCTGGCCGGCCTCACCACCGATCACTGCGTCTCCACCACCGCCCGCATGGCGGCCAACCTGGGATTCAGTACCTTCGTGATTGCCGATGCCACCGCCTGCTTCGAACGTCTAGGCCACGACAGCACACGATACGCCGCCGAGGAAGTGCACCGGGTCTCCCTTGCCAGCCTGCACGGGGAGTTCGTCACCGTGCTGGACACCGAACAGGCGCTCTCCTTGCTTGGGGCCTCGGAGGCAGAGAGCGGCGAGGCCGATGCCTGATCTTCCTGGCCATGATTCTGGGCAACCTCTCAAGCCCCCTGCCTTGCCGGCTCTCACCATCCGGCCTATACTCCCAAGGGGGTAAAACCCAAGGGAGGAACAGCGGTGATGCGCAAGCGCGGCAGCGGTGTTTTACTCCATCCCACGTCCCTGCCGGGGCCTTACGGGATCGGCGGCCTGGGAGCCTCGGCCTGCCGCTTCGTGGATTTCCTGGAGGCGGGCTTGCAGAGCCTCTGGCAGGTCCTGCCTCTGGGACCCACCGGCTACGGGGACTCCCCCTACCAGAGCTTCTCCTCCTTCGCCGGCAACCCCCTCTTGATCGACCCCGAGCTCCTGGTCCAGGAAGGCTTCCTGGCGGCGGAGGATCTGGAGCCGCCCGGATTTCCCCGGGAGCGCGTCGACTACGGCGCCGTCATCCCCTACAAGAGCGGGCTGCTGAAGAAAGCCTACCGGCACTTCCTCGCCAGCGCCCTCCCCGCCGCCAAAGCGGCCTTCGAGCGCTTCTGCCAGGAGAACGGCTCCTGGCTGCGGGACTTCGCCCTGTTCATGGCCATCAAGGGCCACCCCGACCACGGGGGCGGGAGCTGGGACACCTGGGCCCGGGAGCTGCGGCGGCGCGAGCCGACGGTCCTGGCCCGTTGGGCCGAGGCCCTGGCGGAAGAGACGGGAAGGGTCTGTTTCGAGCAGTTCCTCTTTTTCCGCCAGTGGCGGGCGCTCAAACGCTACGCCAACGCCAGGGGGATCCGCATCTTGGGGGACATCCCCATCTTCGTGGCCTATGACAGCGCCGACGTTTGGGCCAACCAGGAGCAGTTCCATCTGGACGGGGAGGGAAGACCCACGGTGATCGCCGGGGTGCCGCCGGACTACTTCAGCGCCACCGGCCAGCGCTGGGGAAACCCCCTCTATGACTGGCGCGCCCTGAAACGGGAGGGCTTCCACTGGTGGCTGGAACGCATCGGCCAGAACCTGAAGCTCGTGGACGTCATCCGCCTGGACCACTTCCGGGGCTTTGAAGCCTACTGGGAGATTCCCGCCGCGGAGCAGACGGCGGTGAAGGGGCGGTGGGTCAAGGGCCCGGGAGCGGCCTTTTTCCAGGCGTTGGCACAAGCCTTCGGCGAGATCCCCATCGTGGCCGAGGACCTGGGGGTCATCACCCCGGCGGTGGAGAGGCTGCGCAAGCGCTGCGGCTTTCCGGGCATGAAGGTCCTCCAGTTCGCCTTCGATGGCGATCCCGACCATCCCTTCCTGCCCCACAATTACTCCCCCGAGTGCGTGGTCTACACCGGGACCCACGACAACGACACCACCCTGGGCTGGTACCTTTCTGCGAGCGAGGAGGTCAAGGACCAGGTGCGCCGCTATCTGGCCAGGGACGGGCACGACATCTGCTGGGACCTCATCCGCCTGGCCCAGGCCTCGGTGGCGGACACGGTGATCGTGCCCCTGCAGGACCTGATGAAGCTGGGCAGCGCGGCGCGGATGAACTACCCCAGCCGGGCGGAGGGCAACTGGCAGTGGCGCTGCACCGCCGAGATGCTCGGCGAGGAGATCGCCTTGCGGCTGGCGGAGTTGACCACCCTGTACTCCCGCCGGCCAGCCGAGAAAAAGAGAACGGCTCTCCCTCCCCGACGTCCAAGGGAGGAAGAACCGCTCTAAAGGTGGGATTCTGCTTTTTGTTTTTGCGGGAACCCTTCTGCTTCCGCCTTCTAGCGCTTGCAGGACTTGAGCACGATCTCGTTGTAGAGCTTCTGGGCTTCCCGTAATTGATAGTCCGGCTTCCCTCTCTGGAGCTTTTTGACGGTACCCTCGATTTCTTCCAGGCAGTCCACGCAGATATCCTTGTTCAGATAGCTCACGTAATCCGTGTTTTTCCCCGGGGCCTCCCCGCGGACGGCGCCGTCCATCTTAGCCCCGCAGACATCACAAATAACCAGGTTCATATCCTACTCCTCTCAGTTTGTACGGATGGTTGCGGTTTTCGCTTTGTCCTAGTACTATAATATATTCTTTTTTCGCTTTTGAGTAGAGGTTTTCCTGCGCAGCGGGAAATCGACTTTAAAGACCGTCCAAGCTATGAAGCAATACCTTGACCTCCTCCAGCACGTGCTGGAGCACGGAATAGAGAAGAAAGACCGCACCGGCACTGGCACCCTCAGCGTCTTCGGCTACCAGATGCGCTTCGACCTGCGGGAGCGCTTTCCCCTGCTGACCACCAAGAAGCTGCACCTGAAGTCCATCATCCATGAGCTGCTCTGGTTCTTGAGAGGGGATACCAACGTGCGCTACCTCCAGGAGCGCGGGGTAAGGATCTGGGACGAGTGGGCCGACGAGAACGGGGACCTGGGACCCGTCTACGGGTGCCAATGGCGCTCCTGGCCGGCCCCCTCGGGGGAGCATATCGACCAGATCTCCGCCCTGATGCGGGAGCTGAGCGCCAATCCGGACAGCCGCAGGCTCATCGTCTGCTCCTGGAACGTGGCGGATATCGGCAGGATGGCCCTGCCCCCCTGCCACTGCCTTTTCCAGTTCTACGCGGGAGCCGGAGCGCTTTCCTGCCACCTCTACCAGCGCAGCGCCGACCTCTTCCTGGGGGTGCCCTTCAACATCGCCTCCTATGCCCTGCTGACCCTGATGGCGGCCCAGGCGGCGGGCTTGCGGGCGGGGGAGCTCATCCACTCCCTCGGTGACGCCCACATCTACCTCAACCACCTGGAGCAGGTGAAGCTCCAGCTCACCCGCCAGCCCAGGCCCCTGCCCCTGATGAGACTGAATCCGCAGGTAAAGTCGATCTTCGCTTTCACTTACGAGGACTTCTCCTTGAGCGGGTACGACCCCCATCCCCACATCAGCGCCCCCGTGGCGCGGTAGTGAGAAGACGATGATCCTCTCGCTCATCGTGGCCATGGATCGTAATCGGCTCATCGGCAGCGGGGACAGGCTGCCCTGGCGCATCCCCGAGGACCTGGCCCGCTTTAAAAAGCTCACCCTGGGGCATCCCCTCATCATGGGCAGGAGGACGCACGAGTCCATCGGCCGGGTTCTGCCCGGGAGGCTCAACATCGTGCTGACGGGCAGGATGTGCCCCCAGCCCGGCCTGGTCCGGGACTGCGTGTACGCGCGTTCACCACAGGAAGCTTTGGCTCTGGTGCAAGGGGAGGAGGAAGTCTTCGTCATCGGGGGCGAGCAGGTCTACCGGGCCTTCCTGCCCCTGGCGGACAGGCTCTACGTCACCCTCATCCAGGCGAGCTTTCCCGGGGACACCTTCTTCCCCGAGATCGATAAGAGGCAGTGGACCGAGAGCGAACGGCAGGCCGGCAAAGGGGGCGGGCGCCTGCCCTTCACTTACTGCTTCCTTACCTACGTGAGGAAGAGGGCGGACTAAGCGTCCTCTGGACCAGAGCGTCCTGTGGACCAGAGCGTCCCCTGGACCAGAGCGTCCCCTGGACCAGAGCGTCCCCTGGACCAGAGCGTCCCCTCAATAGCTCAGGGAGCCGCTGGCATAGGCCAGGTCCTGAACCGTTATGAGCACTCCGCTTCCCCTCTCCACGGCGTCATCGATCATGTGGATCCTGCGCACGATGTCGTTGCCCAGCTCCCGGTCCACCACGGCCAGGATGATCCTGCTGAAAGAGGTCTGCCCTTCGGGCTGGAAGGGGGCGAACAGGGGCAGGGACCTCAGGTAATGACCTGCGCTGAGGCTTTCGAAGACGTTGATGGATCCCCGGGCTGAGGCGGTCAGGATCTGCAGGATATCGAGGAAGTATTTCTCTTTCTGGAGGAAAACGGTGATGAGGCTCTTGGCCGCCTGGGGCTGCAAGCCTTCCTTGTACTGGTCCAGCTTGAAGAACTCCTCCAGGAGGGCCTTTCGATCCCGCGCCTTGACCAGCTGCTCAACGGCGGCCGGCGTCTTGAGCAGCTTGGACACGGAGGAGAGGATCTGTATATGCTCGCCGCGCTTTTCCGAGGGCCCCAGGATGAAGAAGATGGCCCTGGTCTTCTCCCCGTCGGCGGCCTCGAAATCCACCCCCTGGGGGACGATGAGCAGGCCGACGACGAACTCCTGAAGGCGATCCAGCTTGCAGTGCGGAATGGCTATCCCCTTCCCATAGGCAGTGGAACCGATCGCCTCCCTGGCCTCCAGAGCGCGGCAGATCGCCTCTTCCTTCACCTTGGCCAGCAGGGAACAGTTCTTGGCCAGGCGGGCGATTTCCTTAAGGACTTCCTTCTTGTTACGGGCGCCGCTGCCGATCTTCAGGCATTCGGGACGCAGACTCTCGATGACGGTCATTGGTTGCTCCTCCTAAGCTTCGCTTTTCCTGTTCGGGTCCTCTTCATCCAAGATACGGATCACCTCGTCCTTCCTTCCGGCGGCCAGGATCCTGTCCGGAACATCCTTGCGGCGCAGGATGGCGGTCAGGCGGGACATGACCCGCAGGTGGACGACCTCGCTCTCCGAGCAGAGCAGGAAGAAAAGCTGGGTCTTCTTCCCATCCGGCGCCTCGAAGTCGGTCCCGGGCCTGCAGATGCCGATCACCAGCAGGGAGCTGCCGCCCGGATTCTCCTGGGGATGGCGGAGGTGGGGAACGGCCACGCCCTTGCCCAGGGCAGTGGAGATCATCCGCTCTCTCTCCATCAGCTTTTCCAGAAAGATGGCCTTGCCGCGGATCAGCTTCCTCTCCACCAGGGGTTGGATGAGCTGTGCCAATACCTCTTCCTTGCTGCCCGCTTTGAGCTCGAGGATCAGATCGGTCTGAATCAACCTGTAAAAAGGCTCCTCCGCCCTCTGGGCTACGTACGCTTCCAAGTCATCCTTGTGGAGCTGCTTCATCTGGGACAGGAGCCAGTCGTCGATAACCGTGCGCATGAACCGCCACTGGCTGGCTACCCGGGCGCAGGGGATCTTCTGCTCGTGGACCATGCGCAGGACGGTCTTCTCGGCGAGCTTGAGGTACTCGGCCACCTCGCTCAGGGTCATGATCTCTACTTGGCTGCCCTCTTCCTGTACCCTATGTTCCATCAAAGTTCCTTGGAGTCTATTATAGTACTTCGCCCGAATAGATCAACCCGCATCCGGACAATTTGACAAAAATGGCTAAATGCTTGAAGATACGCCTATGTTTTACCGCTGTCCTGCCTGCGGCTTCAGAGGCGTGATACGCATCCCCGAGCATTTTCCCCTGGACCGGAAGGTGCGCATCCGCTGTTCCCGTTGCTCCCAGAGCTTTCCCCTGGTCCCCGGACGGTTCTGGCCCCAGGAATCGGAGGCCGCCTACACGGCGATCCTCAGCGCCACCGCCGACTGCCGGGGTGAGAAGCTGGGCAACCTCTGGGTCGAGACCAGGGGCAAGAGCAGCCAATCCCTCCCCATCGTGGTCCTCCAGGGCCACCCGGCCTTTTCCCACAAGCTCATGCACGATCTCATGGAACCCTTCTCGGCATACACCCGCCTCTGCTACCTGGAGTTCCCCGGCACCAAGAAGAACCCTGTCCGCAGCGGGGCTCCCGTCCCTTCCAGGCTCCTGGAGGAGTTCAGCGACAGCCTCGAGATCCTCATGCACCGTTTGGGCGCCCCAAGAATCCACCTCCTGAGCCATATGCATACCGCCTCTCTGGCGCTTCAGTTTGCCGCGCGCAGACCCGAAGCCGTCGCCTCTCTGCTTCTGCTGGAGCCCGAACTTTCCCAGCGCCGGCTGATCAGAAAGATCCATCAGGAAGAGACCTCCCGCCTCCTGGATCTGGAAGGAAAGGAGAAGCTGCTCTTGCTCCTGTTCCAGGATTTTTGGGCCGCCCCGCTGGAAGGCTTCCACCTGAAGGGTCTGGCGAAGATTATGGCCCCGGAGTTCTCTCCGGCGCTTCTCATGGACAGCCTCCGCCACCCGGTCCCGCGGCTGCCCTACCGGAAGTTGGCGCGTATCAAGGCCCCGGCCCTGCTGTTCCTCTCCCAGGACGGGGGGGAGGACCCCAGGCAGGACACCCTCTTCCTGAGCTCCGCGCTCCCCACCTCCCAACTGGTGGAACTCCAACAGGGAGGCTCCTGGTCCGCTTGGCTTTCAGGGGCGAAGTTCTCCAGCCGTATCCTGCCCTTCCTGGGAGGGGCGGAAAAGGGGACGCACGAGAGACGGAGCCCGGCGGAAAGCCCCGCCGGCCAGCCCCTGGGTCTGATCTCCCTCTTCGCCCTGCTGCTGACCGTGGGGCTCGCCGTCCTGCTGGATTTCCTTCCTTGCCAGCCCCCGTACATGCGCAAGGTGCTTCCCCCCCTGCTGGGCGGCCTCCTGCCCATCCTCTGGTTCGTGGCTCCCAGAAGGATGGGCCTCCTGCCCACCCTGCGCTTCAGGGGCTTCACCCTGAAGAACCTCCTGGCGCCCCTGGGCATCGGCCTGTTCCTGGGGCTGAGCTGGTGCAGTCTCCTCCAGGGCTTCGGGGCAACAGCCGACCTGCAGCGGCTTCCAGGCTTCCTCATCTCCCAGCCCACCGGCTCCGCGGGCAGGGGACTCTCCCTCGCCGCCCTCGCCTCCGTTCTGCTTCTGGCTTACGGCCTGGTGGAGAACCTGCTCATCCTCCGTCGAAGCCGGCTCGTCATCGCTCTTCCCCTCCTCCTCTTCGCCCTGATGCCTCCCTCGGCTCCGGACCTCCTCTGGAGAATCCTGCTGGGCCTTTCCGCCGCCTTTCTTTTCCGGGAGAGCCTCTCCATCTGGGCGCCCCTGGCCCTTTTGACGGGATTCTCGGCCGCCTCGCAGCTGTCCCTGCGCTGCCTGAGTCTCCCCGCCCTCCCTTTCCTGGGTCTCAACTTGCAGGGAACGGCGGGGCTGCTTGTGTCGCTCCTCCTCCTTCTGCCGGCGGCCGCGGGCACGATTCTCTTCTCCGCTTCGCGCTCGGCCATACCGGCGGACATTCGCTATTACTTCCGCCGGGGCCGGGAGTCCAGCCGGAGAAAGTGGAGCCTGGCGGCGGGCCTGGTGGGAATCCTCTTTTCCCTGATCGCTTCAGCCGTCCTGGTGGCGGGTTTCATCAGCGTATAGCTGGCTGCGCCTGATCTACACCGTGCCCATGGTGGAGCCTCCAACCGGCCAGGGGAACGAGAACCGCGAGGTGGGGAATGGCGAAGAGCCACTTTACCCGGACCTTCAAGCCGGAGAGAGGCTCCGGGTATTTCACCTCCAGATCGGCCGGGCACTCGACCGGTTACAGTGCATGACTCCTGCATTGAAGTTGAAAAGCTTCCGCGGCAGGGATTTGTAAAGCGGCCAGGCTCAGCTCAGGATCTTTTCCCGGGAAAGAATCAGGCGCGTATTGCCGGTTTTATCGTTGAACCAGAACTGCAACGTTCCGTTCTGGTAAAAAAAGCACTGGAGAAACGTTTTGCCCTCGCAGGGCTGGATGCGGCCGAACTTCCTCACCGCTTTATTGAAAAGCTCTTTCTCTGTTTCGGTCATCGATTCTATTCCCCCGCTCAGAAACGGTTATTATACCTTTCGACAGCTAAGCTCTTTTTCTGGACTAGGCAGGGACTTGGCCTGCCCCTTTAAAAAAGCAAGCCCTGTTGACCGGAGGCAGCGTCAGCAGTAGATTATAGCCTTGGAAACTGAAAAAACTGATTTAGTTTCCACAGTATCCAAGGAAGAGTCATGGAGGCTGAGGAGAAAACACGCGGTCTGATCCTGGAGCGCGCCGGCGAGCGCTTCTTCCAGTACGGCTTCAGCCGCGTCACCACGGACGAGCTGGCCGCCGAGCTGGGGATCAGCAAAAAGACCCTCTACAAGCATTTCCCCAGCAAGGAGGAGCTGCTGCGCAGCGTGATCCAGCGGGAAATGGACGGCATCGCCGTCCGCCTGGAGCAGATTGGCTCGGATCCTCAGCAGGATTTCCCGGAAACCCTTAAATCCCTGATGAACCTGGCGGCGGCCCAGCTCGCCAAGGTGAGCGGTCCCTTCATGAGGGACCTTCACCGCTACGCTCCCGAGCTGTGGCGGGAGATCGACCGGTTCAGGCAGGAGATGCTCTACGACAGGCTCGGGACCCTGATCCTCGAGGGCCAGAAAAGAGGTTTCTTCCGCCCGGACATCGACGGGCGCCTCATCCTGCTGATCCACGTCCAAACCATCCAGAGCATCATCAATCCGGAAACTCTAGAGACCTTGCCACTGCGGCCGATGGCGATCTTCGAGACCCTGATCAGGATCCTCTACGGAGGGTTACTCACCGACGAGGCGCGGGAACGGTTCCTTCCCGCGGCAAAGGAGTGAACGCATGAACGCCCTGAAAATCCGCCGTCCCCTTCTCTTGTGCCTGGCCTCCCTGGTCCTGCTCTCCTGCGCGGAGCGCAACGGGAAGATCCGTGCTTCCGGCACCATCGAAGCCACGCAGGTCAAGGTGTCCGCCAAGCAGGGAGGCGAGCTCGTATCCGTCAGCGCGGCCGAAGGCAGCAGGGTCGAGAAGGGCCAGCCCCTGGCCCAGATCGACCACAGCGCCCTGGATCTCCAGCTCGAAGGGGCCGGCGCCGGGGTGGAGCTGGCCGACGCCCAGCTCCAGCTCCTCCTGCAAGGCGCGCGGGCGGAAGATATCCAACAGGCGGAGGAGGCCCTCACCCAGGCGAATGAGAACCTGCGCCAGAGCCGCGAAGACGCCAAACGCATGCAGGACCTCTTCGCCACCGGCAGCGCGACCCAGAAGCAGAAGGACGACGCCGAGGCCCGCCTGGTGGTGGCCCAGGCCCAGCAAAACTCCGCCCTCCAGGCCCTGAAGAAGCTGCAGAACCTGGCCAGGCCTGAAGAGATACGCGCCGGGCGGGCCAGGCTGGAGCAGGCCGGGATCGCTATACGGCTGCTGGAAAAGGCCATTCAGGATTCAAGCGTCACGGCTCCGCTGGCCGGGGTGATCACCCACCGCCTGGTGGAGGCGGGAGAGTTCGTCGGCCAGGGCAGCCCCCTGTTCACCATTGCCGACCTCTCCCAGGTGGAGCTCATGATCTACGTGCCCGAGCCCGACCTTGCCGATATTCGGCTGGGACAGACGGCGGAGGTGTTTATCGACAGTTCCTCGAACCTCCCCTTCCAGGGCAGGGTGGTTTTTATCAGCTCGGAGGCCGAGTTCACCCCCAAGAACGTGCAGACCCGGGAGGAGCGGACCAAGCTCGTCTTCGGCGTCAAGATCGAGATCGAAAACCAGGAAGGGATTTTGAAGCCGGGCATGCCGGCGGATGCCGTGCTGATCCGCCAGGGCAGGGAGGGGACATGAGCGGCCTGGCCGTCGAGACCTTCGGCTTGAGCAAGGAGTTCGAGGGCCGGACGGCGGTGAAGGGGCTCTCCTTCAGCGTCGGCCAGGGGGAATTGTTCGCCCTGGTCGGACCGGACGGGGCTGGAAAAACGACCATCCTGAGGATGCTCTGCGGCCTGCTCGCCCCTTCCAGCGGCAGCGCCCGGGTATTGGGCCTGGACCTGAAGCGCGACCTGCCCCGACTCAAGCGGGAGATCGGCTATCTCTCCCAGCGTTTCAGCCTGTACGGGGACCTGAGCGTGGATGAAAACCTGGAGTTCTTCGCCGAGATCCACGGCCA
>Ga0315280_10009627_pt1 | contig 12318 bp, 11 predicted proteins | sample YL17G06_40_MG_FD_203697 | JGI IMG/M metagenome (GOLD analysis project Ga0315280, IMG submission 203697) | Sediment microbial communities from Yellowstone Lake, YNP, Wyoming, USA - YL17G06_40 | ecosystem: Environmental > Aquatic > Freshwater > Lake > Sediment | place: USA: Wyoming | collected... | reverse complement strand
ACCAACAGCGCTTCCTGCTGGATTTGAGCCGATCGCCGACCAATAAAGGCTTACGTTGCTGTAGCCTTGGGCGGCAGATGAGGTCGTGTTCTGTGTAACCACCAAGTCGGTGAGTTTCACGTTTTCGCGGTTGGAGGTTTCCGTGAAGCGGAAAGCCGCCAAGCTGTTGCCCGTGGAACCCATGACAAGCTGACTCGCGGACGGTGCGGAGGAGTCAAGACCCACCGCCACCGTCGAACCGGAGGACGAAACCGTCAGCTGCTGACCGTTCGTCGTGCCGCTGCAAGAGACAGCGCTGTACGAGACAACGCTCGTTCCAGAGCAGCCCATGAGAGCAGACGCAACCTGTTGCGTTGTCGTCGCACCCGAGAGGATGTCGGCATAAACATCAACGTACGTCGTGCCGCCGGCAGGAACCGTGAATGGCGAGCCGGAGAACGTGTACGTTCCCGCGTCAGCCACAACGCCCTGCGTCGTGCCAAACTTTACGCCGCCGATCATAAGCTTCATGTTCTGGATGTCTCCGGAACCGGAGCCGTTCGGCGCCGCCTTGATGCTTACCGTGTTGATCTGGATACCGCTCGCGGACGAAGCCGTGAACGAGTATGACCCGATCTTCACATTTGTGCTGTTCGGCGTTACTGTCTGGTCGCCATACGAACCATTCTTGGATACCGAGAGCAAGCTGGACTGGAGCGACAGCGCGCTGCCCGAAGCGCCCGAGGAAGAACCCGTCTGACTTGAGGTCAAGCCCTGCAGGTTGCTCGATTCAGGCAAGAGCGAAGCAGCCACCGTGCTGAAGGTCGCGCCAGACTGTATGTCAGCCTTCAAGGACAATACGCGCGTCGTGTTCGCCGGGACAATGTAGTTGATCGGGGAACCAGAGGTCCCAAAGCAGTCAACATACGTGTCGCCCGCGGAGTTATAACCGGGTGCGCCGGACGCCGCCAACGTCGGGCCAACGTCACAAGAAGCGACGCTTGACGGAGGCGTGTTGATGGTCGTACCCACCTGGCCGCCTGCATCGTCGACCAAAGAGACATTCTTGATCATCGTGGACAACGTGGTTGTTGCGCCAGTGAAGACCAACTTGAAGCCGAGGAATTTCACCTTAACGGCTTCGCCGGCTGCGTAGATGTCAAACTTGGCGAGCGTGACGCCAGATTGACCGACGGCAATGTTGCCGGTCGGGGTCGATGAATCCTGCGTGACCGTGATCTGGCCCTGCTGAATCGACACCTTGTAGACAGTCGAGTCATTTATGCCAGAGCCCAACGTCACCGCGATCGGAACGTTATACTGCGAGTCAACAACGTAGACGTCATAAGAGTTCAGGACCTCAAACTGGAAGTCCTTTGATGGAGAGCCCATCACGTCCGCGAACACCTGTACGTTATTCGCGCCGGTGTTCAAGCTCGCGGGAGACGACGTAAGGTCAAAGTAGGCCACGCCGTTCGCGCCAACGGTCGCCAAGGTGGGACCCACCTGCGTGCCGTTCACGTTAAGCTTCACGTTCCGGATGTCGGCGTTGTTCGCCGAACCGATGACAGTGAATTTAAGGCCCTTCAAGTACGTCAAGCTGTTGGAACCTTGGAAGCTCCAAGCGCCGACGATGTTCGACTGCGTTCCTGCCGTCACCTGTGTCCCGATGGACGAGGAAGCGATGGTAAGCATCGCGAGCGACGGGTTGCTCACTTTCGTCACCGTGAAGATGTTGCCGGTGAGCGGGAAGGCGCCGGACGGCGTAAGCGCGTTGTTATTCGCGTCAAGCGCCGTGATGTCCGAAGCCGCGCTTACGGCAAACCCTACAGTGTTTCCCGCATCAAGACCCGAAGAAGGATCAATCGCCACCCAGAGGGTTCTCGTCTGACCAGCCGAAACCGAAAGGCTCATGCTGGAGAAATCGATGACGCCTTGGTTGAGCGACGTGTACTGGTAGAGCACCTGGCCGTTTTCAACCAAGTACGCACCAGAGATAGAGCTGTCGGAAAGGACGCCCGTCTTGTGGACTTTCAAGTCCGTAACCGTCACTGCGCCCGAGTTGGATGCAGTAAGGTTAACCGCCAAAACCGGAACGCGAGCTGCCGATCCCGCACCAGAACCGCTGGAGGAAATCAGGGAGCCAGCCGCCGGATTCTGAGAGCTCAAGGAGACCGCGAGGCCCGATGCAGGAGGCGTTACTGTGCCACCCGTTGTGCCGCCGGTCGTGCCCCCGACTCCCATGGAGTTCACGAATGCCCTGGTCTTAGGACCAAAGTATCCGGCCGCAGGAGAGATGCCATTCGCCGCCTGGAACTTCGCGAGAGCCGCCTGGGTCAAAGGACCGAAGTAGCCCGTCGGAGCCGAAACGGCCGTCAGGTATCCCTTGTTGATCAAAAGCTGCTGGAGCGTGTTCACATCGGCACCCTTCGAACCAACGGTGAGGTCGCTGGTGAAGCTGTACGATGCGGACGAACCACCCTGTGCAGCATTCAACTGGGCCTGCAGCTGTTGGATCTGCGCGAGCAAAGCCGCAATCTGAGCCTGTAGGTCAGCCGTGGACTGTGCGTTCGCGAGAGGCAACGTAGCAATTCCCAAGCCCCATATGACTGTCGAGGCCGTGAGAAATGCAGAAACCAATTTTTTGCTAGACATTTATGAGATTAGTTTTTCGACAATTTACTGAGGTTATCGACCTTTGGACCCGTTATGGACCCGAAGGTCGTCGACCTTTGCTTTTGATGCTTTTTCAGGGACCGCCATCCCCATCCTTGTCCGCAGCCGCTGTGAGGTGGCGACGGCAGGAAGAACGGAGAATACGGGATCGTCATCTACGGGGGTTATGAAAGAAAAAACTCGCTTTTGGCGAGGCTGGACTTCATACTCCTGCGCGACCTTTTCCGATTGCCGGAAATCAGGCCGTTTAGACACTAGCTTATGCTTGAAGGTCCCAGCCTCACACTAGAACCGTTACAACTACTATAACGCGAAATCTTGGCAAAAGTTACCTTCTGGGGATATCTGTTGGGTCACTATTCAGACGGCATGCCGGAGGCGGCAGAACACTGCCGGGCCGCCGTTGGCGATCCACTCCACGAGGTTCTGGGCGGTGAGGGTTCCAAGCTCGTTCCGAAGGGTCCGCTCGCTGTAATCCGCAAAGCCTCCAGCAAGTCCCGTAACCGGCAATTGCCGGATTGCCGGATGCTGTCCGTGGTTGCCGATTGCGAGATTATTTTCCGGATCGCATCGCGCACTCCAGTCACTTTATGGAGTAGCTTTTTCAACCCGGACAGGGTGTAAAGAGCTCTCGAATTGGGCCTTCATGCCACTTGCTTTTCAGCGGTGGTCATTTTCTGCATTTCCGGCTTCTGGATGATTTTATTGAAAGGGAGCAAATGAGCTTTCAGGAACAAGGATGGCACATCATTATTGCGGGACAGCCGCGAGAACGACTGTTCCGCAATCGTATCTATAGATGGCAAGTTGACCTCGATTTCCAGCTCTTCTCCACGGACAACTATGGAGTTAACAAAGGTTTGAAATATCTCTCGCCTCACTTCGTCGCAGGCATTCTCCAGTTTGTCCTTATATCGCTCGTATAGCTCCTGGATGGCGCCCTCGCTGCCGATTATTTTCTCAGCCGAAACGACCACTGCTTCAACTTTTTTTAGCTCCCTATTCAGCTCGTCTGCTTGATCGCGTAGCCTCCGATGTTCTTTGTCGTAGAAGACTTTATCAACCGCTCCGCTAACATAAACTTCGGCCAACCGCCGGAGTCGTTCCTCGGTTTTATTCTTATTCCTTTCCAGAGCCTGCTTCCTTGCCCCGGCATCCGAAACCATGGTTTTCTCTTTCTGATACTCTGCAAGCTGCCGAAGGATGTTGTACGGATGCGAGAGCAATTCCTTTAGCTTATCCCATACTGGCGGGACCAACCTATCTTCTCTGACCATACGCGAGTGGCATGGAGTGGCTGTGTTGCTTTTGTTTGTGGCGTTACAGTAATAATACTTGCGATCGGCCCCGTTTTTGCCACTGGGCATCGTGACAGCCTGCATTTTTCTGCCATCATTGCCGCAGACGAGAAGCTTGCCAAGCAAATAAAGCTTCTTGGTGTTCCTGGGAGAATCAGTTGCGTTTTTACCGAGCTGTTCCTGAGCCAATTCGTACGTTTTTCCCGAAATGATTTTCGGAGTCTCAATCGTGATCCAGTCCTCCTTGGGACGCAGATTGTATTCTTTGTGTACGTGGATTGGCGATTTGTACTTTCGCAAGGTTAACTTGCCTGTATAGATCTCATTTTCCACCAGTCTTCCTATGGTTCGCTTGTGCCACCACCCAGTGATACCCGTCCGTTTTTTTCGGCCCAGCCTATCGTATTTCGTCGGAACATGCATGTCGTTCAAGCGGCACTGAATCTTGTACAAGCTTAGCTTCTCATTTACGAACCAATGGAAAATCTGCCTGACAACAGCTGCTTCTTCTTTTACGATTACCAGCTTCTTTGTGGTTTTATCATACTGGTATCCATAAGCGGGATTGCTGGCCCCGTTGACCAGAGTTCCTCTTTTCGCGGCGGCGATTCGGCCAGAATACATCCGCAGGTTGATGTCTTTTCGTTCTTTCTCGGCGCCGGCAGCAAAGATTGTCAACAGAAAGCGGCCATTCGAATCATGGGTGAATGCCTCCTGAACCGACCAGAATTCAATATCAAAAGTCGCCAAATCGTCCACGGTCTGAAGGGTAAGTTTGGTGTTACGGAATAGGCGGTCTAATTTCCAGACGACAAGCAGGTCAAATCTTTTCTCCCTGGCCCACTCCATCATCTCCTTGAATCCAGGACGGTTCGGAGTAGCGCCGGAATAGCCCTCGTCGCGGAAGACCCGAAGAAGCTCAAGATTATTCCGCTCACAAAATTTTCTGATGTCTTCTTCTTGAAATTTGAGCCCGTAGCCTCCTCGTGCTTGTTCCTCAGTACTGACCCGGACGAGCGCGCAGGCACGCTTTCGGAGTTGTTCCATGGAAAACGGTTTTGTGAATAAACAGTTTTATGGTTCGCCCTTTTGCCTCCATGGTAATCCATGGACGGGTTTTTGCAAGCGCGGCGGTAAGAGGTTCTCGTCCAGTCGCAGAAGATCGAAGAGATGAAAGAACTTTGTTCGAAGATCACGGTCATTGACGTTTGAATACGTGAGGCGCCTCACCACGAGGGGCTGCTTATGAGCGGCGGATCGAGCCATGGGGATCAGGATAGTTCGGCCGGTACTTCGCTAAAGGCTGGCACATTGTCCGGTCCGGCAATTCCCCCTGCCTTTCTCATCCGTGCCGGAATCCTACCCTGGAAGAAAATGGACGCTACTATTGATCTTCGCGACTACGCGCTTGTATACCACCAGCGCCTGCCCCAAAGGCTCAGGAAATATCTGAATGAAAGAGGGGTCCCCGATCCCCTGATTCACAAGCATCTTCTCGGCTGGAACGGACAGCGGATCACCATCCCCATCCCCGACCGCGAGGGCAAGATTGCTTTCTTCAAACTGGCCAGAGACTCCGAAGATAATTCGGACAGCCCGAAGATGCTGGCCACGCCTGGAGCACGCGCTGAGCTCTACGGCTGGGAGCGGGTACTCGCGAGGCCTGAGCAAATCATCATCTGCGAAGGTGAGTTTGACCGGCTGGTGCTCGAAGGCCAAGGTTTCGCAGCGGTGACCTCCACGGGCGGCGCTGCCACGTTTAGGCCAGAGTGGGCAGATGCGTTCCGGGAAATCCCAGAGGTCTATCTCTGCTTCGATCACGACGCGGTGGGACAGCAAGGAGCGCTTCGGGTGGGCCGATTGGTTCCCCACGCGAAGGTGGTGGAAATGCCCGAGGAAGTCGGACAGAGTGGGGACGTGACGGACTTCCTTGTGCGCCTTGGGCGCCGCCGCGAGGACTTCCTGCGCCTTTTGGCAGGGGCGCAGCCCGTGCCACTTCAAGACAGGTCTGAAGGTGTGGAGGGACGGGAAATTCGGCACCAGCTTTCGGCAGACGACGAAGTCGACAACCTCAAGTCACGAATTGCGATCGAGAACCTCGTGAGCCGCTACGTTCCTTTGCGGCGGAGCGGGAAGAACCTTCTCGCGCGATGCCCGTTTCATGAGGACCACAACCCTTCCTTTGTGGTCTACCCTGCGACACAGAGCTTCTATTGCTTTGGCTGCCGCGCGCACGGGGACGTGGCCAGTTTCTTGATGCGCGCTGAGGGGCTTAATTTCCCGGAGGCGTTGCAGACACTCCGTGAACTTACCCATTGAAATGAGCGAGGAGATTAAGCGGGCCGCTGAGAAAATCAAGAAGCAGGCTTCCAACCCAACCATTTCGGCTGTCTTGGCCGACGGCTCGCTCGTCGAGATGCTCTATCGCCCGGAGGAGAGCCGGACGCTTTTTTGCGTTTCTCGGGATGGCGAATGCCGCGAAGAGAATGTCCTGGTCGAAAACGGAAAGCGATTGGTGCCCTACTCGGCGCGAAACAATCTGCTTGTAAACGAAGTCGTATTCTTCCCCTCCGAGCCATCCGAATATGGCACGGAGCAAGAGCTTGTGGAAGGCATCCGAGCCTTTATTCATACCTATGTGGATGTCTCGCCTCTCTTCGAGGAGATCGCGAGCTATTACGTGCTTTTCACCTGGGTCTACGATGCCTTCAATGAATTGCCGTATTTGAGATTGCGGGGGGACACGGGTTCGGGAAAGACTCGATTTCTTTTGACCGTAGGTTCGCTCTGCTACAAGCCGATCTTCGCGAGCGGCGCCTCGACGGTTTCGCCTCTTTTCCGCATCCTCGACGCGATTCGGGGAACGCTCATTATTGACGAGGGAGACTTCCGGTTTTCGGATGAGAAGGCGGAGATCGTGAAGATCCTGAACAATGGCAACGCCCGCGGCTTTCCCGTTTTGCGAAGCGAGTCCGTTAATGGCCGCGAATTCAGCCCGAGGGCCTACACGGTCTTTGGGCCAAAACTCGTGTCCACCCGCGGTTTTTTTCAGGACCGTGCACTCGAGAGCCGATGCCTCACGGAAGAGACGGGCGGGCGCAAGTTGCGCGAGGATATCCCCATCAACCTGACGGCCTCCTACAAGCAGGAAGCCCTGGAGCTTCGCAACAAGCTCTTGATGTTTCGGTTTCGCAGCTTCGGCAAACACCAAATTGACCCGGCCCTAGTGGATCGCTCGATTGAGCCGCGCCTCGCGCAGATTTTCGTGCCGCTTCTGAGCGTGATTGAGGATGCCGCCGCCCGGAATGCCCTCCGCCAAGTGGCGAGGGAGTATCACCGTGATCTCGTGGCCGAGCGCGGCATGGACGTGGAAGCTCAGATGCTCGAAATCATTCAGGAAGTTCAGCAGGAGCCGTTTTCACCGGGGCTGGCCGTCAAAGAGATTGCCGAACGATTCATTGCACGCCACAGCGAGGACTTCGAGCGGAAGATCACCCCGCACTGGGTGGGCTACATTATCCGGCGAAAACTGGGACTCAGGACCGAGAAGCGACACGGGAGCTACTTTGTTGCCGGCTCCGAGGGACCCAAGTTGGCACGTCTGCTTGAGAAATACGGCATTTCGAGCGAAAACCAAGACTCCGGGGATTTGGGGGATTCTGGGGACTCTGTGGAGGGACCGCAAGCTGAGGCTGTTGCGGAATGAGGGCTCTTTTCGAATGGCCGGATGATTGCCTCGGTTATTGTGCCGTTCCCAAACAAAGTCCCCGAAGTCCCCTGAGTCCGTTTGGGGGCAGGAGTTGGCTGCCAGACCGAAAAGAATCGAGGGGTTCGGCGAACTCACGCTAAGCAACGCTTTTGTCTGCCGCCTACCGGCCCGGCGACGCCTGGTGCGGTTGCCGCATTTGGAGCATCCTCACCGCGCACTTACTTGCGCCCCAGCCACTGCAACAGGCGGCGATCGAACTCGACAGCTACCTCGAGCTGCGGGGTATGACCGCATTTCTCGAAGAGGTTGTACGACAGGTCGGCCAGCTTGCGTCGTTCGTCGTTCCAAGTTGTGTACGGAATGGCATAGTCGTAACGCCCGAGCGCGAGGAAGACCGGGGTTACGATGGGTCGTGGATCCTGCGCGAGGTCGTATTCTTTGAAGAGGACGCCAAAGAGATGATCAAGGATCGGCGCGTTCGCGTACACGTCTCTCCACAGCCAGGTCGCGTCGTAGGCCGGGTCGTACCAGTAGCGCGGGCCGTTGAGGATGTATGTCTGAATAAACTGCTGCGAAGCAGGGAGGGACTTGACGCGTTCTTCCATCCCTTCCCAGTTTCGTTTCATCACGCGCTTTCGCTCCTCGGAGGCATCTGCATTCCAAAACGCCTCTGCCAGCTCCGACATGCGGCGGGTGCCCACTGGCGGCGAGCCGATGACGATGAGGCGCGAGACGTGCTCGGGATAGCGGCGCGCGTACTCCAGCGCGATGTTGCCGTGGATCGAGTGACCCAGGACGATGACCTTTCCAAGTCCCAACTGGGTGCGAACAGCCTCGATGTCATTGGCGTAGGTTTCGAGCGTGATCTCCTGGGGCGCAATCGACGGGTCCGACGGAGCGAAGTGGCGCAAGTCAACGAATGCGAGCCTGAGATGCTGGCGGAGGTCCTTGGAAAACGCTCGTGGATAGTAGATCGACGATCCGAGGACCAAGCAGGCCTGTCCTGTGCCTTCTATCACGTAGGGGAGGCTCGCGCCTTTCACCGGGACGGCCCCTCGCGACAAGGGGGGTTGGGCCGCAGCCAGGTGGAGTCGGGAGTCCCCGGGCATGCATGCGTCGGGGATACCCACTAACTGAAAGGGAAATCCGTCGTCAATGTTCGTCATAGCTGCCTCCAATCGTCCATTCTTGCCGACCGGCCTAACGGCAGCGTTTCAGCGGCGGCACATGATCCCGCGAGCCACCAAACGCTAAGGCATCCTTTGAAGCAACACCGCAGCCCACCGCTGGCGTGTTGCCTTCAGCTTGTGCCGCCGCTGGATGGTTGCTGTTCGACATGTCTTTGAGCACCCGCCAGGTTCCGTCTGCGTCCCGATGCCAGACAGCAAGCCACTTCCCGTCATCGATGGTGGAGTACCGCTGCTCGGTTTCTCTTACGCCAACCATAGGTGCCATAGGTCATTGATCGCAACGTCATAAAGACCCGCATTCCCTGGACTCCTTGCGGTCAGGCATTGGAACCACAATCGACCTGCGCGAGGAAATCCAATACGATTCGGTTGAACTCGGCGGGGCGTTCCATATTGATGATGTGGCCCGCGCCCGGCATAACTACTTTGCGCGCTCCCGCGACCGTCCGCTCCAGCAGACCGGCGATTTCGCGGCAAGCCGGGTAATCGTGCTCCGCCGTGACAATCAACGTCGGAACTCGAATCTCGGCGGTCCGCTGGGCGGCCAGGCTGCCGGTTTTCCCGGTCTCGGCGCTCACCTGCGTTTCGCCCGGGTCGGTGTGGCAGAGGTGCCAGAAGGAATAATCCGCCCCGAGTTGGCACAGTCTCTCAGCCACCGCCGGGTCGCGTATGCTGCCCTCCAGCAATCCGACCACGAACTCATCTATCGCGGCGGCGCTTCCGCCGCGTTGGAGAGCTGCCGCGACACGCTTGAATGCCTCGAACAACTCCCTGGCCGCCGGCGAATCGTAGCCGACGACCCAGGGACCGACTGACACCAGGGAGCGGCTCATCTCCAGATGCGTCAGAACGAAATCGGCAGCGATACCTGCGCCCATCGAGAGACCGATGATATGTGCGCTCGCAACGCGGAGGTATCGCAGAAGCGCCGCCGCGTCCTGGTGGTGAGCATACGGGTGCCCCGAGCTTGGCACAGCCGATTTCCCAAAGCCGCGCACGTCGTAACGGATCACCCGGTGCTTTCCAGCGAACACCAGGAACTGGTCGTCCCAGTGCCGCCGGTCGGCCATGTTGCCGTGGATAAACACGACCGGCGTCCCGGCGCCGGCTGCTTCGTAGTACAAACGGGTGCCGTTCACCAGGGCATCGCCGGCCTGAATTCCCGCGTCGGTCTTCACTCGCACCTCGGTCACGCCTAACGGCCCGATTAGGCGCCTCTCGCCTGGGCCGGTACTGTCGTCGGCCAGCATCTCCAGGGAGCAGTCGTGAGAAAAATTCTTCCCGGCCACATGGCTACATCCTGCGCCGGCAGTTAAATCGTGTGAGTTGGGCCGATGCTACGCGCCGTCCAGCGCCAAGTCAAGCAACTCTATTGTGATAGATGAGTTCACCGGACGCTTACTTTGAAATGGCCCTCCGAGGCGTACAGGCTTGCACTTACCCCTTGCACAGGATGACCACCTGCCATCCCCAAATCGAGGTCTACGGGTTCGGTAAAATGAAGTGTCCGTGCCGAGCCTCGTCGAACTCGGTCTTTTTGTTGCCCCGAAAGCTTGCCGCTCCCGGCAAGTCTTTCCGTCTAGCGGGCATCTGCGTGATGCGTACCTTGAAAAGTAAACCCATCCATGTCGGCCCCCCTCGAAAGCTATCTTCGGACGTATCGGAAGCGCTCCGGATTCTCGCAAGATGAAGTTGCCTTCCTGTTAGGTTCCACCAGCGGCGCGAAGGTGTCGCGTTACGAGTGGCTCGCCCGGCAGCCGACCCTTCCGACCGTCTTTGCCTATGAAGTGATCTTTCGTACCCCGGCGAGAGACCTCTTTGCGGGGCTTTACCAAAAGGTCGAAAAAGAAACCATATCGCGGGCTCGCTTATTGGCCCGGAAATTGGCCCAGGCGAGAGCCCGCCGGACCACGCCTCGCAAGCTGGCTGTGCTCGAGTCTCTTTCTTCAGGGCTGGCCAGCCCACAGCTTGAACAACGATGAACCCTCTGCCCACAGAAGCAAAGCGGGTCCTCGCCATAGATCCCACGAGCAAAGGCTTCGGCTTCGCGGTCCTCGAAGACCCCACGGTGCTGATTGACTGGGGCCTCAAGCGCGCGAGCGGCGACCGAAACGTGAAATCTCTCGAAAAGGCAGCCGAGCTGATCGAGCGGTATCAGCCCGAGGTCTTGGTTGTGGAACGTACCGCCGCCAAGGGCTCGCGGCGCTGCCCGCGCGTACGTCAGCTCATTGAGGATCTTATAGCCCTAGCTTTAGACCGTCGCCTCCGGGCACGGCGCGTCTCACGACGACAGGTGCAACGATGTCTTTCCAAAATTGGCTCTGCCACCAAACGACAGATCGCTGTCGCCCTCGTTGACCGATTCCCGGAACTCGAACCTCATTTGCCGCCGGTGCGGAAGTCCTGGATGAGCGAGGACGGGCGGATGGGCATCTTCGATGCCGTGGCCTTTGGCTGGGCGTCCTATGAGTCACTGCGCAGGGAGCGACGCGCTCTCACCTTGCTTTCTCTCGAAACGCCCTTACCCCATGCCTAAAAAGAACAGAATCCTGGCGATTGATCCGGGCACGCGAGAAATGGGCGTCGCCGTCCTTGAAGACGGCGGTCTGCTCTACTCCGCGGTCGAAATCTTCCGAAAACTTCCGTCGCGCGAGGAGCGATTGAAGCAGGGCCGGGCGGCGGTTACGCGCCTGATTGGCGACTTCCGGCCCGCCGTGCTCGCCGTCGAGAAAACATTCATCGGGAAAAGCCGCAACGCCGCGCTTTTGAGCGTCTTTGCCGATGAGATCGCTGCTTTGGGGCGGCGCAGACGCATCGCTGTCCGAGCTTTCGCCCCGAACACCGTCAAGAAGATTGTCGCCGGGCATGGGTGGGCGAGGAAAGAGGAGGTGGCCCAAGCGGTAGCCCGGAAATTTCCAAAGCTCAGGGCTTACCTTCCTCCCGACCGGAACTGGAAGCGGCGGCACCAGTTCAACATGTTCGACGCCGTGGCTCTCGCCATCGCCTGTTCCGCTGCAGAAGGAGACCCCCGCGCTCGCCGGCACGCCTGATTTCTGGCCGAACGTCCGTGGCAGAGGGTCTTTAATCGTTCGCCCTCTGCCACGGGCGCTCGCGCCCGAATCGCACCTTAACAAAAGGAGAATACAGCTATGGAACAACCTTCCCAACTCATCGCCCACTGCGGCACGCGCAAGCTATCCCGCGAAGAATTGAAAGTCGTCCCCACCCCGGAGGGAACACCCACGCACCGCCCCGTCCCCCACTTCGAAATCGTTGAAGCTCTTGCCGAAACCCTGAGCTTCCGCCACATCGGAGTCGTTCAGGACGAGTACGTGGTTTAGAATGACGGCATGAAGATGTTTGGGGTTCTCGACCTCGAAACCAGCTTTGACGGCTGCCGTTTTCCCATCGGCGTCCGCAACGCGAACGACAAGTCGATGCGTCTGGCCCTGACGGTGGGCTACCG
>Ga0315280_10009623_pt1 | contig 12326 bp, 10 predicted proteins | sample YL17G06_40_MG_FD_203697 | JGI IMG/M metagenome (GOLD analysis project Ga0315280, IMG submission 203697) | Sediment microbial communities from Yellowstone Lake, YNP, Wyoming, USA - YL17G06_40 | ecosystem: Environmental > Aquatic > Freshwater > Lake > Sediment | place: USA: Wyoming | collected... | reverse complement strand
TATTAGTGAGATCGGAGTCGTGAAAAGCAGCGTTCTTAGGCGCCCCTGAGGCCTTCTCTGAGATGAGAATCCCGATAAAGAGCGGCTAGAACAACTGACTATAATGTAACAGGCTACCATTAAAAAAAACTTGTATTGAAGTCGGGAGGAATTCTATTAAAAGGGAATTGCCCCAAAAAGAATTCTTTATCAAAGAGAAAAAAAACGCAATTGCCTTCATTCTTAAAATGGAACGCAAAGCTCTGGACCTTTGGGGCAAAGGCAATCCTTCAGGTTTTCTCAAAATTACTGACCCAGATGTAGTCTACTTTGATCCATTCTTGAAATCACGCTTAGACGGCCTTGAAGCTCTGATAAATTATTATGAAAGAATAAAAGGCAAAGTTCACATTGATCGTTATGAACTCATCAATCCCAAGGTAATACTTTCTGGAAATACTGCAGTGCTGACTTTCAATTATGTCTCCTATTCAGGCGAAAAAGAGAATCGCTGGAATTGCACAGAAGTTTACCGGTATAGAAGCGGACGCTGGAGCATCATTCATACTCACTGGTCAATCACCCAGCTCTTTCAAAAACCCATCTCTTAACCCTTTTTCATATGGATGAATAAGGTCTCCTGGTTCTCTTTTCTATTTTGCTTCCTGCAGCATTTCAGCCCGAGAAATAAGAAGATGAAAGCAGTCCAGCTAAGTTGCTGGAGGTCAGAGCAGAAATTCTCTCGAGGCTATAAATTCTAAAAATTCAATAAGCCTCCTCAAAATATTGAAAGGGAGATTCGGAGTTTTAAGGGGAGGAGAAGAGGCTAATTATCGGGAGGGGAGCTGACGCGAGAAGAAATTAAGAAAATCTCTTTTTAGGGAACTTAGCGGAACTTATAGGAGCCAAAAAGAAATCATAACTAATTGAAAAATAAGGGAATTTGCTGATTTTAAAGGTGGGTTCTCTTCTTTTGACATTGGGTTTTCCACGTGTTATAAATTTTTCTCCGAAAGGAAGGAAAGGCAAAACATTTTGCCTCTTAACAGGAGGTCCAATCCATGAAAAATCTCAAACCCAGGCACTTGCTTTTGATTGTTTTCTTTATTTTCGCGACCATCAATCTGGCGGTCGCTGCTCAGGAAAAGAGCAAAATCACTGTCGAATGGCTTTACAGCGAGGAAGGAAAAAAAATCGCCGCCCTTCCCTCCTTCACCTGGCTGGATGATGGCACAGCCCTCGTCTTCGACCCTCGTGAACCAGAAGAAAAACACACCATCGTCCGGCTCAACCCAAAAACCAACACCCAAGCCTCTGCGGTTGATGGAGAAAAAGCGCTGAAAACTTTGAAAACTCTGACCGGCGAAGATCAGGCCGCCAAAAGTTTATCATGGCCTATCGCCTTCGGCCCGGGAGGCAAACTCGCCCTTTACCTGTTAAAAGATGACATTTTCTTGCTGGATCTCGCTGCCTCGCAGTTCGTCAGGATTACAGAAACAGAAGCCAAGGAGAAATCGGCAAGCTTTTCTCCAGATGGGAAGAAGCTTGCCTTCATAAGGAATAATAACCTGTTCGTGTATGACATCGAGCGAAGGAAGGAAAGACAGCTCACGTATGATGGTTCAGAAACGCTTCTCAACGGTACTCTGTCCTGGGTTTATTGGGAGGAGATCTATGGCCGACAGGATATCGGCTACTGGTGGTCTGAGGATTCTCGGGCGATTGCGTTTCTGCGGACCGATGACTCACCCGTGAGCGTCGCGTATTTTGTCGATTTCAAGCCCGATGTCCCCCGCCTCATCAAACAGCGCTATCCAAAACCCGGCGGCCACAACCCGGCAGTCAGGGTAGGGGTGGTCGAAATCGAGGACGGCAGAATGACTTGGCCTGATTTCAAAGATATTCCCTATGAATACATTGTCCGCGTCAAATGGCTGCCTGACAGCCGGCGGCTGAGCGTGCAGACACTTAACCGCAACCAGGACGAGCTTGACCTTCACTTTATCGATCGTTCGACTGGTAAGCCCAATCATATTCTTAAAGAAAAAGACGAGGGCTGGGTGAATATCCACGATGACCTCTATTTTTTGAAAGACGGCCGGCATTTCATCTGGGCTTCCGCCAGGGACGGTTTTATGCATTTGTATCGTTACACGATGGAAGGGAAGCTTGTGAATCAGATCACCAGGGGGAATTGGGCCGTCCACTCTTCGGGGGGAGGCGTGTTCTGGCTGCGGAAGGCCGTGGAGGCCATTGACGAGAAAGAGGGCTGGATTTACTTCACCGCGCTCGAGAAATCATCCATTGAGCGGCATCTTTATCGCATCAAATTGGACGGAACGGCGATGGAGCGGTTGACCAAAGAAGACGGCTCCCACGGGATTGCGTTCAGCCCGGACACGAAATACTATTTTGACCTCTATTCAAACATTTCCACTCTTCCCTCGCTGGCTCTGTATAGGAATAACGGCCAGCGGGTGCAGGCGATGGCGGAGCCAAGGCCTGAGCAGCTGGCGAAGTTTGACATGCAGTATTCGGCACTGTTCACGATTCCAGCCCGTGATGGCTTTCCGCTGCCGGCCGAGCTGCTAAAGCCGAGGGATTTCGATCCGGCGAAAAAATATCCGGTGATCATCCACGTTTATGGCGGACCCTCTGCACCGACCGTCGTCAATGCCTGGCGCTCCTCCATTCTCTTCGATCAAATCCTGCTCGACAGGGGATTTCTGGTCATGCAGGTCGATAATCGCAGCGCCACGGCCATCAGCAAGAAGCTGGAGAATATCATCCTGAAAGACGGCTACGGCGCAAAAGAGCTCGATGACCTTCTGGATGCCGTCGCTTGGCTTAAAAAGCAAACCTATATTGACCCGGCTCGAATCGGCATCTGGGGCTGGAGCGGCGGCGGCACGTTTACCTTGCTGGCCATGACCCACTCCAAAGAATTTAAGGCGGGGATTGCCGTGGCAGCCGTCACGGATTGGCGCTACTACGATAGCATCTGGGCAGAAGCTTTTATGAAAAGGCCGCAGGATAATCCTGAAGGGTACGAGAGGACATCGCTCGTTAAAAGCGCCAGAAATCTCCACGGCCGCCTTCTCCTGGTCCACGGGACTTACGACGATAATGTGCATCCCCAGAATGCCTGGTGCTTTATTGATGAATTAGTCCAGGCCGGCAAGATGTTTGACCTGATGATGTATCCGATGCGCAAACACGGGATCTCCGATGATTCGGCTCGCATCCATCTGTACAACTACATGGTCGAATTCTGGATGAGGAATTTGTGAGAATGAGCTCGTTGACATCGACACCCGGGCTTATAATGACAAACCTCTGGTAAGAAGGGGACAAAAGAGAATAAAATGGTTGCAGGAGGTGTCGATGACCCGCGCAAAATTCTGTCTCTGCAATCTCTGGATTTCCGCTGCTTTGATTTTCCTCCTGCCTTCGGTCTTGCTCGGCCAGATCGAGCTCGAGCCTCAAGGCTTTTTTGAGACGCCCGGTTTTGCCTTTCTCGTTTACCACAACGACTATTTTGAAGGCAAAAGAGGCGGGCTCGATATGTTCCTTCACGGAATGCGTGTCCTGGATGCGGGCGAGGTCGTTTGTCTCGGAGCCGACGGAAGATACTATGCCTTCGATGCGACTGAAATCGGAAAACGGGCCGTTGACCTCGGAAAGGGCATCTGTGCGCTTCCCGGGAAAATTAAGCCTCTGGACATAAACTATAAAATCATCGCCCGCACAGACGGCCAATCGATCATCCTGACAACAGAGTTTGAAAAGCCAATTGATTGGAAAAAAGTCACGAGCGTCATGCTCAAGCTGGAAATTTATCCTCCGTCCTTATTCCAGCTCTTCACTGCTGCGTCTGCTTAAAAGTTTCTCCCACAACCTTTAGCAAAACTGAAGAACCTTTATATTCATCCTGCGTTATCTCCCAGATAATAACTCCGGCCGCCTTTTTTTCCACAATATACCGGCATTTGAGGGCGATCGACTTCTCATCGTCGAAAGAAACAATCATCGTCCTGTCGGGCTTCTGGACATAGGGAACTTGGGAGCAGTCGTCCCAAAGGTAAGTCCAGCCGGAATTCGAAAGGTCCATCACCTCATTATATCCGTAATAGAGGCTCTTCTGAAATTTCTGGTACCACCCGGAGCAGTCAAAAGACCGACCGAAGAAGGGCAGCCCCAGCAGCAATTTCTCTCCCGGTATGCTTCGAGAAATGCAGTAAAGGTAGCTGTCATGCAAAGAACCGCAGGCATCATTCGCGCACGAATAGAGGGGCGAGTTATGGCCCGAATGATCGGTCCACTCCCCGTGATAGTCGTAAGTCATACAGCCGATGTAGTCAAAGGAATTCACCAGCTCCTCATAATTGATCCACTTGGCCCAGTAATGCCCTGAAGGCGCGGCCATCGTAAGAAGGAGAGGCGGATTCTGAGCTTTGAGAGCCAGAGAGAGCTCTTTGATAAAAAAAACAAAATTCTGCTGCTCGACAGGATTGGAGACAAACTCCCAGTCGATATCTACGCCGTCGTAGTAATGGGTTTTGACGAAGTTCAGGACCCGATTGATAAACCGGCTTCTCGTCTCCGGCGTCGCCGCCATCCCGGGAAAGCCTTCGCAATTTCCCCAGCCGCCTATGCTCATGATGGTCTTGACGTTCCGGCGGTGCGCCTCGCTGACTAATTCGGGATAAACATAGTCATCAGGAATAACCAGATTGCCCTGCGCATCAGGCTTCGTGAAAGCGTGGGCGATATGGGTCAGGTATTCATATTTTATTTTGGCGTGGTCAAAGACATTCTTTTTCCAGGCGGGATAGTAGCCTATGACGACCTTCGTCAAATTCGGCAGCTCAGAAGGAGGCGGCGGAGGGGAAGGGGAAGGCCGAGAGCACATCCAGTTCAAGAAGAGGACCGTGAAAATCAAAATCGGCATGAATTTCTTGCTCACAGGACACCTCAATAACTGTCTTTCAAGGAGATCACTTTCAAAGCCTGTCTGAATTGAGTTCTGTCAACAGGCTGGTCCGCAATGAAGGCAACTTCATAGATACGGCCTGGGATCATATCGAAGAAATTGTCGGCGAATCGTCCTTTGAAACCAGGGACGGAAAGGTAGACGTCCTTGGCCAAGCATGTGGCTTCAAGGCGGACAACCACCTTGCCGGCCTTCTCCAAAACATCTTGCTTGATCTCGGGCTGGGGGAGGTAAACTCTCTTGAGCTCGGAGAAATGAAAGATATTCGAGCTAAGCCTGTCCTCCCCTTTCCGGAGCTCGCAATACAAATAGACTTCCTCCGGAGGGAGGTTGTACCTCAGCTCCTCGAGCGGTTTACTCATGATAACGCTGCTTGAGCGGGGCTCAAGCCTTACGACGGTCTTCCCTTCCTGAACAGCCTTTCCATCATATGTGAAAATACCAACGTAGAGCTCGGCATCAACTGGTTGATTCAAATCTGAAATGCCATAAATCCTCAAGGTTTTCTCATCATCAATCGGCGCCACAAGCACAGAACTATAAAATCTCTTGGCGTAATAATGAAGCGCTTTCCAGGTGCCGTAATAGTCGGTGCCGGCCCAGGAGGCGACCGGCCAGCAGTCGTTGATCTGCCAGTAGAGAGCTCCCATGATCCGGGGCATCTCGCTGCGGAAGTGCTCGACGCCGATCTTCATCCCTTCCGCCTGAAGGACCTCGCTCAGCCAGAGGAGCGATTCGAAATCCTTGGGAAGCCGGTAATGATCAAGCATATAAAGAAGGACGAGGCGGTTCCCTTCCGGATGCTTCTGATGCTGCTCCATGACCGGCGAGGCGATATTCCAATCCTCGGGAAGAGTAAACGTCTTGACTGTCTCGATGAGGGGGAAGGATTGAAACCCGAACTCGCTGAAGAAGCGGTGGAATTTTTTCCGGTATTCCTTGAAAGGCTCCTGACCTTGCCAGATTCCCCAGTAATGCATGTCGCCGGATTTATCCGAGCGCGGGTCGCCGATTTCTTCGGAATGGGGAGAGCTGGGCCAGTAAGCCCGCGCCGGGTCGCATTTCTCCACGGCCTGGGGAAGGATCTGATGAAAAATCTTTTCATAATCCTCCCAAACGTTCAGAGGGTACTGTTCTTTCCAGCCCCAATGAAACCATCCCTCCTCGCACTCGTTGTTGCCGCACCAGAGGGCAATCGAAGGGTGATGCCGCAATTGCTTGACCACATCTTCAGCCTCTGCCTTGACATTTTCGAGAAATGCCTCATCCCCTGGGAACATGGCGCAGGCGAACATAAAATCCTGCCAGACCATAAGTCCGAGCTCATCGCAGAGGTTGTAAAACTCGGGCGATTCATAAATCCCGCCGCCCCAGACCCGGAGCATGTTCATGTTGGCTTCCACGCAATCGCGGAGAAGCGATTCGTATTTTTGCCGGGTGACGCGGGACGGAAAGGAGTCGGAAGGAATCCAGTTGCCTCCTTTGGCAAAGAAGGGAATGCCATTAACCACGAACCGGAAACTTTTCCCCCATTCATCTTCTTTCTGTTCAAGGACAAGCCTGCGAAACCCGATTCTTTTCTCGATGGAATCAAGAAGCCGCCCTTTCTCGAAGAGTTCAATTTTCACGGTGTAGAGGTTTTGTTCTCCCATCCCTGCCGGCCACCAGAGGTCGGGATTGATGATACTGAAGGATTTCACATTGATGTTCTCGCCTGGCTTCAGCCCTACCGATTCACTGTGGGAGAAGCTCTTTTTCCCTGAGATGGTGGCCTTGATAGCGACCTTATGAGCCTTATCAGCGAGGACGCTCGCCTTGGTGCGGAAGAGCACCTTGTTCTTATCGAGAAATTCCTGCATGATCTCGAGCTCATCGAGGCGGGCTCCTGCCCAGGCCTCTATGCTCAGAGGGCGCCAGATGCCGCAGGTGACGAGTCTCGGTCCCCAGTCCAAGCCGAAATGATAAGGCGCCTTGCGGACATGGGGAGACCCGCCGGGAAGCTTGTAGGGCAGGCGTTCCTCCAGGCCTTTCGCCCGCCGAATCGGCGAATCAAAACGGATGACGATTTCATTTTTTCCGGTTCTCAGGAAAGGCTTGATGTCGAACCTGTAGCCCCGAAACATGTTATCTGTTTCGGCAACTTTTTGCCCGTTTAAAAAGATCGTGGCAAAAGTGTCCAGCCCTTGTGCGACCAGCTCCACGTGGGCCTTATTCAACATCTGACCCGGAATCTTAAATTCCCTCATGTATTCCCAGTCTTCATTTTCGACCCACTGGACCTTGAGCTCATTATCCCGGTAAAACGGGTCGGGGATGAGGCCGGCCTCCACGAGGTCCAGGTGCACACAGCCCGGCACGCGGGCCGGATGCCATTCCTCCTTGCCTGCCTGGCGGAATTGCCACTCACCGTCGAGAGAATATTTTGTCAACGCCGCGCTCGCTGAAAAAATTTTCGGAGCCATTAAAAGGAAACCGGACGCCAGAAGAATGAAGAAAAGATTTCTGGCCATCGAGGAGATTTGTCTTCTTTGCCGAAATAATATCATTATTCCCTCCCATTCTTCATCTGAGCTGGCTGGCGGCCGCCTCCATCATCAGGAAGAAAGCCTGCCCTTCTGTGGCTGTCCCAGCCGATTCAAAATTCGGAGAGCCGCATACCCCCTGGACATAGCCGTACTCGTCCACCTTTTTCCGGACGGCCTCTCTCATCCTTTCGGCCCGCCTCAAATAAGAAGCCTCGAGCCAGCCTTCTCGGATTCCGCAATAGATCGTGTAAGTTAGCATCTGGGCGAGATTTGTTTCGACGAACGTTTGGGGATTGTCCACGACATCATGGAAAAGTCCATCCTGGCGCTGCCGGGCGAGGCAGCCGTCTATGACTTCCTTTACATATTTGACCAGCCGCTTCTTTTCCTCCCCCATATCCGCCGGCAGTGCTTTGACGATTCTCGTCATTCCCGAAGCAGCCCATCCATTCCCCACGCCCCAGCAATCCTTTCTGAAAAAGCTATTTTTGCTGTCATCCCAGATGTGAGAAAAAAGTTTTTTCTCCGGGTTCCAGAGAAGCCGCCGGATCCCTTCCACCTGCCTCACCGCTTCCTGAGGCTGGCCGGCCACGGCAAGAAACGGCGGAGCCATATACATGGAATCAACCCAGACCTGGGGTTTGTTGGCGATGTGATAAATGGTTCCATCGTTTCTCCGCGGCGCTTTCTTGAGGAGATATTCGAGCATCCTGTCAGCCGCTTGCTTCAGCTTCAAATCACCCGTGACCTTGGCGGCATAGAGGACGGCTTCGCCGTTGGCGGCCGGGTCAGTGACTCCTTCGTTCGAGCTGATCACGGCCAGCCGGCCGTCCTCGATCAAATGAGAAATGAGCTGGGCGTTTGCTGAGTCCCGGTAAAAATCGTCGGTGAAGAAGAAGCTTGCTCCGGCGTTTTTCTTCTTCAAGACCTCCCGGATCAATTCACCGCCGTCAGAAAACTCATGACCGGTGAAGACGAGGGCTATCCTTTTCGCGGCCACGTCACCCCGGATGATGGCGCCATGGTCAAAGGCATACTTTTCTGTTTGCTTTGCCTGGCATAATCCCAGAGGAACGCCGCTCGAAACCCAGAGCAAAATCGCCAGACACAAGGCGAGCAACTTTCGATTGAGCATAAAAATATCCCGAGAACTGTTTATATAAAATTCGCCTGGCTAAATCAACAGATACGAAATCGAGTTGACACTCCGTTGGCCGGCCTTTATATTGAAACAGTGGAGTCTAACCATGCAAAAACGCGCGTTTTTATTCTCTTTTCGACGTCACGTCTGCGCTGCGGCTGTTTTGTTTGCGGCGGCCCTGCCGCCGCAAGCGGCATCGATTCCTTCCGCTAAGCCAAAAGAGGTCGGTCTCTCGGCCGAACGCTTAGACCAGCTCGGCCGGAATGGCGAACCCGGGTCCGTCGGCGCTTTCGGGTGGGGCGGTGCTTATCACACGGTCTGCTGGGTCGATCCTGCTGAGCAGCTCGTGGCCGTGTTGATGGCCCGGCTACTGGCGGCCGGGGCGAGCGACCTCCACGGTAAGTTCCGGACGCTCGTCTACCAGTCCATCATAGACTCTTACGAGAAGCGCCGGCAGAATTTTTGAGGAAAGTGCCATGGAAATCATCATTAAATCTGACTATGATGGGATTTGTGAAGAAGCGGCGGGAATCATCTATCACGCCTGGAAGAAAAAGAGATCCCTGGTCCTGGGCATGGCCACCGGAAAGACTCCTCTGGGTCTCTACGAAAAGCTCATCGGTCTCTACAGAAAAGGAGAGATGGATTTCTCTGATGCCGCGGGCTTCAGCCTGGATGAATACCTGGGTCTTGAAGAAACTCATCCCCAGAGCTTCGCCTTCTATATAGAAAATCATTTTTACCGGCATATCAACATCAAGAGAGAGAACATAAATCGACTCAGCGGAAAGCCTGCCGATATCGAAGAGCACTGCCGCGCCTACGAAACAAAAATCCGCCGCTTGGGGGGGATCGACATCCAGATTCTCGGTATCGGCCGAAACGGCCATATCGGGTTCAACGAACCCGGCTCTTCGCTTTCTTCTCGGACGAGGTTGAAGACACTGACCAAAGAAACCATCGAGGCCAGTGCTCCATTCTTCAAGGACGAAAAAGAAGTCCCGCGTTTTTGCCTGACCATGGGCATTGGGACAATTCTGGAGTCCAGGCTGATCATCCTCCTGGCTTCAGGAAAGGACAAGGCGGAGATCATCGCTAAAGCCATAGAAGGTCCCATCACAACGTTTGTCCCCGCTTCCGCTCTCCAGCTTCATCCCCAGGCCAAATTTATTATCGACGGGGAAGCAGCCTCCGAGCTCGCGAGAAAAGACTATTACCGCTGGACGTACGAGAATAAAGAAAAGGTCTCAGGACTTTTAAAAAAGTAAAGGCCATTCCGGCTATGCCCTTCCACTTCCTTCATTCGCCGAAGGGCTGGTCTATGCCTGTGGCTTCCAGGCCGCCCAGAAAGCGGCCGCCTTCTTCGGTGACAACCATGCAATCCTCGATCCGGACGCCGAACTTGTCATAGATATAAATCCCCGGCTCGTTGCTGAACGTCATGCCCGGCTGCAGGGCCAGCTTATTTCCCTGAACAAGGTAGGGATATTCATGTCCTTCCATCCCGATGCCGTGCCCGACCCGGTGGACAAAGTATTTATAGTCGGGTCCAAAGCCGGCTTCTTCGATGATCCGGCGCGCCGCCCTGTCAACTGATTCGCAGGTAACGCCTGGCCGGGCTGCCTTAAGAGCCGCAGTCTGGGCACGCTTAACAACGTCCCAGATCTGGCGCTGTTTGTCAGAAGGGGGGCCGAAGATAATGGTGCGAGTGATATCCGACCGGAAGCCTTCCACAGCACAGCCGCCGTCAACCAGGATGACATCGCCCGGGCTAAGATTCCGAACAACCTGAGAGCCGTGAGGAAAAGCTGTGTTTGGGCCAAACTGAGGGCCGCCGCCTCCGCTCACACCCATCTGCTGGTGGGCACTGCTGATGATTGCGGCGAGCTCCCGCGCGCTCATCCCCTCCCAGAGCTTTTTGAAGCTCTCGCGATAGGCCAGCTTGGTTATTTTATTGGCTAAATCCATATAGGCGATTTCTTTTTCTGTCTTCACGCCACGGCAGCCTTCGGTGACTGGGGCGCCATCAACAAGGTCAAGCTGAGGCGCATCTTGGCGGAGCCCGTAACAAATAAATGCCCTCATCGAGGGATCAACGGCCAGACGGCCGCTCGCTGCTCCAAGATCTTTCATGACTCCGGCGACGAGCCGGTAGGGACTCTCATGCTCTTCCCAGGTTCTGATTTCCTGGCCCTTGGGAATGACTTCCTCAGCCCTATTGCGCTCAAAGGCGGGGCAGACCCAGACCGGATCCCCTTTCCGGTTGAGGACAGCGCCGAACGTCCTTTCGCTCCTCCACCAGTTGACATTTATGAAGTAAACGAGATTGGTGCCCCCTTCGAGAAAAAGGCCGTCGATTTTGTGCTCAGCCATCAGCTTCCGCGCTTTCTCGAGCCGCGCGGCATAATCTTCCGGCGTCAAGGGCTTGACATCGGCGACCATATTCTTCAGCGCAGCCGCTTCCGCTTGCCCTGGACGGCTAAAAATCTTATTCACCAAACCAAAGGTTGTTATGGATAAGCCGCTGATTTTTATAAAATTACGACGAGACAGCATTTGTCGTACTCCTTTATGAGGCCAATTTTCAGAGCAGACAAAAACGTATATCACCCGAAGAATCCGAAGTCAATAAAAAGTCCGATATCTGAGGCATGGGCAATGAATCCAATCTTCCGGCATCCTGAAATCACATTGCTGGATTTCCTCTTTATGCAAAACTGATGGAGGCAAAATCGAACAGTGTGTGCCAATCATCGGAAAATCTTCTATGGTGCTGGGAAACAGGGCGAAAAACGTTGACAAGGTTCATCACTTTTGATAGACGTATTTTGAGGTGATATGATGGCGACAAAGAATCCTCGCGTGAATGTCGTGATGGAGGAATCCCTTTACCGGAGCCTTAAAAAACTGGCCCGGCGGGAAAATATTTCTATCTCCATGAAGGCCAGGGATCTGATCAGAGAAGCCATTGCCGATGATGAGGATGCTTTTTGGACAGAGGTGGCGGCCGAGAGAGAAAAAACGTTCTCGGCGAAAAAAGCCCTTGCTCATGAAAAGTTGTGGAAAAATAAATGATTTATCGGATCCTCTATCATCTCTTGGTGGCCGAAGATATCAAAAAAATTCCTGAAAACCTCAAGCAGAGGATAAAAAATGCCATAGAAAAAAGACTTGTGATTGACCCGATCAAAGCAGGTCGACCTCTTAGGCAAAGCCTGGTTGGGCACAGAAAAATGCGTGTCGGAGATTACCGCATCATTTATCGCCTGGAATTCGATACGATCATCGTCCTTAAAATCGGCCACCGGAAGGACATTTACGAAAAAGTAAAATCCAGGCTCAGTCTGTAGGTGCTTCCCCCTTATACTCTCTCTTTCTACTTCTTCTTTGAAGCTAAATACCTATACCTCGGGTGACTAATTATTCATTCCTTGCTAATCTATGGCCAAAATAAATCAAAGGGGCCAGCAGTGATCATCAAATGCCCCAAGTGCCATTTTGAAAATCCCTCAGACAGCCATTTTTGCAATAAGTGCGGAACCACAATCGAACCTTCTGAGGAAATCGCTTTTTCTCAGACTGAGACCCTCCAGACGCCCGTTCAAGAATTGACCACAGGCTCGACCTTTGCCGGACGCTAGTGTCGTGTCCCTAACGCTTCTTTACAAAGTCATGCGAGTGGAACGAA
>Ga0315280_10009622_pt1 | contig 12326 bp, 11 predicted proteins | sample YL17G06_40_MG_FD_203697 | JGI IMG/M metagenome (GOLD analysis project Ga0315280, IMG submission 203697) | Sediment microbial communities from Yellowstone Lake, YNP, Wyoming, USA - YL17G06_40 | ecosystem: Environmental > Aquatic > Freshwater > Lake > Sediment | place: USA: Wyoming | collected... | reverse complement strand
TCCTATTCCGTCAGCCAGCGCCACCACGAAATCGGGATCCGCATGGCGCTGGGCGCCCGGCCCACAGATGTGCTCAGTCTGGTGGTGGGCCAGGGGGCGCGCTATGTGCTGATCGGGGTAGCCGCGGGCCTGGCCGGAGCATTTGCGGCGACCCGCCTGCTTTCCAGCCTGCTGTACGGAACTACGCCCACCGACCCGGCGACCTTCGCGGTCGTCTCGCTGCTGTTGCTGGCGGTAGCGCTGGCAGCCATCTATGTCCCGGCGCACCGGGCCAGCCGGGTGGATCCCATGGTAGCCCTGAGACACGAATAAGATGAGCCTGACGCCGGCGTCCGATTCCCTGCGCGCCGACCACCGTCGCATCGAAGTTCATTTGGATGCGCTGCTGGCGGCCTTGCTCCGCCTCACCGCCGACCGCCTGCCCGAAGTGCGCCGCCGGTTCCTCGAAATCCGCGCCCTGGCCGCACCGCATTTTGAGAAGGAAGAGACGGTCGTCTACCCGCACCTGCGCCCTTCCCTGCCCGAGTTGCTGGTTCGCATGGACGAGCAGCACGCCCACATCCACGAAGTCGAGCATTATTTGGCGGAGCTGTTGGGCGGGCTGGCGGATCTTCCCGCTTGCGGATCGCCGACGCCGAGCTTTCCGCGGAGGAGCAGCAGCGGCTGTCCGGACAGATGCAGGCGATCGGGTCTAAACTGGACGCATGAACGGCCGCGAACGCATCGCCCTGACCATGCGCCACAAGGAGCCGGATCGCGTCCCGGTGATGTGCCAGCTTTCTATTGGTCACTACAACCTGAACGGCGGGTATAAACCCCACGAGATCTGGTACGAAACCGAGGCCTTTGTGGATGCCTCGGTGAAGCTGGCACGCCGCTACCGTTTTGACGGCATCCTGGTGGTGCTGGCCGGGCGGCCTCGAAACTACCTGGATCAGAACCTGCTCTCGATCGAGGAGACCGAGGAGGGCGAGTGGCTTACCTGGCGCAATGGGGACCGGACCTTCATGCCCTGGGATGACATGCCGCACCATTATCCTGCCGATCAGTCAAAGCCTGCGCGAGCGAACTACGAAACCTTTGACCCGGAGCGGGACATCCGGCAGATCGACGGTTACCTGGGGCACATCTGGAACGCGCTGTACCATATCCAGGAAGTGCCTGGGAAGGATAAAGGTCCCCTGGTTGCCGGCGGGATTCCGGAGTATCTGTTCCGGGCCTTCGACCTGGTGAAGAGCCGGGCCGCGGATGAGCTCTCGGTCCACGGCTCAATCTATTCCCCGGTCACCCACTTTTTTGAATTGTTCGGTTATGAGGACGCTCTGGTGGGACTGGCCACTGACCCGGGGAGGGCGCATGCGGTGCTGGGGCGCCTGGCAGACGGGGTGATTGCCTGGGCGCTGGCCCTGGTCGAGCGCGGCGCCGACGCGCTGGATCACTCTTCGGCCTTTGTGGCCGCTCCGTTTCTGTCAAGGAAGATGTACCAGGAGTTTGTGGTCCCTTACGAGCGGCGGGTGAACGAGGCGGTCAAGGCCGCCGGCGGCGTGATCTATACGCACAGTTGCGGCAGGATCGGCGACCGCCTGGACTTGCTCGAGGCGACCGGGACCCTGGGAATCGACACCCTGGATCCGCCGCCGCTGGGCAACGGCGATCTGGCAGTGGCCAAACGCGATTTCGGCGACCGGTTGTTTTTCAAAGGCAACATGAATTCCGTGGCGCTGCTGAACTACAGGACTGAGGCGGAGGTGATCGCAGAGGCCACGCGACCTCTGCTGATTGGCAAGCCTGGCGCGGGGTACATCTTGAGCACGGCATGTTCAGTGGCTCCGCACGTGGAGCCGTGGAAACTGGAGTTGCTGACGCCGCTTTCCGAACGGCTGGGGCGGTACTAGGCGCAGGGGCTGTGCTATCATTTCGTGCGATCAGAAGGAGGAAGGTAGGGAATGGAGAAACTAGCCATCAAGGGGGGCCCGAAGGCGGTCACCAACAAGCTGGCGGGATGGCCGCAGTTTGACGAGCAGGCCATCCGGGCGGTCGAGGCGGTACTGCGGTCCGGGAAGGTGAACTACTGGACCGGCAAGAAGGGCATGGAGTTTGAAGAGAAGTTCGCGGCCTGGCAGGGCAGCCAGTACGCCATCAGCGCGGCCACCGGGACGGCAGCGCTGCACGTGGCGCTGAGCGCGCTGGGCATTGGGCCGGGCGACGAGGTGATTGTGCCCAGCTATACGTTCATTGCGACCAGCTTCGCGGTGGTGCAGGCGGGGGCCATCCCGCGGTTTGCGGACGTGAACCTGGACGACCACTGCATCAGCGTGGAGTCGGCCCAGAAGCTGGTCAACGAGCGCACGCGGGCCATCATTCCGGTGCACCTGTACGGCAACGTTTGCGACATGGACCAGATCCTGGCCTTCGCCAAAGAACACAACCTGTATGTGATCGAGGACAACGCCGAAGCGTTCGGGGGAGTCTACAAGGGCAAGAAGACCGGCACGCTGGGCCACATGGCGGCTTGCAGTTTCTGCCAGAACAAGACGTTCACCACCGGGGGCGAAGGCGGCATGGTGACCACGGATGACGAAGACCTGGCCTGGAAGGCGCGCAGCTTCCGGGACCACGGCTACGACGTCAAGGAGCGCCTCAACCTGCTGGAGCTCGAGCAGAAGCTGCCCTACATCCACAACATGGTGGGCTGGAACTACCGCATGACCGAAATGCAGTCGGCCATCGGCCTGGCGGAACTGGAGCGCATGGACACCTGGAATATGCCGGCGCGCCGGCGGAACGCCAAAATCCTCATGGACGCGCTCGGGCAGCGTCCGGAGGTCAAATACTTGCCGATCGATACCGCGGAGCGGCAGAACGGCTGGTACGTCATGGCCTTCTCTCTGGATATCGAGAACATGAGGTGCGACATCAAGCAGTTTGTCAACGCGGCGGGGGCGGAGGGGGCGCCCTGCTGGAAGGTCTTCTGGCCGCAGTGTCACACCGAGCGGGCTTTCACCGAGCAGCACGCCTTCGGCCGGTCGGGGTTCCCGTTCGCCTCGAGGGAATACACCAATCCGGCGAGCGTGGACTACAGCAAGGTGGAGGTCCCGAACGCGCTGTGGCACGAGACCCACACGTTCACGTGCTTCGCATATCCGACCTTCACGGAAGAGGATATGCATCAGATTGCGCAGGGGCTGGTGAAGGTGATCAAAGCCTATGGTTGGCAAGATTAAGTGGGGCGTCATCGGGTCTGGCGGCATCGCATTGCGCCGGACCATTCCTGAGGGCATTGTTCCTGCCGCCAATGCGGAGCTGGTGGCGGTGTATGACACCAACGCCGCGGTCAATCAGGAGGTGGGCCGTAAGTTCGGCGCCGCTGCGGTGGGGAGCATCGCGGAACTGCTGGAGGCGGAGGTCGAGACCGTCTATGTGGCTACGCCGGCGCATCTGCACTCCCAGCAGGTGCTGGCGTGCGCCCGGGCCGGCAAGCACGTGCTGTGCGAGAAGCCGCTGGGCATGAGCGTGGCGGAAGCCGAAGGAATGCTGAGGGCCTCGAAGGAGGCGGGTGTGCAACTGGGCGCCGCCTTCATGATGCGCTTTCACTCCCAGCACCAGGCGGCGCTGAAGATCGTCCAGGAGGGCAGGCTGGGCAAGCCGGTGTATGGGAGGGCGCAGCTCTCCTGCTGGTATCCGCCCATCCAGGGGGCCTGGCGGCAAGATCTCGCCTTGGGCGGCGGCGGATCGCTGATCGACATGGGCGGGCACTCGATCGACCTGCTGGAGATGTTCTTCGGGCCGGTCGTCAAAGCGAGCTGTTTCATCAACAACACCGTTCAGGCCTACCAACCGGAGGACAGCGCCGTGGCGCTGCTGTGGTTCGCCAACGGCGCGCTGGGCACGGTGGATGCGTGCTTCTCGATTCCGGACGAGGCCAGCCGGAACGTTCTGGAGTTGTACGGGTCGCTGGGGAGCATCCTGGCTGAGGGTACCATCGGACAGGGCAGTCAAGGCCGGATGACGGCCCAGTTGAAGCGGGAAGTGACCGGCTACGACGCCCAGCAGGCGCGCGAAGCTGAGGGAGGATTCGAGATCGCGCCGGAGCCGGTGAACATCTACCGCGCCGAAATCGAGGAGTTCAGCCGGGCGCTCGTGGAGGGGCGCGCGTCCAGTCTGACCGGCGAGCCGGGCCTGCGGAGCCAGCAGGTGCTGGCGGCCTGCTACGAGTCAGCGCGCAGCGGGAGAGCGGTTACCCTGCCGCCATCCGCCGCAGGAATTTGACCCCGTCAAAAGCGATCTGCTCAGGCGAAGAGGCCAGGTCGCGCCAGATGCAGGCGGCGGTGGCAATCTCCGGAATGGTGTATCCGAAGCTCTCGATGACCACCCAGCCGTCGTAGCGCAGGTCGCGCAGGGCCTGGAAAACGCCGCTCCACGGAACGTGCCCGGTGCCCGGAGTGCCGCGGTCGTTTTCGCAGGTGTGGACGTGTTTCAGGCGCCGGCCTGCCGTGCGCACGGCGGCCACCACATCCCGTTCTTCGATGTTGGCGTGAAAGGTGTCCAGCAGCACGCCGATCTTGGGATGATTCACTTCCTCGCACAGTCTGACTGCATCGGCGGTGGTGTTGAGAAAGAAGGTCTCGAAGCGGTTGAGCGGCTCGACTGCCAGGGTCACGTCGTGGCGCGCGAGCGTGTCACCGAGTGATTGCAGGAACTCGACCTCCCGCTTCCACTCGTCCTCGGTGCGGCGCCGCCCGGGCAGGTAGCCGATGGGCGCATAGAAGGCGCCGGCGAAGGTCTTGGCGCCGATGTCCGCGGCCATCTTGGTGCAGTCCTCGAGATAGGTTCGCGCGCGCCGGCGCGCGCCGGCGTCCTCGCTGATCCCGCTCATGTCGGCAGCCAGCGCGGTGCAGAAGGTGCACTGCATTTCGTTCGCTTCCAGGCTCTTGCGCGTTTCGGCGACGGGAAAGTCTTCCAGGTGAAACACTACAATTTCGACACCGTCAAAGCCCCGCTCCTTCAGCCGAGGAAGCAGGGACAGGTGGGACCGGTCGAAGGCGCCGGTCCAGATCAGGGTATTGACTCCGAATTTCATTGCGTGGCTCCACTTCCATTATCGCAGGATGCGGGTCGTGGTATTAGTATCAGGTGTGAGGTCAGACCATGGAGACAATCGACTTGAGGAGTACGTTGAAGGGATCCCTGTTGGAGGGGTTTTTCCCGGCCGGCTGGGATCTGGAGAAGATCGACGCCTGCTGCGGGCATCCCCCGGATTCGGTGCTGGAGCGCCAGCCCTGGTGGCACCCGGATTTCCGGCCTGTTCCCTGCGGCACGCTGGGGGATTTCGACACCCTGCTGGGCCATGAGATCGCCATGCAGATTTGGCGGACGCGGCAAGCCGGGCGCAAGCTGGCTCTGATTCTGCCGGTGGGCCCGATGGGGATGTACCGCTGGGCGGTCTATTTCCTGAAGGACTGGGGCGTGCGGTGCGATCACGTGTACGGTTTCAACATGGATGAGTGGAGCGACGCCGAGGGCAACACGCTGCCGCCCGACAACCCGGGGGCCTTTCGCTTCGCGATGGAGGGCGCGTTCTATGGGCCGCTGGGCGCACTGACGGTCCCGCCGGAACAGCGCCATTTCGCCACCCGCGACCTGCTGCCCAGCTATCCGGATCGCATCTCGAAGCTGCGCGCAGAAGGGGCTGAGCTGCATGTGATCTTCGGGATCGGCAGGGTCTTCCACATCGCCTTCTGGGAGCCCCACTTCGCGGCGGAATTCGCGACCGATGAGGAGTGGAAGCAGCAGACCCATCGGCTGGGGGCCAAGCTGCACCCGCTGACCATCGAGCAGAACGCCATCACCAGCTTCAAGAGCCGGACCACGTTGGTACCCACCCGCGCCAACACCATTGGGCCGGGGCTGTTCTTGAAGGCCGACCGCATCATCGGCGGAGCGGACGGCACGCTGGGCCGGGGCATGCAGTGGCAGGGCATGAGCCTGTGGGTGACCCTGCGCTACGGACCCAACCGCTGGGTCCCTTCGAGCTTCATGCCCACCTTGCCGGGACGGCTGTTCTTCTTGCAGGAGTTGGCCGGGCCGCTGGTGGCGGAGTGCAATTAGGCACCTGCGGCGCCCGCAGGGGTAAAATGGGTGCAGGGCTGGCCGGAGTTCCGGCACATACGACATGGGCAGAGTGGAGAAGATAGAAAGCGAAATTAAGCAGCTTGCTACCGCAGAACTGGCCGTGTTGCGTGAGTGGTTCATGGACTTTGACGCCGAAGCGTGGGACCGTCAGTTTGAGGTAGATGTAAAGGCCGGTCAGCTCGACTCCCTCGCGGAACGTGCGCTACAGGATCACCGTGCCGTCGCCGTACACGCCGTGGACTAACAGTTTCGGGGGCTCATCGACTCTCTCAACACCACGGCTTCCGACCTGGAGTCTTCGTCGCCGAACAAGGGAACCCTCGAGCACATTGATCGAAGCGTGTCTCCGGCCGGCGGGAGCAGAGCGCCCACAACGGGCACTTCGAGTCCACATGCTATCATGCGCTGTTGCTGTTCAACCGCGAGGGTGGCTGCCTGGCAACGACGCCCGGGCCTGGCAACGTGCACGGCGCCGATAGTTGGGAGGAACCTCTGTTGCCCGAGACCGAGTGGCAGCAGAGGCTGGGCAAGGAGGTGGTGTTCCGGGCCGATGCGGCCTTCGGCAAGCCGGAGGTCTATTAGGTGCTGGAAGAACGGGGCGTGAAGTACACCATCCGCATGCCGAACGAGCCGCGCTCTGGGAGGACCGCCGGAGCCGCTCGGGATGGATAATGATAGAAAACCGCCCGAACGGGGGCGCTGGGGGGTATACTGAATCGTGCCCAGGAACCTAAAATGAGTATTCTGGATCACACCAGGAAAACCAGATGAACGGCAAAGTACCGCAAAACAACCTTCAGCCGGGAGACGTTCTGCTCTACCACGGCGTGGGACTGATTTCGGACCTGATCCGCTTGTTCGACGGCGGCCCATACAGCCATGCGGCCGTATACGACGGCGCGAATGTGCTTGAGGCGGTGGCGGAAGGGACTGTGGTTGATCCCGTGGCCCAGAGTGTCGCCAGCGCGCAATTCGTGGACGTGTACCGATTTATCGCGAACGACGGCAAGCCCTTTGGGCAACCCGGGTGCGAAGCGAGACCCGTTCTGGACCGTATCCAATATTACGAGCAGAACCGCCAGCGCTATGGGTATGAGCAGTTACTGCTGCTCGCGCTGCTATGTGCCACGCGTCATCCTCAGCAGGGAACGCTTTCGCCTGTAGAGGCGCTGATCCTCCGCAGAGTTCTCGACCAAGCGGCAGAGGTGATTGCCCGCTTGATTCACGCCGGAAAGGAGCCGATGATCTGCTCGGAACTCGTGTACCGGTGCTATACGGAGGCGGGAGCGCCGTACCAGATCATTGTCCGTGGCGCGGACATTCCTGTCAGGGCCGCGGCTGCCGCAGCGCAGCCGCGGTCGACGGAAGATGCTGCCTTCCAGGCGGAGGCCGCTCGGTTCTTGCTGAACTACGCGGTCGCCAAGGGGCACAACGTCGGAGGGCCAAAATTCCTGGCGGCCAGGGCGCCTCATGAAATCGTCACTGCGGCCGCACTCGCCGATTTCGTTACGCCCCGAGATCTCGAGACCAGTCCAAACCTGCAAAAGGTCGGAACGCTAAGGTAGCGGTGCGCTCTGCCGACGGAAGGCCACAAGCCGCGGCGTCAGCTACGCAGGCGTTCCAGCAGGCCCACGGCCATGCGGATGTCGCGCAGGCGCTCCTGCGGGTTCTCGATTTCGCGCTCGATGTTGAGGGTCCCCCGGTAGCCGATCTCCTTCAGCTTGGCGATGAAGCGCTCGATGCCCACTGCGCCGTGGCCCAGCGGCCGTTCCGTACCCAGGGCGCCAGGAACGCCTTTGGGCGGCCAGTCGCCGTCCTTGGCGTGAACTGAGATCACGGAGCGGCCTAGCACGCCCAGCGCCTCGATGGGATCGCCGGTGCCGTAAAGAATCATGTTGGCGGGGTCGAAATTGATGCGGACGTTCCCTCGGTTGAGGTCTTTGAGGAAACTCAGCAAAACGTGGGCCGGCTCCTGGCCGGTTTCGAGCGCGAAGGTCTGGCCGTGGCGGGCGGCATGATCGGCCACGCGGCGCACCATCTCGCGCACCGCGATGTAGCCGGGATCCGCGGTGTCTTCCGGCACAAAGCCCACGTGCAAGGCGATGCTGGGCACGCCCACGGCGGCGGCAAAGTCGCTGATCTCCAGCGTCCGGGCCTCGCGCTCAGCCCGCGTGGCGGGCGGAATAAAGCCCACCGTGCGCTGGACCGTGGGGATGTCGGCATAGCTCTCGCCCGTGAAACCGCCAAACACCGTCACCAAGGTGAACTGCTCGGCATCAAGGGCGGCCTTCCAAGGGGCCGCAGCCCCATGCAGGTTCATATCCCCGGGAATGCCGATCTGCCCGCAGCGTACGCCCAGGCTCTTCACTTCGCGCACTGTCTCGAGGGGGTCTCGGCCTCCCCAGAACATCACGCCAATTTCCATGTCTCTTAAAGGTTGCATGCGATCTTCTCTCCTTTTCTGTCTCGGGACTCGAGCATCATTCGCGCCAGCTTGACGGCGCGCGCGGATTCTTCCGGCGGGCAGTACTCCGGCTGGCGCCCGGCGCTAAGGCACTCGAGGAAGTACTCGATTTCCGACTGATAGCAATCCTGTTCCGGGGAGGGGAGGAGTTCGGTTTTTCCGTCCGCAGTGTAGAAGGTCGCCGGACGGCCGGCGGAGCTGTATTCGACCGTGCCGCCGTCGGCCACCAGGGTGTATTCCATCGAGAACGGATAGGCCCCGATGTGGTGCCAACCGCCGGTGATCAGCACCGAACCGATGTGCGGGTACTGGAAATGCGCCACGATGGAATCGATGCCGCGCAGCATATCCTCATAGCCCAGCGCGGAAATGGCTTCCGGCACGCCGAACAGGAATTGGCAGATATCGACATCGTGGATCAGCAGGTCGAAGACGCCACCGCCGCTCTGCGAGGAGTCGAACTCCCAGGGGCCCCAAGTGGGTGCGGCGCAGCGCCTGCGGAAGATGGCCGAGCGCACCGCGCCCAGGCGGCCGGATCTCATCAGCTCTGCCAGCCCGCGATAGCTGGGGATGAAGCGCACCACCTGGGCGGTCATCAGCACGCGGCCGTGTTTTTGGGCCTCCGCGATCATGCAGTCCGCGGAGTGCCCGTCCAGGGCCATGGGCTTCTCGACCAGGACGTGCTTTCCGGCGCGCAGGGCCTCGATGGCCGCGGGCGCGTGCAGGTTGGTGGGCAGGCAGATGTCCACCGCTTCGAGGCCGGGATCACCGAGGATCTTCGCGACCGTGCGGTACTTCTTGACCGCAGAGAAATCCAGTCTCTCACCGGGCCCTCCGATGTTGCCCTGAATGCTGCTCAGGTCGCCGGAGAGCCGCGCTTCGTTCATGTCCATCACGGCCGCTAGTTCCGCCCCGGGAATCCTGGCCAGGGCTTTCAGATGGGTGCTGCCCATGAATCCGAGTCCGAGAACGCCGATTTTCATAGCGTGAAATATGGTACCACCACGCGCTGGGGGCTGCTTGTGGTACACATAGCCTTCTGGAGGAAACGATGGCACTATTTCGTCGAATTGTGTGGCTGCTGGTGGCTGTGGCGGCGCTGGCGGGAGCGCAGAGTGGGTTCCATCTGAGAGACGGCGACCGGGTGGTGTTCTATGGCGACAGCATCACCGATCAGCGGTTGTACACGACCTTCACGGAGACCTACGTGGTGACGCGGTTTCCGCGGCTGAAGGTGGGGTTCGTCCACTCGGGCTGGGGCGGAGACCGGGTGACCGGGGGCGGAGGCGGGCCGGTCGACCTGCGCCTGAAGCGGGATGTGTTCGCCTACAAGCCCACCGTGATGACCATCATGCTGGGGATGAATGACGGAAGCTACCGGGCCTTCGACGCCAAGATCTTCGAAACCTACAGCAGCGGGTACGAGCACATCATCCGGTCGGTCAAGAGCGCGCTGCCGGGCATCCGCATCACGGTGATCCAGCCTTCGCCGTTCGACGACGTGACGCGCGAGCCACGCTTCGAAGGCGGTTACAACGCGGTGCTGGTGCGCTACGCCCAGTTCGTCAAGGAACTGGCGCAGCGGGAGGGCCTGAGCGTCGCGGATCTGAACACGCCGGTGGTGGCGGCGCTGGAGAAGGCCAAGGCCGCCGACCCTGGGATCGCGCAGAAGATCATCCCGGACCGCGTGCATCCGGGGGCCGGCGGGCACCTGCTGATGGCGGAGGCGCTGCTGAAGTCCTGGAACGCGCCCGCCACGGTGACGGCGGTCGAGGTCGACGCGGCGGGCAAGCGGGTGGTGCGCGCCGACAACACGCGGGTGAGCGACCTGCGGGGCCAGGGCAGTCTTTCCTGGACGCAGACCGACCGGGCCCTGCCCATGCCGCTCGACGCGAAGGACGCGGTGCTGGCCCTGGCGGTGCGTTCCTCGGATTTCGTCGAGGCGCTCAACCAGCAGCCGCTCAAGGTCACGGGGCTGACCGCCGCTTCGTACACGCTGCGAATCGACGGGGAGGCGATCGGCAAGTTCACCAGCCAGCAGTTGGCGGAAGGGATCAACCTGGCGGTGCTGGCGACGCCGATGGCCAAGCAGGCAGCCGCGGTGCATGCGCTGACCCTGAAGCACAACAACATCCATTTCGCGCGCTGGCGGCAGGTGCAGGTGCCGCTGGCCGACGACCGGCTGGCTCGCAAGCAGGCCGCGCTGGCGGCCGTGGACAAGCTGGAGGACGATGTGGTGGCGCAGCAGCGCGCCGCCGCGCAGCCCAAGCCGCGGCGCTACGAGTTAATGTCCGACCATTGACAATTCCGGTGGGGCGGTCCCCCTGGACCGCGCCGGACGCCCCCGTCCGGCTTGGGTTGGGAAGCAGGCCAAGCCCGACCAGGGGGTCGGGCTGCGGGCGCGGGAACCCACGCGGGCACTAGGCGAGGATGCGGTCCAGGTCCCGCTGGAGACGTTTCAGCTTGGTGAGACTGTAGGAGAGGAGGCCGCGGAGGGCGGCATCCTGGCCGGCTTCGCGAGGGCCGCCGAGGATGGCGGACATTTCGACGAAGCAGGTGTCCAGGCGGCTTTTGAGGCTGATGATGGAAGCGTTGGCGGCCTGGGCTTTGGCAAGTTCAGCGCGGGCGCGCTGGGTGTCCTTCTGCCAGGCCAGGACCGCCTGTTTGATCTTGAGGGCATTTTCGGGGGTGATGGGGACGAGCTCGCCGGCGATTTCGATGCAGTCTTCCTGGATGGCCGGGGCGATGCGGCGGAAGGAGTCCGGGGAGATCCGCATGATTTCGGCGAGGTGGAAGTAGGCAGCGCCGAACTGCTCGAGCCGGCCGATGAGTTGATCGGCGTTGGAGCGGCTGAGGCCGAGGTGCTGCCGGCAGAAGTCTTCCCAAGTGAGGCCGAGGGACTTGTAGGCGCCTTGCTGGCGGATGGTTTTCAAGCACTGGGCTTGGGCGGCGGAACACTTGTTGGCGATGAGGCTGAAGGCTTGCCCTCTGCCGAGCCAGTTTCCGAGGTCCAGGCCTTGGCGGTCGCTGGGTGCGGCCAGCGGAACGGTGTCCTGCGGCATGGCGATCCTCTCGAAAACCGCCTGGATCCAGGCGGTTTTTCTAAGTGGTTTTGTTGAAACTAAAGGGTTTCTGCCGATTCGGCCGCCTGGATCCAGGCGGTTTTCTCGATTAGCCGCCCGTTGGCGGGGCGGCTGGAGATCCCCTCACCTACTATGATTTCACGGGGGAGACCAGAAGAGCAGCGACCTGGGAGGCGAAATCAATTGTAAGTGGTTGATTGGGAAGTGGTTAGGAAAATGTGGGTGACGTGTGACCGGGCTGGCGGGGCCTTCGGGGTGTAACCGGCCAGAGTTTTCGCCGCAGAGGCTGCGTGTTCCCCGTGGAAACTGGGGAACAGGTAGGATAGCCGTTCACTTAAGAGTTGTTTGCCTGATTCTCGGCGGGATGGCAATTCGACGGCTATCCCGTGCCCATCGCGGATGCCTTCCCGCAACGGCGTATCTGGCCAATTTCCCACTTGGCGACTGTACCTCAGGGTAGCCGTCGACCCGCCGACAGGGCCGGTAGTTCCACAGCAGTTTCCAAGTGCCCGACCATCCGGCCGGAATACCTTCCGAGCTTCTCAAAACCCCGGTCCCGCAGGTAATCCTCAGATGATGACCTCACCAGGCATTCGAATTCTAAAGTTGCTACAATGTTCGTGGTTGCCGTTTGCTCGTCGCTCCCG
>Ga0315280_10009621_pt1 | contig 12326 bp, 24 predicted proteins | sample YL17G06_40_MG_FD_203697 | JGI IMG/M metagenome (GOLD analysis project Ga0315280, IMG submission 203697) | Sediment microbial communities from Yellowstone Lake, YNP, Wyoming, USA - YL17G06_40 | ecosystem: Environmental > Aquatic > Freshwater > Lake > Sediment | place: USA: Wyoming | collected... | reverse complement strand
TAGCGTTGATGACACACCCGCAACTGTTAGAGCCTTCATGAGTGGGGCAAGCCTCTAAAATGCCCGATTCTTTGTTAGACGACATCATAAAAGCTTTGAAGGGCGAAAAGAAAAGCGAATTAATAAATCAAATTCTCAAAGAAAAGGCTTTGTATGATGCTTTGAAAGAAGCGGGCTTAACTATTGTAGCTGAGGATACGCATGAGAGAGCAAGGGAAATGCCATATGGAATTTTAAGCAAGGTTCAAAAAATAGACTTGGTTGACCTCATAACCGAAATCACCAATATTAGCAACATTGACCTTATCGACCTCATAACTGAAATAACAACCGTCAAAAACATTGAAAGCGTAGATTTAATCGACCTTATTACTAGAATTGCTCTGATTGACAATATAACAAACATCGAATCAATAGACCTCATAGATGCCATAACAACCATCGGGGCAATAGATAAAATCAAAGAGATGCCCGCCCAAGCTTTTTCTCCTATATTGAATAAAGGCTTTGAAACAGGAGATTTTACATCATGGATAGTTGACCCTGCGGGGACAGGGCACTCCCCAACGATCTTAACGGACACTTCGTTTGCAGGCAAGTATTCTGCAAAATTAACTGACGCTGATGGCGGAATTAAACAAAATTTTCTACTTCCCATTCATACTAACTGCATAAAATCTGCTTCGGTGCTGATTACTTGTGCTGGAGACATATTTCATTTAGGTGGCGGATGGCTGAATTTCACAAAATATTATTCTGACAGTACAATCGAAGACGAAGACCTAGAGTTACCTGCCGAAGCAATAAATGGTGATTGGGCAACGTTAGAGTTGCCATTAACAGCTAACAAGTTTCTCGTAGCAATTTGGCTAAAATACACATCTGGCAACGGTGAATATCTTATTCTTGATGAAGTAGATTTTATGCCTGTTACTGAAACGTTAGAGACTGAAAAAGGAACTGTTATGCATTTCAGCAAAGCAGCCACATCAGATTTGGTGACTCCGGCCGCAGGCAAGAAAGTTAAGGTTTGGAGTGCTTTTTACAGTTGTCAAGACGACATTGTAACGGAGTTGAGGTTTAAAACTAGCGGAAACGTGGTTTTGGCTTTGCCAACTCTGGGTAGTGTCGGCATGGAGTTGAAGAGGACAGAAATATTGGGGGCTGCTAACGAGGTTCTTGAGATTTATTTGAGTGGGGCTGGAACGGTGAAGGGATGGATTAGCGTGAGCGATGAATAGGTGGTGAAAAAGCATGGTTGAAAAAAAGGAAGAAGCTGGGTTTGCTGTTCGAGTCCAAAGTGTTTTGAAGGATAAGCATGGAAAAGTTAAAGGCGTTTTTGATAGTGCAGAGCAGAAATTGAAGGATTGCATGACTAATGCGGGTTTTGCGGCTTTGGCTGGCTTGATTCTCGTTGATGTTGGAGGCACAGCCTTTGACTATATTGCCATAGGCAAGGGAACAACGGCGGCGGCGGCAACGGACACAGCTTTAGAAACTGAAGTGAAAAGGAAAACGGGGACGGGAACACGGGTAACGGTCACAGTGGCGAATGATACTGCCAAATTGACGTGTCAATTTAGCAAGGCGGCTGATGGTTTAAGTGGAACTGATGCGATTACGGAGTATGGAATGTTAAACAATGCGGCTGGGGGAACTTTGTTGTTGCATGAAGTTGACGGTGTGCCTAAGTCTTGTGCGTGGGATGCTGGAGACACTTTGGACGTGGAAATAACGGTTCAGTGTAAACAGGGAGCATAATAAAAATGACTTTGGAAGACTTTACGACTTACACGGAAGTTGACCCAAACAGTCACATTGGGTTAGTGGGAACTAACCATGTTGACTTTAAAGCCTACAAAAACGAAGACGCTTATCTCTATAAAGATAAGGGTGCTGGGCATTTCACGGATTTCGAGCATAAGATTGATGTTAAATTAATTTCAGCCGATAACACTGGGCAAGGGTTTGTTTGGGCATTAGCTAATCTGGTTGATGATTGGAAAGGAATTGATGATGCAAACGGTAGTGCACTTGGGGTTTTTCTATATGGTAGTGTTGCAACCTATTATCTTTATCTTAGAGAACTTTACTTGGGAACTGCATACAACGATAGCTGTTCCATTAACCTTAACACTCCTTATTATTTGACTATCAAACGAGTTGGAAACGCATTTACTTGTAAAGTGTATACTGATTCAGCAAGAACAAATCTTTATGCAACATTAAGTTTAAATTTGCAGGCGGGGCAACCTAATCATCGTTATGTTTATGCAAGTCAAACTCTGAATAGTGCTTCTACTTATACCTTGGATTGTGATGTTGAAAATTTGGACTTGCAAGAAGCGGCGGGTGTTGCTCATAGTAAAAGTATTGCTGAAAAAGTAGGGTTTGTAGATGGTCATGGAAAGGTTCAGCATCATAAGAAAACGGTTGCTGAAAAGGTCGGGTTTGTTGATGAGCATGACAAAGACAAGTGCAAGAAATGTGAGCCTTCCAGCGTCATATTAACATTTTAAGGAGTTGAAATGAGTGGGGAAAGAAGAAATATTTGTTGGGTTCTGCTTGGTTTTGTTAGTGTTGAGTGTGTTTGACTTGTTTAGTGACCCGTATTTTCATAGGGAACGGGTTAATTTTTGGGTGTGGGCGAAAAGGGAGATTATTGAAGAATTGACGTATGAAAGGGAATAGTCACTTTAACTTATCTCTCTAGGGTTTGAGACTGTTCTTTGAATGAAAAGTTTAATTTCTGTCGTGAGAAAAGAGAGATTTGTGACCCGCCCCCGTTGACCGTTGACCCCGCCAAAAACTAACTGAGGGTTAGGATTGAGCAAAGGCTTTAGACCAACAAAGACGGGCTTTCACTCTCTCTTTTTATCACCACAAATCTTAAATGTCCAAATGTCCAAATAAGGTTTTCGAGGGTTAGGACGTGAGTATAAGAGCTACGAAAGAAGAACTTGAAAAACTGTTTAAAATCGTGAAGTTAGACCCAAAAAGAAAAGAAAAGTATCCAACAAAACCGCATTTATGGTATAAGCGGAAAGCGAAAGCGGCAAGGGAAATAGGGCGTAGTAGGCAAACTATTGACACTTGGCTTGGAGAAAAATATGCTATCATGCCCGAAAAACCCAAACTTGTAGAGCCTAAATTTGTTCAAGACTACAAAGAAACGGAATGTCACCAAAAAATAGTGCGGAACTACACGGACAAAGCAACAAGAAAATTATCTGCACAAGGCGAACATGTTGACCGCATGGGATTAGAGCTTTACGTCTTCTTTGGACAAAAAGACCCCGCCACTCTCAAAATTGAACATTTCAGAAAAGCCTTAGAAGAATCTTCCTTCATAGACCCAAAAACAAGTGAAATCCAATTTGGCAAACTTTCAACCATAAGAGTAATAATGACTTTTGCGGGCATAGACCCGAAGGCATATCCCGAATTTACAACTAAAGGAAAGAAAAGACCGCCCCAAAAAAGAGCTTGGTATCTTGAAGAAGAAGAACTTTTACGCTATATCTATGGCATCCAAGAGATTGACACATTAGTTTTTGCAAGGATAGGTTTCGAGGCGGGCGGGCGATTTAGCTCAACAGTTGACGTTAACACGGATAAAATCAAGTATGATTTGAACCTTATAGAGATGTATGAGCCAAAAGTTAAGACAACTGAGGAACGCTATTTTGTTCCTTGCACAATGGATATGATAAGGCAATATTGCAGAGACTTCAATATTATTGGAAAATTGTTTAGATGGGATTATAATGAAGCGAACCGTAGGCTTTTGAGGGCGGGTTTGAAAGCGGGTTTGTTCAGATATACGGGGCAATATGTTGAAAAGAAGGTTAAAGTTAAGGGGCGATGGCAAACTTTCAAAAGTCCATTAACCGAAGGCAAAAAGACATCTACGCATCTTTTGAAGCATACTTTTGTTAGCCTAGCTAGTCTGCATGGTTTCGGACTTGACGATGTTAGTGAACAGACGGGCACAGACCCTTCAACGCTTAAGAAATTCTATTTGGGAGTTGGTAAAAAGAAGTTGAGAGGGCTTATTCTTGGGACGGTTGAGTATTTGCCTTGGAAAGAGTGGGTGGAAAAGCGTTTGCATCCTCATTGGGTTGCAAGGTATAATCAGCTTAAGCCTTTGATGGAGAAGGTTGACGGAATAAGGATGGTCAAACCATGAAAATTTGGGATAAAATTAAGAAATTCTTTGATAGGCTCTTTCCATATTACCCAATAGAAGAAACCGATTTTGTCGCTACTATAACAGTTATTGAAAACATGAAGAGAGAGCAACTACGACAAAAATTGCCAACACACACGCCAAGAATACATAAAGGTTTCAAACCCAAAACTGCATACGAAAAACGGTTATGGCGAGAAAAAGAAAAGGTAGAAGATTAATCCATAAAGGCTTTAAGATTCCCTCTTTTTCTATTTGTTTGAAGGGCAATGAGCAAACATAAAAATAAGAAGACATGCCCGAAAGGACATCAAGTTGTTTATGATGCAACTGTTAAGTTGTATTTCTGCAAGGAATGCAACGACCTTTTCTTACCAAAAGAAGTTTCGTAAAAATTTTTGCCGACACACGCAAAAAGTGAGGTAGAAAAAGACGCATAAATTAGGCTTGTTTTCTCAAATGGAGTTTTTAAAACGTCCAAAAAGGAGTTTCTGGAAAAACACTAATTATGGAAAAGCATGGGATAATGTCCAAATAAACGTCTAAAACGTCCAAATAAACGTCCAATTCACTCTTATCTCGGTTTCAACGTGGCGGGCAACGTGGCTAGAAATCAAATTGGACAAATTTTATGGCGGGCTGTTTTCTTGTATATTTAGGGAAAAGAGTGAAAATTAAAGCTTCTTTGGTTATGGCGGGGTTTTGCCACAACCGCCATGAAAAAAAACTTAAATACAACTTCATAACACAAAGGGTTCTGAGGGTTAGGGATTGAGTGAAGAATGGGCTAGAATTAGCGTTCATTTACACGGTGAAAACCCCCGAAAATTCAAAGAAATTCTGCAAATAGTGAATGCTCAAGGGAAAGACCCAACAAAAATCATCAATGACTTTGTTCCTAAACTCTATTCTCTACTATTGGACAAAAATTCTCTAGGCTCTCAGTTACCAAGCGGTGAACAGAAACCCACAGTCACCAAAACCGAAGAACAGAAACTCTTTGACCAATACCTCAAAGACACATCCAATATTGACTTTTCCAAAATCCCCAAAACAAGTGAAAACCCCGAACCCAAAACAGAATCTTCCCTCCTTTCTCCTCTGCAATGGGTTCAAGACCACACATGCCACTTCAGAGCAGTAGTCAAAGAAAAAGACGGCTTCACCATTTACTGCAACACAAAGAAAATCCCCCTAGAAGTCTGCATGACCCGCCAAAAACGCTACATCTTCATGCAGAAAAGATGCCAACCAATAGACCGCCCCAAACCCACGCCCCCGAAAAAACATTTTCAAGACCAAAGAACCCGCCCCTACAAAGGCGACGGCGAAGGCTCTTACGACCCCTTCAGCATAGGCGACGGCTACCAATGACCTCAACCCTCAAAAATGTAAAAAAAGGAGTTGAGAATGTGCCTACAATCTTAATAGGATTTGACCCAAAGGAAGCGTCACCTTTGGAAGTCATAAACACCCTAAACAAAATTTTAGAGCAAAACCCCAAAGGAGGGAAAATAACATGGTGACAAAAATAGACGTTATAACATGGACTTACGACAACTACGGAAAAATCGTGTCAGTAGAAATGTCAAAATTGAATCTTGAAACCTTCGCAAACAGCGTAGGGCAACCAATCCTAGTGCAGTCTAACAAGTGGCTAGTCCGATATGACGGCATATGGTTTGAAGCAAACCGTTAAAGGAGAAATACAATGACCGTAACAAATCAACAACTGAAAAGCCCCAAACACCCGCCCGAAACCATCATAAACCACACAAAACCCAACTTCATATCGCCCCTAAACCTTTTCATAGAAAACAACTGCAAACATTGCCACAACTACAACGGCTTATGCCGCCCCAACGATTCAAGAGGCTTAACCCCCATGAGTCTATGCATCACCCTCTACACGCATCAAATGCCCTCAGAGTTAGGCGAGATGATAGCAAAAGCCCAAGAAACCCAAAAAGTAGCCGAAAAAACCTTGCAAGAAGCAAGTGCAGAGGTCGAATAACAATGGCAACGCTTCAAGAACACATAGACCTCTTGCGAAAACTCTACATCCCCTACAAAAAACAACTTTTCAAACTCATAGCAAACCTAATCATAGACCACTACTCACAAGCCCGCAACCTTCTAGTGGACACAACCAACAACGAAACCATGACCCTAGAACAATTCATAGACCAAATAATGACGACACCACAAGAGGCGGAAAGATGACGAAAGAAAAATTGAATTGTAGATGCCGATGGGATGGAGTTTGTAAACAAGAAACAAAAACACGATGGAACTTTGATTGCAACATGAAAGAGGCAACAACATGACAAAATACACTTGCTGGATAGACAACAAACAATGCCATTCTCCAACACCCACAGCTAACCTCGAATACTGCAAACTATGTCAAGACACAAGACTCAAAAAAGCAGTCATAAAAAAAGGGTCAAACCCATTCAGAGGTTAAACCATGATTCCTAAAATGTTGAAGGCAAAAATCAAATTCAAAGACCAAATCTACCAACTACGCATTATTGTTGATGCCCCGCCCCAAGTAAGAGAGGACATTCTACGCTTGCTTGAAAACAAACTGCTACAAAGAGGCGTTATGGTCTAATGAATCCCTTCTTAGGTACAGGTGTGGAGTGTGTAGAGGGTTTTGAGTTGACATCCTCTTTGCCCTCCATGCATGACACATACAACACACTCTACACCTTTACCATTTCAAAAAAGGAGTAAAACAAAAAATGACATCAGAAAAATCGGAAGGCACAACAACGATAGAAGTGTCCATAGAAACCGCCAAGCAACTCCATAGCTTAAAAGACAAATTAGCCAAGATTCTAAGGAAAAGGAATGTTAGCTTTGACCAACTGTTTCGACTTTTCTGTGAGATAAAACCCATCAACACAATTCTTGAAGACATGATTTTAGAAGAAGGAGTGGAACATCAATGGAAGAAGAAGAAATCTTAAACGAAGCCTTACCCCATGTAGAAGAACCGCCCAAAAAAGAACCAACAAAACTAGACCAATTCATAGAACGCCTAAGCCAATACAGCGACAAAGAAACAGCAAAAACCCACATCAAAGAAATCGCTAAAGACCTACAATGTGCCCCATCGCTAGGATACAAAGCCATCAAAAAAGTCGAACAATTCAAACCCCAAGGCAAAGAAGCCGTAGAACCAACCGTAAAAATCAAAGAAACCAAACCCGAACCCTTAGAACAACAAGAAGAAATCATTGAAGAACCCGAAGCCGAAGCAACAATAGAAGAACCAACCGCCCCGCCCGAAGAACAAAAAGGTTTCAGAGAAAAAGACCTCACATGGATGTTTGACAAAGGCTTTAGCGGTCTCGCAAAACTCACGGGCTACGGCGACTTTGCACTTGAAAAAGCCGATAGCGAAAAACTCAGCGAGATTTGGACACCAATTCTTAATGAATACTTGCCCGATTGGTTGCCTTACGCCCCCATTGCCATAGCCGCAATTACAACAGTCGCAATAGTCGTTCCCAAAGTCAAAGGCTATTGGGATTACCGCAAAAAGAAAGAGAAAGTCGTAGAAAAGTCGCCCGAAAAACCAAAACAAGAGCCGCCCCCTGAACAAAAAGAATCCCAAAAAGAAGAACCCATGCCCCCACCAAAACCGACAAAGGCGGGTTTTTTAGACAAACTAACATAGGAGAGTGGTTTTAACGGAAAAACTGAAAGAAAAACTCGGCAATATTCCAATACCCGACATGAAAGACATGATGGAAGTAGAAAAAGCAATGCAACAAATAACGCCTTACATTGAAAAACTATCTTTGCTACTTGAATTTGTGCCTAAATTTGACGTTCAAAGAATAAAACTCGGCGGCAAAAGCTACGTTGCAATACTCTTTGAGAGAACACCGCCAAAAGAAGAGGCAAAGCCTAGTGTGCCTTGACATGCGAAGGTATGAGAAAATGGCTGAAGCATCACACTACGCTTTTCTCTATGACGTTGAAACCTCTTGCCCCAAAACACGGAGACAAATAAAACTAACCCTAGGCTCTAATCAACAACAAAACGGCGAAATCGTAAAGGGCAAGCCCATTTTCTGCAACCGTGAATATGTATGCGAGTGGCTTAGAAATTTCCCCCAAGGCAAAGCTGAAGGATGTTTCTTAAACAGCATAAACATTGAAACCAAGAGACTAAAGCAATGAGCCGCCCTCTTATCCAATTTTCTAACCCGTTGAAAGACTGCGTAGCCATAATTGGCATGAGACAAGACGGAAAAACCAACCTCTTAAAATGGCTTTTAAACTCAACCCTCAACCGCTACACATGCTTTGACACGTTAGGGCAAGTGTCTAGGGGCGGCTTCACACCATTAAAACCCGACATTCAACAAATCATAAAGCCCGCATGGGCTAGCCGATTCACAAGTTTCGACAAAGTTTGTGAAGACGTATGGAAAGAGGGCAATCAAATATTCGCAATAGACGAAGTTTCTGTTTTCTGCAATAAATGGGAGATGCCCGAAGGCTTGAACCGTCTTATCAGCATGGGCGGCAACCGCAACATAGCCGTTTGGGTCACAACTCAACGGGTCGCCCAAGTCCACAACAACATCCTAGCTAACTGTCAATACCACTTCATTTTCAAAACCTTCTTGCCCCAAGACGTTGAATGGTATAGCAAATTCGTGCCAAAAGAAGTAATCTTGATGTCAAAGGACTTGCCCCGCTTCCACTTTATTTACTATCGGCTTGGAAGCGACCCCATAATTTGTAAACCCGTTAAACTTATGGAGTGAGCCTTTATGGAAAAACTTGCTCAAATAAAACGATTAATCAACCCCTTCATAAAAGTCTTAAACCGCTACATTCCAACCATTGAAGAAACAAAAACCATAAACAAGCTAACCCGCACAATCTTCAAAGAAGTCAAAAAAAACCTTGCAGGGCATCCCAAAGAATTTTATCAAGACGGCAACTTTCCCCTTTTCCTTGAAACCATAGAAAAAGCCATAATCTACATATCAGAAAAAGACCCTCATTATCGCTTTTGGCTTGGCTACTTCTACCTTGCAGTTGTTGACATCATAGGCTATGAATATGACCGCTTTAACTACAAAAAATACTACGAGCAACACCGAGACCTTTTCAAAACCTTACACATCAAAGACCCAAAGGCTAAACCCGTCTTGTTCCTTCACTTTTTGGGTCAACACGGCTTTTCATTCCAACTTGGCAAAACAGAAAAAGAGAGCTATATCACATGAAGAAAATAGAAACCTATCTCAACGAAGAAGAATACAAGCGATTCATTCAAAAATGCGAAAAAGAAGGAAAAACGCCCTACGCAAAACTGAAAGAGCTTGTTTTAGAGTTTTTATGATGTATCCCTATATCGCTATCTTCTTTTTAAACATGCCATAGGTAATATTCCATAAGTAATTAAAGGAGAAAAAGAAAAAATTGGCAATGCTTTCAACTCAAGTAAAAAAGAACCTACAACCAACTAAGGCATGGCAACGACTTGTTAAACGTGTTTCTTCAGCCGCCGCCGCAACCGCCGAAACCTTTGAAATAGACTTGCCAAGAGACCATTTCATACACGAAATCATCATAACAATTTATGAAAGCACAAGCAAAACCACCTATGTAGCTGACGAACTTGCAGACGACCTTACAGCAATCCAAATTATAGCTAACGGCAACAAATACCTCAAAGATGGAACAGCGTCAATGTTCAAGCAAGTAATGAAAATCAACAGACGCAAGCCCGCAACGGGCGTATATGAACTATTCTTCACAGACCCAAAAATAAGCGATGCTCAACCATTGCCCTCATGGATTTTCACAAGCCTCGTTCTAAAGTTAACTGATAATGCCCCGGCCTCAAGCAACTATCACAGTATTGACATTGTTGTTGTGGAATCTGCTTATGAAGGTCAAGACCTCAGCAATTGGAAAGTCCTCATAGAGAAATATCTGAAATGGCAAAAATTCGGAACAAACACAGGCGAAGTAGATTATGAGCATGAAAAAGCCTACAAAATTTACGGATACCTCTACACAATGGATGACAACGCAACATTAAGCAACACCATCTTCAACAAACTCAAAATCTTAGGACGCAAACCCGAAGGCGAACTAACCATAGTTGACGTTCCCGTAACATTGTTGAGAGCCGAAAACAACGCTGAAATAGGCATTGACACATTGGACACGGGATACGCAATATTAGAATGGGAAAAAGGCTTTCCAGCACACGAATTTGCAAGCCTATACTCAAAACCGAACATTCCAAGTGCGGGCACTAATGCGGGTCTCAGAGTGTTAGAGAGATACGTCCTCTAAGGAGACTGAAGAAAATGCTCGAAACCGTAAAAACCTTCGCATACAAGAAAATTTGGGGCGAACATAGCCTAAGCATTGGAGAACTACTCTGCTTCATCCTCGGCTTGGTCTTAATATGGTTCAGATGGCTTGGAAGCTGGTCTTTTTGGGTAGGCTTAATCATCATATTCGTTGGAATGATGCTCTTCTAAGGAGATGCAAACATGGGATATTTAAAAGAAATTTTGGCAGTATGTAGCACGGCAATAGCTCTTTTTCAGCTATACAACAATGGAGACGGTGCAACCATGACGGCAGTAATTGGCTTTTGGGGTGTCCTATTAGGACACGAAATAACAATGGCAAAACTCAAACACGATGAGGGAGCAACACCATGACGGTCTTGACAACAGCCCCCTCTATTCCGAAGTTAGCGGGGCTTAAAGAAATATTCGACCCCGACCTCATACTTGGACTAGGACTATGCATAACTCTTGATGTATTACTTGGATACGTCACTAGCGTTTTCACGCCCCTTCAAGGAAGACTGTTCACCTCATTTTTAGGCGGTTTTGCGTATGACGACATCCTATTACTTGGCATAATGATAGCGGGCACAATATTGACAACTGGAAGACTACGCAAAATATTCATTTACGCATTGTGGTTTGAGATATGCATAAGAATAGCGTGGAAAGCGGCGAAATTAATACCTTTCCCATGGCTGTAGGTGGAAAACAATGAGAAAATGCCTCACAACCCCCCTTTTTTAGTCTTAAAAACATGGTGAAGGCTAACTCATGGAAATAGCACATAGAAATCCAACACCAAGGGCGGGCGACACGCCCGTAGGAAAAATGATAGGATACCTCAGCGAAGTTCAAACATGGCTAAAATATGAAAGTTTTGCCGAAGGAGTGCGTGCAGTTTGGGTTTTAGATTTCTTTCCGCTTTCCTTGATTGAAGATGTTTTAGTCAGAATTGTTCAATGGGCTTACGACAATGTATACCAAAACAGTTACAATGCGGGTGCAGACCAAGGCAACCAAATTAACAAGGAAATTTTGGGATGGGTTGAAAACTTACGCACAGAAGCGGAAAATTGGCTTAACGACCATGAGGCACGGATAAAAAACCTCGAAGAACAACTTGGCTTACTCATCGTAATTCCCGACTTCCTTAAAAACTTTGGATTGTGAAAATTTGACGGCTATTTTATTTGATTTGGAAAGTAAAATTCGGCAATCTCTTTCGGGAAAACCCAAATTAGGCGTTGAAGAAACGGGCAAGAGCATAAGTGAAACACAACAAGAAGCCAAAAAGCCCGAACCCGAAAAACTAGAGCCGCCAAAACAACCAACCTATCCCCTTCAACCCCCTCAAAAAATCTACGTTGAAGGGTCACCCAAACAAAGAACCAATGGAATGTTGCAGATGATATGCAATGAGTGAAACAGGAGCTACTTCTAAACTTTCAAACTTCATAAGCAAATATTGGATGTGGCTAGTCATGTTCTTCGGTATAGTAGGCATCATCATAGTAGCTTGGTATCTTTACAAGCACACTAAAACAACGGAAAAGGCTAAACAATGACCTTGAAATGTTGGTTTCTTGGGGGCGGTCTCGCCTTGATTGCCGCATTGATGGCTTTGTTAAGCGAGGGCTTACTTTTGCCCGTAGCCATACCCATGTTCGCTTATGCCCTTAAAATTTGCGGGGTGAAAATGTGAAAGACATTCTTCTTTTCGCAACGGTAGGCGGCTTCGTAGGGGCTTTAATAAGCGGCATCCTACCGTCAATCGCAACGCAATATTGGAT
>Ga0315280_10009619_pt1 | contig 12329 bp, 7 predicted proteins | sample YL17G06_40_MG_FD_203697 | JGI IMG/M metagenome (GOLD analysis project Ga0315280, IMG submission 203697) | Sediment microbial communities from Yellowstone Lake, YNP, Wyoming, USA - YL17G06_40 | ecosystem: Environmental > Aquatic > Freshwater > Lake > Sediment | place: USA: Wyoming | collected... | reverse complement strand
ACCCTCCGACCCAGTACCTCCGTCGAAGCCGTATCGCCCCCATTTGAAGAAACGCGTCGTCCCAGGTCCGAGGTCCGAAGTCCGGAAGTCCGGAGCTCCGACAATCAGGCGGTCTCGAACGACTTCGGCCGGCGGAGAGGCTTTCCCGCCGGACGTACCCACCCATGTTACGGCAGCCGCAGAGTCCTGTCAAATCGCTGTACGGACAGGAGTTACGGGCGCCACGCCGCTTGACTTGGCCGGATCCCGCCCGCATAATGCGGAAATTGCCGTTGCGGCCGGGTTTCGGCGTCCCGCGTCCGGCAAGGCTAAAGCCTTGCCCTACCGGCGAGAGGCGCGTCCGGCCGATATACCAATCAAGCACTTATGCCACTCGAACCACCTCTGAACGCCAGCGCCCAGGACAGCTTGAAGCGGGTCCGCGAGCAGATCGACGCGGCGCTCGACGCCCTCGTCGCCGACATGCTGGCGCTCGCCACGGCCGAACGCGACACCGCCCTCAGCGAGGCACAGGCCGAGGCCGCATCTGCGCTCGAGAAGGCGCGCGCCGACTCCGCAGCCGTGCTGGCCGAGCGGCTCGCCGCCGCGCAATCGCAAGCCGCCGAGACCGCCAAGGACGCCGTCACTGGCTCGTTACAGGAGCGCGTGGCAGCCATCGAGGCGCAAGCGGCGAAGACGGTCGCCGAGGCGGAGGAACGGGCGGCGCAGGCGCTGGCCGCCGAACGCGCCGAGGCCGAGAAGCGTGTTGCCGAAGCGCAGGCGCAGGCGGCCGAGACCGCCGCCGACACCCGCGCCCACGAGCGCCAGTGCGATCTCGCCTGCCTGGAGCGGCTCGTCGACGCCATTCGCGACCTCGACGCCGCCACCACGCTGAGCCAGGTGCTCGACAAGCTCGCCGATCATGCCGCCACTCACGTTGCCCGCGTCGCCGTCCTCGTCGTCCGCCCTTCGACAGGCTCCCTTCGACTTCGCTCAGGGACCCCGAGCAACGGCGAGGGGTCAGGGCGCGGTGAGCTTGTCGAACCGCGCGACCGCGAGCTGCGTGGCTGGCGTATGAGCGGCTTTGGCGATGATATCGGCCATCCGTCCACGATCACCGTGTCACTCGACGCTCCCACCGTCATCCGCCAGGCCGTGGAAACGGGGTCGCGAGCGACCACTGGCAACGGCGCACCGGGCGCTCCGCTTGAACCGCCGCCGTTCGCAAACCTGCCTGCCGGTCGCGTCGGTCTCGCGCTGCCGCTTACTGTCGGGGCTCGGACGGTCGCTGTCTTGTACGCAAACGAAGACCCTTCGGCAGAACCGACGGTGCCGAGCGCATGGCCGGAAATCCTCGAAATGCTGGCCCGACATGCCGCCTGCAGGCTGGAGATGCTCACCATGGCAAGAGCATACGGTTTGCATGCTCAGCCCTTCGACTCGGCGCGTGGCGAATCGGACACGCGCCTCGCTCAGGGCAGGTCCTTCGACTCTGCTCAGGGCGGGCAGGCGGCCGCCCCTGCAAGCGGCCGCGCGGATTCATCCGGCGAGGCTTTTTCGAAAACGGAGGCGGCAGCGGAGGTGGCAGCGCCCGAGATGACAGCGGAGGTGGCAGCGCGCGAGATGACAGCGCCCGCGGTGGCATCGTCAGACGTGGCAGCCTCCGTCGTCGCGCCGTCGGAGATGGCAGGGCGGCGCACCCCGCCGGCAGGAGGCCGGCCTCCGTCGCTCGCGACCGATCGCCCGGTCGAGACCGCGCGGGCGGAGCAGGTACGGGAGATGGCGGAAGAGGATGCGTCCGCGTTGCGCTACGCGCGGCTGTTGATCTCCGAGATCAAGCTGTATCACGAAGACGCGGTGAACGAAGGGCGCCGGGACGCCAACCTGCTCGCGCGGCTGGGGCAGGAGATCGCCCGCGCGCGTCGATTGTACGAGGAGCGCGTCCCGGCAGAGGTTCGCGGCCGGGCGGATCATTTCGGGCAGGAGCTCGTTCGCACGCTCGCGAACGGCGATCCAAGGTTGCTGGGGCAGGCCACGTGACTGGTACACATGTCGGCAGGTGCATGATCGCGGTCCTGGTCGTCGGCGCGTGCGTTTCGCTCGCCGGGATCTCCCAAATCGCCGCTGCTTCGCAGGCCAGCCAGGACGATCAATCGGCTCGTCCAGCCCTTGCCTCGTCAGCCTACCCGGCGGTGCCGGCCGACGCCGCAAAGCTGTGGCTGGCACCCGACCGGGCGGCGAAAGCGCGCGTGACGCGCGCGCTGACCGGTCTCGCCGAAGGCGTCCGCCTGCTTACCGACGAAAAATACCAGCGCGCCCTGCCGCTGGTCACCTCGCGCGGCCTGGCCGACACGCCGCTTGCCGATTACGCCAGCTACTTCAAGGGCGTCATCCTGCTGCGCGAGGGCCGGCTCGACGAGGCGCAGAAAGCGTTCGACGAGTTGCGCGCGAAGGAACCGGTCGGGTACCTGGCCGAAGCGGTGCGCCTGCGGGAGGCGGAAACGGCCGAAGCGCGCGGCGACTACCAGGCTGCGATCGGTGTCTATGACGACCTACTGTCGGCCAAACCCGCCGGCGCAGACAATCTCGTGATGGCGATGGCCAAGGCGGCCGAGGCGGCCGGCGATCGCGAGCGCGCCGCCCGCGCCTACCTGCGCCTGTACTACGACTACCCGTTCAGCGATCTCTCGACGGCGGCGGGCGTCGAGCTCGACCGGTTGCGTGACGTCATCCCGGGCGACCCTGGCGATCGCTACAGGATGGACGCGACCCGCGCGCAACGCCTGTTCGACGCGCGCCGGTACGCCGCCGCGGAGCCGGCCTTCAAAGCGCTGGTCGCGCAGGCGTCGGGCGACGATCGCGAACGCTTCGCGCTGCGCGTGGCCGAGAGCCAGTTCTACCAGCGCCGCTATCGCGAGGCGCGCGACGGCGTGCAGCCATTCATCGACCACGCGGCGCGCAGGGCCGAGGCGCAGTTCTTCTACCTGAGCGCGACGCGCGAGCTGGGCCAGCCCGACGAGTACGTGCGCCTGGCGCGCGAGTTCGCCGCCCAGTTCGGCACCTCGTCCTGGGTCGAGGAGACGCTCAACAACTTGGCTTCGCACTTCATCGTCAACGACGAGGACGACCGGGCCGACCAGGTGTTCCGGGAGCTGTACGCGAAGTTCCCGAAGGGAAGGTACGCGGAGCGCGCGGCGTGGAAGATCGGGTGGTGGGCCTACAAGCACTCGCAGTACGCCGACACGGTCAGGTTCTTCGAAGACGCGGCGGCCAACTTTCCGCACTCCGACTACCGGCCGTCCTATCTCTACTGGTCGGCGCGCGCGCACGAAGCGCTCGGCGAACGCGACGTCGCCGACGCGCGCTACCGCCTGGTGCTGACCGACTACCGGAACACGTACTACGGCCACCTGGCGGTCGCGCGGTTCGAACAGCGGCACGAAGAGGTTCCCGCCTTCGCCGAGGCTTCCGCCTTCGCCCAGCCTTCGGCGGACAAGTCGGCGGGCAAGCCCGGCGTCGCCGAGGGCGCAGACGGGACGCGCGCAGCCGTCAATGCCCCCGCGAATGCCGAGCAGATTCGCCTGCTGCTCGCGCTCGGTCTGAACGACCAGGCGCTCGACGAGCTTCAGTACGCCCAGCGGACGTGGGGAGATTCACCGCTGGTAACCGCGACGATCGCGTGGGTGCGCAACCAGCAGGGCGATCTGCGAACGGCCATCACGCTGATCAAGCGCGCCTACCCGCAGTACATGGCCGCGGGCGGCGAGAAACTGCCGATCGAGATCCGCAGGGTGATGTACCCGGTGGACTACTGGCCGGCGATCAGGAAGCAGGCGGCCAGCCGGCACCTGGATCCCTATCTCGTCGCCTCGCTGATCCTGCAGGAATCGACGTTTTCCCCCGCGGCGCGGTCGTCGGCGAATGCCGTCGGGCTGATGCAGCTCATCGCGTCAACAGGCCGGCACTACGCGCGCTCGCTGCGCATCCGCCGGTTCACCCCGGTGATGCTCACGCGCCCGGATACGAACCTGCGCCTGGGCCTCGCGTATTTCGCCGATCTCGTCAACCGGTTCGGCGGTGAACACCTCGCGCTGGCCAGCTACAACGCCGGCGAGAACCGGGTGGCGCAGTGGATGGCCGAGCGGCCGGGGCTGTCGCGCGAAGAGTTCATCGACGACATCCCGTTCCCCGAGACGCAGAACTACGTCAAGCGGATCCTGTCGGCGGCCGACGAGTACCGGCGCCTCTACGGTGAAGGCACGGTGGTGTCGAAGGCGGGCGCCACGCAGAAGAAGCCGGCGGTCAAGACGACGTCGAAGGCGCCGGCGAAGAAGAAGCCGGCGGCCAGGAAGACCGGGAAGAAAAAGGCTTACGGCTCAGGGCTTAAGACTTACGGCCTCACTGGGCTCACGGCCTTGTGAGGCTTAAGCCCCCGAGCGCCTTCAGCCCAGGCTGGCCCTGAGCCATAAGCCCTAAGCCGTAAGCCTTCAGAACCGCACAACCCCCCTCGCGTACACACCCTTCAGATTCAGCGTGCCGGAATCGTCTGTTATCTGGTACATCAGGTCGATTGACCGGTAGCCTGCTTGCACGCCCACGTTGTTGCTGAAGTTCACCGTCGCGTAGATGTCGAAGTCCACGTAGCGGCCCTTCCTGTCCGACGTGGCGTTCGAGGGCAGCTTGAAGCCGGTCAGCTCGCCCGTAATCGACACGTTCCGCGCGACGTACCCCCGCGCGATTCCGCCGATCCCGGGGATCGGCGCCCGCTGCGTCACGGCAGCGCTGGCGTTGGGCAGCGGATCGGGAAGCGCCGTGGCGACGCTCGCCTTGACGTCGGCGTACATGACGTGCCCGACGACGCCGATGAACCCGGACGTGCGATACAGGAAGTCGTACTCGTATCCAACACGATACGCACGCCAGTCGAGCGACGAGCTCACCGGCACGCCGACCTGGTAAGTCACGCCGTGAAAGTTGATCGAGCGCGTCAGCGTGGCATCGGCCGAGTACTTCACTGGAATGTACTCGAACCTGATCTTGTGCTTTTTCGCCGGCCTCAGCACGAGGTGGAAATCGGTGAACTTCGTCGTCGTGAAGCCGAGGTCCGTCACCGCGTCGATCTCGGTGCCGATGAGCGACAACGAGCTGCTGGCGATGGTGATCGCGGGCGTCGGGTTCCACAGGCCGAGCGACAGCTCGAGGTTGTAGTTCTCACCGGTCGCCAGGTTGTTGGTGCGATACACGGAGAGCTGGGCCCGTGCGAGCGCCGGCACGAGCGCCAGGACGAGGACGAGACAGGTCAGGCGCAGAGTCTTTTCCATGTCAGGAATATCGGACGTTGCCGGACAAGGCTTAAGGCTCAGGGCTTACGACTCAGGGCCAGACCGGGGCTGAAGGCGGGATCGGGCCCAAGGCCAAGCCAGGCCATGAGCCCCGGTGAGGCCCGAAGCCCTAAGCCATAAGCCTTAAGCCCGCCTCAAGCCTGTGTCTCCGCGACTTCCGAGACTGGGAGCCGTCCACTCAGCACCCGCACCCAGCGCCGGCCGGCGGCGAAGAAGATGACCAGCACGCCCCCCATCATGACGAGGGTCAGTACCGCGTCCACGTAGCCCTGGAAGTGCAGCGCGGGGTTGGGGCCGACGGCCATCGGCCAGAAGTTGTCCCGCACGCTCAGCCAGCCCGCGCTCAACGTGGTGACCGACAGGAACAGCATCGGCACCAGCGTCACCCACGCGTAGCGCACGCGGCCGAGGTTGATGAGGATCGTGGTGCCGATCCCGAGCGCGATCGCGGCGAGCAGCTGGTTCGAGATCCCGAACATCGGCCAGATCGTGCTGATGCTGCCGGTCCAGATGAAGTACGCCCACGCGACGACCACCAGCGTCGTCGAGATGACGCTGCCCGGCAGCCAGTCGGGACGCGCGAACGGCTTGTAGAAGCGCCCGCCGAATTCCTGCACGAGGAACCGCGCCACGCGCGTCCCGGCATCGATGGTCGTCAGGATGAAGAGCGCCTCGAACATGATGGCGAAGTGGTACCAGTAGTCCATCAACCCCTTCATGCCGGGCAGCCCGCTGAAGATCTGGGCCATGCCAACCGCCAGCGACACCGCGCCACCGGTCCGGCCGACCACCGTCTCGCCAACCGCCTGCTCCAGCTGGTGGAGGTTGACGATGGGGATGCCCAGGTGCGCGAACACCTGCGGCGGGACGTTGATGGCGAAGTAATCGCCGGGATGCAGCGAGGTCGCGGCCAGCAGGGCGACGATGCCGACGAGGCCCTCGATGAGCATCGCGCCGTAGCCGATCGGGCGGATGTCAGACTCGCGCGAGATCATCTTCGGCGTCGTTCCCGACCCGATCAGGCCGTGGAAGCCCGAGATGGCGCCGCACGCAATGGTGATGAACACGAACGGGAACAGCGCGCCCGGGATGATGGGCCCGCCGCCGGCGGCGAACTTCGTGATCGGCTCCATCTGCAGGTACGGGTTCACGATCATGACGCCGACGACGAGCAGGGCGATCGTGCCGATCTTCATGAAGGCGCTCAGGTAGTCGCGCGGGGCGAGCAGCAGCCAGACGGGCAGCACCGACGCGAAGAACCCGTACACGCCGAGCGCGATCACGAGCTGATGCGGCGTCAGCAGGAACAGGTGGCCGAACGCGGTGCCCGCAAGCGGTTTGCCGAGGATGACCGCGAGCATCATCGCGATGACGCCGACGATCGTCGCCTCCTTGATACGTCCCTTGCGCAGGCGGTACATGTAGACGCCCATCGCGAGGGCGATGGGAATCGTCGTGCCGATGGTGAACGTGCCCCAGGCGCTCTCGCTGAGCGCGTTGACGACGACCATGCCGAGGCCGGCCAGCGCGATGATGATGATGAACAGGATGGCGATGGCGGCGGTGACGCCGGCGACCGGCCCCACCTCGGTGCGCGCGATGTCGGCCAGCGATCGGCCGCCGCGCCGCGTCGAGGCCCAGAGGATGATCACATCGTGGACGGCGCCGGCGAGGACGACGCCGGCAACCAGCCAGATGAGTCCCGGCGCGTAGCCGAACTGGGCGGCCAGCACCGGGCCCACCAGCGGGCCGGCGCCGCTGATCGCGGCGAAATGGTGGCCGAAGAGCACCCAGCGGTGCATCGGATAGTAGTTGTGGCCGTCGTAGCGCGTATGAGCCGGCGTCTGCCGGGAATCGTCGAGGACCAGGACGCGCGCCGCGATGAAGGCGCTGTAGTAGCGGTAGGCGATGACCAGGATGCAGAGAATCGGGGCGAGCAGGTACAGAGCACGCATGGCCGCAGATTCTAGCACTGTCGAGGCGCCAGCCACCCACGGCGCCTCGACTGGTCGCGATCGCGCGCACCTCATCGGACGCGGCCGCGATCTATACTTGCGTGAATGGCTCCTGCGTACCGCCGGCTGCTTCCCTACCTTCTCAGGTACAAGCGCCACTTCCTCATCGGCCTCCTGTGCGTGGTCGTCACCACCGCGATCCAGCTGCTCTCGCCGTGGGTGATGCGCTACGCGATTGACGACCTGACGCGGGGCGTCACGCGCGCCAAGCTCGGCTTTTACGCGCTGGTGCTGCTCGGCCTCGCGATCGCCGGCGGCACGTTCCGCTTCCTGATGCGGCGGATCATCATCGGCGCGTCGCGCCACATCGAGTACGACCTGCGCAACGACTTCTTCGCGCACCTCGAACGCCTGCCGCTCGGCTACTTCCAGGCCCACCGGACCGGCGACCTGATGTCGCGCGCCACCAACGACCTGAACGCCGTCCGCATGATGATCGGCCCGGCCATCATGTACTCGGCCAACACCGCCATCCTCTTCGTCGTCGCCATCAGCCTGATGCTGTCGATCGACGCGCACCTGACGTTCATCGCGCTCGTGCCGCTGCCGTTCGTCTCGATCTCGGTCAAGTTCTTCGGCACCGCCATCCACAGGCGCTTCGAGCGCATCCAGGCGCAGCTGTCCGAGGTCAGCGCGGTCGTCCAGGAGAACCTGTCGGGCGTCCGGGTGGTGCGCGCGTACCGGCAGGAGCGCCCCGAAATCGAGCGGTTCCGCCGCGCGAACCAGGAGTACTTCGATCGCAACCGCCGTCTCATCCGGCTGCAGGGGTTCTTCTATCCGAGCATGTCGCTGTTCCTCGGCCTCGGCTCGCTGCTGGTGCTGTGGATCGGCGCGGGCGAAGTGATTCGCCATCGCATCACGCTGGGCGAGTTCGTCGCGTTCAACGCGTACCTGGTGATGCTGTCGTGGCCGATGATCGCTTTCGGCTGGGTCACCAACATGCTGCAGCGCGGGATGGCGTCGTGGAAGCGGATGCTCGACGTGCTGGACACCGAACCGGCGGTGAACGACGGGCGGGCGAAGGCCGGCCTGCTTCGCGCCGGAGACGTGCGCGGCGAGATCGAGCTGCGCGATTTGACCTTCTCGTACGACGGCACGCCGGTGCTCGAGCACGTGTCCGCGCGCGTGGAGCCGGGGCAGACCGTCGCGCTGGTGGGCCCGACCGGCTCCGGCAAGTCGACGCTCATCAGCCTGCTGCCGCGGCTGTTCGACCCGCCGCCGGGCACGGTGTTCATCGACGGCGTCGACGTCCTCGACATCCCGCTGGCGGTCCTGCGGGCGGCCATCGGCTTCGTGCCGCAGGAACCGTTCCTCTTCTCGGAGACGATCGCCGACAACGTCGCGTTCGGCGCGGACGTGTCGTCCTCGCCGTCGCCGCCCGACCGCCGCGCCGTCGAACGTGCGGCGGCGGTCGCCCGTCTCGACAAGGACGTGGCCGACTTCCCGAAAGGCTACGACACGATGGTGGGGGAGCGCGGCATCACGCTGTCGGGCGGCCAGAAGCAGCGGACGGCGCTGGCGCGCGCGCTGATGGTCGACCCGCGCATCCTGGTGCTGGACGATGCGCTGTCGGCGGTGGACACCTACACCGAGGAGGAGATTCTCACGCGCCTGCGCGGCGTGATGCGACAGCGCACCTCGCTCATCGTGTCGCACCGCGTGTCGACGGTGAAGGACGCGGATCAGATCCTCGTCCTCGACAACGGCCGGATCGTCGAGCGCGGGCGCCACGACGAGTTGCTGGCGCTCGACGGGTTCTACGCGGAACTGCACCGGAAGCAGCTGCTGGAGGAGGAGCTGGCGGGGTCGTAACCAGTGGGCCTTAGGCCTTGGACCTTAGGCCTTGGTTTGTTGGTAACCAGTCGGCCTTAGGCCTCCATTGACCATGTCCTTAAGCGACGACGAGATCCTCGGCAAGGCGTACGACGGGCGGCTGATGCGCCGGCTCCTGGCCTACCTGCGTCCGTACGGGGCGCCGGCCGGCCTGGCGCTGGTCGCGATCATTGCGGGCTCCATCCTGGCGCTGGCGCCGCCCTACCTGATGAAGATCGCGATCGACCGCAACATCGCCGCGGGCGAGCTGGCGGGGCTGAACCGCATCGCCGTGCTGTTCCTGCTGGTCATCCTCGGCTCGTTCGCCTTCGAGTACACGCAGACCTGCCTCACCCAGACGATCGGCCAGCGCATCATGTTCGACATGCGCATGCAGATCTACGAGCACCTGCAGCGCCTCGACCTGCGCTTCTACGATCGCAACCCGGTGGGCCGGCTGATGACGCGCGTCACCACCGACGTGGACGTGCTCAACGACCTGTTCACCTCGGGCGTCATCACCGTCTTCGGCGACGTGTTCCTGCTGGCGGGCATCATGATCACGATGCTCGCCTTGAACTGGGAGCTCGCGCTGGTGACCTTTGCCGTGCTGCCGCTGATCGTGCTGGTCACGCACTGGTTCCGCAAGAACGTGCGCGACTCGTACCGCACGGTGCGCGCCTGGATCGCGCGCATCAACGCCTACCTGCAGGAGCACATCGGCGGCATGAGCACCGTGCAGCTGTTCCGCCGCGAGGCGCGCGATTACGCCCGGTTCGACGAGGTCAACCGCGCCCACCGCGACGCCAACATCTCGTCGATCATGTACTACGCGGTGTTCTACCCGGCCGTCGAGATCATCGGCGCGCTGGCGACCTCCCTCATCATCTGGTACGGCGGCGGGCGCGTGATCCAGCACCTGCTCACGCTCGGGTCGCTGGTGGCGTTCCTCCAGTACTCGCAGCGGTTCTACCGGCCCATCAGCGACATCTCGGAGAAGTTCAACCTGCTGCAGGCGGCGATGGCGTCCTCCGAGCGCATCTTCACGCTGCTCGATACGCCCGTCGTCATCGAGAGCCCGGCCGCGCCGACGCCGGCCGTCGGGCGCGGCGCGCACATCGCCTTCGACCACGTCTGGTTCGCCTACAACGGCGAGGACCACGTGCTGCGCGACCTGTCTTTCGAGGTGACGCCCGGCGAGCGGGTGGCGATCGTCGGGGCGACGGGCGCGGGCAAGTCGACGATCGTCAACCTGCTGCTGCGCTTCTACGACGTCACGCGGGGACGCATCCTGGTGAACGGCGTCGACATCCGCGAGATGGACCTCGACGATCTGCGGCGGCTGTTCAGCCTGGTGCTGCAGGACGTGCAGCTGTTCTCGGGCACCGTCGCCGGCAACATCCGGCTGGGCAACGCGGCGATTACCGACGACCAGGTGCGCCAGGCGGCCGAAGCGGTGCACGCGGGTTCGTTCGTCGATCGGCTGCCGCAGCGGTTCGACACGGCCGTGGCCGAACGCGGCGCCACGCTCTCGGTGGGCCAGAAACAACTGCTGTCGTTCGCGCGCGCGCTCGCCTTCGACCCGCAGATCCTGGTCCTCGACGAGGCGACCTCGAGCGTCGACACCGAGACGGAACTGCTCATCCGCGACGCGCTGCAGGTGTTGATGGCGGACCGCACCACCCTCGCCATCGCCCACCGCCTGTCGACCATCCAGGACATGGACAAGATCCTGGTGCTGCACAAGGGCGAACTGCGCGAGGCGGGCAGCCACCAGCAACTGCTCGCGAAGCGCGGCATCTACTACCGCCTGTACCAGCTGCAGTACAAGGATCAGGAAGCGCGGGCGGCCGTCCGCGGACAAACCGGCTGAAGATGGACGGATCAACGGATACACGGGTGCTGGGTGCTTGGTGCTAAGTGCTTGGTGCGGTGCTCAGTGCTAAGTGCCTGGTGCTGGGATCCGGCTTCCGCCGAATTGCAGCCCCCAGCACGTGGCACCGCACTGGGCACCGAGCACCGCACTCGGCACCGAGCACCGCACTGAGCACTCAGCACCGCACTGAGCACCCGGCACCCGGCACCGAGCACTACTTCCCCGCCATCACGGTTTTCGTCGCGCTCGCCTTCGGACTCCAGCCCTTGCGCAGCACCGTCACGCGCACCGATTGCCGGCCGAAGTGGTGCGCCTCGCTGCAGTCGTGCATGAACAGATCGACCTTGTGCCCCCTGCACCTTCGTGCCGGTGTCCAGCACCGTGTAGATGCCGCTGTATTTCCGGATGTCCGTCTGGATGTGAACGACCGGCCCAACCGGCAACTGGGCCGGGTCGGCGGCGGCAATTCCGGTGTGCGTGTCGACGCCCGAGTGCGTGACGCCCCGCCGGCAGTAGGCGGTGGCCGTGAAGGGAAGCGTTGCGCCCGGCCGCGGAACCGCGTTGTGATACCGACTACGGAATACGGATTCAGCGTTTGCGCTTCGGCAGCGCGCGATCGGTGGCAGACTGGCCCCAGTTGAGCAGCCGATCGACCAATGTCGGCGCGGTGTCGCGAGGACTCCAGCCGAGCCGGAGGACGACGACGGTCGCAGCGCGGCGGCCGAACGTCACCGCCTCGGTGCAACTCCACAGGTAGATATCGATGTGACGGCCCTGCACCTTGGGACCGGTGTCCATGATCGTGTACACGCCGTCGTAGCGCGGGCCGAGCGAACTCACCTGGATCACCGACCCGACCGGCAGCAGCTCATCGTCGGCGGCCGCAATCCCGCTGCGCGGGACGACGCCCGAGGCCGTCGTCTCTCCCTTGCAGTAGGCGCTGGCGACGAAGCGCAGCGCGGGCATCGCCGGCATCGGCACCGGCGCCGGCTGCAGCGAGACGGTTCCGTCGGTCCCGGCGGTGCCGTCGGCGGCGGCCTTGTCGCCGGCAGGCCTGTCGGCACCCAGCTGTGCCGCAGGCGCGACGCTCTGCACCTGACGGGTCGCGAACCGCGAGTCGAAGATCGTCGCCTCGTGGAAGACGAAGAAGCCGGCGACGGCGACCAGCGTGGCGATGATCTTCCGCCGGAGCGATCGTGCAATGAACATGAACGGATTCAACAGGTGCCGAGTGCTGCGTGCCGGGTGCCACGTGCGATGCTGCGTGCCCGGTGCCGCACCAACGCGAAGCACCCGCCTTCGCTC
>Ga0315280_10009618_pt1 | contig 12330 bp, 10 predicted proteins | sample YL17G06_40_MG_FD_203697 | JGI IMG/M metagenome (GOLD analysis project Ga0315280, IMG submission 203697) | Sediment microbial communities from Yellowstone Lake, YNP, Wyoming, USA - YL17G06_40 | ecosystem: Environmental > Aquatic > Freshwater > Lake > Sediment | place: USA: Wyoming | collected... | reverse complement strand
CCTTGGCGTTCCCGGACCCGACCACCTACCTCATCCATCGATCTTGAACACGGCCTCAACCGCCCATCTGAAGACCACATCCGAATCTGCGGAAAACGGGTCAGGAGTCGGAATGGACGGCAAAGGCGGACGGCAAGGCCGGCTGGAAGCGGGCGCGCCGAGGAATGCAGGTTGGCGGGCAAAGGCTCCGCCCTGCTTCCCGGAAGGGGAAGTGGGTGCCGGTGTCTGACGGCAGGGGTCAGGGGATAGGGACGGCAACGGCGGGTCAGGTGTCACGGCGGACGGCCGCCTTTCCGCGCGACGACGACGAGGGAGACGCCGATGGGGAGGTTGAGCCGGTGGAGGAGGGCGTTCTCGAGGTCCATGAGCCGGACGAGCAGGCAGTTCAGGAACGCGGGGACGCGGATGATGCCGGTCTGGGGCGGCCCGCCGCGGCGGCGGTGGACGAGCCGCTGGAAGCCCCGGAGCACGACAGCGACCGGGAAGAGCAGGAAGAGGCCGAAGGACATCCTCTCGACGGTCAGTCCTGCATCAATGACGATGCGTCGCACTCGGGATGGGTGGTAACGCCGGTGGTGGCCGAGAGCCTGATCATGGGTGCTCCACAGGAAGGCGAGGGCCGGGAGAGTGATGACGGCGATGCCGCCTGGTCTGAGAACGCGAGCGGCTTCGCGCAGGGCCTGCTCGTCGTCGAGCACGTGCTCCAGAACGTCGCAGAGCATGACCGCATCGAAGGCCTCGCGGGCGATCGGCAAGTGCTGAAGGTCCGCCTGGATCAGGCCGCCAAGGCCGCGGTCCTTCGTGATGGCGATGGCCGAGGGGGAGAGGTCGACACCCACCGCGCGGCCCCGCGCCGATAGCTCCGCGAGCAGAGCCCCTGCCCCGCACCCCGCGTCGAGCAACTTGGGGGCGGCGAGATGGGCGTCGTCGAGGAGGGCCAACGCCACGCGGCGGCGCGCGATGAACCACCAGTAGTGGTCCTCGAGCTCCCGCATCTCGGTGAGGTGGGCGTCAAGCATTGAGGGGCCCCGTGTGGGGAACCAGGGCCAGCCACGCATTTCCAGGAATCCCGGTGTTCCGGGCTCTCCGGGGATAGGTGGCCGTCCCTGGCTCCGGCCCTGGTTTCGCCCGTTTGGTGCTGCGGTTTGGCTCGAACAAGTGTTTGCAATCCATGGCGGTTTGTGCTATGCTAGGTTCGGCGCTCGTGACGAGAGCGAGGTGCTCAGACATGCAAGACGAGGCGCTCACCCCGCGTCGCCGGCAGATCCTGAAGTTCATCCGGAAGGCTACAGCCAAGAAGGGCTACCCGCCGACCGTGCGCGAGATCGGCAAGGCGGTTGGGCTGAGCTCGAGTTCGTCGGTTCAGTTCCACCTGCGCGCGCTGGCGGAGGCGGGCCGCCTCCACCGTGACGGGTCGCTCACCCGCGCCTTGCGGATGCAGGATACGGAGGCGCCCCCCCAGGCCGCGCCCCTCGGGCCGAGCGAGATCAGAGAAGCCACGCCGCAGATCCGCTGGCTGCCCGTCCTGGGCGAGGTCGCGGCCGGCCAGCCGATCTTCGCCGACGAACAGCTTGAGGACCTGATGCCCCTGCCCTCGCGGCTCGCCCCGAACGGCGAGGCGTTCATGCTGCGCGTCGAGGGGGACAGCATGATCGATGCCGGCATCCGCGACGGCGACTACGTCATCGTCTCGCGCACGAACACCGCCGATGAGGGCGACATCGTCGTGGCGCTGCTCGACGATGAGGCCACCGTGAAGAGCTTCCACCGCTACGGCGACGGCTTCGAACTCCGGCCAGCCAACCCGTCCATGACGCCCATCTACGCCGACGAGGTGCGCATCCTGGGCAGGGTCAAGGGCATTCTGCGCACGTGGGGCTAGAGCGACCGCCTCCATCTGCGAGGCCCGACGGGCGGCCGCCAGGTGACGGGAACGGCGGTGCGGGCAGGATGCCCGCGCTCCCGGGGGCGCGGTCAGCCGGCTGACGGGACTCGCCGGATGGCGAGCAGCGTTGCGTCATCGGTCGGGCGGCGGGCGGCGTGCTGGCGAGAGGCGTCGAGGACATGGCCGACCACCTCGTCGGCGTTTGCGCCTCGAGCGGCCTCAGCCGCACGGATGACCCCCTTCGTGTCGAAGGCCTGCCAGTCCCCGTCCATCGCCTCGGTCACCCCATCGGTGCAGCAGATCAGGATGTCCCCGCCCTCCAGCGTGACCTCGCGCTCGTCGTATGTGGGGTCGACCATGACGCCGAGGACGATGTTCCCCGTGTAGAGGACGATGGGCTCCTCGTCGGCCGATCCCCTCACCAGCACCGGCGGCGTGTGGCCGCAGTTGACGTAGGTCAGGCGTCCGGAAGGGGCGTCGAGCGCACCGCAGAAGAGACCGACAAAGCTGCGAGGGGGCAGGGCATCGACCAGGGCCGCGTTCAGCCGGGTCCCGATCTCTCGGGGTGACAGCGCCTCGTTGATGGCCTGGCGCAGGTGGCTGCGCAGGAGAGAGAGGTGGAGGACGGCCGCTACGCTCTTCCCTGCGACGTCCGCGAGGACGATGACGAGGCGGTTGTCAGGGGTGATGAAGGCGTCGTAGTAGTCCCCCCCCACGAGGCCGGCCGGGGAGAAGCGCAAGCCCAGCTCGTAGCCCGGCACCTCGGGCAGTTTGGCGGGGAGGAGCTCGCGCTGAACGCTGCGAGCCATGCGCATCTCCCAGTCCATGCGCTCCCGCGTGCGTCGCTCAGCGTCACGGGCTCGGGCGAGCCAGCCCGTCACCACCCCGACGGTGACGAGGATCGCCGCCCGGGTCGTGATCTCCATGCGCAAGGCCCAGTCGGTGATGCCGGTGCCCGGGTGCGAGGTGAGGGTGAACCAGATGACACAACCGGTGGCACCGAGGGCGGTGAGCACTCCGCCCCCGCGATGGAACCACACCGCCCCGACCGCAACAATCAGGTAGTAGATGTCCAGCCACTCGGGCTTGTCCACGTCCCGAATGATGAAGGAGACCATGACCAGGTCCACCAGGAGAGCGACGGTGCGCTGGAAGGCGATGCGGCGGGCCATCAGGAAGCCCCACAGGGGCCGCGACGAGATCGACTCCTTCCGGCGGCGAGTCAGCCATCGGCGCGAGGCCAGGTAGCCCAGCATCAGGGCCAGTGTATAGAGAGCGGCGACGACAACGGCGGTCCAGGTTGAGGGGCGGACCGTGTAGTTGGGGTCGGGAACCAGGCGGACGGCAAAGGCGATTATGACGGCGGAGCGGAATAGGGCAACGATGATGTCGGAGTCCTCGGAGGGTTCCGTGCGGTACTCGCGCGCGGGATGGTATCGCGTTGGGTGGCGCATGGGGGCGGTGGTTGGCAGACGCGACGGATGATGGCAAGAGGCGATCGGCAATCGCGCTGAGGGGGCAAGCGTCCTCTTCGAGAGCTCCCGAGTCGCGTCGGCCAGGAGGCGCCCAACGGTCTGCAGGGGAAATCAGTGCAGTCCCCTTTCCGCTTGAACGTCGGCGAAGAGGGTCCAGCCCCGGTTTCCCTGGGGGAAGGAGGCGGTGAGGAGTGATCGCCGAGGACAGCCGGCCGGATGAACCGGGGTGGGAGGACGACCCGACTGATGTTCAGCGGCGCGAGGAGATGGTGCGGACGCAGATCGAGCGGCGCGGGATCCGAGACCCGCGGGTGCTGGCGGCGATGCGAGCGGTGCCGCGCCATCTGTTCGTCCCGCCGCGCCTGCGGGACGAGGCCTACTCCGATCAGGCGCTGTCCATTGGGCACAGCCAGACGATCTCACAGCCGTACATCGTGGCCGCGATGCTGAGCCTGTTGGAGCTGAAGGGCGAGGAGACCGTCCTCGACGTCGGCGCCGGCTCGGGCTACCAGACGGCGCTGCTCAGCCGCCTGGCCGGCGACGTGGTCGCGATCGAACGCATCCCCGAGTTGGCGGACGCCGCGCGGGAGCGCCTGCAGCGGCTCGGGTGCGACAACGTACGGGTCCGGGTGGGCGACGGCACCGGAGGGTTTCCGGAGGAGGCCCCCTTCGATGCGATCGTGGTCGGAGCGGGGTCGCCGGAGGTGCCTCGGCCGTTGATCCGGCAGCTCGCCGAGGGGGGACGGTTGGTCATCCCCGTCGGCGACCGGTCGCTGCAGCGGATGTGCCTGGTGCGGAAGGAGGGCGGCCGGGTCAGGACCGAGGACGGGATAGGGTGCGTGTTCGTGCCGCTTATCGGAGAGTACGGGTGGAGCTAGGTTGGGGGGTGCTGGGCGCCATGGATGGCGCCCCTACTTGGGCGCAGAGGCGGTGTGGGATGCACAGGCTCGGGTTCAGGACGGCGGGATTCCATGAGTGGCCCATCGGCCAGGCGATCGCGGAGCTGGGGCGGCTTGGCTATGACGGGGTCGAGATATGCCTCGAGCACGGCGACTGCCGCCCCGAGGAGCTCACGCCCGCCGACGCTGAACGGCTGGCGCGGCTGTGTTTCGACGCGGGCCTGGAGGTGGCGAGTGTTAGCTACCACGCGGACACGGAGCCGCTGGGCCCACGGCGGGAGAACACCATGCGGGCCGTCGATTTGGTGCGACCGTTTGGGGCGGAGGTGCTCATCATCAACGGACGGCGGTGCGAGGCCAGGCGTGAGGGGGAGGCGTCGGCAGACCTGGGGCGCCTGCTGGAGGCTCTGCTGCCGCGAGCGGAGGCGTTGGGGGTGCGGATCGCCGTTGAGCCCGAGCCCGGCCTCGCGGTCGGCAGCTCCGAGGAGATGAGGAAGCTGATTGACCGGGTCGGCTCCCCGCGGGTCGGGGTCAACCTCGATGTGGGACACGCGTTCCTGACGGATGCCGATGTGTGCGAGAGCGTTCGCCTGCTCGGGCCGGCGATCCTCCACACGCATGTCGAGGGGATGCCGGCGAGAGAGCACAAGCACCTTCTCCCCGGCGAGGGGGACCTCGACCTCGGCGCCGTCGTTCGGGCGTTGGACGAGGTCCAGTACGAGGGCTACCTGACGGTCGACCTGTTCGCGATCGCCGACGATCCCCTGGGATGGGCGGAGAGGGCGCTCGCGGCGATGAAGGCGATTCTGGCCAGGGAAGGGGAGCTTCAGTGACTCGATTCCTGCTCGGAGTCTGGATTCTGTTTCTGGGGGTGCACGCGATGGCCGCCGACTGGGCGCTCGGCACGGCGTCGAGCATGGTGAAGGTCCCGCAGACAGGCCCGGTCGCGCCGGTCGGCGCCGAGGGGATGGCCCTGTCGCTGGCCGGCAACGAGCGGGAGGCGGTGCAGCTCGTGGTATCGGCTGGCGACCGGCCGCTCAAGGGCGTCCGCGTCGCGGCGAGCCCGCTCGTCGGCGAAGGCCGAGCGAACTGGCCGTTGGACCGGGCCACCCGAGACCGGCCGGACGGCATCGCCCTGAACCTGGTGGCGTATGTGCACTTGCCGGCGTTCGACCGCTGGGACCCGGACCCGCTTCCGCCCTACCGGCCGTTCGACGTCGAGGCGGGCAGGAACCAGCCGGTCTGGGTCACGGTGGCGGCGCCCAAGGGACAGGCTGCAGGCACTTACCAGAGCGAGATAACGGTCACGCCCGACGGTGAACAGCCGCGAGCCGTTCCGTTGACGGTCAGCGTGTACGGCTTCTCGCTGCCGGAGGTGCCGTTCGGGCGGACAGCCTTCGGGATCTGGCCCGACGGCATCGCCCAACAGCACCATGTGAAGCCCGGGAGCGCCGAGGCGGAGGAGCTCTACCGCAAGTACTACGAGTGCCTGCTCGACCACCTGATCTCGCCCTACTCCATTCCGGGTGACATCAAGTCGCCGCAGGCAAAGCGGTACTTCGATGATCCGCGCATGACCGGCTACGTCATCCCCTACACCGATGACGAGGCGAAGCTGAAGGACACGACGGACTACCTGCGACAGAACGGATGGCTGGCGAAGGGGTACTTCTACCCGTTGGACGAGCCGGTCACGAAGGAGCAGTACGACCAGGCGGATGGTCTCTGGTCGCGGATCAAGCGCGTGGCGCCGGACGCGAAGATCGTGGCGCCCTTCTACCGCGGGCCGGACTTCGCGCCGGACCAGACCATCTTTGGCATCGCCGCGGAGCACCTGAACATCTGGTGCCCGAACACAGGGTACTTCAATAGCCCTGAGGTGCAGGCGGCGATGTACCAGCGGCTGAAGAGGGGCGATGAGCTGTGGTGGTACGTGTGCTGCGGACCGGGGGCGCCCCTCGCCAACTTCTTCGTTCACGAGGACGCCATCGACCATCGGGTGCTCATGTGGCAGCAGAAGCTGTACGGCATCACCGGGCTGCTCTACTGGAGCACAACGTACTGGAACCCGCAGGCGGGCACGGCGGACCCCTGGGTGGACATGGCGACCGTGAAGGACATCAACCCGAGCATCTACGGGGATGGGGCACTCATCTACCCCGGCGCCAAGGTAGGGGTCGATGGCCCGGTGAGCTCGATGCGGCTGGAGCTGATCCGGGACGGTATCGAGGACTACCAGTACCTCTCGATGCTGCAGCGATGCGCGGGGCTTACCGAGGCCAAAGCCGCCGCCGGTGAGGTGGCGAGGAGCCTGACGGAGTATGTGAAGGACCCGGCGGAACTTCTGCGGGTGCGAGATGAGGTGGCGAAGCGGATCGAGGAGTCGCAGCGATAGCCGCAGCAGGGAGGGTGGCGCCATGAGTGAGGCGGGGCGGTATGACGCTCATACCCACACGACGTTCTCGGATGGGCGCGACTCGGTGATGGAGAACGCGCGGGCGGCTGAAGCCGCGGGTCTGGAAGCCGTGGTCATCGCGGACCACATCCTGGGGCCAGTGGACTGGCTGGACCAGATGCTGAGCGAGGTGGAGGCGGCAGACAGCGCGTGCAAGGTGAAGGTGCTCGCGGGAGCCGAGGGGACGATCCTGAACCGGGATGGTGAGGTGACCGTGTCGGCCGAGGTGGCGGAGCGGCTGGACCTCGTGCTGGTGGACCTCGGAGGTCAGACCCAAGGCATCGGCCGGGAGCCGCCGGCAGATGCCGCCCGCCTGATGGAGAACGTGACGGCGGCTGTGGTGAACGCGTGCCACAACCCAGTGGTCGATGCGATCGCGCACCCGCTGAACCTCGGCCGCTTCCCGGCGGTGCTCTCGCCGGTCGACTTCGGGGCGCGGCCGCTTATCAGGATGGCGACAGCGTTTGCGGAGACGCACACGGCGTTCGAGATCATGAACCAGCTACCGTGGTGGTACCCCGAGCATTCCATCGAGCGGATCACGGCCGAGTACGCGGACGTGCTCCGGGTCTTCACGAGATATGGCGTCGAGTTCGTGCTCGGCAGCGACGCGCACTCCTGCGGTGCGGTGGGCAATTTCCGCTGGTGCTACCAAGTGATGGAGCTCGCCGGCATCGGGCCGGAGCACCTGGTCGACGTGGCGCTGGCGGGGGAGAGAAGAAAGGCAAGCGATGGATGATGAGTGCTGAGTGATGAGTGACGGGAACGCCCGCCGAGGGGCGGGACGATTCGGTTGACCGTGGCGCGGTCACCCATCACTCAGCACTCATCATTCATCGCTTGCCGTTTCACATGCTGAACCCCAGTAGCCCACCATCCTGGTTGCGGGCGGCGTCCCTACGGTGGGTGGACGCGTCGGGGCAGTACTACGGGCTGGCCAGAGCCCGCGGGGTGGGGGAGGGCGGCGGGCTGCCGCGAGTGCCGGAGTGGTCAGAAGCGTGGTCGGATGTCGTGCACTCGCAGCGCACGCTGCAGGGGCTGCGGGATGCGGGCATCACGGCGATCACCATTCACTTCGACCACGGGTTCGGGCTGAAGGCGCAGGCGCGGGAGATCGAGCACGCGACCGAGTTCGCGGCACTGTGCCACGCCTATGGGCTGCGGGTGTTCGCGTACATCGAGGCGGGCGCGCTGTTCCACGAGACGCTGCTGGCAGAGCACCCGGGCGTGGCGGCATGGGCGCAGCGCGACGCGCAAGGGGTGGTGATCCCGATCGGGCCGGGGAGGCCCGCCTGGCGGCCGTGCTACCTGAGCAGTGGCTTCCTGGGGCTGCTCAAGGAGAGCATCTCGGTCGCGTGCGAGGGGGTCAACGCCGATGGGGTCTACCTCGCGAACGTAGGCCCGCATCTCTGCCACTGCGAGCGATGTCAGGAGACGTTCCGGCGGCTGCTTGCCTCTCACCATCCGGACCCGCGGCGCACCCTCGGCCTGCCGACGCTGGCGCATGTTCGGCTGCCGGAGTTCGCAGCGCCGGGCGACCCGTTGGCGGTTGAGGCCGCGTACTTCCGCGTCTACGCGCTGCGGAGCGCGCTCGCCGAGGCGCGCATACACCTACGGTCGGTCAGCGCGCACGTAGCGCTGTGGGCGCGGCCGAGGGTGTCGGCCGAGGGGATAGCGATGGGCAGCGCGGCGCTATGGGAGCTGAGCGCGGCGGCGGACATCCTCACGTGCGATGCCCCGGCGGGCTGCGACGACGGCGGCGAGAACACCCAGCCGTTCGTTCATCCGTTTCTGGCCGGCAACGCGACACGCACCATCATCTGCCTTGGCTCGCCAGGCCATGGGGGGAGGCAGTCCCCGGCGTCTCCGGCGGACGTCGTCGCCAGGAGCCAGGCTGCCCTGGGGTTCGGCGGGCATGTGCTGGCCTGGGAGGGGGCTCTGCGCGGGGCGGACCTCCCGGAGAGCGCGCAACCGGCGTTCCTGTCAGGGTCCGAGGCGCGGGAGGCCTGGGAGCACTGCGTTCGCTTTGCGGCACGACACGAGCATTATTTCCACGGGGCGAGGTCGATGGCAGAGGTCGCGGTCGCCTTCAGCGTCACGGACATCGCGGCGACGCCGGATGAGCTGCAATCGGCCCGGAGGGCGGAACAGGCGCTGCTCAAGGCCTCCATCCCGTTCGACGTGTTGCCGATCGAGAGCGTGGCCTCCGGCGAACACCGGGTGGTGGTGCTGGCGGGTCAGCGTCGGATGACGGATGAGGAGGGGGCGGTGCTCGTCGCTCTCGCGAGGGCGGGCCGGGCGCTGGTGCTGGTGGGTGAGATCGGGACACAGGATCGGGCCGGCCGGCAGAGGCGACAGGGGGCGCTCGCACCGGTGCTCTCGCTGCCGGCCGTACGGCAGGTGCGACCCAGCAGCGAGGGTTCGGGGCTCGAGCCGATCGGGCGTGTGGTGAGGGAACTCCTTCAGCCCAACCCGGTGGTGGAGGTCGTTCGTCCGCGGGGTGCCGGGCCGGGAGTCGTGGTCCACCCGTTCCGGCTGCCTACCAGGCAGGCAGCCTTCCACCTGCTGAACACGGGCGGCCGGGTGGTCGAAGGGCTTCGGCTGCGCATCCGGGGCGACCTGGCTCCCACGCGGCACGTCGCGTGGCACGGTCCCGAGGCGAGCGATCAGATGCTCGGTTGCGCCGCGGAGGGTGGCCTCATCGTCACCGCCCTGCCCGCGCTGAGAGCGTATGCCCTTGTGGTAACGTCGTGAGGGCGGTGAGGCCGGCCTGCGGCCGCCATGAATCGCGTCTCTACACGCATCGGGCGCGATGAACCGCGCCCCGACACGACCGGCGGCTGTGCCACGGGCTGTCGGGCGACCTTCAGCCGGCGAGGCCGAAGAGCTTCAGGTAGCGCTGGTACGGCTCGTCCCACTGCTCGGGCGATTGGGGCTCGTAGGTCTTGACCTCGAAAGAGTTGCGGACGACGTCGCGGGCTTCGTTGAGGGAGGAGAGGTAACCGAGGGCGATCGCCTGCATGAGGATGTTGCCGATGGCGGTTGCCTCGACCGGGCCGGTGATGACGGGGCGGTTCATGGCGTCGGCAGCGAACTGGTTGAGCAGGTGGTTCTGCGAGCCGCCGCCCACGATGTGCACGACCTCGAGCCGCTTGCCCAGCAGCTCCTCCAGGCGCTCGAGAACCCAACGGTACTTAAGGGCGAGGCTTTCGAGGGCGCAGCGAAGGATGGCACCGTGCTCGTGCGGCGGGTCCTGGTTCGTGTGCTCGCAGAGCTGACGGATGCGGGCGGGCATGTCGCCAGGGCGGAGGAAGAGGGGGTCGTCCGGCTCGACGAGGGCCCCGAATGGCGGGGCGTCGTCGGCGAGGTTGGTGAGCTGCTCGTAGGAGTACTCGTCCCCGCGGCCGGCCCAGACTCGGCGGCACTCCTGGACGAGCCAGAGGCCCATGATGTTCTTCAGGAAGCGGAAGGTGCCGCAGACGCCGCCCTCATTGGTGAAGTTGAACCGGAGCGCGTCAGAGCCGATGATCGGCTCCTTGATCTCGATCCCCATCAGCGACCATGTGCCGGAACTGATGTACGCGTAGTCGGGCGTTGAGGCCGGTACAGCGGCGACCGCCGAGCCAGTGTCATGGCACGCGGGAGCGACGACCCTGACGCCGCTCGCGGCGGTCTCGTCGGCGACAGACCCGAGCAGGTCGCCGAGCACGGCGCCGGGCGGGACGATCTTCGGCAGGAAGTGGGTGGGGATGCCGAGCTTAGTGAGAAGCTCGCGCGACCAGTCGCCGAGGCGAGGGTCGTAGAACTGGCTGGTGGTTGCGATGGTGAACTCGGAGACCTTCGCGCCCGTGAGCCAGAAGTTCAGGAGGTCGGGCATCATCAGGAGGACCTGGGCGAGGTCGAGGAGGGGCGACTCGGCGACAGCCATCGCGAGCAACTGGTAGACTGTGTTGAGCTCCATGAACTGGATGCCGGTGTGCCCGAAGATCTCCTCGCGCGGGACGCGACGGCAGGCCTCCTCGACCATGCCCACCGTGCGCTCGTCTCGGTAGTGGTAGGGGTTCCCCAGCAGGACGTCGCCGGGGCCCAGGAGGCCGAAGTCGACCCCCCAGGTGTCCACCCCCACACCGGCAAGGCTGCCGCCGGCCTGAGCCGCGGCGAGGCTGAGGGCCTTCTTCATCTCGGAGAAGAGCCGAAGCACATCCCAGTGCATCGAGCCGAGGACGCGCACGGGGCCGTTGGGGAAACGATGCACGTCCTCCAACTGAAGGCGCTTCCCGTCAAGCTTCCCCAGGACTCCGCGTCCGCTCTCCGCACCGAGATCGAGGGCCAGGAACTGGGCGGTGGACATGGGTGCCACCTCCTGCCACAGCGGACTTCAGACCTCAGGCCGCAGACCGACGGCACCGGCAAGCAGTGCAGTTGTCGTCGGTGCGAGGTCTGCGGCCTGAGGTCTGCGGTCCCCCGTTAGTACTGACCATACTGCGCCACGAGGTCCATGACGCGGCGGTACTGGTCGAAGCTCACGTTGTCCGGCACCGAGTGGTCCGAGTGGTAAATGTAGCCGCCATCAGCCTTGGCCGGGGGGATCTTCTCGGCGATCTCCCGCTCGATGACGGTCGGGTCGGGGTGCGCCATGGCGCGCACGTCGATTCCGCCCATGAAGGCCAGCCGGTCGCCCCACTCCTTCTTCAGCCTGACGAGGTCCATGCCGGCCTTGACCTCGAGCGGCTGGAGGACGTCGAAACCAGCCTCGATGATGAGCGGGATGTACTCCTCGCAGTAGCCGCAGCTATGGAGGAGCATGGGCAGGCCGCGGGCCTTGAAGCAATCGCAGATGAGCTTGTGGCCGGGCATGATGAGCTTCCGGTAGAGATCAACGGAAAAGAAGCCCTTGTGCTTGTAGCCGAGATCGTCGAAGACCCATCCAGCATCGAAGACGAAGCCGCGCGCCATCATCTCCTCGGCGCAGTCGACGCAGACCTGGGCGTCGGTGAGGATCATATCCCCGACCCACTCGGGGTCATCGACCATGGCCATCAGGAGCCGGTCGGGGCCGACCATGTTGCAGACCTTGGTGAACCCCGGGCCGCAACCGAAGTAGTAGAAGAGGCCCTGCTCGCTCGCCTCGCGGCAGCCGCTGAGGCCATTCTCCCAGTCGACGCGGGATTCGTCCATGACCATTCGCGGCTTGTGCTCTTCCCAGACCTGGCGGGTGGTGATGGTGAAGTCGAGGAGCTCGGGGGTGGAGGTTCTGCCCTTCCAGTTGCGCCACACGTTGCCGTCGCCCGTCTTGGTGACGGCGTACTCCTCCCTGTCCTCCAGCGTCTCGGTGGGAAGGAGGAGCGAGTTATTGGGCCAGATGCCGCGGAACTCGTAGCCGAAGAAGCTGGTCGAGGACTGGTCGTCGGGGAGCCCCTCTCGATGCCAGCGGGCTTCGGTCGTTCCCCAGGGGCTGTCGTGGATGGGAATGCGGTCGGCTTCCTGGTGGCCGATCGCAAGGAGGACTCGTTCGCGGGAGGTCATGTGATTCCACCTGGTGGTAAGGGGCCAGACGTCAAGGGCAGACGGTCCTCGCGTCTCCCAGACGACGCGAGACGTGGGATAGTCCTGAAC
>Ga0315280_10009617_pt1 | contig 12331 bp, 12 predicted proteins | sample YL17G06_40_MG_FD_203697 | JGI IMG/M metagenome (GOLD analysis project Ga0315280, IMG submission 203697) | Sediment microbial communities from Yellowstone Lake, YNP, Wyoming, USA - YL17G06_40 | ecosystem: Environmental > Aquatic > Freshwater > Lake > Sediment | place: USA: Wyoming | collected... | reverse complement strand
GGAGGAAACCTCAAACCGCTAATGGATTACATCTCCACTGAACACGTAGAGAAGACAAGAAGACTCGTAATCGGAGCCATCCTCGAATAGCCATTAGCAAGATCCGATCCTAGATTGCCGGAGAATGACAGAAAACTTCTGATGCCGATAAACAATTCCAGCGCTTCATACTTACTCAAAGACTTGCTCAAACTCAAATGGAGCCCCATAGGAGTAAAGCTAATCAAGAATGACGAAGATCTAAATCAAATCCCCGAACAGGTAACCCGCAGGCTCCGATACTGCCAGCTCTTAATGCAGGCCAAGGAAGGGAAGAGCGGGACTCTCACGCAGAAAAACATCGCGTGCCCGGCCGCAGCAGCTGCGTTCGGATTCTCACCCCGAAAAAATCAGTAGTGGACAGATGCTTGAAACCCTGGGCCTGTTCACGTCAAGAGAAGCTGCAGCAACAACTATGGCTCAAATGCCTAGAATAGAGCCGGGAAAAATCAAGGCAATAGCTGCGGCCCCACTGGAAGAAGCGAAGTTCACCCCCGACGTAATCATCATTGAGGACCGGCCTGAGAAAATAATGTGGATAAACCTCGCCGCTATCCATGAAACCGGTGGGCGTTCCTCCTTCAACTCCGCCGTTTTCCAAGCCTGCTGTGTCGACGTAACCGTCATCCCCTATCTCACGAAAGAGGTTAACGTCAGCTTGGGATGTTACGGATGTCGCGACGCGACTGACTTCGCAGAAGACGAATGCCTAGTTGGAATACCCTTCGAACGGTTGGGCAGCATACTTGAATCGATTGAGGCACTCTCCAAGAAAGCTATGGTGCAGGCACGAGGAAAAAGAACCTACAGCCAGTTCATGAAATCAGAACTTTCTGCAGGATCTAACGTAGCCAACTACCTCCCACCCCCGTGAAATTCATGAGCTTTGAACCCTACGACATCCGGCCATACCCGGAACCATTAATATGCTGAGAAGTGACTTGGGTCTCTAAGCCATTGGCAAAAATGACAGGCGAAGAATCTCGGGTCATAAAGTCAATTCAAGACTCTGCAGAAGGGCAAGACAATAATGAAGGTTAGAATCGGTTGGCCCAAGCTTCTCATGCTTGTGGCCATGTCTATGTTCGGGCTCTGGGCTTCTTCCATGGTGATGATCCTCTACTATACGTTGAAACAGTCTCTGCCTTTCTGTCCTGTGCAGCAAGGTTCAGGGATAGTGTTGAACTGCGATGCTGTACTGGACAGCGTGTACAGTCAGGTCTTTGGGATTCCTCTTGAGCTATTCGCTGTCGCGTACTTTGTCATAAATCTCTTACTTGTCTATTTCATTGCGTTTGGGAGTGATCGCGTGTTCAGAACCTCACTGAATATCCTGTTTGGATGGAGATTCCTAGGCATTGTAATTGTTCCATATCTTGTCTTCGTCGAGCTGTTTCTGATTAAGGCCATTTGCGTTTACTGTACTTATATGCACGTTGCCATCATTGCAGATTTCGTCATTATCAGCTACCTTCTTTTCTACAAGAAGGGCAGCGTGATAGAGGGACAGAAGTCACAACGAGCGTCAAGGCAGCGTCTCCGCACGTAGGTAGAGAAAAAAGAGGAGCCACAGTAACTCGTAGCGTTGAACCTAGCTGACTGTTCCGACCCAAACGATGATGCCTACTGCAGAGCAAGAACCACGATGGGTGGGCCTACCTCTAACCCGCATCGACGCAAAGGCCAAAATAACAGGCGAAGCCAAGTTCTTTTCCGACATGGCCCTCCCGGGCATGCTGCATGCTAAAGTACTGAGGAGCAAGTACCCGCACGCTCGGATCAAGAAGATCAGCACGACAAAGGCAGAGAAGCATCCGGGCGTGGTCGCTGTTCTCACGTACAGAGATGTGCCGGGGTTGAATGCCTACGGCATAGTGATTCCGGATCAGCCTGTCCTTTGCCGTCACGAGGTTAGGTATGTCGGAGACGCTGTGGCCCTCGTGGCCGCGGAAACAAAGGAGGCTGCCGAGGAAGCTCGAAACCTCATCGATGTCGAATACGAACCTCTGCCTGTCGTGACTGATCCCTTCGCTGCGATGAAGGATGATGCTCCCAAAATCCATGAAAAGGGCAACGTACACCGTCACGCGCGAATAACGAGAGGAAACATGATGGAAGGATTCCGTCAATCCTTCCTAGTTGTCGAGAACGAATACCAAATTTCCTTGTCGCAGGGTTTCGATACAGTGCTTACGAATGATTGTAGTCTCACCATAATTCCTCCCGTATCAGGCGGATAGTTCACCAAGCGAATCATAACCGCAACTGTGGTCTAGTGACCCCGCAAGTCGCTCCTGGCTCGAACCCACTGACCAACACAAGCTTGTCGCCGCAGGAAAGGTTAGCATGAAAAAATGCGTCACGTAATTCCTAGCGAGTAAGGGAACCGAGGAGTCGCAGAACAAGTCAAGGCAAACCTTGTGGCCTCCTCTACGCTGCCGAGTACAAACCGAGTTTAGAAATAGATAGCAAGCATTATGAGATTTCCGGCGCAAGGATTCCGTGATAGTACAACTCCTTCTAAGGGTCAAGAAATGAAGTTTGAATTTCTAGATGGCAATCAAAGAGAGACCGTTCACCTAGCAAGCGTTGATATTCTGGAAAACGCGGGAGCCACATTCCTCTCCAAACGCGCTCAGAAAATCTTCGAGGAAGCCGGAGCGGTCGTCAATGGGAAGACTGGAAACGTGAGAATCAGCGCGAGTCTGGTTAAGGAGATGCTCAGCAAATGCCCCACCAGCTTCCGTCTTTATTCACGAAATCCAGAGCATGATCTGGAGATAGGTGGAAACCACCAGTACATGACATGCGGCGGCGAATACCCATACATCCTCGACTTGGCGTCTGGAGCGCGGCGGCCTGCATTGGCGAGTGACATAGAGCCCCTCACGAAAGTCACCGACGCCTTGGAAAACGTGAGTGTCGGTGGCAGTTACATGATTGCTCCAAGCGATCTACCTGAAGCATTTCGCCACATCGAAAGGTCGGTGTTGCATTACAAGCATACTTCCAAGCCGACTCACTGGGACACAGAGGGATACATCGGTGATAGCGAAGAACTGGGTGCTACCCACAACTTGGAACTGGCTGCTGTAGTAGCAGGAGGAATGGAGGAGCTTTCGAAGAAACCTGTTGGGACAACAAGCATATGCCCCTCAAGCCCTCTAATATACGACATCGGCTTGACTGACGACGCAATCGAGTTCGCGAAACATGGGACCCCTGTTCTAATAGAGCCCATGGACAACGCAGGTGCGACTTCACCAATCACACTCGCCGGATCCCTCGCTCAGACCAACGCGACAGTGCTCGCTGGAACGGTTCTCATTCAACTCGTGAACCCAGGAAATCCAGTTGTCTATGGGAGCATTCCGGTCAATATTGACCTACGCACCGGGATACCTGCCGTGGGTTGCCCTGAGACCGCGTTACGGTGCGCTGGTGGAGCTGAGATGGCTAAGCATTACGGCCTGCCATCAGCCATGTCGGGAGGTGTAAGCGACTCCAAGATGCCGGATGTGCAGGCAGGTTTCGAGAGTGCCTTAACGATGTTGACCGCCGTACTGGCTGGGGCCAACTGGATTCGTGTTGTTGCAGGAGCTCTTGAATACCATTTCACAGCGTCATTCGAGATGCTGGCAATTCACGACGAAATATTTGGGATGGCTATGAGAATCGTCCGCGGAATCCAGGTTGATGAGGACACGCTGGCGACCTCACTAATCAAGAAGATAGCGCCGCTTCAAGGGCATTTCATGGCAGAGAAGCATACACTCGAACACTTCAGTGAGAGATACTTCCCAAGAATTAGCGACAAGCGAACACGCGGAGACTGGGAAAAGGCTGGGTCAAAAGACTTGGCTCAAGTCGCAAGAGAACGTGTTAAGCAAATCCTCCTAACCCACCAACCTGATCCTCTACCCAAGGACATCGAGAAGGAACTGGATGCAAAGAAAGAGCAAATAGAAAACCGACTTTCCAAGATAATAGTCAGAGAGGGTGCTAAATAGGTGCCTTCCGCAAAAGATTCTTAGAAGAGATTTCTCTCTAATCCTGAAATCGGAGCAGGCTACTATAGAGCCAAGGTATGCAGACTTCAGCTTGAAGCCTTGATTTGAGAGTTCTCTATCTCATGTACTGCATGCTCAATTGTTGTTCCTTTTCCAATTCTCTTTTTTCGACGTACCTGACATATTCTTCTAGCTTCTCCTGGAGGTCCTTCTCTAGAGGAGGAGGTTGATGCTCGGTAAGGATTCGCCTTACTTCCCCTCTTGCCACTTCCGCGATGTCTTTGGCCCCATTTCTCAGCCACTTATCATAGGGTTGAGTGTCGAAGAGTTTTGGTATGAAATGTTCATTGCTGAAGTGCTCTAGCGTGTGCCTTTGTGAGAGAAAGTTACCGCCTCGTCCGACTGAGTCGATTACGTCAACCGCGAGCGTCTCATCAGAGACTTCAATACCCTTTCCCAAGCGTTGAACCATGCCAAGTAATTCATGATCCGTTAAGATCTTCTCGTACGATACTGAGTTGGAAAAGTCCACCCCTCCTAGAGCATAAGTGATGAAGTTGAAACCTGCGCAGGTCGCGAGAACTAAGTTAAATGCTGCTTCATAGCCAGCTTGTATGTCCAACGCTTTCGAATCCGTGTTTCCCGCTGCACCACGGCATGGCAGATTGTACCATTTCGCGAGTTGTGCAAAACCCACGTGCGTTATTCCAAGTTCTGGCGAACCAAGTCTTGCCATGCTGGTTTTCATATCCATGACAGTTGAAACAGTTCCATACAGGACCGGAGTTCCAGGGCTTACGAGCTGAGTTAGAGCGATCATTGAAAGAACCTCGGCGTTGTGCTGTGTCATCATTCCAGCTAGCGTGACAGGCCCTGTAGCTCCCGCCATAATCTCCGGTGACGGTGTTACAATCTGCTTCAATCTAACGTATTCCATCATGCCTTCTATCATTGGCGTATCCCACTGCAATGGGCTTGTCGGGTTAACCATACAAAGGAGCATAGGTTTCCGCAGAAGTTCCTCTTCACCGAAGGCGATGGACATCATTTTCATGCAGTCTTTGGCTATGGTCGTACCTCTGGCTCTACCCCTGACGCATTTGATTGTGTTCTTGAACTGAGCAAGGAGCGCAAAAGCGTGAGCTGCTCCCTCAGGGACATCTCGAATGTGTACGACGCCATAGCCATCGTCGACCCTCTCAAGGTAGTCCATGAGTCTCGAAATGTTCTCGAAGTCTTTGAGGTTTCCATATCTCCTTTGGTGAGTCACTAAGTCGTAGACGAAGACTGGTGTGCATACTGGGCCGAAATGTATCCTGTCGTCTTCCAGCCTCAAATTCTTTCTAGTGTTCCTTGCATGCCAGGTGAATCCGCTTGGAGCTTTCTTAATCGCCTCTTTGACCAAATGGCCTGGGAGGAAGACTCTCTGGGTCTTGTGGTCTACAAGGGCACCTGCATCCTCGAAAACTCTGAGGGCTTCTGGATGCCTAAACACCACGCCGGTTCTCTGCAAGACTTCCAAGGTTGCTTCGTGTATGTCCTCAATTTGGTTTCGTGTCAAGAGCTCCAATCTGGGGACGTTGAGTTTTATCAAGACGATTCCCTTTGCAATGGCGCGAGGCGAGGATATACTCTGTTACACTATATTCTATGTGCCTTATTTCGCTGATTTTACTTCCGCAGCTCATCTATTTGTCTGGAAGAAACTCTCGCAGCAGTCTTCGTTTGCAGCTTTTTGACGAACCTACCTGCATGATATGCCCGCCTGAGTTCAGCGACGTTATGACAAGAAGAGAAAAACAGCAACAAGATTGAAAATTGAGCCCAGCAAGCCTCACCTCGAACACCAGTGACGACCAAGCTGAAAGTATTGTCAAAAGACGAGATCTACGATATTCACGCTGCAACACTTAGCGTACTTGAGGAGACTGGCGTAAGAATACTTGATCCGAAGGCGTTGCACATGTTGGAAGAGGCTAAGGCGTCGGTGAATTCAAAGACCTCCATCGTGAGAATACCCGAACATCTCTTGAAAGAGGGGATCAGAAAAGCTCCAAGCTCTTTCACTCTGTTTGGACGTGACAAAAGCTACAAGCTGCGATTCCAACGTGGGCGAACATATTTTTCCTCTCAAGGAGCATCAGTATTCGTTCTAGACTTTAAAACTGGAATGCGCAGAAAAGCTACGCTAAAGGATCTGAGGTCGTTCTATCTCCTCGCAGATGCTCTGGAAAACGTTCACCACGCCACGTTGGCTGTTTGGCCTACCGACGTCCCGGAGAATGTTGCTCATGTACATGCACTGCTGGAAGGTTTCCGGAACACAACCAAAACACTGGATGGGTACCATTACGGAGAAAAAATCTCCATGGACAGTATCGAGATGGCGCGAGAACGATGCAGGTCACCGCGAGGTGTGACCCGCTTAGCGGCGAGGACGTCTCAAAGCTTCTAGCAACTTCATCAATTCACATTGGACCCGTGCTAAACGAGATTCCTCTGGCCCTTGCGATGCGTTTAGTGGAAGGAGATTCAATTGCCAGCATAGACCCCCAAGGTTATCTTCGCCAATTAGCGCACAGCGGGACAGTGCTGCTGAGGAAGTGGCGTTATCCCTCTCTTCTGAAGAAGATTGAAGTTCTGAAAACGTGTGAGGAAGAGCTCGGGGCAATCATCGGCCACGGGCATTTGCTCCGAAAGTTGTCCAAGCTTGGCCCAGAAATCGCTCTAGTGAGGAGAGGCGTGAAGGGCACGGTTGTTTGGTCTAAGAACGAAGGTACGTTCAATGTGCCAGCTTACAAAACAAGTGTGCGGGACCCGACGGGGGCGGGGGGTGCTCTTGTTGGAGCTTTCCTAGCCTCGTGGGTCAGGACAGGCGATCTACTATGGTCCATAGCAGTGGGCTCGGCGCTGGCTTCATTCGTGGTAGCTAAAGTTGGGCCGGGGGATTTTGGGACACCCAAGCAAATAGAAAGGCGCGTTCAGAGAGTACTGCATGGAACTGTGAGAATGCGGGGTTGAAGCGTATGGAATTCAAGGAACTGGATAAGACTGGCGTGAAGATACCTGTGCTTGGTTTGGGAACTTGGGGTATAGGGGGTTTCGACAGCAAGCACTTCGGCGGGGATGATGAAGCCGTTCGAGCCCTACGGCTTGGCTTGGAGTTGGAAATGCGGTTCATCGACACAGCCGAGATGTATGCGCGTGGGCACTCAGAGGAAGTTGTGGCCAAGGCCGTTGAGTCTGACCGCGATAAAGTGTTCATAGCGACGAAGGTTTCAGGTGAGAACCTCTCTTACGAAGATGTGCTGAAATCATGCGCAGCCAGCCTAAAGCGCCTCAAGACCAGCTACATCGACCTATACCAAGTTCATTGGCCCAATCCACGCATCCCAATTTCAGAGACAATGAAGGCAATGGAACATCTCGTGGCTGAAGGCATGGTGCGCTATGTCGGCGTCAGCAACTTCTCAGTCCGACAAACTCGTGAGGCACAAGAGGCCTTGTCAAAGGCAAGCTTGGTTTCCAATCAAGTTGAATACAATTTACTTGACCGGTCGGTCGAAGAGGATTTGCTGCCTTACGCCAAGAAGGAAAAAATTACCATAATCGCATACAGCCCAATTGCACGCGGGCAGATTCATGAGGGCGGGCGCGATAAGCGCTGGCAGGTCCTCGACAAGATCGCAACAAAGTGTGGTAAAACCAGAGCACAGGTGGCTCTGAATTGGTTGATCCTCAAAGAGCCCGTTGTAGCCATCCCTAAGGCAATTCGTTTGGAGCACGTTAGAGAGAATGCTGGAGCTGTGGGATGGAGACTGAGCGAGCAGGATCAGAATGAGCTCAATGAAGCTTTCAGGTGAGGCAGCTCAATCTTCTAAGATGTAGGCCTGATTGTCACAGACTGATCCCTCATACGTGGTCCGCACAAGCGTACGAATAGTGAGAATGTTTGAACGATACGCTCAAAACATCAATCCCGAGGACGAGCGGTTCCATGAATTCATCTCGAACCACCTCGCAAAGAAAAATGTGAAAGATCCAAAGGCTCTTCCATACGCTGAGCTTTACAAGCTCATCAAAGAAGGCATACGAGAATACCTAGGCCAACATCAGCCAGGGTCACGGTCAACCAAATGAAAGCCCGACGAACGAGGCAGTTACTCCGGAAAGTGATCATAGTTACCGGAACCCCAGGAACGGGTAAGACTACATTCTCGAGAAGACTCGCCAGAGAGATTGAGGCAGACTACCTTCCATTGACTCAATACGTTTCCAGGCATGGGTTGTACGCTGGTTTTGATCGCGAGAGAGGTTCGAAGATTATCAACGCTTCTAGAACTCAGGCGAGTCTGAGAAGTTTGCTCTCCCGATCGTCCGGGTTCACAGTTGTCGACACGCATGTACCTGAAGGAATTGTTCCGAAGGAAATTGTGAAACAAGTCTTTGTGCTACGCTGCCACCCCAGAATCCTCGAGACTCGCCTGCAAAGGAAGAATTGGAGACCCAGCAAAGTCCGTGAGAATGTGTTAGCAGAAATACTCGACTCGTGCTTGACATCGGCGGCAAAATACTACGGTTTGCGACGAGTCATTCAAGTTGACACTTCCCGCGCGAGCGTTCGGCAGTGTGTAGCCTCGGCGAAGCGAACTCTCCAAAATCGGCCGGCGAGGAAGGTCAAGGTCGATTGGATTACCACACTAGACAATGAACATTCGCTAGATAGATACCTAGAGTGATGAACGCACGTGCCGAACCCCAAGAAACATTACCTCGTGGTCGCTTGTACAAGCTGCGGTCGGTTTCTGCTAGCCGCATCAGATAAGCGGACCAGATCCTGCCCCTACTGTGGAAAGCGTGTCAGGATAGAGGATGCGAGAGTTATCGCGCGTTCAGAAAGCGCTAGGGAAGCGAGGCTGGTTCTCCAAGAGGCAAAGACTCAGGAGCAACAGGCCAGAAACAGAGATACCTCCAAGCTCCGATAACGTTACTAACCTGACGTACTATGAGTGGGTCGAAATTCCATGTCATCATTACCAGATCGCAGGTTTCTGGAAGAGATTACTGGCCTACTGCAGAAGGTTATCACGGTTTCAACATCGGACGGAAAGAATTACACCGGCGTGCTTTCAGGCGTTGATTCGCACTCGCTAAATGTCTGCTTGACCGATGCGAAGGATGATTCGGGGCGGCTTGTTCACAAACTCTTCCTGAACGGAAGCAATGTTATTCAGATATTCAGCTCCGAGAAGCGGTTCAACCTACAGGCGTTGGCGGATAGGCTCGAACGAGTATTCCCTAGGATGGTTAAGATGAACGAGGGAGCTGGCATAATCCTCGTGATGGACAGGATCCGAGTCTCTGAGAAGGGAATAGTTGAAGGCACTGGGCCCGCAGCGGAGAGGGTCCAGAAGGTTTACGAGGAGTTCATCCGAGCCCAAACACAGCCCTAACCAAGCGCAGGAAGAATGTGCAAGAACCGAAACGGGCGAAGCTAGACTCTGAATTGTCATTTGAGATTCGCAGCAAAGACCTTCTCGGCAGAATAGGTTTACTCCGCACGAAAAGCGGAACACTAGAGACGCCACTCCTTCTACCCGTTGTTAACCCAAATTCACAGGTAATTCCGGCAAGGGAACTGCGCGCCACCTTCAGCTTTGACGCCCTAATCACGAACTCTTACCTTGTCTGGCGCAAATTCCGCGAAGAGAAGAACATACCGACGATACACAAGCTTCTGAATTTTGATGGTGTAATAGAGACAGATTCCGGCGCCTACCAGATACTTCAGTATGGCGATGTGGAAGTTCAACCTAACGAGATAATCCACTTCCAAGAGCTCCTCGACAGCGACATCGCCGTCATTCTCGACGTGCCAACCGGCCAAGAGGGTTCCAAAGAACGAGCGAAATGGACCGTCGACGAAACCATCCGCAGGGCCGATCAAGCGCTAGGGATCGTGGCACGAAAGGACATCCTCTGGGTTGGACCAGTTCAAGGCGGCGTCTACCCCGACTTAGTAGCCCATTCAGCCCGTGAGATGGCGAAACGAGACTTCTCGATCTACGCCCTCGGAAGCCCCACCCCGGTCATGCAACAGTATCGGTACGATTTGCTTGTGGACATGGTTATCGCTGCGAAGTCGAACCTGCCCCCAGACAGGCCCTTACACCTGTTCGGGGCCGGGCATCCCATGATGTTCGCTCTAGCTGTAGCATTGGGCTGTGACATCTTCGATTCCGCCTCCTACGCCCTATTCGCCAGAAACGGCCGGTACATGACCGCTCAGGGGACGGCGAAGATTGAGGACTTGGAATATTTCCCCTGCGACTGCCCGGCCTGCCATAAGAGAAGCCCTGAAGAGGTCAGGAAACTCTTGCTAGTAGAGCGTGATCGTTTTCTTGCTTCTCACAACCTGCACATTTGTTTTATTGAATTGCAGACCGTCAAGCAGGCGATCGTTGATGGGCGGCTGTGGGAGCTTGTAGAAACGAGGTCGCGAAACCATCCCGCACTTCAGATAGCCTTCCAACGAATGCTCACCTATGCGGAAGAGCTAGAGAAAGAAACCCCCGTAAGGAAGAAGAAAGGGCCGTTCGTTTTATCTGCAGAGTCCCTAAACCGTCCAGAGGTTCTCCGCTATCAAAAGAGGTTGCTCGAGCGTTACAGCCCCCCTACCCGCGCAAAGAAGCTTCTTCTTCTGCCTGAAGCCTACCTGAAACCATTCCGAGAAGACGCACCTGTCGACGATCCGCTTCGAAAGCTCGAGGGACAAAATGATGTGCATTTATGCTCCTACGGGCTCACCTTCGGAATCATTCCGCACGAATTACTGGACGTTTTTCCATTGTCCCAGACGGAAAGCGCCCTTTCCCCAACCGCCACGACCGTCAACTTTGCACTGAAACGGATTTTCGACTTCATGAAAAAGACCACCTACACGCGTTGCACCATTGTGGTGGAGGAACCATGGCAAGAAAAAATTGCGCGATCGATAGAATCGAAATTCAAAAGGAAAATGAAAGTCAAAATCGTCGAAGCAAACGGGACAGATCACGAGACGTTATCGAAGGTTCTGAAAGCACTGAAATGACACGTTTTTCGATTTTCGAATAACCTAAATTGTAATTCGCTAATTGAACTTCGGTCGTTGAAAGAATGGACTTGGAACAGGTAAAGCGCGAGATCAAGGAGCTTGGTAAGTCTCCTGTTGCCGAAAAGATGTATCCGATCAGTTCCGATTGGGTGCCCGTGACCGACGTGCTCGCCATCATAAACAGGTTCGAAAAACATTGGAAGAATTACAGGGAGACAAAGAAAAGCGGACGCGAGAGTAAATTGATTAGCGAAATTCTCGGGGAATCATAGCTTCTATCCAATTGTTTCCATACATCTTCTTGATTCGTAGGTTTTATTTGAAGAGAAAATGGACTAATGGGCGGGGACATTGCAGAGAGAACAGATTCTGAGGCATCCAACTAGGCCGATCAGGGTTCAGCCAGAGAAGACCATCAGTGAACTGCTTGGTGATATGGCACTCACTGGATTCCAAGGTCGCAAGCTAGGTGAAGCAGCTGATGCTTGGACTGCGATGCTCAAGAAACGTGAAATTGTCATCTGGATGGGCCTCGCCGGAGCGATGGTTCCGGCTGGGATGCGTGAACTTGTAACCTATCTCATAAGGCGCAGAATGGTTGATGTGCTCGTCACGACAGGTGCGACACTTTACCATGATGCTTACGAAACCATTGGTGGCAAGCACTTCCAGGGGACTGACCAGATAGACAACATGATGCTTCGGCGTCACAGAATCGACAGAATGTACGATGTCTACGCGGATGAGAACAAGTTCTACCGTCTGGATAACATGATAGAGAAGGACTTTTCTTCGCATCTCCAACCCGGAAGACCCTATTCTTCGCGGGAGATAATGCACGAGTTCGGGAAATGGATTTCAAGCATGGCGAAGGATAGGGATGGAATTTGTGTGGCCGCATACGAAATGGGCGTTCCAATCTTCGTTCCAGCAATATGCGATAGCGGGCTCGGATTTTCTCTAATGTTCGCAAATCGGCGGAGGAAACGCCGTATTGTCGTCGACCATATTCGAGATGTCGACGAAAGCTCAAAGATAACCGAAAAGTCACGTCACACAGCCGTTATCATTGTCGGCGGGGGCGTTCCCAAGAATTTCATACAACAAACCGCTGTCATAGCCAGCTATCAAACGCGCCACGACCGCACGCATGATTTTGCCATTCAATTTACGACGGATGTGCCGC